>SMVB01114291.1_pt1 | contig 15069 bp, 7 predicted proteins | sample 2456461 | NCBI WGS metagenome assembly SMVB01 (sample SAMN11095934, study PRJNA526329) | marine sediment metagenome | biome: Marine sediment; feature: Surficial sediment; material: Deep marine sediment; isolation source: Hadal surficial sediment | place: Pacific Ocean | collected 2014-05 | depth 0-1... | reverse complement strand
CGGCAATCCTATACGCTTCATGTGGAACAACGGAGATGGCACTTTTTCAGCCGTCAATCAGTACGTCGATGGCACTTTCTGGAGCATCGCCTACCTGGCGGCGGGCGACTTCGACCAAGATGGAGATGCCGATCTTGTCATCTCTATGAGCTCGAGTGTCCGGATCCTTGATAACGACGGTAGTGGCGCGTTCACCTTGGCCGGCAATCTCTTCGGCTCTATCGGCGACTACCGGCTTTCTGTGATTGACTTGAATCTGGACACGTACCCCGATCTCGTTTACCTGCGAAGTTGGGCCGGTTCCGACGAATTTGGCGTCTCTTTGAACAACGGTGATGGCACCTTCCCACTACCGACCGTCACCAACATCGCAGATCCGGCCCGCCAAATCGTCTTCGGCGATGTGGACAACGACGGTGACCCTGACATGATCATCGCCATGGGAGATAACAGCAGCGCCGGCGACGTGCTGGTCCTCCTCAATCAGGGTGACGGATCATTCGCGACAGCCATCCAGTATCCAGTATCGGGCGGACCAATCTCGCTCGACATAGGTGACCTGGACACCGACGGGGATCTCGACATTGTGGTCCGCAGCGTGATCGCGTCAGGCTCCAACCATTGGAACTCCGTACTGGACTTGCTGATCAACGACGGCACCGGCTCATTCACACAGCCCGGTGGACAGAACGCACCCTCGCTGCTCGCGACGAACCTCTACGCCGCACCCCTCATCGTAGCAGACGCCAATGGCGATCTCATTCCCGACATTGTCGTTGGTGGTCCCGGACAGCACCCCGACTTGGGAATACTCACCAACGACGGCAACGCGAATTTCACACTCGTGCCGACAACATTCTCGCCTTGGGGTCCGTCCACGGCGAGTGCACTGGTCGCCGAGGATTTCGACAGCAGCGGTACGATGGATTTCCTCGTCATTGAAGGGGGTACCGTTGCTGCCCTGTGGGGCACGGCCACGCCACCATTCGATACCGACTGCAACGCCAACGGCGTGCCGGACAGTTGCGAGATCGGCGACGGCTCGGCACAAGATTGCCAATCAGACGGCATTCCGGACGCTTGCCAACTTGCCGGTAACGACTGCAACGGCAACGGCGATCCGGACGACTGCGATATCAGCAGCGGCGGCAGTAGTGACAACAACGGCAACGGTGTGCCTGACGAGTGCGAGGGCGGCAACACCTGCCCGGCAGATTCTGACGGCGACGGCGATGTGGACGCAGCCGATCTGGCCCAGTTGCTTGGCAACTGGGGATCGTACGGCTCTTGTCCGCCGTACGTCGCACAGGACTTTGATCAGGATTGTGACGTGGACGCCGCCGATCTGGCACAACTCCTCGGCGCCTGGGGAGCCTGCCCCTAGAAGGTCAGAGTACCGAGTGCTGAGCGAGCAGGCACGCGTGGCGAGGACAGATCGATTGACTTTGAAGCATTTCGGTGGGCGACGAACATCGCTCACCGGAATGCTTCGGTTTTGCGCGCCGAGTTAACTTGGGCAGCACAGTCGACGTCTTCACCCAAAGCAAACTTAATGTGCACATCTTTGCGCGCGATGTCCACGGCACCTCCGTGGACGCGGAGCGAGACGCTCTCGTCGCCGGCGGATCGCCCCGGCGCCGCGGGATTGGTGTCGAATTGCCACAGGGATTCTGCGGTGTCGGCGCTGAAGACTTGGACGCATCCGGTCCAAGTGCCGGCGATGACCTGCGTCCCGCTTGCGTCGAAACAGGCGGAGTAAACCCAGTCGTCGAACGACGACAGTTGTTTGACGGCGCTGCCGTCAGACTTCCATAGCTTAAGCAGGTGGTCGGCGCCGCCCGTGCAGAGTCGACCATCGAGTGCGACGTCGATAGTCAGCGTCGCACCGTTGTGGGTGCCGAACTGTTTGGTCAATTTGCCATTGTCCATGTTCCAAATGCGTACTTTGCCATCCTCGCCGGCGGAATACAACGCGTTGCTGGCACGGCTAAAGGCAAGGTCGTGAATGGCATGGTTGTGACTCCGGAGAATGTGCACGAGCCGTCCAGTTTCCGCTTCCCACACGAACAACCCGCCGGCACGATCGGCGGTCGCCAGGAGTGTGGCATCAGGGCTGAAGGCCAGGGCGGTGATCCACTCATTGTGTTTGCCGATTTCGTAGGCTTGCTCGTGGGTCAGCAGGTCGTGCACGCGCACCTTGCGGTTCGATCCGCCGGTGGCCACCAGTTCACGATAAGGATCGATCGCAGCGCTCAAGACGGCATCATACTGTCGGCCAACCTCGGCGACGCGCGTGCCCGTGGCCACGTCAAAGACGACCGCCAGTCCACTCTTTCCTGCGTCACCACCGGCAGCGACCAACCATACGCCGTCAGGCGAAAACGCCAAGTCACAAACGCGCCCTTCGTCGAAAGGCCAGGCGGCGAGCAGGCGGTGGTCTTCGAGATGGTAGATGAGTATCTGCCGATAGCCCGAAACCGCCACGATCGGTGCCACGGGACTAGCAGCCAGCGCGCTGACCGGCGTCGGGCGAACGGTGTGACTGCTGAGTTTCACGGGGCCTGCCTCGGGCACGACGGCTTTCGCACTGGGGAGAGGTTGCGGCGCGGATGCCGATTGCGGCTCGGGATCCGGTTCCGGCGGCGGAGGTTCGGCGCTGGCGTCGGGCAGAGCGCCTTGCTCTATCCAAGTGCGGATCGTTGCCAGCATGTCGCTGGGCAATTTGGACTCCTCGAACGGCATGAACGGTTGTTCCTGACGATCGACGAGCCGCCACAACCGGCTCGCGCCGGGATCGCCGGGTGCGATGACTTGTCCGCTGCTCCCGCCCTGCATCAGTGCGGAGAAGGAATCGACGATCAGTCCGCTACGGGCGCGATCGGGATTGTGGCAGCCTGCGCACTTCTCGACCAAAATAGGTTTGACGTGATCTTCATAGTTGAGCAGCGCGGGCTTGGGCGCCGGATCGCGGGCAGCCTTGTGGGCGGCCGGCGCGTCCGCCATCGTCTTGGGTGGTGACTGCGGCGCCGTGGCAGGGGGTTCCTCGGACGCCGGTTTCATGGCCGGTGTGGGTTCCTTCATTTGCGGCTTGGGTTCGGATTTCGGCGGCGCCGGCCTCTGCTCGGGCTTGGCGGGCGGCATTTGCGGCTTCGGTTTGGGCGGCGGGGTCGTTTGCGGCATGGGCGAGGCGGCAGCGGTTTTCATGTCGGCGGCGGGCTCAGGGGCGCGTGCAGATCCATTGGCGGGTTGGGGCTGTCGGCCTTTGAGCAGGATGTTGAGCATTTCGATGCGCTTCTGAATGCTCGCCGCCCGGGCATCGGCCTGGGCTGCCTGGGATCGCAACTGCGCGGCTTGGTCTGTCGCCTGCTTATGCTCGGTTTGCAACTTGGCGAGGTGTTGCTGGAGCAGCTGAGGATCGAACTTCGACAGTTCGTCGAGTAGTTGGTCGAGATTCTCGGCGGGGTCGGATGGCGGCTTCTTCTTGGAGTCTTGAGCAGATGCTACTAGCGGCAACAGCACGCAGAAGATCAATACCTTCGAGACGACCCCGCGGGTCGAGACCCGGAGCACGCGCAGCAAAGGCATCAATGCTAGTGATTGAAGACGAATTCTTGCGAATTGAGCAACGCCCACAGTATGTCCTCCAGTCCTTCGCGGGGATTTGCGGCGGCGGCGATGTACGTCAGGGCGGTCTGCCGCTCAGTCGCTGTCGGCGGTCGTGAGAGGGTCGCGATGTATGACCGATCAATGATCTGCTGTGGCGGTATTCCCGCTTCGAGCAGTTTGCTCAGGCGACCCTTGCCATCGCGCAGTTTGCGCCAAATGGTGTCGCCGTTGATGAGATGCAGGGCCTGGGAAAGTGTGGCCTCGTTGCGGCGTTCGCAGGTGCAGGGCGACACGCGCGGCGGTCTGCCAAAGGTCGTGAGAAAATAGCTGCCGCTCTTGGCGTCGGCGACTTGCATGGCGCGGGCGCCCAGCGGCAGGCCGGCGAACTTTTCCGGAACGCCGGTGACCTGGCTGACAGCGTCGAGCAGTTGCTCTGCCGACAGCCGGCGGATCATGGCGTGCGAGAAGTTGCGCTGGTCGGCGGCGTTGGTCTCGTTGGTCGCGGTGGCGAGCTGATACGTGCGCGAATTGCAAATGTCGCGGACAATGGCGCGGATGTCATAGCCGGTCTCGACGAAACGTCGGCCAAGAGTCTCCAACAATTGCGGGTGTGACGGCGGGTTACTGACGCGTACATCGTCGGTCGGCTCGACCATGCCGCGACCCATGAAGTGGGCCCAGATGCGGTTGACGACGTTGCGGGCGAACCACGGATTGTCGGGCGCAGTCAGCCAGTCGGCCAGCACGGCGCGGCGATCCTGCCCGGGCCCGATGGTGGGCGTGACGCCGCCGAGGAACTTGGGCTGCATCACACGTCCGCCGCGGAGGTGCTTTACCTCGCCGACACGACTGTTGAAGATGATCTTCTCGCGCGGGTCTTCCGCCTGTTTACGCCCGATTTGGGCGAAGAACGCGGCGAACGCGTAGTAGTCGTCCTGCGTCCAACGATCGAAAGGATGGTTGTGGCATTGGGCGCATTGGATCCGGATGCCGGTGAAGACCTGGGCGACGTTCTCAGCCATCAGGTTGGGCTCGGTCTCGACCAGAAAGAAGTTGGCGGCGGGGTTGTGGAAGTTGCCGCCCTCGGCGGTAAGCAGCTGTTTGACGATCTCGTCACGCGGCACGTCGCGCTGAATGGCATCGCGTAGCCAGGCGCTGTAGAGCTGCACGCCTTTGGTATTGAGCTTCTCGGATTCGATACGCAGCAGCTCGGCCCACTTGGCGGCCCACAATTCGGGAAACTCAGGGCGGGTCAGCAACGCGTCGATGAGGTGGGCTCGTTTGTCCGGTGTCGGATCGGTCATGAAGCGGTTGTACTCTTCGACGGTCGGCGGCAGGCCGATGATGTCGAAGTACACGCGGCGCAGAAAAATAGGATCGTCGCATAAGGCCGACGGCAGAATGCGCAATTTGCGCAGCTTGGCGTGGACGGCTTCGTCGATGTAGCCTCGTGGCTGGATGTCGTCCGGCCACGTGAAAGGTTGATCGCGGATGACGATGAACTGGGTCACCGCGGCATGGGAACCGAAGCGGGCCATGATGAACGCTTCACCCGACTCGCGCGGCGTGATCAGGCCGTCTGCGGTAGCCTCGGCGACGACATCGTTCAACGAACTGAAGACCGCCAGGCGCGTGACATCGCGGTCGCTGCCGTCGGCGAAGCGCGCTCGGACGAGGAGCTGTTGGGTGCCGCCTCCCGTGGCCACCACGCACTCTCCCGGAAACACGTCGATCCCGGCCAGTGCGGGCAGATCAGGGGCGTCGTTCCTCGCGCCGGCTCTGATCCAGTCGGCCAATACGGTGTGCAGTGTGCCGTCTTCATCGAAACGCTTGCCACCGCCGTGGCTGACACGGGCCAGTGGTTTGGCCAGCATGAGGCTCCGCAACGGGTCGGCCGGGTCGATCCGGCGGGCGCCGATCTCGCGCGTGAGGTGTCTGTAGTCCATTGCCGGGTCATAACCGAACAGCGACAGACGGAAGCCCTCCTGCCCACGAGCGTTGCCGTGGCAAGCGCCGGAGCTGCATCCGGCCTTCATCAGCACGGGCTCGACGTCATGACGAAAGCTGATAGGCCTTGGCGCAGCCTGATTACGAACCAATATTGGAATCGTCGTAGCCAGTTCACCGAGCGTCACCCTGAGAGTTGTCATCCCGTTGGCCAGCGCAGAGACGGCGCCGTCTTGGGCGATCGCCGCAATATTGGGCGTATCGGTGACGAACTGTACTTCGGAAGTCACCTCGCGCGACAGCCCATCCGATCGTTGGTAAACGACCACGATGTGTTCAACGTCGTTGGGGGCGTCTATTTGCACCGCAGGTGGGTATATCTTGAGTGTTCCTGTAGGCGCATCGCCGGGATCAGCGTAGAGCACAGACACTGTCAGAAACGCTCCCACCGCTGCGTATACGATGATGAACTTCTTGACGACCGGAGTCATCCCGTGCCTCCGATCGGTTTCATTCCTGGTCGGCGCGGCATGCGCACACGGCGCTTCCTGCCGTCCTGCGGATTGGGCGCCCGCGAGCGGGTCTGCCCGGGCGGTGGGGCGGCGATGGCGGGGGCGTCCTTTTTCGGCGGCAGAGGCGCATCGACGATCAGCAAGCCGTACGCGGACACGAAACGCACCGTACCTTTGTCGGATGCGATGGTGGTCAGCACGTGTACGCCGCCGTGTCGCCCCAGTGCCGCATCGGCGGACGCTGTGAGCGGGATGTGGAGTACTGCGGCTTCGTTTTGCAACGTGACCGTTGGGGCGCTGACACCGTGCGGCAATCCACGAACTTCGATCGTGGCCGGCGTAGGCAGGTCATGTCTTTTGTTGACACGCAACAGAAACTCGGACTGCTGACCTTGTGTGACACGCGCGCGTTCGAGCGTCAGATCGACAGGCGGTTGTGCGATGGTGAGCATGGCCCGCAACGAAGACACCTGCACTGTGCCGCCAACATCCGCAGTGGCCAGTACGACCATCGGCCAATCGCCCAGTGCCGCGCCGCCGTTGGCGTTGAGGCGGAGAGTGGCCGAAGTTTTGTCGCCGGGGATGTCGGCCGTTCCAGATCCGACGCCGGGCGGGTTCCACAAAACGCGCACGTGGATGGGCTGTAAGAATCCCTCGTCGCGCGAGACTTGAACGACGAGGTCCATGTGTCCGCGCTGAACAAGCGGAACTTGCGGCTCGACCAGTTGTACGCTGAACGGCACCGCCCGAGTCACCGCGACCGGCAACCGCGTGACCACTTGGCCGCACATGGTCTGGTCTTTGAATTCGGTCATACGGAGGGATTGGCGCAAATGGCCTTCGATTGTCCGGCTCGGATCGGCATGGCGGGCAACGACATCGGCGAGTGTGCTGGTCAGCGGCGCGTCCCCACTTGCTTCGAGCACGATCGGTAGATCTGAGACGTTCGGGTGCATCTGCACCGCATGCAGGGCGAGACCGGCGGGCAGAAACGTGAGCTGTACTTTGAGCGGTCCGCCGAAGTTCTGCCGCCGGGCGCGGATCAGGACGGCGTTGCGATTGCCCTGGGGCACAGCGACGTGTTGTTGCCCGGCGGGCGTGCTGAGTGTCAGCGACGGTACGACGGGCGTGACTTCAACGCGATAAGTGTACAGCTCGCCGCCCCGGCGCAAGAGGTCGTGGACATAGAGAACGTACTCGCCGTCTTGGGGTACGGTGAGCGTCAGGGCGCTGTCGGGCCCGCCGGAATCGTCGTTGCCGATGATGTGCGCGCCGTCAAGCTTGTGTACGCCTACGACCGAATCAATGGGCGAGCGCAGCGCGCGACCGAAGAGCCGCACGGCGAACTTTTGTCCTTTCTCGGCGCTGAACTTGAAACGATCGACGTCTCCCGCCTTGCTCAGAACGCCCGCCATTGCGCCGGGCACCGTGCATGGCGTGGCGCTGGCCAACTCATCGTTCGGTTCGACCTCCAGGGTCTGTTGCAGATCACTGAGTCTGAAGGGCACCGCAGACGGCGAAGTGCCGGCGCCGTTGTGGGCATGCAGCGCGAATTCATACAACGGCCCGCCCGGCAGCGTGATGGTCTCGGTGCCCAGCGCGGCGTCGCCGAGCCAGCGCAATTCCATGTTCGCTCCCGGCGCGCCGCCCGGCGGAAACACGCCTTGAGGACGTGGAAACTCACCGATGTGCAGGCGATAGAACGAACTGTCGTTGCCGAGATACGACGCTTCCCGGACGGCAAGGCGATAGGCGCCATCGGCACTGAAGACGTAGTTGATAATGGCGTCTTGCGCGACCAGCCACGTGTCATCGGCGCTGGCCAGCACCGTGCCGCGCTCGTCGAGCAAAGCCAAGTGTGGATCGAAGACAGTGTCGCCCAAGCGCATCGCTTCGATCTCGAAATTGAGCCGTTGGTCCTTGGCCGCCGTGAAGGCGAAGTAATCAATGTCCTCGTTGGTGATGATGCCGTTGATCGTGACCGGGAGCGTGACAGTCTGAGGTTGATTGGCGTCGCCGTTGGGTTCAGCCTCGCTGATCTCGGGGCAGTTGCCGATGCTGAAGAGCTTCAACTCAGTGATTCCGCTGGCGGTGACCAGCCGCAATGGCAGCAGTCCGGTGGGGCAGTCCGGCGCGATGGTCATGGTGCAACGGACATGATTGTCGTTGACTTCCTCAAAGCTCTGCACGTCGGCGCCCGGCCGATAGAACAGCACGGCTTGCGGGGCCGCGAGTCTGGCGCCGTGGAAATCGACGATCACCGTCGTGCCGCGCTGCGCGCCGCGCGGGGTGAGCCGTTGCAGGCTGGGCGAACCGGCATGAACGGCGGCGACAGAGAACAATAAAACGGCGACGGCCAGCAGGGCCGGAAGGAAACTGTGACTGATTCGGTGACTTACCATTGCGATCATCACGGAAGTGAGTACACTTTCAAAAGAGCCAAAAAGTTTATCAGGTCGGCAGGCAAAAAACAGAGAATTGTGACCATGTCTGACTCGGCGGGCGGCACGACAGGACGGTGGTACGATGATCCGTCCCATTTCAGTCCCAAGACACGGCGTGAGTTTTTGAAAGTCGGCTTCCTGGGCGGGGTGGGGCTGACGCTGGGTGAATTCTTCACATTGCGGAGCGCCATGGGCGATGAATCGAGCCGCAACACGCCTGCCGCCGATTCCGTGATCATGATTTTTCTGCCTGGCGGGATGAGCCATATTGATTCGTTCGATCCCAAAGCCGACGCGGCGGTCGAGATTCGAGGCGAATTGGGACTGGTCAAGACCAACACCGGCGAGGTATTCGGAGGCCTGTTGCGTCAAACCGCGAGTGTGGCTGACAAGATCGCGGTGATCCGCTCGTTTACACACACCGAAGCCGCTCACGAACGTGGTCAGCACAGCATGATCACCGGACACCCGCCCAGCGCGGCCATCGTCTATCCGTCGATGGGCACCGTCGTTGCTCACGAATTTGAACCGCGCAAGAACCTGCCCCCGTACGTGTGCGTGCCGACGGCGGCCAACCCGTGGGCCGGTACGGGTTACTTGCCGTCTTCTTACGGTCCTTTCGGGCTGGGCAGCGACCCGGCGAGCGCCGACTTTCGCGTCCGGAATCTGTCGTCTCCTGCGGGCGTCGACGAAGCCCGTTCCCACCGTCAACGCACACTGCTCCGGGCGGTCGACGACCATTTTCGAAAGCTGGAGTCGTCCGAATCATTGGAGGCGATGGACACGTTTTACGAACGGGCCTACTCGCTGCTGTCGTCGACCCACGCGCGAAACGCGTTCAACATCGCTGAGGAGGATCCCAAACTGCGCGACCAATACGGTCGACACGCGATCGGACAGCGACTGCTGATGGCCCGGCGACTGGTCGAGGCGGGCGTGCGCTTCGTGACCGTCGAGTATGGCGGGTGGGACTTGCACAAACAGATTCGCGACGGCATGCGTGCGACACTGCCGCCTCTGGACCAGGCATTCGCGATGTTGATTCGTGATCTGGAATCGCGCGGTCTGCTGGCGCGCACGCTGGTGGTGGTCTCAACGGAGTTCGGCCGCACGCCGCGCCTGAACCGCGACGGCGGGCGCGACCATTGGCCAAAGGTGTTCTCGATCGCGATGGCCGGCGGGGGAGTCAAAGGCGGCACGATCATTGGCAAGTCGGACCCCACCGGCGCCGAGCCCGCGGACCAGCCGGTGCGCCCGGCCGACCTGGCCGCGACTCTTTTTACGCAATTGGGTATTGATCCTGCAAAAAAGCTGCACGCTTCCACCGGCCGACCGATCGACATTGTGCGTCACGGCGAAGTTATCGACGGTCTGGTATGACCCGCGGTACGCCCGTAGTATCCAAATATCAGATCGAGCCGCGAACCAGAAGTCGAATCAAATTGCGGATCTCCGCGTCGTTTATCTGTCGGGCGGGCTTCCTGCATCGCGACATTCATCGCCAGTGCAGCCTGAAGCCTCGTGGGCGCCATCGAACCACCGTCTCGGGTTGCACGATGAAGGGCACACTTCGCCAATTGGACCAAAGACGGGACACCCAGGCCCAGAAAATACGATCGCGATCCCGGCGGCGAGGAAATCTACGTCGCTCGGGAGTAATATCCGAATCGCTGCCCCTACAGCCCAGAAACTTGCGTGTGATCGTGCGTCAGCTCGGCATCGCTGCCTGATGGACGCCCATTCTCGGAATCTCTGTTTAGCAATTGCATACTCTTGTGCACCGTGCTCTCCGAAAGCTGGCCCCGTTGCGCGAGGGCCACGACGGCTGCGAACGCGATCGCTGCGGCGTCGACGCCGAAGAAGGCCCGCAAGGCTTCACGCGTGTCGCTCCGGCCGAAACCGTCGGTGCCCAAGGTGACCAACCGGCCGGCCAGCCATGGGGAGATCTGGTCCGGCACGTTGCGAACATAATCCGATGCGGCAATGATCGGATCGTCGTCGTCGCCGATCATATCCAGCAGGTGCCCGGTGCGCTGCGGATGGCCGGGACGCGTGGAGTTCCAGCGATCAGCCTTGGCCGCGTCTCGCTGGAGTTCCGTATAGCTAGTGACGCTCCACACGTCGGAGGCGATTCCGAACTCTCGTGCAAGCAGCTCGTTGGCCTTCAGTGCTTCGTTGAGGATGGCCCCGCTACCAAACAGATGGACGCAGGGTCCCCCGTCGCTTTTTTCGGCAGCCCTATACAAATAGAGACCTTTGAGCACACCCTCCGCGCAATCTGCAGGCTTGGGCGGCTGGACATACGGTTCGTTCTCCAGGGTCATGTAGTAAAAAATGTCTTCGCGTTTTTCGTACATCCGCTTGATGCCGTCTCGCACGATGATGGCCACTTCGTAGGCGAACGCAGGATCGTAGGAAATACAGTTGGGCACGGTCGAAGCATGCAGCAGACTGTGGCCATCCTGGTGTTGCAGACCTTCGCCCGCGAGTGTGGTTCTCCCGGCAGTGCAGCCGATCAAAAAGCCCTTCGAACGCATGTCCGCGGCGGCCCAGATGCTGTCGCCGATGCGCTGGAAACCAAACATCGAGTAGAACATGAAGAATGGGATCATGTCGACTCCATGTGTGGCGTAAGCACTGCCGGCAGCTACGAAAGAAGCCATCGAGCCCGCTTCTGTGATGCCCTCCTCGAGGATCTGCCCGTCCTTGGCCTCGTGGTAATGCAACAGGAGATGAGAGTCGACCGGTTCATAGAGCTGCCCGGTGTGAGCATAGATCCCGTGCTTGCGAAAGAGCGCGTCGAGCCCAAAGGTGCGGGCCTCGTCGGGGACGATCGGGACGATCAGCTTCCCTATTTGCGGGTCGTCCATCAAGCGCGCGAGCAGGCGTACGAAGGCCATGGTTGTCGAAGCTTTGCGACCGTCGCTGCCCTTGAAGAATTCTGTGAAGATCTCCTTCGATGGGCTATGGAGAGGATCGATCTTGACCACACGACTGGGTACGAAACCGCCCAGCGCTTCTCTGCGATCCAGGATGTACTGGACCACTTCGCTGTCCTCACGTGGTCTGTAAAACGGAGCATCGGCCAACTGCTCGTCCGTGATGGGAATGTCGAAACGATCGCGAAACTGCCGCAGTTCATCCTCGTTCAGCTTTTTTTGCTGGTGGGTGATATTTCGTCCCTCGCCGGCTTCACCGAGCCCATACCCTTTTACCGTCTTGGCGAGAATAACCGTAGGTGCGCCTTCATTCAGCATCGCCTGGTGATAGGCTGCGTTCACTTTGATCGGATCGTGGCCGCCACGGCGCAAGTCATACAATTGCTCGTCGGAATAGGACTCAACGAGCTTCGCCAACTCCGCATAGGCCCCGAAGAAGTTCTCACGGACATACGCGCCGCGTTCAACAATGTATTTCTGATACTCGCCATCCACGACCTCGCCCATCCGCCGCACTAACAGCCCACTGTCGTCGGCCTCCAGCAGCGGGTCCCAGCTGCTGCCCCACACGACCTTTATGACATGCCAGCCTGCGCCACGGAAAGCCGCCTCGAGTTCCTGGATGATGTGACCGTTCCCGCGCACGGGTCCGTCCAAGCGCTGCAAGTTGCAATTCACCACAAAAACCAGGTTGTCCAGGTTCTCCCGCGAAGCCAGCGTGAGGGCGCCCAGTGTTTCAGGCTCATCCGTCTCGCCGTCGCCCAAGAACGCCCACACTGTCGACTTACTGGTATCGCGAATGCCGCGATCGTGTAAGTAGCGGTTAAACCGGGCCTGGTAGATCGCATTGATCGCGGCCAGGCCCATCGAGACGGTGGGAAACTCCCAGAAATCGGGCATCAACCAAGGATGGGGATACGAGCTCAATCCGCCGTCCTTCTGTAGTTCCCGCCGAAAGTTGCGCATTTGTTGGATGGTGATCCGTCCTTCAAAAAATGCCCGTGCATAGATGCCCGGCGAAGAATGGCCTTGAAAATAGACGTGATCCCCGCCTCCTTCAGCCTTCTTGCCCCTGAAATAATGGTTGAACCCAACTTCGTAGAGCGTGGCTGCCGAGGCATAGGATGAGATATGCCCACCGATCCCTTCGGACTTGCGGTTGGCGCGCACCACCAGCGCCATCGCGTTCCAACGGATGATGCTCTTGATCTTCCGCTCCAATTCCCGGTCGCCCGGAAACGGTGGCTCTTGATCAACCGGGATCGTGTTGACGTAGGGCGTGTTGGCCGTGAACGGCATCACCACCCCGTGATGGTGGCCGCGATCCAAGAGCGTCTTCAGCAAGTATTGCGCTCGTGCCAAGCCGCTTCGCTGCACCACGGCGTCGATGGAGTCGATCCATTCGGTCGTCTCCTGAGGGTCGATGTCCTCGTTGTGCTGTTTTGGGGAATTCATCGCAGTTGCGGTTACTCCGGTACATTCTATTGCACGTTGTCCAGCGGGAGTTATAGTATCTTCAAAGCGCTTTTTCCAGTTTCCCGGGAGGAATTGCCATACAAAGGGACCAACGATTCTCCGAGGCGATCAACAAGATTGACGCTGCCAACCAAGAGGATCCGAGAACAGAACTCGTGGACGGCAAACCCCAGTCACGAGAATTACTGTTTGCCCAACGGGTTTACGAGTGGGTGTGCAAACTGGCCGACGATCCATCCGAGGAGCTGCTTCTGGCCGCTCGCGCCCATACGCTGCGTCGTTGGATGATTCCGCGCGATCGCTATCCGAGAACCACGCCTGGATACCACCAGTGGCGCGATGCGCTGGCCCAGTTCCATGCCGAAGAGGCTGAATCAATTCTGGGCCCCGTCGGTTATCCCGCCGACATGATCAAAAGAATCACAGGCTTCATCACCAAGCAGAATTGGCCCGACGACAAAGAAGCCTGCGTGCTCGAGGACGCGGACTGCCTTGTTTTTTTGGAGACCAAGCTGTCGGATTACCTGGATGCTTGGGAAGAAAGCAAGGCGCTGCGGATCCTCCGGCGAACGCTCCGGAAGATGACGCCCGACGGTCGAGCACAGGCACTTCAATTAGAGTTAGGCGATCGCGTGCGGGAGCTTGTACGACGAGCCGGGCTCTCCACGAGTACAGGATCGGACTCTGGATGACGTTTGCAAACTCCGTTGAAGACGGCGTGTGGGCGTACCGGGTGCCCGATTGAACGCCAGGCGTCGGAGTTGCTCTTCAAGAGTTCGGTTGCTGTCATCAAATCCATTCCAGTTATGGCGAACGTGGGGGGCTGCTGTCGCTTCATTCTACAGGACGGTATAATGCAGGACAGGATGGCGAAGCTCGAGGGAGACGCCCGTGATGAAAGATCCAGCCTTGGTAACAGGTTGGCGACGATCGCAAATCAAGGAGTTGATCATGGCGCGAATCGCGGGTGTCGAACAAAAAGAAGCGGGTCTATTTACAAAGTTTGCATACTTCATGACCAAACGCAGGCTTGGTCGGGTGATTACGCCGATTACGATCACGGCACATCACCCTCGCTTGCTGCGGGCATACGCGCACATGGAACTGGGTCAAGAAGCTGCCGGGAGCATCCCGGCACAGCTCAAAGCGCTTGTTCACGTCAAAGTGGCCATGATGGTCGGCTGCCCATTCTGAATTGACATCGGGTCTGCGGTCGGCAGGCAACGTGGTTTGACAGATGCCAAGTTGCAGGCACTTGGGAGCTTTGAAGAAAATCCATCGCTTACCGACGACGAGCGGCTTGCGCTCCATTACGCAGTCGGCATGACCGGAACGCCGGTCGATGTCGGGGACGAACTCTTTGAACAACTCGAAAGTCGGTTCGACCCTGGACAATTGGTTGAACTCACTTCGTGCATTGCGTGGGAAAACTATCGCGCACGGTTTGATCACGCCTTTGGCATCGAAGCCGAAGGGTTCTCTGACGGAAGTTTCTGTCCGCTTCCCGAGCCCACACGCTCCATCGTTGGTTGATGCCGCGTGAGGAACATCGGAACACTACCGGCAAGCAGGCCAGGCCGCCCTCCGTGGCCATTGGTCAGCCAAGTCGACGCCACACGACAATGGATACTTTAGAGATCGCTTTGCGCTATCACGAAACCACGAAGCACCATCCCCAGCGGTACGCGCGCAGCGCGGGCTACCTGGATTGGGCGACGCAGCCTGATCCGTTTCGCCGCTATCGGGGCGCGCCGTGTGTACCCCTTCTGCTCGCCGGAGCGGCCACCGTGCCGTCCTACGATGCGCTGTATGAGTCAGGAGCAATCGCGCCGCAGGCACTGGGCCTTGAGACCATCTCTGAATTCTTCCAGTACTCACTGGCCTTGTCCGCCTGGAAGGAATATCAAGGATCTCGCTGGGCTCTTCGGATCAATCCATCGAGCGGCAACCTGCATCCGACCGAGGGATACCTCGCCATCGGCGCTGTCCAGGGTTTGGCCGACGTTCCGAGTGTGTACCACTACGCACCAAAAGACCACGTCCTCGAGCGAAGATGCGAAATAGGGGCTGGCGATTGGGATCGTTTGATCGACGGGTTCCCCAGCGGAACATTCCTGGTCGGCCTCTCCTCCATTCATTGGCGCG
>SMVB01199569.1_pt1 | contig 15073 bp, 14 predicted proteins | sample 2456461 | NCBI WGS metagenome assembly SMVB01 (sample SAMN11095934, study PRJNA526329) | marine sediment metagenome | biome: Marine sediment; feature: Surficial sediment; material: Deep marine sediment; isolation source: Hadal surficial sediment | place: Pacific Ocean | collected 2014-05 | depth... | reverse complement strand
CCGGTTACCTGGTGGATGAGGGTGACAGCAACGCCCTTGCCGAGCGCCTCGCCAAGATGCTCACGGACCGCGAAGCCACCTCCAGAATGGGCAAGGCGGGGCGCGCCGTCGCGCTGGAGCGATTCAACCTGCAAAAGCAGAGTGTGATCCTGGAGAACCATCTGCTCAGGATCGCCGGATTGGAATCATGACCGAGATTCGAAGGGTCGCGCTGATCAATTCGGATTACAAGCTGGCGGGCGGCGTCAAGCGCATATTCAACCTCGCGCATCCGCTGCAAGCGCGAGGCTATCAGGTGCAGCTCTACAGCCCCTCGCTCGAGATGCCGAGCTGGTCGCAGTATCAGGAGTTTACGGTACGCAGTCTAGCGGAGTCGCTCCGGGACGAGACCGATTGCGCTGTCTTCTTCAACCCGAAGTGCATTCCCTATCGGTTTCTGGCAAAGAGCCCCGCCACCCATAAAGTCATCTACTTCCTGCTCAACGGCGGGCACTACAGACAGTCCTATCAGCGATGGATCGATCGGACCGAGCGCCTGCCCGACGTCTATCTCGCCGGTAACAACGGACGCTGGCGGACCCACTACAAGCTGCGCGGCAAGCAGGATTTTGATCTGATCGGAGGAATCGACACCGAGCACTTCACGCCTCCAGTCGTTGCTCGACAACGACGGGAGGCGGGCGAGCCGCTTACCGTCATCACCCAGGGGAGGGATCCATCGAATTTCAAGGGCAAGGGGACGAGTGCGATCATCGAGGAGCTCGAGGGGCTCGCGTCGAGGATTCGGCTGATCGTTTTCTCCAATCAGCGGGTGGGCTACTCGAGCCGCAAAATCGAGCTGACCGAAGTGGTCGCCACACCCCCGAGCGAGATGCCGAAGCTCTATCGATCTGCCGATCTGTTGATTCAGTATGAGGACGACGCCGGCGGCTGGAGCAATACCGCCGCCGAGGCCATGGCCTGCGGTACGCCGGTGATCTGCACACCCTATACGACGAGTGATTTCGCAGAGCACCTGAAGACTTGCTTCGTGATCGAGCGCAAGCCTGGCGCGATTCGGCAGGCCGTCGAATATCTGATGGATCGGCCCGAGTTGCTCGAGGAGATGGCCAGGGGTGGTCACCAGAGGATTCAGTATTTCTCTTGGGAGAACGTGGTGGATCAGTGCGAGGAAATGTTCCGGGTTCTGGCGAAGAAATCGACCGCCGATCTGGCCGCGCAAGGAAGTGGCTGGAGGCGCACGTTGGATCGCTTTCGCACAGGATTCTAAACCCGAACAGCAGCCGTCAGGCTCTTCCCAGAAAGTTCGCCGCACGCTGGCCGGCTGCCGACAGGATGTGAGAGGCGAAGGGTCGCGTTGCCAGCATCGAAGGAACGCGCCAGGGCATCGCGGCCGCCAACGAGTTACAGACGACGATCCAGACCGAGGCGACGACCCGCGAGAACTCGGGCTCGGGCAGGGACTGCACCCGAGCATTGGCTCTCAGTAGTCTGCGCAGCCAGGTTGCGGCCACATCGAGGGAATCACCATTGAGTACCCCCCGGCGCAGTTCGGGCCGGGTCAAGACGTAATGGAATTCCAGTTCTTTCTGGGTCGGCTCGATCTCCATTTCTTGAAGAAGTCTTCGTATGACGCGAAGTTTCGATTCGGATCCGATCCTGACCTTTCGCGTAGTCTGGTCCGAATGCAGTCGCTTGACCGTCAGGGCTTCCGGCAGATTCGCGATGTCGTGCTCCCGCGCGAGTCGAATGTGCAGGTCATAGTCCTGGCATTGTTCGTAGCTCTCGTCGTAGCGGAGACGCTTTAGCGTATCTGCGCGCACCATGATCGAGGTCTGACTGAGAGAATTGTGCCAGGGAAACCAGGCCTTCATCTCGCGAGAAGTCAGGGGATGCCGCTTCAGCCGACTCGTTCCTGTGGCGTCGTCCTGCTTGCGGATCCAGGATCCCACAGCGACGCAATCCTTGTGGGCCTCGAGGTAGTCGACCTGCTTCGCGAGCCGTTCCGGCATGGCGAAATCGTCGCTATCAAGGGTTGCGATGAAGCGCCCCCGGGAGAGAGCAATGCCGCGATTTCGCGTCGGCGTATTCCCCAGGTTCTTCGAGTTGGCCTCGACTCGAACGCGAGGGTCCCGATACGAGCGTGCGATCTCGAGTGAATCGTCTTCCGATCCATCATCGAGAATCAAGATCTCAAAATCCCGATAGGTCTGGGCAAGTATGCTGTCCACTGCCTGCGCGAGGTACCGCCCGCGATTGTAGACCGGTATGAAGACTGTGACGGAGGGCCGATGCATGCTGGTCTCAGTTCTGGTCCGAAGTGGCAAGTTGAGATGGATCGCGAGGCCGGGACATGCCGGCAATCAAGCCCGTCGTTGTACAGTCGATGTTCCGCGGGGTATCGGTGTACAGGTACTGCTCCAAGAAAATCCTCTTGTGGGAAGAGTCACCGGACTGAAATGCAGCGTCGGGAGCATATCGCAGTTCCGCCTGCGTGGACCGATTGCTCCGGATACTCGGATCGATACCCGTATGAAAACGCGCGTCGCAACCGCTCCCGAAATTCATCGTGAGCGAGTCGAATGGGGTTCCTCTGCCGGCAAGCGAGCGGCCCGCACCACCATTGTATGCGGCGCTCGGCATGGAGTGCGGCACAGCCGGTGTGGTTGTAGCGGTTTGGTCGTTCTCGATACACACTAGGGGAGCCAATTTTCTTGGGCCGGCGAGCGCCCGCCGGTCGACGTAGCGGCCGCGGGGGCACTATTTCGAAAGATCGGGGCAAATTACCCTCATTTCACCCTATGCCTCGAAACATCTCTCATCGCCGGAACGACTCAGACATAGGAATTGGATCAGCCCTTCCCGATGTAGAGCACTTCGGTCACCCAGCTTGCGATCGACCGCGCAACCCACTCCTCGCCAAAGCGATTCATGTGACAGCACGATGTCGTTGAAACGATCGACGTTGATCACGGCGTCGAACTCTGCACCGAGTGCGAGGAAAAAGCCGATCGACTGGTTTGCGAGCTAGCTCTTGTTCCCCAGCTTGGCCGAAAGCAGGTCTACCTCGAGTTCGACGTCCCTGGTTTGGCCGCCGTACTCGAGAAAGCGCTGCATGTTCTTCTGGGCGTCCGCTGTGCGGAGCAGCTTGTCGAACAGGAACGACTCCTCGACCAGGCCTTCCTCCAAGGGCAGCGCTGCACAATCGACGGCCTGCTTGGCCAGCTTGACGGCTTCGGCGGGAAAGGACGCGATGCGCTGGGCCAGGTGTTGAACGAAGCCGTCGATCTCCTCAGCGGCGAGCGCGCGGTTCAACAGACCCCACCGCTCGGCGGTCACCGCGTCGATGTCGCCCCCGCCGAGAATCATTTCCAGCGCCCGTCCGCGGCCCATCAGCCGGGGCAATCGCTGGGTGCCGCCACCGCCGGGCAAGATGCCTATCGGCACCTCCATCTGGTTGAAGCGAGTCTTCCCGATCACCCCAAAGCGCATGTCCATCGCCTGGACCAGCTCGCTGCCCCCGCCTCCGACGCGCCCTTCGATCTGCGCGATCGTGGGCTTGTCCATCGTGCGATAGCGCTCACACATCTTGTGAAAGACGTTGTCGGTACTGCGCTTGGGGTCGGCCTCGATGGGAAACTGCAGGATCGCCTCCACGTCGAAGTGGGCGATGAAGAAATCCGGGTCGGCGCTGCGCAACACCACGACGCGTATCAGGGGATCGTCGCCCACCTGCTCGCCAAAGCGCGAAAGCTCTCCGAAAAGCGGGAGGGTCAAGATGTTCAGCGGAGGGTTTTCGATCGTGGCTGTGGCCACCCCCGCGCTGATCTCGATATCGAGCAGCTGGTAAGCCCCGTAACGGGTTGAGTTTGACTCGGACATGGCACCTCCTCTCGGATGTGAGTGGCTGTGAATGCGAGGCCGCAAACGCAGGCGCAAGTATCGCAGCTATGCCCCGTTGGGCAATTGGGATGCGAGCAAGGCACTTTGCCCGTTGCCGGCCGGAGTCGCTATGATTTCCAGCGCTCGGAGCGGCGCTCCGGCGTTTTTCCAATCACGCGGATTACAAGGAGAACGGACGATGGCAGGAACGTCTTTCAATAAGCCGGCACACATGGCCGCCTTCGCGGACGTTGACGATCAGTGGGGCCCTCTGGCCAAGCTCGCCGGTCAACGGGCAAGCGACAAGGGTCGCGACTTTTCCTATTCCTACTCGGAAAAGAAGGACATCGAAAACCTCTACAGAGAAGAGATCACCTTTGATCCCTTCGGTCCGGTGGACAACGGCCCGCAACGGCTCTTCGGACTGGACTACCGCATGAAGGCCTGGCGCATCGGCGCCGACGACTTCTTCCATATGGAGGTGGGGTACTGGCTGTGGGAGCCTTCGACCGGAACGATCTCGCGCAACTTCATGATCCCTCGGTCGACGACCATCAGCGCCGTGGGTACCGCGGCGGCAGATGCCACGAAGTTCACCCTGAGCGCAGTGCAGGGATCGGCGACCAATGGCATCCTGTCCAACGAATACCTCTTCAAGGGAGCCGCCAAGACCGTTTCCTATGAACTCCAGGTCGACCTTTCGGACGGAAACTTCGCTTACAAGGAAAACTCCGTGCTCGCGATGTCGGCTCACGACGGTGCCGAGATGCACCACACGGACGAGAACACCCTCTCGAAGGTGTGATCGAAGAAAGAACTGAAGAAAGAACTGATCCAATCGACACCTGGGAGCATCGACCCGTTCGGGTCGATGCTCCTGACATTCCGGCAAGGGAGTAAGGCTGTTGCAAGCGTCTCGTTATGAAGCCCCGCGCAATGTTGAGGATGCCGTCGCGCTGCTCGCAGCCCAGGCCGAAGCCCGTGTGCTCGCCGGCGGCACGGATCTGATCGTGCAAATGCGCCTGGGAGCCCCGGCTCCCGGCATCTTTGTCGACATCAAGCGCATTCCCCGTTTGAACGCCATCGAACTCGACGCCACCGGACTCAAGATCGGAGCCGCGGTCTGTGCCGCAGATATATTCGCCAACGAATCGATCCGCAGCCTCTGGCCCGGACTCGCCGAGGCGACGAACTTGATCGGCTCGAGCCAGATCCAGGGGCGCGCGACCTGGGCCGGCAACCTCTGCAACGCGTCCCCGGCCGCCGACTCGGTTCCCTCGCTGATCGTTTGCCGTGCGAGGGCGATCGTCGCCGGCCCCAATGGAGAACGATCCATCGCCGTAGAAGACTTCGTCACCGGGCCGGGTCAAAATGTGCTCGAACGCGGGGAGTTCGTGGTCGAATTCGAGCTGCCGGCGCCCGAACAAAGAACAGCAGATGCTTACCTGCGCCTGATCCCGCGCAGCGAGATGGACATCGCGGTGGTGGGTGCCGCTGTCTCACTCAGCCTCGACGCAGACGGCAACGTAACCTCGGCGCAAGTCTCGATCGCCGCGGTGGCACCGACGGTTTTGCGAGTCCCGGACGCAGCTGCCGCACTCGTGGGATCGCGACTCGACGACGACGCCTTAGCGACGGCCGCAGCGGCGTCGAGCGCGGCCGCAGATCCGATCAACGATCGCCGGGGAACGATCGAGTACCGAACGAAAGTTGTCGGGGTGCTGACGAAGCGCGCAGCATCCATTGCATACGAACGCGCCCAGGCCCGCTAGTTCAGAGCCTCGAGACGCCTGGATCCGCGGGAAGACGGGGAAAGACGCGGGAAAACACAAACGACCGCCGGATCGAACGCTGAAACCGCGCTTCTCCCGGGGGCAAACACAGCAAAGAAGAGTCAGCGTGGCAAAGATTCAAGTTCAAACGACGATCAACGGCGAGCCGCTCGAGTTCCTGTGTGACGGACAACAGAGCCTGCTCGCGAGCTTGCGCGACGACCTGGGACTCACGGGCACCAAGGAAGGTTGTGCGACGGGCGACTGCGGCGCCTGTTCGGTGATACTCGAGGGTCGGCTCGTACCCGCGTGCCTGGTGCTGGCGGCCGAAGCCGAGGGACGCGAAATCGAAACCATCGAAGGCGTGGCCGACGGCAGCTCGCTGCACCCGATCCAACAAAAGTTCCTCGAGCACGCCGCGCTACAGTGCGGCATCTGCACCCCCGGCTTCATCGTCGCGACCCGAGCCTTGCTCGAGCAGAACCCCGACCCCAGTGAGGAAGAGGCGCGCTACTACCTGGCCGGCAACCTCTGCCGCTGCACGGGCTATGACAAGATCATTCGCGCTGTGCTCGACGTTGCGGCGGAACTCCGGGGAGAAGGCGCATGACTGAAACCACTCTGCGCAAGTTCAAGCAAGTGGGCACGCGACCGATTCGCCACGACGGACACGACAAAGTGACCGGTCGCGCCGCCTTCGGCGCCGATCTGAGACTGCCGGGAATGATTCACGGCGCACTGCACCGCAGCCCTCACGCCCACGCGCGCATCATCTCGATCGACACCACCAAGGCACAAGCCCTCCCCGGAGTCATGGCCGTCGCCACTGCGGCGGACCTGCCGGATATTCCGTGCAAATGGATGGGTGAGCTCTCGGGGGGTATCGACTTTGGCGAGATCTCGCGCAATATCCTTGCGCGCGAAAAGGTGCTCTACCACGGCCATGCCATCGCCGCGGTGGCCGCCACCACGTTGGAGCAGGCCCAGGAGGCCTGCGGGTTGATCGTCGTCGAGTACGAAACGCTCGAGCCGGTGATGAGCCTCGACCGGGCGCTGGCCCCCGATGCACCAATTTTGCACGAAGACCAGGAGCCCATCGGCGTCAAGCCCCTGCCCGAGGGACCGACGAACGTGGCCCGGCGCATTGTGATCGAAGGTGGCGATCTCGAGGCGGGCTTCTCCGAAGCGGACATCATCCTCGAACGCGAATTTGAAACCACCATGGTCCACCAGGGTTACATCGAACCCCACGCCTGCGTGGTCAGCGCCCGACAAGACGGCAAGAGCGACATCTGGTGCAGCACCCAGGGCCAGTTCATGGTGAAGAGCACCACGGCGATGGTGCTGGCCTGTGATCCCAACGATCTCAAGGTGACCCCGAGCGAGATTGGCGGCGGCTTCGGGGGCAAGACGACCATCTACCACGAACCCATCGGGATTGTGCTGTCGCGCAAGGCCGGACGCCCGGTCAAGCTGGTGATGAGTCGCGAAGAAGTGTTCCGCGCCACGGGCCCAACCTCGGGTGCCAAGATCAAGATGCGCATCGGCGCCAAGGCCGACGGGACCCTGGTCGCCGGCGAAACGCAGCTCCTCTTCGAGGCGGGGGCCTTCCGGGGTTCGCCGGTGGGCGCCGCCTGCATGTGCGTGTTCACTCCCTACAAATTTACGAACTTCTACATCGAGGGGCTCGACGTCGTGGTGAACAAGCCGAAGGTCGCGGCCTATCGCGCACCCGGCTCGCCCATTGCCGCCTTTGCGCTCGAGCAATTGATGGACGAACTCGCGCAAAAGCTCGGGCGCGATCCCATCGATCTGCGACTCCAAAATGCCGTCCAAGAAGGCGACCGGGCACCCTACGGCCCAGTCTTCAAACGCATCGGCTTCCGCGAAACCCTGGAAGCGGCGCAACAGCATCCCCACTACTCGGCTCCCTTGGGCAAGAACCAGGGTCGCGGGATCGCCAGTGGTTTCTGGTTCAACGCCGGCATGCAGTCCAGCGCAACGGTCAGCGTCAACGACGACGGCTCGGCGGTCGTGCGCACGGGCAACCCCGATATCGGTGGCTCGCGAACTTCGATGGCGCTGATGTGCGCCGAAGAACTGGGCATCCCGGTCGAGCGCGTGCGCCCCATCGTCGGCGATACGGACAGCGTCGGCTATTGCGATCTCACCGGAGGCAGCCGCGTCACCTTCGCCACCGGCATGGCGGTGATCGAGGCGTCGAAGCACGTCGTCGACGAGCTCCGGGCTCGGGCCGCAACCATCTGGGGCGTCGAACTCGACGCCGTCGAATGGCGCGACGGGGCTGCCGTCGGAATCAACGGTGCGTCGGATCAGGAGCCCCTCGGCCTGGGCAAGATCGCCCAGCAGATGCGCGTGACGGGCGGGCCGATCGTCGCCAGCGCCTCGGTGAACCCCCCGGCCGCGGGCCCGGGCTTCGCCACCCACATTTGCGATGTCGAGGTAGACCCCGAAACCGGACGCACCGTGGTGGTGCGCTACACCGCGATTCAGGACGCCGGCAAGGCCATTCATCCGAGTTATGTCGAAGGTCAATTCCAGGGCGGCGCGGCCCAGGGCATTGGCTGGGCGCTCAACGAGGAATATCTCTGGGACGCCGAGGGCAAGATGGAGAACCCCGGCTTCCTCGACTACCGCATGCCGGTCGCCTCAGACCTGCCGATGATCGACACGGTGATTGTCGAAGTGCCGAACCCGATCCATCCCTATGGCGTGCGCGGCGTCGGGGAACCGCCCATCGTGCCACCCCTGGCCAGCGTGGCCAACGCGGTCCATGCGGCGACGGGGGTTCGCTTCGAGTCGTTGCCGATCACGCCTCCGCGCGTGTTGGCCGCCATCGAACGCGTAGAACGAAAGGACGGCTGAGCTTCCGTCATGGCAATCGTCGTCTTTTCGAGGGCGCAACGCGACTGGGTAGAGGGAAACGAGCGGGTCGAGATCGATGCCGCCCGAATCGTCGACTTGATCGCCGCACTCTGCGCCCGCTATCCCCAACTCGAAGGCAAACTCGAGGACGCCGCCGCCGCCATCGATGGCGACATCCACAACGATCCCAAGTACCTGCCGCTACAGCCCGAAAGCGAGGTCCATTTCATGGGCGCGGTGGCGGGGGGCTAGCGGGTTATGCTTGTTGTGCGCCAGGAGTAGATCCCGGCGCAACCGGGGCAATCCGGTGAACATCACTTGAATGTTTTGACGCGCATCTTTGCGTGGATCGGTGAGAACGAGGCGACCCTCTCTGGACTCGCCGCGTCGATCGTCATCATCGGTGTGCTCTTTACGCCGCTGGGCAGAGGCTTGCGCGCGCTGCTGGGTCGCCGACGGGAAGCTGGCGACACTTCGAAGCTCGCCGCCGGCGACACCAGCGCCACGGGCGACGCAAACCTTCGCGACGGTCGGCCCTCGGTTGCCGTTCTTCCCTTCACGGCGGCCTCGGGCGAAGCCGCTCAAACGTCACTCGCCGACACGTTGACCGAGGATGTGATCAACGCACTTTCGCGGGTGAAGCATTTTGACGTGCTGGCTCGGGGCGCCACATTTGCCTACAAGGATCACCAGGTCGATGTTCGGGAAGTGGGTCGGGAACTCGGGGCGCGCTACGTCGTCGAGGGCAGTGTGCGATCTCTCGGCGACCGAGTGCGGGTGACCGTCGAGTTGGTGGATGCCGAGAGTCGCGCTCCCGCATGGTCCGACCGCCACGAGTTTGCCTGGGACCGCCTTCACGAAGCCCAGGACGAAACCACCGCTCGCATCGCCGCTCAACTACAACCGGCGCTGCGCCGGGCGGAAGCCGAGCGGGTGAAGCGACTGCCGAGCGACGATCTCGATTCCTGGTCGTTGGTCAATCGCGCCTGGGTTTCGCTGCAAGACGATCTCGGCAGCCCCGAAGTCGCGGATGCCGCAGTCGCCGACTGTGAGCGCGCGGTTGCGGCGGAGCCCGATGATGCGCTCGCCCATGCCGTCCTGGCCCACGCCATCTCGCTACTGATTGCGCGCCCGGACAACAGCGGGGATGTGTCGACGGCGCTCGACTCGGCACGTCAGGCCATAGCCCTCGGTGGTCACGACCCGGCCGTGCAGCATTGCTATGCAGCCGTGCTCGCCAATGTCGGGCGAACGGCAGACGCGGCTCGGGCCTGGGAGCGCTGCCTCGAACTCGATCCCAACAACGCAGCGGCGCGGGCCGGCCTCGGCATTACGCAGATCTATCTCAAGCTCACGGAGGAATCGATCGAGAACATCGACCGCGCCCTGGCGCTGTCGCCGCGAGACCCCCTGGTCTACCACTGGCTCGCGCACCGGGCGATGGCCTGCGTGGTCTTGAACCGAACCGAGGAAGCGGCTTTGGCGGCGCGCGAGTCCGTCGAGCGAACCGGTACCAGTGTCGGATGGGGGGTGCTGACCATCGCGGAAGCAGAACTCGGCAACAAGGTCGCCGCGACCGAAGCCTGGACTCAGATGAAGGCCCGCACCCCGGGACTCACCCTCGAGTCTATCACAGTACCTGGATCCGCAGCATGACCTCCGACGAAGAGACCGCCGAGCGCAGGATCCGCGCAGCGGAGCAGTACGCAAATGCAGACAAGGACCAAGAACCCAGCGCGGACTAGCAGCACTCATCAGTCTGCAGAGGCCAGCGCCGCAACGTCGATCTTGTACAGATCCGCCACGTTCTGCGAGAGAATCCCGCGGCGCTGTTCTGCACTCAAGGCGGTCACATGCTCCTTCAACATCTCCTGGGACCAGGGCCAGGTCGAATCGCTGTGGGGGAAGTCGTTCGCCCACATGAGACGCCTCCAGTTCATCAAGTCGGCAATCTTGAACGCGACCCAATCGTCTTGAAAGGTCGTGTAGATGTTCTCCGCGAAGTACTCGGACGGCAGCCGTGTCAGCTTCAGTCCCTTCTTGAGCCAGTAGCGGTGCCGCTTGTACGCGTGATCCATGCGGTACATATAGTGGGGAACCCAGCCGGCGTCGGCTTCGACGCAGACCACCTTGAGTTCCGGATGCCGCTCGAAGACGCCTCCGAGAATCAGTGTGCCGATGATGTCCTGGCAACCGCGAATCACCGAGGCGAAGGAGTTCATGGCCGGGCCGCGGGGGCGCTTGTCCCGGGTGGTGAGGATGTGAAAGGAGAGCGGCAGCCCGAGTTCGATCGCGGCGCGGTAGAAGTCATCGTAGACGAGAGAGTCGTAGTCTTCGACCGCGGGATCGCCGGGCATCATGACCCCGTGCAGGCCCAGCTTCACGATGTCGTGCAGATCCGAAATACCCTCCAAAGGCGTTCGCATGGCCGTTTGACCCACGCCGAGCAGGCGCTTCGGATGCTTGCTCGAGTATTCGCTGATCCAGCGGTTGTAGGCCTGAAAGCAGGCGTGCTTGTAGTCGAAGTCTTTGTGATTGCACAGCACCATGCCGACGGTCGGATACAGGATCTCGGCGGCGACGCCATCCTGATCCTGTTCGCCCAGCCGCGCGTCGGGGTCCCAGCCTCCGCGGTGAAGCTCATCGAAGAGCACGCCCTTGACGCGAATGTCTTCGGGAGGTTTGCCGGCTGCTGCCACCAGGCCCATCGCCACCGGACGACTCATCCCGTCGATCACGAACAGGTCGCCGGCTTCCTCGTCCCGCACCATGCGCGGCGCGCTGTCTTTGAACTTCGCGTCGATGTAGTCGATGTAGGTATTGGGCGGTTCCGTAATGTGGGAATCGGCCGAGATGATCGGAAAGTCGCCGAGGGCGCTCATGCTGTCACTCCTTTTGGCAGCGCCTCACCGACTCCTCGTGGCGGCCGCGCTTGTAGAGGTTACAATTGTCTGTTCGATGATCCACTACTCCGAGCCCCCCATCCTGCTCAACGACGTGATCGACGACCTCGACGCGGTCACCCGCCTGTTCGAGCGCAACGCCCCCTACACGCCGCTCGGCGGCTGGTATCGGCCGGATCAAGACGACAGCGAAGCGACGAGCCCGATGTGGTTCCAGAACGACTGGGTGCACGCAGACTTTGCCGCAGAGGGTTCGGACCTGTTTCTCCGGCACGAGCGCGTGATCGAGACAGCGCGGGAGTTCTACGACGCGGAGGTGGTGGTCCCGCACAGCCTCTACGTAAATCTGATGGCGGCGATTGCAGAGTCTGGACCCGCCCACACCGACAACCCGTTTTTCCGCGGTCGCAGCCGGCGCAACACTCCGATGTTCCTGTTGCGCAACATGATTTGGTCCGGGCTGTTCGACCACTGGGTCATCACCCAGGCCACTTCGATCTGGTGGATGAACGACGTCGAGGGCGGAGGGCTCTCGTACTGGCCGGAAGGTCCCGACAAGCCGCCGACGCGACACTTCGAGAGGATGGCCAACACGGCACTCGTCGGCGACAACCACGGCATGTTCCACCAGGTGGAGCCGGTGGGACCCTTCGATGCCGGAACCCGACGCGTTACTGCGCGAGCCGAGTTGGCGCCCGCGGCCGACGGCAGTGGTGACTGGGTGGTGATGGACCGAGGAAGCGAAGTCTATCGCGCACCTCTTGGCGAGTATCGGGCCAGCGTTCTCTGGAAGGCCGACATCTATCCCACCGAAGAGGAGCGACGGCGCCTCGAACACGACACGCTTTCGCTCGCTGATGTCGCCAGGATCTTTAACGAAGATCTGGCGAAACGCGGGGTAGAACTCCGCCTGGACGCCGATCACCTCGATGATCCCGCGATCGCCGGCGGCCTCGCTGCCGTGTATCCCGAAGCCTTGCCCGTAGGCGCCGGGGTGAGCATGTTCGACGTCTAGCACGAACCCTAGTGACCGAGGTTCCAGGAGGTTTGACGATGCCTGAAGAAGCTCCAGCGCTGAGCCGAAGAAAATTCTTGGGCGGTGCAGCTGCGGGGGTCGCAGCAGGGGTCGCCGCAACGACCACGGGTTCACTTGCCTGTAGTCCATCCGAGGCTCCGACGTCCCCCGAACACTGGGACCGCGAAGCCGACGTCGTCGTCGTCGGGTCCGGCACCGGGCTCGTCGGAGCACTGGCTGCCTCGGTGGCGGGCGCCGAGGTACTGGTGCTCGAGAAGCGCGCGGTCGCCGGTGGAAGCACCGGCCATTCGGGTGGGGTCGCGTGGATTCCAAACAACTCCTACATGGCCGCGGAAGGCATCGAAGACTCGCGCGAAAAAGCGCTTCAGTACATGCAACATCTTGCGCAGCAACAGGCCGATTCATCTCTCATCGAGGCCTTTGTCGATCGGGGGCCCGAGATGGCCGAGTTCGTCGAGGCGAACTCGCCGATCCAGTGGCGAGTTTCGAAGATCATGGGACTGACCTCGGACTACCACCCCGAATGGCCGGGCGCGGTGTCTCGAGGCCGGAGCATCGAGCCCATCGTTGAACGCCAGGGACTCTACGGACCGGAACTGATCGACGGTCTTCGCAAAGGCTTCGAAGCCTCGGGAGGAAAGCTCGAACTCGACACCCCGGCGGCGCGGCTCGTAGTGCGCGAACGACCCGAAGGTGGACGCGAGGCGATCGGCATCGAGGCCCGCAAGGACGGTGCGCCCTACTTCGTGCGTGCGCGGCGCGCGGTCGTGCTGTCGGCCGGAGGTTACGAGTGGAACTTCGAGATGAAGCGACACTTCTTGCGCGGCCCCACGCTCTACACCCTCGGCGCGGGGGGCAATACCGGCGACGGGATCCGCATGGCCCAGTCCATCGGTGCAGACCTGCGCAACATGAACGAAGTCTGGGGCATCACCGTCTATCGCGCCGAAGCCGAAGCAGTGCGCGAGCACAACCAAGGCGCCACCCTGAACGCCGAAATCGAAAAACGATCGCCGGGCTCGATCGTCGTCAACGCCCGAGGCGAGCGTTTTCACAACGAAGCGGCCGACTACGACTCCACCTGGCGCTCTTACTTCACCTGGGAAAATTGGGGAGAGCTGGGCTACCGCAACCTGCCCGCCTTTGTGCTCTTCGATGCAAAGACCCGACGCGATCGCACGATTGCCGGCGTCAAGGCGGATGCAGAGCTGCCGGGCTGGGTCGTGTCGGCGCCGAGCCTCGAAGCCTTGGCCGGCAAGCTCGGAATCGACGCCATGGGGCTCGCCAAAACCGTCGCACGCTTCAACGTCTACGCCCGGGGCGGACGCGATCCAGATTTTCAACGCGGCGTGAGTCGATACGATCGCTACGGAACCGACGATGTCGGCATTACCCTGGGAACTCTGGACGAGCCTCCCTTCTACGGCGCCGAGGTTGCCGCGGCAGACCTCGGCACCTGCGGCGGCGCAAGGGTCAACGCCAACGCCCAGGTGCTCGATCCCTATGGTGATGTGATCGGCCGCCTCTACGCTTCCGGAAACAACGCCGGGGTCGGCAGCCCCGGATCGAGTTATGGAGGTGGAGGCGGGACGATTGGACCCGCGATGACGTTTTCGTTCATCGCCGGTCGCCACGCCGCAGGCCTGACGCCCTGGAGTTGAGCTGGGCGTGCGTCGAGCATCTCTTCTCTAGTAGATCTGCGCCTCTCTGCGCCAGGGCGTAGTGCCGCGAGCTGCCGCAGCCGCCTCGGACTCCCGGGTTTCGGATCGCGCTGCGCCCACTGTAGTCGCTGTAGTCGCTGCACTCATTGATATCGGACACATGCCGGTGTCGATGACGGTCAAGGCTGCGGCAAGGGAGGCCTCCGCACTGTCGCCCAGGGCAACGCTCAGATCATCGTCGGCAAAGCAGTCGGGCATCAGACCCTCGAAGTAGTCGCCATCTCCATTGCTGTTCAGGGTCTGAAAGGCAACGGCGCGCAGCAGCAGCTCTCCCTTGCAGAAGTCGAAGGCCCCCTGACCCACGGGCTTTCCGAATGTCCGATCTCCGACGATCGCGACATCGATGTCCGTATACGGAAACAGGCTGTTGATGATGAGTTCGCTGGCCGAAGCGGATCTCTCGGTCGTGATGAAGACGATCTTGTCGAAATCGATGGAATCAGCCTCATGGACGAACAATATGTCTGCGTCGAACCCCGAGTATTTCGGGTTGAAGGTCTGCCGGTACTGAACCTCGCCCACGCGGGTTGGGCCGCCAAGGAGATCGTTGAATGTCTCCGCGACTTCGAGCAATCCCCCGCCGTTGTAACGCAGATCTACGATCAAGCGCGTCACCCCCATCGTCTTGAAGATGGCGAAGGCCTCCCTGAGATCCGTTAACGCCGGACGGATGAAAGCGTGGAACAGCATGTAGCCCACCATCTCGCCGCCGTTGATTTCGATCACGTCGATTAGCGGCAGTGGATCGATGACGATGATTTCGGAGACGAGGTCGAGGGTGCGCAGACCGCCACCTTGGGCTTGCAGATCAAAGCTGCGAGCGACCCCGATTTCCGCAGGACCCAGTGCCAACACAACGTCCAGGATGTCGGT
>SMVB01119742.1_pt1 | contig 15073 bp, 12 predicted proteins | sample 2456461 | NCBI WGS metagenome assembly SMVB01 (sample SAMN11095934, study PRJNA526329) | marine sediment metagenome | biome: Marine sediment; feature: Surficial sediment; material: Deep marine sediment; isolation source: Hadal surficial sediment | place: Pacific Ocean | collected 2014-05 | depth... | reverse complement strand
GGCGAAGTCTGCGTACTGGGATCTTTACTATTTATTCGGTGTCGAGGAAATGCGGATACAAAAGTTGGGAATAAAAGGGCGGTATTGGCTTTCGAGGGCGATGTTCGAGCTAGCGGAGATCTTCGAGGATCAAGCGGATCTGGATATGGCGATCGAATTTTACGAAAAAATCGAGGCTCTCGGGCTTTTGGGCGGCGCGGTGGCCCGGGATCGTGTAGATCAAATCAAGGGCCGCGTTTCAGGCGACGGAGCTCCTTAACGTTTCAAGTATGAATTTTGCATCCATAGATACGGCGCATATCGAGCTGTTCGATAAATTCCAGCAGGGCGGCATCGTTATGTGGCCCATGTTTCTGATGAGCCTTGCGGCCTTGGCTGTGTTTATCGAGCGAGTCCTTTTTCTTCATCGAAACCAAATTCATTCCCGGAAATTCTTGTCGGGCATCGAGAATTCGTTGAGCAAGGGGCGATTGATCGAGGCCTTGACGGTTTGCCAGGATACGCCGGGACCGGCTGCTGCGATGGTCAAGGCGGGTTTGATGGCGTTCCGGAAGACCGATAATGAGATTCGCGAATCGGTACGCGAGGCTGCGGTGGTCGAGCTCGGGCCGATAAGGCGTCGGATCGGGGCCTTGGCGGCGATCGCGCATGCGGCCCCTTTGTTTGGATTGCTGGGGACGGCGATCGGCTTGATCGATGCATTTTCGCAGTACGAGAAACAGGGAGTGTATTTGAATGCCGGCTATCTTTCGAGCGGCATGTGGCAGGCTTTGATCTCGACGGCAACGGGTTTGGCCTTGAGCGCCGTGTGCGTGTTGGGGCATCATTTTCTCGTCGGCCGCGTCCGCTCGATGACTCACGAGATGGAATGGTTGGGGCAGGAGTTGCTGGTGTCTTTCGTTAAAATAAAGGCCGATGCGAAGGTGACCATACAGGAGGGGGACGATGAAGCTGCTGGCTCTGAATCTAAAGACTGAAGTTCCCAAGGCCGTGTCGATGAGCTTTTGGCCGTTCGTCGATATCTGCGCGATCGGTTTGTTCGCGACGATTTTCGGGTCGAACTACGTGATTGCTCCGGGGATCAGCATCGAATTGCCGCGATCCAACCACGAGCAAAGCGTTGTTTCGGATCGGCTGCAAGTGATGTCGGTCGAGGAGGTAGGGGGGGAGGAGCAGATCATTTTCGAGGACCGTATTTTGAATTTGGAGAGCCTGAGGCGGATGTTTGAAACGCGAGGCGAAGTTCCTTCGAATATTACCCTGCTCCTTCGATTGGATGCGGCGGTATCGGCTCAGACATTCACTTCGATATTCGAGATCGCTGAAGCGGCAGGATACGAGAGAATCAAATTGGCGACTAAAAATCGATTAGCCGAAGCCAATCCGTTGGGGACGTCGGCTGATTGATGAGACGTTCGACTTCCAGGTGGATTGTGGGCGTTTCTGCGGGAGCGATCATTCACATCGGTATTTTCTGGATAATCGGGGCTTTGGCCGATTCGGAGGAGGTCGATCGAAAGCGCCGCGTGACCGGGGCGACTTTGCAGTTTATCGGGTCTGACACGGAGGAGCTTTCGCTGGTGATGAGGGAGCAGATCATGCTGTTCGACCCGAAGCCGTTGATGATGCCTACTCAGTGGAATGGGGCGAGTTTCGAGCCAAACGAAGCCTACGAGAATGAGAACTCGGCTATCTTTGTCGATTATCTCCCCATGTTCGTGTCCGATAGCGGGGATTTCGTGGCGTCGTTTGGCAATTCGTGGCATCGAGCGGGATCTCCTCGGGAGATCCAGTTGGAGTTTCCGTTCGTGGTCGCCAAGCAATTTGGGCGGGAGGCGGCGAATCGGCCGCAGGCGATTCGGGAGGGAGTCGGTTTGGAAGTCATTGAAGTCGGTTCGGGGCGAACGGTGATTTCGCGCGACGTCTATAGTAATGACGCGCCATCGGTTTTCGAGCTTGAGGAGGCGTGGGAGTCGGTTGAATTTCTCCTCCAGGTGATGGATTCCTTTCAAGAGGGGGTTCCGTTGGTGGTGCAGTCGAGTCGGTTTCCGGATATAGACCGGAAACTAGGCGAGATTTTGACAAAGGAACTGCTGCCTAAAGGCTTATTGGGCAACGGTTCTTACCTGGTTCGAATTTCCCGATGAAGACCATTGGGTTTTTTATTGATATTTCAGTTGACGGGAAATTTTGGCTTATGCATCTTCTTGCTTCTTTTTTCGACACACACCACTTGAAAAGGCCCTTGTAGCTCAGTTGGTAGAGCGCATCCTTGGTAAGGATGAGGTCGGCGGTTCAAATCCGCTCGAGGGCTCCATTCGAGCGAGGACCTTTAATTTGGGAGTGTTGGAAAACGAGTAAACAATTTTGATAACATAATTAACGAACAAGCAAAATGGCTAAAGGAACCTTCGAAAGAACAAAACCACACGTCAATGTCGGCACCATCGGGCACGTTGACCACGGCAAAACAACGCTGACCACTGCTATCTTGGCAGTGCAGGCAGGCAAAGGTCTGGCAGAGCAAAAAAGCTACGCGGACATTGCTAAGGGGGGTACGGTTCGCGACGAATCCAAGATCGTTACGATTTCGGTAGCTCACGTGGAGTACGAGTCTGACAAGCGTCACTATGCTCACGTTGATTGCCCGGGTCACGCGGACTTCGTTAAGAACATGATCACGGGCGCGGCTCAAATGGACGGCGCTATCTTGGTTGTCAGCGCAGCTGACGGACCGATGCCTCAGACTCGCGAGCACATCCTGCTCGCTCGTCAAGTGGGCGTTCCTAGTATCGTGGTATTCCTTAACAAGTGCGATCTCATCGATGACGAAGAGCTTCTCGAGCTCGTCGAAATGGAAGTCCGCGAATTGCTCGACAAGTATGACTTTCCAGGCGACGACACCACGATCATCCGCGGTTCCGCTATGGCAGCCCTCGAAGGCACCGATGAAGGCAAGGCTACCATCCAAGCCCTTATGGAAGCTATCGACACGGACATCGTCGAGCCGGTACGCGAAATCGACAAGCCGTTCTTGATGTCTGTCGAAGATGTTTTCTCGATCACCGGTCGCGGTACCGTTGCGACAGGCCGTATCGATCGTGGCATCATCAAGGTTGGCGACGAAATCGAAATCATCGGTCTTAAGGACACTGCGAAATCGACGGTCACGGGCGTCGAAATGTTCCGCAAGATGCTCGACCAAGGTCAAGCTGGCGACAATGTCGGCATCCTGCTTCGGGGCGTTGACAAGGATGCCATCGAGCGCGGTCAAGTGCTCGCGGCTCCGGGTACGATCACTCCGCACAAAAAGGGCAAAGCTGAAATCTACGTTCTCTCGAAGGACGAAGGAGGACGCCACACGCCTTTCTTCAACGGCTACCGTCCTCAGTTCTACTTCCGCACCACGGATGTCACTGGCATTTGCGAATTGCCGGAAGGCGTCGAAATGGTGATGCCGGGCGACAACGTCTCGATCGAAGTCGCTTTGACGAAGCCGATCGCGATGGAGAAGGGGCAACGTTTCGCGATTCGCGAAGGCGGCCGCACCATCGGAGCGGGTCGTATTACCGACATCATCGAGTAGCCGATCCTTCTACAGTTTATTTCTCTTGCCGGAACCCGCGAACTCGGGTTTCGGCAATTCTGTTTTTTTATTTTTAGGCATAGGGTAGTAGCTCAATTGGTAGAGTAGTGGTCTCCAAAACCATTGGTTGGGGGTTCGATTCCCTCCTGCCCTGCCACTCTCAATACTCGTTTAATGAAAAATCCATTCCGCAGCATCCGCATTTTTGCAGGCGAAACTATGGGCGAACTGAAAAAGGCGTCTTGGCCGACTCGCGTCGAGTTGCGCGATTCCACGATCGTGGTTCTCGTGTCGATCGTCATCATGGGAATCTTCATCGCTGTGGCGGATTTCTCTCTCGTCAACGTCGTGAACCTGGTCACCGGCTGGATGCGCTAAGTTTCCTTAAACGATGACCGAAACAAGCGAAGCAATCGACAGAACGCAAGGCGAGTGGTTCGTCATTCAAACCCTTTCGAATCAGGAAGGGAAGGTGAAGCGGTACCTGGACAAGTTTATCGTCGAGGAAGAAATGGAGGATCTCGTGTTCGAGATTCTCGTCCCGACGGAAACGGTCGTCGAGGTCAAGAATGGCAAGAAGACGCAAATTACTCGGAAATTCTATCCCGGTTACGCGTTCGTCCGCATGCATCTCTATGGCGAGGATGGCAAGCTTCTAAATAAGCCTTGGTATTTCATTCGCGAAATCAACGGCGTTATCAATTTCGTGGGCGGCAATCGCCCGCCCGCGCTCAAGAAGTCGGAAATAGATAGGATCCTCAGCCAAATCGAAGCGGCCTCGGGCAAAGAAACCCCGAAGATCCAGTACGAAGTCGGCGAGGAGGTCAAAATCACCGACGGACCTTTTCTCAATCTCAATGGACAGATCGACGAGATCGATCCGGATAAAGGCAAGCTCAAGGTTTCAGTTTCCATATTCGGCCGTTTTACGCCTGTGGAATTGGAGTACTGGCAAGTCGAACGCATAACTAGCTAGAATATCAGATGGCAAAGAAAGTAATCGGAACGATTCGTCTGCAGCTCCCCGCTGGCGGCGCAAACCCAGCTCCTCCAGTAGGACCAGCGCTCGGCGCGGCAGGGGTCAATATCATGGCCTTTTGCAAGGAGTACAATGCCAAGACTAAGGATCAGGCAGGCACCATTCTTCCTGTCGTTATCTCGGTCTATCAAGATAAGTCTTTCAGCTTTATCCTGAAGTCCCCGCCGGCAGCGGTTCTTCTCAAGAAGGCAGCAGGTTTGGCTAAGGGTTCGGGCGTGCCGAATCGCGACAAGGTCGGCACCGTGACCAAGAAGCAGATTCTCGAGATCGTCGAAACCAAGAAAAAGGACCTTAACGCGTCCGACCCTGAGATGGCTTCTCGCATTATTGCGGGAACGGCTCGCTCGATGGGAATCGACGTCGTAGACTAAAAGACTCTCCCTCGTAAACAACCCATAAGCAGGAGCCGGAAGGCGTTCGTACTGCAAGGAGTAAACCATGGTAAAACTGACTAAACGTTTTCGCGCCGCCCAGGAAGCGGCCGATTTGACTAAAGAGTATACAGTTGCAGAGGCTGTTGACGCGCTCGCGAAATTGCCGAAGGCGAATTTCGACGAAACCGTCGAGCTGTCCCTGAAATTGTTGGTAGATCCCCGTAAAGGCGACGAGATGGTTCGCGGTACGGTAATGTTGCCAAATGGCAGCGGAAAGACTGTGCGCGTTCTCGCGTTCACTACGGATCCGGAAGCGGCCAAGGCTGCGGGAGCGTGCGAAGCAGGACTCGGGGATCTCATCGAGAAGATCCAGGGCGGTTGGTTGGGTTTCGATGTAGCCGTCGCGACGCCGGACGCCATGAAGGAAGTCCGTAAGATCGCCCGCGTTCTCGGTCCTAAGGGAATGATGCCGAATCCGAAGGCTGGCACGGTGTCTCCCGACATCGAAAAGGCGATCAAGGAAGTCATGGCGGGTCGCGTCGAGTTCAAGCTCGATAAAACCGCGACTCTCGGAGTCGGAGTGGGAAAGCGTTCGTTCTCGGCCGAAGAAATCGTCGAGAATGTAAACACCTTGATCGATGCGATCGGGAAAGCTCGTCCGGCATCATTCAAGGGACGTTACATTCAAAGCATTACCGTTTCAGGAACGATGACTCCCGGCCTCAAGATCGCCGGATCCGAGTTCGCGAAATTCTAACCTTTTAACCTGGAAGCATTAGATAAATGAGACCGGAAAAACAATTTCTAGTAGACGAGGTCAACGTTCACCTCGAGAAGTCGGACTACATGTTCCTGGCGGATTACAAACGCGCGACCGTTTCCGATATCGCGGAGCTGCGTTCTCAGCTCGCGAAGGAAGAGGCCGAATTTCACGTCGTTAAGAACAGCATCCTCAAGGTCGCCGCCAAAGGTCGCGGATTCCCTGAGTTGGATGATTACCTGACGGGGCAGAACGCGATCGTCATCGGCGGAGCCAATCCCTCTGGCGTCGCCAAGGTCCTGACCAAGTTCTTCGACAAGGAGGAGAAGATCGAGGTTAAGATCGGCATTCTCAGCAACCGAAAGCTGGAGCAAGACGAAGTGGAGGCATTGGCTAAATTGCCGTCGCTGGAAGCTCTGCGCGGCCAGTTGCTTGGATTGCTAAGCAAACCTGCGCAGCAGATGGTATTCGTCCTCAATGCGGTTCCGCAAAACGTGCTCAACCTGCTTCAGGCGAAAATCGACGCGGAGAGCAGCAACTAGTTTTATCGATTTCGAGGGCTTGCTTGCCTTCGTCTTATCGCATAAAGAAAACCAAAGATACAGGCTAGGGCCGCCATCAGGCCTTAAACGAGGGAAACCGAACTAGCCGATCAGAAATACAATGGCAGACATCACAAAAGAAAACGTAATCGAATGGCTCAGCAATCAAACCGTGCTCGACATCGCCGGATTGGTTAAAGACTTGGAAGAGAAGTGGGGCGTAAGCGCTGCTGCTCCCGTAGCCGTAGCCGCAGCTCCTGCAGGCGAAGCCGCTGAAGCTGTTGAAGAAAAGACCGAATTCGACGTAATCCTCACCGAGGTAGGCGCTAAGAAGATCAATGTGATCAAGGAAGTGCGCGCGATCACGAGTCTTGGCTTGAAGGACGCGAAGGATCTCGTCGAAGGAGCTCCGAAGGTAGTCAAGGAAGGTGTTTCCAAGGACGAAGCCGCAGAGATCAAAGCCAAGCTCGAAGCAGTTGGGGCAAAGGTCGAACTTAAATAACATTGTTCAGTACTGTTTCTAACAGCTTTTCATTTCAAGACAGGCGCGTTTTCGCGCGCCTGTCTTTCCTGTCTCTAAATACCGACCGCTAAACGCAGTTTAGCTACCGTTTTTCGAATTTCATTCCGCACCTAATTTACGCAATTCAAGCAAGGAACTTCCATGGCCGACCGCATCAATTTCGGAAAACTCAAGGACATTATCAGTCCTCCCAACCTGATCGAAATTCAGATCAATTCCTACCTGGCTTTTCTACAGAAGGACACCCCGATTCTCGAACGCAAGAACGATGGACTCGAAGCGGTCTTCAGCGAAGTCTTTCCGATCGAGAGCTATGATGGGCGCCTCGTGCTCGAGTTCGTCTCCTACACGATTGGAGACCCGAAGGCGACCGAGATCGAGTGTATCCGCGAAGGTATTACATTCGCGGTCCCGCTTTACGTCAAGCTCCGTCTTCGCGAAGAAGACAATCTCAAGGACGAGGAAATCTACATGGGCGAGATGCCCATGGTCACGAGCCGCGGCTCGTTCATCATCAACGGCGCCGAGCGCGTCGTGGTCAGCCAACTCCATCGTTCGCCTGGCATTTGCTACGAAGTGACGCCGCATACCAACGGCAAGCTCCTCCATTCGTTTCGCGTCATTCCGGATCGCGGCACTTGGCTGGAAGTGCAGTTCGACAATAACGATCTGCTTTACGTCTACCTCGATCGCCGTCGCCGTCGCCGCAAGTTTCTCGTCACGACTCTATTGCGAGCAGTTGGCTTCAGCTCGGATATAGATATATTGAATCTCTTCTATACCATTGAAGAGATGCCTATCGCCGATGCTCTGGCGAAGGAAAACGTCAGTCAGTACGTGTTGGTCGAAGATGCGGTCGACGCGGAAAAGGGCGTCGTTATCGCTCGCGCGTTCGAGCCCTTGACCAAAGCGATCGTGCGTCAATTCGAAGAGCATGGAATTCCTACTCTGAAGATCATCGATACGTCTTTGGACGAAGGCGCCATCGTTCGGGCCCTGAAAAAGGATTCGACTCAAAACGAAGAAGAAGCGCTCAAGGAAATCTACAAGCGTCTACGTCCTGGCGAACCGCCTACGACTGCCAACGCGAGGGCTTTGCTGAAACGTCTGTTCTTCGACCCGAAGCGCTACGACCTCGGCCGTGTCGGGCGTTATAAGCTCAATCAGAAATTGGAAATGGATGTCGATATCGAGCAACGCACGTTGCAGGCCGAAGACATCGTGATGGCGACTAAGTATCTGATCAAGCTCAAGGGTGGCGAAGGTTATCTCGACGATATCGATCACTTGGGTAGTCGTCGCGTACGTACGGTGGGCGAACTTCTCGCCAATCAGTGCCGTCTTGGCCTCTCCCGCACGGAACGCCTGGTTCGCGAACGCATGACTCTTTACGATCAAAGCGTCGATTCGATCACGCCGCAGAAGCTGATCAATCCGAAGGCTTTGACGACGGTGATCCGTGACTTTTTCGCCCGCAGCCAGTTGTCCCAGTTCATGGATCAGATCAATCCTTTGGCCGAATTGACGCACAAGCGTCGTCTTTCTGCTCTCGGCCCTGGCGGTTTGAATCGAGAACGCGCCGGTTTCGAAGTGCGCGACGTGCATCCCACTCATTACGGACGTATTTGCCCGATCGAGACGCCTGAAGGACCGAACATCGGTTTGATCAATTCGCTCGCGATATTCTCTCGCGTCAATGAATTCGGCTTTATCGAAACGCCTTATCGCGTAGTCGTGGAAGGCCAGGTTACCGAAGAAATTCGCTATCTCAACGCCGACCAGGAAGAGGGCAAAATCATCGCCCAGGCCAATAGCAAAATGGACGCCGAGAATAGGTTAGTCGGCAAAATCACGGTTCGCCAAAGTGGAGAGTTTCTCGAAGTAGAGAAAGAAGCCGTCAACTTCATGGACGTATCGCCGAAGCAATTGGTTTCCGTTGCGGCTGGCCTCATCCCATTCTTAGAGCACGATGATGCGAATCGCGCATTGATGGGTTCGAACATGCAACGGCAAGGCGTACCGCTTCTGGAGGCCGATTCGCCGTTGGTCGGAACCGGTATCGAAGAACGGGTCGCGCGGGATTCGAAAACCGTCTGCGTTACGGATTACGACGGCATCATTGCTTCAGTCGACGCGAGCCGTATTGTCGTCACCGACGATGGCGAGTTGCCGGAGCATTTCTTCAGCAAGCCAGTCTCGGATCATTCGAACGGCGTGCACGTAACCGAGCTCCGCAAGTTCATGCGCTCGAATGCCGGTACGTGCTTCAATCAGAAACCGATCGTCGCGAAAGGCCAGCCAGTCAAGGAGGGCGCGATCATCGCGGACGGACCGTGTACGCAACAAGGCGAGCTTGCCTTGGGCCGCAATATCCTGGTCGCGTTCATGCCGTGGAATGGATACAATTTCGAGGATGCTATCTTGATTTCCGAAAAGGTTCTCAAGGACGATATATACACGTCGATCCATGTGGCTGAATTCGAGGTTACCGCTCGCGACACGAAGCTCGGACCGGAAGAAATCACTCGCGACATCCCGAATGTCGGCGAAGAAGCTCTGCGTAATTTGAATCACGATGGCGTTATCCGCGTTGGAGCGGAAGTGCATCCTGGCGATATCCTTGTCGGAAAGATCACGCCGAAGAGCGAAACCGAGTTGGCTCCTGAAGAAAAACTGCTTCGCGCGATTTTCGGCGAGAAGGCGGCAGACGTTAAGGACAGCTCTCTGGTCGTTCCCTCTGGGGTCGAAGGCATCATCATGGACGTCAAGGTCTCGAGCCGCATCGACTACGAACGCGAGCATTTGAGCCCTTCCGATCGTCGCCGTCAGGTGAAGCAGATCAACGAAGAGTACAAGACGCAGATGGAAAAGCTTCGCGAAGGTTTGACCGAAGCGCTCTCCAATATTCTGCTCGGCGAAAAGATTCCTCTGGATGTAGTGAACGGCCAGAACGGCGAGATCATTATCCCGGCGAATCGCAAGATCACCAAGACCTTGCTTCGCAAATTGGCAGCGGTGTCCAAGCATGTTGAAATCGATCCTTCGCCGGTTCGTATCAAGATCATGGAGATCATTAGTTCGTACCAAGGCAAATTCGACGAATTGGATTCAGATCGCGAGCGCCGGACCGCGAATATCGAATCCGGCGACGATGCTGCGCAAGGCGTTATCAAGCAGGTTAAGGTATATGTCGCTACCAAGGAAAAGCTCAAGGTTGGCGATAAGATGGCAGGTCGCCACGGTAACAAGGGCGTTATCGCTAAGATCGTCCCGGAAGAAGATATGCCGTATATGCCGGATGGCACTCCCATCCAAATCTGTCTCAATCCGCTCGGCGTACCTTCTCGCATGAACGTTGGTCAGGTTCTCGAAACCCATATGGGTTGGGCGTGCAAGGTCCTCGGGATGAAAGTCTCGACTCCGGTTTTCGATGGTATTTCTGAAAAGACCGTGCGTCAGTATTTGGCGGACGCAGGTTTGCCGACGACTGGCAAGAGCCCTCTCTACGATGGTCTTACCGGCGAAAAGCTAGACAACGAAGTGGTTGTCGGCTGGGTGTATATGATGAAACTGAATCACTTGGTTTCGCACAAGATCCACGCTCGGGCGGTCGGTCCTTATTCTTTGGTTACGCAACAGCCGTTGGGCGGCAAGGCTCAATACGGGGGTCAGCGTTTCGGAGAAATGGAGGTTTGGGCGCTGGAAGCTTATGGAGCCGCCTACACGCTCCAGGAATTGCTCACCGTTAAGTCGGATGACGTCCAAGGACGGACTAAAATCTACGAATCGCTCGTCAAGGGCGACGCCACTTTGCGGGCAGGTACGCCTGAATCGTTCAATGTATTGATCAAGGAAATTCAATCGCTTGGCCTCGACATCCGTCTCGGTCGCCAAAGCGAATTGGGTTATAAATAATCGCCAACTAGCAAGGATCAAAAAATGTCTACCCAAGAAGCTCAAGAAACACTCGGCGTCGAACGCGAATCGAATTTCGATTGCGTTACGATCAACGTCGCTTCTCCGGAAACGATTCGCGGCTGGTCTCGCGGAGAGGTCAAGAATCCGGAAACGATCAATTATCGCACCTTCAAGCCGGAGCCAGGCGGACTGTTCTGCCAGCGTATCTACGGACCGGTTCGCGATTACGAATGCGCTTGCGGAAAGTATAAGCGAATCAAATACAAGGGCGTTATTTGCGACCGTTGCGGCGTTGAGGTGACGGTGTCTCGCGTACGTCGTTCGCGCATGGGCCATATCGAGTTGGCGGTCCCCGTCACTCACATCTGGTTCCTCAAGAGCATGCCTTCCCGTCTCGGGCTTTTGCTCGATATAACGGCTCGCAGCTTGGAGCGCGTCATCTACTACGAAGCCTTCATGGTGACCGATCCTGGCCGCACGCCTCTCGAAGAGAAGCAGTTGCTTACGGATCAGGAATACATCCAGTCGATGGAAGAGTACGGCGACGAATCGTTCGTCGCGAAAATGGGCGCTGGAGCTTTGCGCGACGTGCTTTCCGTCATGGATATGCCGGGTACGGTACTCGAGCTTCAGGAGGCGATGCGCAGCACCAAGTCCAAGCAGATCAAGAAGAAGCTGGCGAAGCGCTTGAAGGTCATTCAAGGATTCATCAAATCTTCTTCCCGTCCCGAGTGGATGGTGCAGGAAGTGCTCCCTGTCATTCCGCCAGACTTGCGTCCTCTCGTTCCTTTGGAAGGCGGTCGTTTCGCGACTTCCGATCTCAACGATTTGTATCGCCGCGTGATCAACCGGAACAACCGCCTCAAGAATTTGATGCAGTTGAAGACGCCGGACGTCATTATTCACAATGAAAAGCGCATGCTGCAAGAAGCAGTCGACGCGTTGTTCGACAATGGTCGCCATGGCCGCCCGGTGACTGGCGCGGGCAATCGTCCTTTGAAGTCTTTGAGCGATATGCTCAAGGGCAAGCAAGGCCGCTTCCGTCAGAATCTTCTCGGAAAACGCGTCGATTACTCGGGCCGTTCGGTAATCGTCATCGGACCCGAGCTTCTCCTGCACCAATGCGGTCTTCCTAAGAAGATGGCTTTGGTTCTCTTCGAGCCGTTCATCATCCGTCGCTTGAAGGAACTCGGTTTCGTTCACACGGTTCGCGGCGCTCGTCGCATGATCGAGAAGAAGTCTCCAGAAGTTTGGGACATTCTGGAAGAAGTGACCAAGGGGCACCCAGTTTTGCTTAATCGCGCTCCGACGCTCCATAGATTGTCGATTCAGGCATTCGAGCCGGTTTTGATCGAAGGGGAAGCGATTCGCGTTCACCCGCTCGTTTGCACCGCGTACAATGCGGACTTCGACGGCGACCAAATGGCGGTGCACGTTCCGCTTTCGCTGGAAGCGGTTTTGGAGTGCAAGACGCTCATGATGGCGAGCGGCAATATCTTCTCGCCTTCGAGCGGCAAGCCAATCTTGACGCCTTCGCAAGACATTATTCTTGGCGCGTACTACTTGACTCTCGAGCCTGCCGATTCAGCGGATCGCGCCGAGCGCATTCCATTGGCTGGCACTCAAAACGAGGCCTTGTTCGCTCAGATGGACGGCGCCATGAAAACGCATGACTGGATTCGCATTCCGAATCCGGACTACGGGAGCGAGACCGTTTACGGCACGAGCGATCGCAAGACGATCACTACGACCATTGGCCGTGTCCGCTTTAGCCAGATCTGGCCTAAGGAATTGGGATTTCTGAATTTCCAGATCGATAAGAGCGCGCTCGGAGATATTATCAACAACACCTATAAGGTGGCTGGTCCGGAGGAAACCGTTCTCTCGCTCGACCGTTTGAAGACGCTCGGTTTCGACGTAGCGACGATTGCTGGAATTTCGATCGGGATCGATGATATGATCATCCCCGACAGCAAACCGGAAATCGTGGGGAGAGCGTTTGGCAAGATCGACGAAGTCGAAGCTCAATACCGTAAGGGAATCATCACTACGGGAGAACGCTATAATAAGATTATCGATATCTGGACGGTTGCTACCGACGAAATCAAGAAAGCGGTTTTCCATGAATTGAAGACCAACGGCGGCAAGGGCGGGGTCAATCCAGTGTACGTGATGATGGATTCCGGAGCCCGCGGCAACCCGAATCAGGTTCGCCAGCTTTGCGGAACACGTGGTTTGATGGCTAAGCCGTCGGGCGAAATTATCGAACGTCCGATTCTTTCTTCCTTCCGAGAAGGCCTCACTGTCCTCGAATACTTTATCTCGACTCACGGAGCTCGTAAGGGGCTCGCCGATACGGCGCTCAAGACTGCGGATGCGGGTTACTTGACGCGCAAGCTTTGCGACGTGGCGATGGATGTGATCATTACGGAAGACGATTGCGGCACGCGAGACGGTATCTGGAAGCGTTCGATTTTCGAAGGTGACGATGAGATCGTCAGTCTCCGCGAACGTATCGAAGGACGTTGCTCATGCGATGACGTGTTCAACCCATCCAACCCGGATGAGATCATCGTTACTTCAGGCGAATTGATCACCGAGGAAGCGGCTCGGAAGATCGAAGATTGCGGAATCGAGCGGCTCAAGGTGATGTCTCCCCTGACTTCGACCTCCGGTGACGGGGTCGATGCGAAGTCTTACGGGATCAATCCCGCTAGCAATTCTTTGGCGAAGCTTGGCGATTCGGTTGGCATTATCGCCGCCCAGTCGATTGGCGAGCCGGGCACTCAGTTGACGATGCGTACCTTCCATATTGGCGGTATTGCGAGCTCGGTTGTCACGGATCCACGCATCATCGTTCGCAATAACGGCCGCGTTAAATATCGGGGTTTGCGTCTGGTGCATATCGATACGCCGGAAGGGCCTGTGTCTATCGCTTTGAATAAGACTGGAGCGGTTCAGGTCATGGATAAAAACGATCGCGAGCTGGAGATTTACGACATCGTCGTAGGTTCGGCGATCCGAGTCTCGGATGGCGACGCGATCGAAGCTGGCACGGTTCTCGCAAGTTGGGATCCGTATAATATTCCCAATTTGTCGGAAAAAGCAGGTACGGTTCGTTTCCGCGATATGATTCGCGGCGTGACGATCAAAAAGGAGCTCGATGAGAGTTCTGGCCGTATTGCAACCGTCATCATCGACCACAAGGAAGACTTGAATCCTTCGGTCGAGGTTTGCGACGAAAGCGGCAAGGTCCTCGCGGTTTACGGCATTCCGACTGGCGCTCAGGTGGCAGTCGCGGAAGGCGATGTAATCGCTCAAGGCGCTTTGCTCGCGAAAACGCCGCGCCAAGCGTCCAAGACCAAGGATATTACAGGTGGTTTGCCGCGTGTTGCGGAATTGTTCGAAGCCCGTCGTCCCAAGGAAGCTGCAGAGATGGCCCGTTTGGATGGAGTGGTTTCGTTTGGCGGAACGATTCGCGCGAAGCGCAAGCTGATCGTTAGCAACGAAGAGACCGGGATCGACGAAGAGCACCTGATTCCTCATGCGAAGCAGATTATCGTTCAAGAGGGCGATGTCGTTCACAAGGGACAGCACTTGACCGAAGGATCTGCGGATCCGCACGAAATTCTCGATATTCTCGGTCCGAATCGTTTGTACGAATTCTTGATCAACGAAGTCCAGGAAGTCTACCGTCTGCAGGGCGTGACGATCAATGATAAGCACATCGAGCTGATCATTCGTCAGATGCTTCGCAAGGTGCGTATCACCGATCCAGGCGATACGGAATTCTTCTGGGGCGAGCAAGTGGAGCGCACGATATTCATGCGGGAGAACAATCGAATCATCGAAGCGGGCGGCAAGCCGGCGGAAGCGGAACCGGTTCTTCTTGGAATCACCAAGGCGTCGATCGAAACGGAAAGTTTCATCTCGGCGGCTTCCTTCCAGGAAACGACACGCGTTTTGACCGATGCCGCGACCCTGAGCAAGATCGACAAGCTGAAGGGCTTTAAGGAAAACGTGATCATGGGCCACTTGATTCCTGCGGGAACGGGTCTTCCCCAGTATCGCGACCTTCGCATCACTCTGCCGTTCGGCAGCGAGCTCGAATCGGTGGCCTCCGAGGAGGAATCCGCTGACGCAGTTCCGACTTCGGAAGTGGTGTAAACCAGATCGATTGAGTCGATTGCTAGTTTCTAGCCGCGATCTTCGGATCGCGGCTTTTTCGTGTAGGCTGATCGCTACTCGAACAATACGCCTTCGTCTGAAGCAATCTCGATTTGCAATTCCCGTTTCAGCTTTATAGATTGAGGGTCGAATTCGATTCGAAG
>SMVB01051061.1_pt1 | contig 15076 bp, 9 predicted proteins | sample 2456461 | NCBI WGS metagenome assembly SMVB01 (sample SAMN11095934, study PRJNA526329) | marine sediment metagenome | biome: Marine sediment; feature: Surficial sediment; material: Deep marine sediment; isolation source: Hadal surficial sediment | place: Pacific Ocean | collected 2014-05 | depth 0-1... | reverse complement strand
GGCGGGACTTCGACATCCAGGCCTCCGCTCACCCGCTGGACAGCGAGCGGGATCAGAACTTCCGATTGGAAGCCAAGGATGGCAGCGAGTGGGTTCTCAAGATCGCGAACCCTGCCGAGAATCCGGAGCTTCTGGACATGCAGACTCAGGCGCTGTTGCACATCGCCCAGGTCGACCCGAGCCTGGCGATTCCCCGAGTCAGGGCGACTCCCGACGGTGCCCTTTCCCACGTGATAGAGAGCCATGGCATCGATGGGGCCGACGGGCGGCGTTGCATCGTCCGGGTGCTCAGCTTCCTGCCGGGCCAATTGCTCGGGCAGGCCACGCTACACCCGGCACTCGGGCGCGATGTCGGCGTCATGACCGCGCGCCTGGCCCGTGCCCTGCGCGGGTTCTTTCATCCGGTGGCCCGGCACGAACTCCTCTGGGATCTCACCCAGGCCCCCGGGCTTCGCACGCACACGCATCACATCGAAGATGCCGGATGCCGCCGCATCGTCGAGGAGGTTCTCGATCACTTCGAAGCGGAGGTGCTTCCACAACTGATAAGACAGCGCGCACAGGTCATTCACAACGACGTCAGTGAGATGAACACCCTCGTTGACGGTTGCCGGGTAACCGGTGTCATCGATTTCGGTGATCTCATTCACGCGCCGCTGGTCTGTGATCTGGCCGTGCCGATTTCCGAATTGATCGTCGGACACCCGGATCCCATCGCTGTCGCTGCGGAGATCACGGCAGGTTATCACTCCGTCACCGCATTGGAGGACGACGAGCTTCGCCTGATTTTCGATCTCGTTTCTACTCGCTGCGCGATGCAAGTTGCAGTTGCGCACTGGCGCGTCTGCTATCACCCGGAAAATACCGATTACATCATGGCAGGCACTCAGGAGACCGGAGCACTGCTCGAGCAGATGCAAGAGTCGGGGCCAGAGCGCATGTATGCCGGGCTTCGCCGCGCCTGCGTGGCACCGATCTCCATCGCCGGTGCGGATTTCAACGCGGAGCCCGTGGATGAAGAAAGCCTGCAATCGCTCATCGAGCGGCGCCGGCAACGCCTCGGGCCGGAATTGGAGCTCTCCTATGACAACCCTGTGCATGTCGTGCGCGGCGAGGGTGTATGGCTCATCGATGACACAGGCCGCTCGCTGCTCGACGCGTACAACAACGTCCCCTCAGTCGGACATTGCCATCCCACCGTAGTGCAGGCCCTGGCGCGACAAGCGGCGACACTGAACACCAACACGCGTTACCTCTATAAATCCGTTATCGAATACGCGGAGCGCCTCACCGCAACCATGCCCGGTGATCTTTCGGTCTGCATGTTCGTGTGCTCGGGAAGCGAAGCGAATGATCTTGCCTGGCGTCTCGCCAAGGCGCATACGGGGAACTCGGGCGGCATCGTCATGGAAGATGCCTATCACGGTACCACCGACGCGGTTTACGAACTCTCCCCTGCCGATTATGGAATTGACAAAGGCAGAACTCTCGCCGAACACATCGCCACGGTGCCCGCGCCGGATGGGTACCGGGGGCGATTCCGCAGGGACGATCCCCGCTACGCGGAACGCTACGCGGCGTGCCTTGACGACGCCGTCGCATCCCTGGCCACTCGGGGCTTTGCGCCGGCCGCCTTCTACCTCGATCTGGTCCTCAGCAGCAATGGCATCATGATTCCGCCCCCGGGCTATCTCTCCACGGTCTTCAAAAAAGTCCGTGCGGCCGGAGGGTTGTGCGTGGCCGATGAAGTTCAATCCGGCTTCGGGCGAACCGGCGATCACCTCTGGGGATTCGAAGCGCACGATGTGGTCCCGGACATCGTCACACTCGGTAAACCTATCGGGAACGGGCTATCGATGGCAGCGGTGGTGACAACACCCGCAATCGTAGCGTCACTCATGAAAGAAACTGATTTCTTTAGCACCACCGGCGGCAACCCGGTGGCGTGTGCGGTGGGGCTCGCGGTACTTGATGTATTGGAACAGGAAGGCTTGCAGGAGCGCGCGGCACGCGTCGGTGCAAAGCTTCGCGCGCAGATCGAAAAGCTCGCAGAGCAGCACCCCCTGATCGGCGAAGTGCGCGGGGCCGGCCTGTTCATCGGCGTGGAATTGGTACGCGACCACTCGACCCTCGAACCGGCGACGAAAGAGACGGCGGCTGTCGCCAACCGAATGCGCGACCTGGGGGTACTCGTGGGGATCGAGGGCCCCTTCGGCAACGTGCTGAAAATTCGGCCGCCCCTGGTCTTCGACGAGAACCACGCCCTGCAGCTGACAGACACACTCGATCAGGCCCTTCGCGAGATTTAGGAATAGGGGTCGAACCGAGATATTCCGCATGGAATTTTCTATAGAGCAACTTCGGGAGTCTTACGGGATCCGGTAATACACCGTTATGCACAGCCCTGCAGATTGCAACGAACGGCCCTTGGCATTCACTAAGTAAAATAATTACTTGCAACTGAACAGTCGCACTCATAATGCCGGGGTCGGTGGTTAGCTTCGCGAAACCTTCGGTTCCGCTCCGTATAAATTCCGCCCTTTATTTTTCCGACCACGCTATGCGTGCCCGGAAAAATGGCGTCATTTAAAGCCCACCCATCACCACCATATTCAATATGTTATTGAGATTTTTCGTTGCGTAAGCTTCCCCAAATGAGCGACAAGTAAAAAGTAGAGCTTTCTGGCAGGGTAATGCAAGGAGGTTCTGATGAGAAAGTCACGATTTACGGAGACGCAGATAGTCTCGATTCTGAAGGAGGCCGATGCAGGCCTGAAGGTTAAGGATCTATGCCGTAAGCATGGGATATCCGATGCCACCTACTACAAGTGGAAGTCGAAGTACGGTGGCATGGACGCGTCTGATCTGAAGCGTGTCAAAGAGCTGGAGTCGGAGCTGTCACAGTTCAAGCGGATGTACGCAGAGCTGGCGCGCGAAAACGATGCGATGAAGGCGCTGATCGAAAAAAAACTTTGATGCCGTCGGTCCAACGCGAGGCGGCGGTGTTTTTGGTGGCAGAGCAAGGTCTGACGGTGGCCTCCGGCTGCCGTTGCGCGGGCCTGTCTCGGTCGGCCTGGTACCGCGTACCGGCAGACTGGACGGTGCGGGACGCGGAGATCATTGCGGCATTGGCCACCTTGGTCGAAGGTCGCCCCAGTCGTGGCTTCTGGAAATGCCGCAAGCGGCTACGCAGGCAGGGGAAACCCTGGAACCATAAGCGGATTTATCGTGTGGACAAGCTGATGAAGCTGAATTTACGACGCTCGGCAAAGCGCCGGCTGCCCAAGCGCCTGCGGGTACCGTTGTATGTTCCTCGACTGCCTGACACCGTTTGGTCAGCCGACTTTGTCAGCGATGCGTTGTTCAATGGCCGTCGGTTCCGCACCTTCAATGTCGTGGATGACTTCAATCGTGAAGCCATGCATATCGAGATTGATACATCGATCACATCTGCGCGGCTGGTGCGTATCTTCGAGCGCTTACCAACAGAACATGGGCTGCCTCAGGTGCTCAGAACGGACAATGGCCCCGAGTTCCTGGGCGAGGTTTTTACCCGCTGGGCCAAGGCAGCGGGTATGGCGATCCAGTACATCCAGCCTGGCAAGCCAAACCAGAATGCCTACATCGAGCGGTTCAATCGCACCTACCGTGAAGAACTGCTGGACCTGCATTTGTTCGCTCGCCTTGACGATGTCCGGGAAGCAACACACTGGTGGATGATCGAATACAACGAGGAGCGGCCACATGACAGCCTGGGTGACCTCACGCCGCTTGAGGCCCGTCAACAAATCGCCGGAAACTCTACTTTAGATGTGTCGCCTTGACAGGGAAGCTTACGGTACGACCACGAGGACTGGGACGGCTACCGGCAGTTGAGCCACCAGGCCCGGCTGGTCCGGCACAGGTTATGGCGTTCGTACAAGGCCCGATCCCGTATCAAGGCGTGGGTGCCGTCCGGCTGCACTCAGTAGTCGTCGCAAGGCCAGCACGTCCGTCATTGTGCTGCGTTTACACCGTCAACAATCTGGGCCCTGCCGGGGCTGATACCTGTTCGTCGTGATCGTCGCCCTGTGCGGCGCTGTCGCACCTGAAACGAGGTTTTGTGGAAGCCTCGTTGGAAGCCCGAGATTTCGGCCGGTAAGGGCGGTGACGTAAGTATTTGAAAATATTGGTCGGGGTGAGAAGATTCGAACTTCCAGCCCCTGCCTCTGATCGGCAGGGGTCGGCCTGTGGATAACTCCATCCGACAGCGGGTTCGGGGCGGTCGATTTCGGGGCGGTCGGCGGGGCTTCCACGAGCGCCAACTTGGCTGCCTTGAGGGGGCGATATGAGTGCAGAAGCTGGAATTCCGATCACGGAAAATGTCGGCCCGGATACGAAGGTGACGATCACCGTCACGCACTACGGGATCAGTGCCGAATGGACCTCCGAGATTCCCGATTGGCAGTACCTGCGGCAATGGGTCGACGAATACCGCCAGGTGCGTGACGCCGCAGTGATCGAATGGGCCAAGCGTAACGGTATCCCGCCCGAACGCATCGCCATGTTCGAGGTCTGAACATGGCCATGGCGTCGCTGCCCCCCGGAACACCACCGCGACCGGCGCCAACCCCCAATCCCCAACCCGGCGAAGGTGGCCCGCAGCTGGTTCATGGGTAAATGGCCACTGCTGTTCAATCCGATTGGACTCGTTCCACTGGCAATCGGTATCCGCCGAGAACTGCTGAAAGCCAGGGGGGCAGTCTCTGACAGTGAGTACGGCAGGCGTTGCGGGCGTGGTGCCGTCAGCCCGCGTACCTGGAACGCGTTGCCCACGGCGGATACCGGTACGGGCTGACCGGGCCGGCGGGCAGGATCACGGGCGCGAGCGGAAACAAGCGGCGCGGAAGGCGGGCGCGTGAGTCGAAACGGCCTCGAATCCTTGCGGTGATACCGGACGTCGGGGGAAGGGGCTCTGCATCATCCGTAAGCGATGCCGCAATCGGCGTAGCCTGAACTGCTGAAACCGCAGCCGGTTACGGTTCAAGGTCACTTCCCACCGTATCGATAAAGCGTCCCTGCTTCTTGGCCGCTTCGACGAATTTTCCACACGGATCCTTTGACGCGAACCAGCGACCGTACATACTCTTGGCCACGATGCTCAGACCGAGCGTCGCGACCGCCACGCCGCCCTCGACGACGATGCCCTTGGCATCCAGCACCAGCCGCGGATTCGCCATCGTCCCTCGGATCCGGATGAACGGGTTGACGAGACCGCCGGCGCTGACGCCGATGCCTTTCCGCACGGCGGTATTGATTTTGACATTCAGCTTTTCGGTGTTCAGATCGATGACACCGCTGGCAAATATGTTCATTTTGTCGGTTTGCATTACCGCGCCCGGGTCAATCGATACGATGCCATCGTTGACGTCGATGAAATAAGCACCACAAACGACTCCCGTATACGGTTCTTTCTTCATAAACGGATTGATCGAGACCAGCAACTGGTTCAGGAAGTCACCGAAGATGTTCAGTATGATCGAGTTCGGCATCTGCCCGGGCTTGCTGATCATGTCGACATAGCCATTCAGGTTGGCCGCTATCTCACGAGAGCCGGTGCCGGTCGACTTTAAATCGAGCGCCACGCTTATCAACGGATAGTTGATAGTCGCGTCCGCATCGACACCCCCGAAACCGAAGGCCATATTGCTACCGACCAGCGAGACTGACAACTCCGGCGGATCCGCCTGCGTGTCCAGGGTCATGATCGCGTGGAAATTGCCCTGCGCAGTGTTGGCGCTGAAACGATCGACGTCGATCTTACCGTCCTCTAGCGTGACGTCGGCATCGAACTTGCTTACTTTTGTTTCCGAAAAGATGACCTCGCCGGCGTCAATATGCAACGACAAATTCAGGCGGTTCAATGCTTCGATTGGAACGGTCAGGTCAGGAATCAAGCGGCTGCCATCTTTTGCGGCGTCGGTCGGTTCCGCGCCCGATTCCTGATCTACCAATTCAGCGTCGATCGCAGCCGCCATCGCTTCAGTAAATGCGTCCACCGGATCGTCCATGAACTGGCCCAGATCCAGAAATTTCGAGTCGAACTTGATTATGACCGTTGGTTTTTCCGTCAGGTCGATGAAAAACTGGCCGGTCAGGTCGCTGTCCCCAAGGTGTGCCGTCATGCGCTCGATTCGCAGAACGTTTTGATTGCCGTCCAGGGTTGCATGCAGGTCGAAGGCCTTGTCCGGCAGGCGCTTGCCGTTAATACTGCCGAGACTCGCGAGGCTGGGTCCGTCGGCCTTCAAGACCACGCTGGTCGCCTGGACATCAGGTGGCCGGTCAATCACGCCAACGATATCGATCGACGCACTGCCGATTTTTGCCGATATGTCCTCCAACAAGACTTGGTCGGGGTTCCAGGCACCTCTCACAGTGATGTCGAACGGCAAGGCCGCCGGCTCGTAGGTCAGCGTATTCGGCACGAACGCATCGAAGTTTGGTCCTTTCGCCTCGAGCGCAAATCTGCCTTCCGACATTGGATCCGTGCGCATCAGTTCGATGTTGCCGGTGATGCTGCCCTTGGCGGCGGTGTACTTCAGACGCCGCACAAACAAATTGGAATCGGAAAGTGCGACCTCGCCGGACAAGCTAAATGGCGAATGGGGTAAGTCGAGATCCTGTCCGATCTTAGTCGGCACCGCGGCCGCTAAATTGGTCCCGCTGACGGAAATCTCCAGATCAGTGCCCGCCAGGGAATCCTGTAGCCCGACTGTACCGGACAGCTCGAGATCGATCGTCCCCAGCGACGCTTCGATGCGATCCAGGCGCAGCCCCCCGGCCGTAGTTCGGACCCGTCCGGAGACCTCAAACGCCCCGCCGGGGATCGGATAATCCCGATACGCCTGTGGAATAAATTCCAGCAGTTCCGGGGTCTTGGCCGAGATCCTCAAGTCGGTACCCTGCAGCGGTTCAGTGACGTTGACGATACCGGAAGCCGTGATGTCCGCTGAACCCACGGAAGCCTGCATCCGCACCTGTATGCCGTCCTTGACGGCAATCAGCCGGGCCGATACGTCGTAGTCGACCTCAGGAAATACCTCCGGCATACCGGCCATAGCCATGACTTCGTCCAGGTTATCGCCGACGTAGCGCAGATCGATATTGGTATCCGCGGCCAGCGGCACGTATCCGAGCAGCCCGTCAATTTCCAGCCGATTCCTGCCAACCTGTGCCGTGGTGTTGCGGAACTGGATACCTTCAGGGGTCATTTCGACGTTTCCGCGAGCGTCGAAAGGCGCGCTGATGATACCGGGCACGCCGAAGGCTTCAGCGACCTTTTTGGTATCCGGTCCAGTCAGCTCGAAATCGAAGCGTGTGCCGTGGAAATCCGGTAACGCACCCAGCGTGCCGTTGACCTGGCCGTTGATCTCGCCAACTCTTCCGGTCACGTTGAACGTCTGCTGCCCACCGTCACCGGGCTGGAGCGCCGCGTCGATTTCGAAAGCTTCCGGCAGACTCGGTCCTTCGGCAAGCCGCAATATTTCTCTGAATTTCAGGTAGTTTGATCCTTTGACGCTGGCCTTCAGGGTTGCGCCGGCCAGCTTTGGAAACTGCGGTATGACGCCGTCCAGGTACGCGTAATTCGCACCGGCCTCAAGCGACATCATTCTGATAATCAACTGGCCATTGGATTCCTCGACTTGCCCGGTCAACTGGTACGCCTCCTGCGGAAGTTGACCGAGACCGATCAACGCCGCAGGTACGCTGAGATCCGGGCCGCTGGCGTCAACATCGAGTTTCAAACCATCGATCGTGTTCAGCGCCTGCAGCGTGGCGGTCAGATCGATGTGGAACTCGCCAAAGTCACCGTTTACGTTGACTTTGAATTCATCGGCCACCAGTCGCATGCTGGCCTGTAGTGCCAGCGGTCCCTGCGTCACTTCGGGAAGCCCTAGCAGCGAGGTGAATTCGGCCGCCTCCGGCCCTTTCAGCACGAGTTCGAACTCTGGCTGCTTCGGTTCGACCAAGTCGTCGATATGCCCTTTGGCATCCAATTCGAACGTATGTAGATCCACGTCGAGATCAAAATCCACGGCGCCACCCACGATCAGCGTCGTAAACGGCCCGATGTGGCCGCTAATGTTCACCGGTTTTTCATTGATGGAACCGGCGATGACGAGGTCGAGTACATCGTTATCGCTGTTAATCAGTTTGGCAGAATCGACCTGGATCTCGAGCGATTGTTCGAATGCCGGCAGATCGAGCGTGATATGGACATCGTTTATATCGGCCTGTTCGATAAGTAAAGGTATCGATTGCAGGCGCGGCCCGGCGGGTTCTTTATCGGGCGAGTCCTCGCCAAGTTCCCAGTTCAGTTTGCCCTCCGGACTGAGTTCGAATAGCAGCCGGCCGCTCTTGACCTTCGCATCCCGAATCAGGATTTGACCGCGAGTCAGGGCCCAGAGGTCGAGTGCGGCATATGGCTGATCGACGGTCAGCATGTACGGCTCGCTACTCCACACCCCGTTGCCGATCTTAATGCCATCGACCCTCACGGTTATGTGTCGACCGAGCTCCGCTTCAAAATCCCCCTCGAGGATGAACGGCCGGTCTATCAATACCGTAACGATTCTTTCCACGATTGGCTTCAGGGTCATGGATTCGACGGTGAAGAAAGCCGTAATTACCCCGGCCAAGAGCAAGAACAGTGCAGCACAGGTGATTAGAACGATCCGGCCCCAGCGTACTGTTGGTCGAGATTGCCTCGTCTGGCTTTCTTCTGCTTTTTCTTGTTTCGAATTCATGCCCCGCGCCGGGGGCGCACCCTGCAAGCCGGCTTGCCTTGGAGCCCACTGGCAGCCTTCTACCGCCAGCGGAGTAGTAACACATTTTTCCGGTGCGGGCCATGATTCAGGGGCTAGGATCGCCGCGACTCCCGTCCAATCGACCCGCATTGCCCAGCCGTGCATTGATTCCTATGTCGTGACCGGCAACGGCGGCAGCACTTGACCTGCATCCTACCACCGCGAGCGTTGATTTCCGCTTGGCGTTTTGCAGATTTTGCCATACCATTGGTGATCGATAAGTAGCACGCTACTCGGAGAAACAAGCATGAAATTTTTCGAACGGGTGTTTGTCTGCCTGCTTGCTTCCAGTCTGACCGTCGCTTGGGGTGCCGGGGGCGTCGTCGACAGTCCGATCGGCGTCGCGCCGGATCGCTATGTCTATTATCCGGGCACGGAGCCTCTGGCTGAAGGCGAGATCCGTATTGTTGCTTGCGGTACCGGTATGCCGGATCAACGTCTGTCACAAGCCTCAGCTTGCTTTTTGTTCGAACTGGGCAACGGCGACAAATTTATCTTCGACATCGGTTCTGGATCGATGCGCAATATCGCATCGTTGATGATCCCCTATGAATACCTCACCAAGGTCTTTTTAAGTCACCTGCATACCGATCACTGGGGTGATCTGGCTTCTCTATGGGCGGGCGGCTGGACTGCCGGGCGGCCGGTTCCGCTCGAGCTGTGGGGGCCATCTGGTGCAACTGAAGATATGGGCACCGCTTTTGCCATCAAGCATTTTTTACTGGCGAATAACTGGGACAAGACGACACGCGAATTCCTGATCACGCCGGTGCCGGGCCAGATCATCGTGCATGAGTTCGACTACAAAGGTGTCAATCAGGTCGTCTATCAGGACAATGGCGTGACGATTCGCTCGATACCAGCCATCCATGCCGGTGATGGTCCTGTCAGTTTCATTATCGAGTACGCTGGGCTCAAAGTGATTTTCGGCGGCGATTCGTCACCGAACAAGTGGATTATCGAGTACGGGAAAGACGCCGATGTGGTTATCCACGAAGCCTTTAATCCGCCGCAAATATTCGCCACGCTTGGCAATCAGCCACCTCAACTTGCCTGGCGAGCCTGTTGCGCGTTCCATACTTCCGGACCGTCCTTTGGCAAGATCATGAGTACGATCAGCCCTCGGCACGCGATTGCTTATCATGCCTTGCTCGACAAGGGTACGGCACAGTACAACCTCTACTACGACGGTATCCGGCAGACCTACGACGGCCCGCTGTCGATCGCGAGCGATCTGATGGTCTGGAATGTGACGAAAGACCAGGTAACAGAGCGCATGGCGGTGGTCACTCCCAATGCGTGGGCGGTGCCAGGTACTGCACGGCAGCCGCCGCCGCAACGTGGCGCTCCTGACCCGATGAGCGAATTCATCAAGAGTGGAAACTGGGCGCCCGGTTTTGCAGCACAGGACAAAATGCTTGACGAATTTGCGGAGCAGTATAATTTACAGGATCAGGATTGGCGTAAGCAAAACCAATAGAGTGAAGCGGTTGGCGGCGCTTTAGCTAGAGGTAGCGGCCAAATGGGACAATAAATCAGATGGTTCCAATGCCGCTACTCTTCAACGTTATCCATATAGTACCGCGATTCGGGGCATTGATATGAACTACAAAGATGGGCGCAGAGCAGGGGCTGGACTTCTGCTGCGACTGGTTGACTTGTGGGTCTATTTTGTCAGCGTTAACTCACTCGATCATAAACGGCTATTTGTCCCAGTAACCCTTAGCTGACGGCCAGGTTGCGCCGACGAGGCCATCAGCCCCGTGAACGGCCGCTGACAAAGCTAGCCAGTTTCGGGTACATTTCGCCTGCCGTCCAAACTATGGGAAGAACTTCAATGACGTTTACTGCACCACGAGCAATACTTTCGTGCCTTCTTTGCCTGTTCGCCTCTCTGTTTAGTCTGGATGCAACAGCGCTTCCTGAAAAAATGAACGAGTGCCTGTTGAATGCGATCGCAGGCGCAAAAGCAGAGACTACGGTCGCCGAACTGCGCACATCATGCGAATCGGAAGCGGAAGGCCTTCCTGCCGGCGCCATGGCAGTCGGTCCGGAAGACGGGGAGACCGCAATCCAGCGACGTTTCGAAGCGGACTGGGCGGCCGCCGAACGTAACTACGTGATCATGACGCATCGGCCGAACTACGTCTTGTACACCTATAACGACAAGGTGAACCAGGCGCCGTTCGAGCAGCTTACCGGTCTGAACGAACCGCTGGACGATAATGAGATGAAGTTCCAGGTCAGCTTCAAAATGCCGCTGGCCCAGCGCCTTTTCAATACCAGCACGGACCTGTACGTCGCGTACACGTCGCAGTCGTGGTGGCAGCTGTTCAACGACGACGTGTCGTCGCCTTTCCGCGAGACCAATTACGAGCCGGAGATTTTTGTACGTCACTACGGTGGTCCGGCATTACTCGGTATGAAGATTGCCGGCTGGGACCTCGGCTTCAATCACCAGTCCAACGGCCGTGGCGAGCCGCTGTCGCGTAGTTGGAACCGGATCATTGGAACGGTGGGCTTGGACATGAACGATCTGACGGTCAGGTTAAGGGGCTGGTACCGGATTCCTGAGGACGCCGAGGACGATGACAATCCGCACATGCACCGCTACTACGGCTACGGAGACGCGTTGGCCGTCTGGACGCCGAACCGCAATACGTTCACGGCGATGCTGCGCCCGGGTACCGACAAGGCCGCCTATGAACTTACCTGGAGTTTTCCATTGTCCCGTTTCATCCGGGTCTACGCGCAGTACTTCAACGGTTACGGCGAGAGCCTGATCGATTACAACGTGCGGACCGAAAGAATCGGTATCGGCTTTGCACTGAACGACTACCTGCAGCGTTAGCGGACGGCAGGCTCAGGTGCCCGCTGACCCGCAGACCGGACAGGCTTCGCGGCGGTTATCTCGTTCTGAGCGAGTGAACTGAAAACGTCTTCCGGCCATGCCAATGTCCGTATATGGACTCCTCCTCCGTTTGCAAGCAAGGGGGTTCTACCCCGATTTCACGGACACATTGAAACAGTCGATAATCGGCTTGGAGGTGTGTCATGTCAAAAAGAAGAAAGTACCGCGCGGAGTTTAAGCGAGAAGCAGTGCAGATGCCCGGCTGCACGATCCGCCAGATTGCCCGGGATCTCGGTATCGGCGAGGGTTTGTTAGGGCGCTGGAAACGCGCACTCGCCGAGCATGGTGGGCAGGCGTTCATCGGTCAGGGTCAGGTGCGTGATGAGGAAATGGTGCACCTCAAACGCGAGGTGGCCATACTGCGTAAGGAACGTGATTTTTTACGAGCAGCGGCAACGTTCTTCGCGCAAGCGTCGAAATGAAATATCGCATGATCGATCGTTGCTGCGATGCCTTGCCGGCGCGGATGAGGTGCCGGTGTCGCAACGTCTCGCCCAGTGGCTATTACGGCTGGCGATCCCGGCCGCTGAGCCCGCGCGCCCAAGAGAACCGGCGGCTGACCGAACGCATCCGGGTGTGCATGTGCAGCGCGACGGCGTGCTGGGCAGTCTGCGGATCTGGGCAGACCTGTACTACGAGGGTGAGTCCTGCCGCCCGAACCGGGTGGCCCGGCTGATGCGCAAGGCCGGCATCCAGGGCATTGCGCGGCGCAAGACGCGTGGCGTCAAGCCGAGTGGCACCCGCCCGGACGGTATTGCCAACCACCTGGCCCGCGACTTCAGCGCGAGCAAGCCGAACACCAAATGGGTAACCGACATCACCTACGTGCACACGGGCGAGCACTTGTTGTACCTGTGCGTGGTGATCGACCTGCACTCCGGTATCGTGGTCGGCTGGTCGATGAGCAGCGTGCAAGATCGGCAACTCGTCTTGCAGGCAGTGCTGATGGCGCTATGGCAGCGCGATGACAAGTCGCCGGTGATCCCGCATTCGGACCGGGGCGGTCAGTTCACCAGCCGTGAATACCAGCGCTTTTTGGTCGGCCACAACCTCACCTGCTCGATGAGCGGGGTGAGCAGTTGCGCGGACAACGCCGCGGCCGAGGGCTTCTTCGGCATGCTCAAGCGAGAGCGCGTTAACCGTCGGAAATACCGGACGCGTGCCGATGCGCGGGCCGATATCTTCGATTACATCGAGCCCTTCCATAATCCGCGAAAACGGCGAAGACTGGAAATGCTCAAGCGAAAGGAAATACTCTTAACTCAACCGTCCGTGGAAACGGGGTAGAACCCAGGCGGCAAATCTAGCCGTCAGTTAGTGTCCGTGGAACCGGGGGAACTTCAAACCGGGTTTCCATTTAGCCTTTGACGTTCGACTGGCTTCGGGAGATTTACGGGACCCGGTTATGCACCGTTATGCACAGTCCTGCAATTCGCAACGAACGCTCCTTGGCGATTATTAATTAAAACAATTACTTACAACTGAGCAGTCGCACTCATAATGCCGGGGTCGGTGGTTAGCTTCGCGAAACCTTCGGTTCCGCTCCGCATAAATTCCGCCCTTTATTTTTCCGACCACGCTATGCGTGTCCGGGAAAATGGCGTCATTTAAAGTCCACCCATCACCACCATCCTTTCCGGCCTATTCAGGCGACGTACTTTTCTTAGCCTTACATTGAGAAAGCATCCGAAAAACATAGCCTTCGGGATGCGATATTCGACCCGGTTCAGAAAAGGGGGGCCTCAAAGTTGCGTAAACTAACTTTGAAACTGGACCAGATAATGCGAGTACGTCAGTCAGCGCGAAGGGATACGTTGTAGTCTTCAACGACCCTTCGGGGAGATCGAATCACCGGGGAAATTCAATCTCAGGGGGCTTCATGCAGGGACCAGGTCGCCACGCGAAAAAATTGCGCTCGTGTCGGCCGGCAGGGCTTGCGCGGGCTCGAGTGTCCTTCCTGACAAAGCCGATTTGACTCCCGGCCGTCGAGCGGAAAATACTGGAGCACGACAAGGTGCGCCTGCTCTACCAGATCGGAGCTGACTTCAAGCGCTTCACGACGACGGCGCTGTGGGAAGACGCGAAGGTCGGCTTCCATCACCTGGAATGTTTCGAACGCATCGCCGTCGTGACCGACGTCGGCTGGCTCGGCAAACTCGCCGAGGGTGTCGGCCTGGCGATGTCGGGCAGGCTGCGGGTGTTTCAGCTCGCGGATGTCGAGAATGCGACTGCGTGGATCAGCGAGATCTGACTGGAGAGCACGCGGGCGGGCATGATGTTATTGACGCGCGCGTCGAGTTCGGCGAGTAGTATTGAATTGCTCGAGTTTGGTACATGGCTTATGACTTACACCTCCGACGGTATTTCTAGTATATTCCACCAGCGATTGCACGTGACTGGTTTATTTAATAGCGGTTTTACAAGTAACAAGGGCCCTCAAATGAACAAACAACTGATTTTTCTCTGGAGTTTATTCTTGGCCGCCCTGTGGGCATCTTCGGCATCGGCCGGCGGTCTTTATATTACTGAGTTTGGCCATCCTCTGCAGGGGGCCTCGAATGCAGGCGCCGGGGCGATCGCCCAGGATGCCTCGACGGCGTTTACGAATCCTGCAGGCATCACGCACCTAGAAAAGAGTACATGGATGGTGACGGGTTTTGTCATCAACCCCGAGATCGAGTTCGAGCAGCAGGCGGGCACGACCGTCGCCGGCAACAATGGCGGCGATGCGGGTGTTTTCGCGCCGGGCGCGTCACTCTTTTACGCGAATCCGTTCAGCGAAAAGTTCGGCTTCGGATTTGCGTTCAATGTACTGTCCGGCGCGGCGATCGATTACGCGGACGAGTTCGTCGGGCGTTATTGGGCCGAGGAGGTCGAACTGCTCATCGTCTCCGCCTTACCTTCGGTCGCCTGGCGGGTCAACGATAACTGGAGCGTGTCATTTGGCGTTCCGCTGGCCTTCGGTTCGCTTGACATGGACGTCGCTATTCCGCCACTAATCGGTGCGGGACCGGACGGTCAGGCTCGAATCAGCGACGGCACGGACTATGTCATTGCGGTACATGCCGGCGTGCTTTGGCACGTCAACGACCGGTTTCGCCTCGGTCTGACGTATGCGAGCGAGCTCGAATTCGAATTCGACAGCGACCTGGAAATAACCTTGCCGGTTGGCGGCGGAACGACGCTGCCGCGGGTATCCGCAGATGTCTCGATACCCTTGCCGCAGACCCTGAGACTGTCGGGCTCTTCGGACATCGGGGATAAATTGACGCTGTTGGCGACGGTTGCCTGGGAAGACTGGAGTACCTTCGACAGTGTT
>SMVB01048075.1_pt1 | contig 15078 bp, 10 predicted proteins | sample 2456461 | NCBI WGS metagenome assembly SMVB01 (sample SAMN11095934, study PRJNA526329) | marine sediment metagenome | biome: Marine sediment; feature: Surficial sediment; material: Deep marine sediment; isolation source: Hadal surficial sediment | place: Pacific Ocean | collected 2014-05 | depth... | reverse complement strand
ATTGGCTCTTCCACTCTCGCATGTCGATCTCCTTTTTTGAACTTCCCGGTTCATTGAAAGGAGATCGTCTATCACACGCCGGAACGGCAGAGCCTCTTCGAGTCGCACCGCCGGAGGCGGTGGTTTACCTGTTGGAATTACTCCGTCGAGCACGGCCTCGCGCAGTCGACAGTACATGTAACCCTCCAGGACCAGAACGGGTACCTCTGGATCGGGACCGACGGCGGCGGCGTCAGCCGTTTCGACGGGTTGCACTTCGTAACCTTTACCGCCGAAGACGGGCTCGCAGATAACGCTGTTACCTCAATCATGGAGGATGCCGATGGCAGTCTATGGTTTGGCACCTATAACGGCGTTAGCCGCTTCGATGGGCACTCTTTCTCGACGCTCGCCTGGCCCGACTCCGCCGCGGTTACCGTGCTCGATATCGTCCAAACGTCTGCAGGCGGCATCTGGATTGCAACGAATCGTGGCCTGTTCGAATATGACGGCGTCGCCGTCACTCGCTTTCGCCCCGAGCTGACGGACCTTGCTGAAGGTGTCGATTCTTTGTTCGAAGATCGCGATGGCCGCCTCTGGATAGGGACCGCGACGGGGGCGGTTGCCATGTTAGATGGCAGCGCTATTAAGAGTTTCGGGGTCGAGAGCGGATTGCCCCCGGGGCCGGTGCAGGACATTCTCCAGGACCGCAGTGGCCAAATCTGGATTGCTAGCCGATCCGGTGTTGGCCGTTTTCAAGATGGAGTATTCAAGAGTTTTTCACTTGGCGACACGACCGAACGCCGCGATGTCCAAGCGCTCGCAGCGACCGAGGACGGCGCGCTCTGGTTTGGAACAAACGGGGGTGGTCTCTGTAGATACGACGACGACGAGCTCCGATGTATGACCGAGGCGAGCGGCCTTAGCAGCAACTTCGTCTGGTCACTCACAGAAGACCGAGAAGGTAGTCTTTGGATCGGAACCTACCGCAACGGCCTCGACCGCTTCTCCGGCAACCAATTGGTTCGGCTCTCGACGGAGGACGGCTTCGGCACCGAGGTCGTCCGCGCCGTACTCGAGGACCGAAAAGGGAGACTCTGGTTCGGAACGTTTCGAGGCGGAGTGGCGATGTGGGACGGCGAGAGTCTAACACGCTACACCACAAGGGACGGCTTGGCCTCGGATTTCGTGCTCACAATTTTCGAAGATCGCGATTCTAACCTCTGGTTCGGAACGTTCGACGGCGTTAGCCATTTTGACGGCACACGCTTTAGATTTAGAAACTACAACGAAGAAGACGGTATGCCCAATAGGGTCATACGCGCCATCGGTCAAGACGCCTCCGGTCAAATTTGGATAGGCGGCAATGGCGGTGGCGTGAGTATCATCGACGGAGACCGTGTTCGCCGCTTCACGCGGGAGAAGGAGCTCGGCGAGAATTACATCAACGCGTTCTTAGCCGGGTCTGGAGGAGTCTTCTGGATCGCCACCCCGGGCGGCGTCAGCCGCTTCGAGAATCGCACGCTCACGCCTTTTGAAACGGGCGGCCCACCGATCCGGCAAGCCCTTGCGCTGTTAGAGGATGGCGTTGGTTATCTTTGGATCGCGGCATATGGGCACGGCCTACACCGATGCCCGGTGCGCGGCGGAATAGAAGGGTCGTGCCAAAGCTTCACGCGCCGCGACGGGCTGGTAAGCAACGCCGTCGTTTCACTCGCGCTCGACCGCAAAGGCTATCTCTGGGCCGGCACGGAAGGGGGCATTAGCCGCTTCGACATCCAGAGATTCGACAGTACCGGAGAGGTGGTTTTCAAAAACGCCTCCTCAGCAAAATCTGTGGGTCATTTCTGGTTCCGGTAGATCTCCAAGTGTGTGAAAAAGAGCAACTTCGGCAGCTTTGAAGGTACGGAATCCGAAGGCTTTTCTGGTAGTGAGTTTGGCTTTGTTGTTGAAGCCCTCAACAACACCGGCGGAGATGGTACCTTTGGCGCGGAACCAGTTGATGAGAAGCACACGATGTCTACGCAGCGAGCGAGCTACCTTCTTCATCGGTTCGATTTGCGAGCGCATGACTCGAGTGCACCACCGATCGAGGAAGCGACCTGCCCAGTAAGGAGAGACGTATTTCCAGAAGAACTGGAAGTCTTCCTTCAAGAGATAGCTGCGAACGGCGCGGAGGTTGTATTGGAGCAGCTCGGCCAGTTTGACGTCCTGGGAATCCGTGAGGTTGTCGGGCCGCTTGAGTAGCAACCAGCGCGAGCCCTTGAGCACCGGCTCATACCCACGAGCGTGGAGCTGTTTTACTTCCTCGGCCCGGACTTTGTCGATGGCCTTGCTCATCATCGACATGATGTGGAAGCGGTCCAGGACATGCACGGCTTGTGAGGCTTTCTTGGCGATGACCTTCAGGTAAGGCCGCCACATATCGGAGCAGATGAACTCAAGCGCACCAGTACGTTGCTTGCCGAACCAGCGAAAGAACTTGAGCAAGGTTCTAACTCGACGCTTGTCACCCAACCACAAAAGCCGCTTGCGGTGCTCGTCAATCTGATAGACCACGGTGAGGTATTGATGGCCTTTGTGCCATAGGATTTCGTCGATGCCGATAGCTTTGATGTCGTTGAGATCCACATGCTTGCGGCCCCACTGAACCGCCATCTCAACCGAGCGGAACACGTTTTCCCAGCTGGTATGGAAGGTTTGGGCGACCTCTGTCCAGCTCATCCGCTTTGCCCACCTCGCCAAAAACCAAGCATAGGCCTGGGTGAGTCGACGTTGACCCTGTGCCCAGGGCAGATGCTCGACCTTCACGCCACAACGTGGGCACTGAACTCGGCGCCGAGCATAAACGAGGAAAACCTTCAGGTTCCACAAGGGAACGAACTCGAAGCGACGTGGAGCAAGGGTATCGTAGCCTGGGGCTGGCCGACCGCAGACGGAACAGAGCGCTTTGCTATTCTTTCGAGCTCGCACTTCGACCTCGATACATTCGTCAACGAAACGCACCGCCTCGTAAACGAACCCCCGATGTTTTTGAATGCGATTCAGTATAGTCTTGAGCTGCATCCCGTGGCCGTCTCCTTGAAAGATGGTTTGCTTGTCAGCTTCATCTTCTCAGAGTCGGCAACGGGATGCGCTTTGTTTTTTCGCTTCTTCTGCTGGTTCAGTGGATCCTCTCAAGGGTCAGACCGCAGGTTAGATAGATAGACGAGAATCAGGAGGCGAGGCTGTGGGAAACGCCCTCACCGCCCCTGATGGTTCAAAACTTTACTCAACGACTGAGCGCTCTTCGAAGTCTGGGAGGGCGTTTTCCATAGCCTCCACTAATTAATGCCCCCCTTCCTTATTCCAAATGAATGACTCTTTCTTGTATATATATCAGGAGGGGCCTGTGGGCGCTGTGGTAAACGCGGAGCGTTTTCCAAGCGATTGTGGAAAACGCCGGCTGCTGCCTTTGTAACCAGCTCACAACTCACAACTCGCTCCTACCCTAAACGCCACTCACGTGCTTCTGGCGTTTTCCACAATCGCGGCAGCGTCCATAGGCCATGCCTCTTGCCCATATCAGATCCCCAAAAAAAGCAACATCCGAAGTCGGGATGAAATCCGTACCCCGAGTCCTGCTAAAGGGGCGCATGGCCGGTTTCTACCCACAAATTTGGCCGAAGACCCTCAAAAACTACGGGCCGGAAGACGGCTTCATCGCTCTCCAATGCATCCAAAACGCAATCGTGGTAGACGCAAAAGGGGACGTTTGGTTCGGCACCACCGCGGGCGCTTATCGATATCCCGCTCGTGAGGACTCGGGCCACTCGATCGCGCCTTTGACGAGCATCACAAACCTCAGAATCTCCTATGAGAATGTCGACTGGAGGGAGTTCGGAGCCGACACACTCTGGCATCGCCCCGAAGATTGGAGCTTCCTGATGATCGGAATCATCTCACGTTCGATTTCCTTGGACTGAGCCTTGCTTCACCGAACCGTGTCCGCTACCGCTATCTGTTGGAAGGCTGGGATACCGAATGGTCGCTTCCGAGCCCGGAGCGACAGGCGACATATCAGCGCCTCCCCCCCGGCCGATATGACTTTCGCGTCAAGGCCGACAACGGCGACGGGTTATGGAGCTCGGCGCCTGCAAATTACAGTTTTACGATCCTGCCTCCGTTCTGGAGAACGGGTTGGTTCGTTAGCGTTAGTCTGGCGTCAACGATTGTGCTTGTCCTCGGCCTGGTGAAGGTCGGTGTCTGGAGAGTCGAAAAGCAGAGACGCCATCTCGAGGACCAAATCGCCCACAGCACGGCCGCGTTGCGCATCGAGAAAGAAAAGGTCGAGCGCGTCAATGACGAGCTTGAGCAGCGCGTTTCGGAGCGCACCGGCGAGCTCGTACAAACGAACGCGTCGCTTCGCGATCAGATCGCCCGCGCCGCAAAGCTCGAGGACGAGCTTCTCAACGCACGCAAGCTCGAGTCTCTTGGCGTTCTCGCAGGCGGTATCGCGCACGACTTCAACAACCTCCTGACCGCCATGCTCGGGAATATTTCTTTGGCGCGCCGAATCAACGGCGACGAAGCCCCCACCGAGGCACTGCTGAGCGAAGCCCAGAACGCCTGTCGTCGCGCGGCGGAGCTCACAGACCAGCTTTTGACTTTCTCAAAGGGCGGACTGCCCATAAAGAGCAATCTAGGTTTGACGGAGCTCATCCCCGAAACGAGTGACTTCGCTCTCCGAGGATCCAATGTTCGCTGCGAGCTCGAGATCGCAAGCGGGCTTTGGCGAGTCCACGCCGACTCTGGACAAATCGGCCAAGTCATTCACAACCTGTTATTGAACGCCGCGCAAGCCATGCCTGGCGGTGGGGTCGTGCGTGTCGTGTGTAGTAACTCCGAGGTGACAGCCAACGAGCTCGCGCAGGTCGAGCCCGGCCCTTATGTCGTGCTCTCGGTCGAAGACCACGGCGTCGGGATTCAGAAGGAGAATCTTCAGCGCATCTTCGACCCTTACTTCACGACGAAAGGCGACGGCGCCGGCCTGAGACTTGCGAGCGCTTACTCAATCGTAAAGAAACATGGCGGCGCCTTCCAAGTCGAGTCAGACCCCGAACGAGGGACGAAGATTCGAGTCTACCTTCCGGCCTTGACGAGCACGGCTGACGCCGAGGAAGTGCCGGACGCCCCTCCCGCGCGCAGTTTTTCCGGAGCTGGGCGTATTCTCGTTATGGATGACGAAGAGTCGATACAGCGCGCTGCGAATAATATCCTCACAGTCTTCGGCTATGAGGTCACTCTAGCCGCAGACGGCGAAGCGGCGATCGCGCTCTTTCGCCGCGCGGCAGCGTCTTCGGCTGGGTTCGATTTGGTCATCATGGACTTGACGGTTCCAGCAGGCATGGGAGGCAAAGAGGCGACAGCTAAACTCATTGAGATCGAGCCGGACGTCAAGGTCGTCGTTTCGAGCGGCTATTCGAGCGACCCCGTCATGGCCTCGTACCGGGAACACGGCTTTTGCGACGTGCTTCCCAAACCCTTCGATGCTGGACTCGGTGCACTCATGGAGCGCGTCCTCAAATAAACGGTCAGTCACGAAGCTCGGGAAAACCGGCAGGCGGACGGCGATGTTTGGTCGCCTGCTCATAGGCATAGGCCAGCTCGATGAGTCGTCCTTCCGCATAAGGCCTGCCGAGGATCTGTAAGCCCGCCGGTAAATTTTGGTACGAATAGCCCATCGGCACCGTCACCGCCGGCATCCCGGTCGCGGGTGCGACGAGCTGGCTGTTATCCCCTTTGTACTCCTCGCTCGGCTTGTCGAGATGCGCTGGCGGATGGGTCCAGCTCGGATACAGAATCGCGTCGACTTCGTCGCGATCCATGGCGGCTACGACGTCGGCCAAGTACGCCTGACGCCCAGGATGATCCGCGTAATCCGGGCAGGGCGGGTCCCACTCCGGCGGCGGCACGTCCAGGGGACGGTCGGCGTGGCGCGCGAGCCGACTCTCGATATATTCGGAATAGTCTCCGTTCTCGTAGGCTTCCATGACGTCGCGGATGGGAGCGTTCTCGCCGAGCGATTGCAAGTAGACGAACATGTCGTAGCGGAATCGGGAGCATCCGTTCTCCGCATCCAGATGGCTCTCGAAGTTATCGATCTCAATAGGATCGACGATGACCGCCCCGGCAGCGCGCAAGTCCTCGAGCGCCTGTTCGAAGAGCGCGATGACCTCCGCATCGGCGTCGGCATCCTCAGGGTTTACGAGCGCACGCAAGACGCCGAGTCGGGCACCCTCGAGTGCGTCGGCCCGTAGAAAAAGCGTATAGTCGGGCTCACGCCGGTCTCGGCCAAGCTCGGTATAAGGGTCCGCGGGATCGTAGCCAGCAACAACGTCGAAAGCACGCGCGCCGTCCTCGACGGTACGGGCCATCGGCCCCGCGATATCGCGGTCGAAGGCAAGCGGGATAACGCCGTCGCGACTCGTGAGCCCGATCGTCGAGCGGATTCCGAAAAGGGCGAGGTGAGAGGACGGTCCCCGAATGGAGTTTCCTGTGTCGGAGCCAAGGCCGAAAACGCCGAAGCTGGCAGCGACCCCCGACGCGGTCCCGCCACTCGAGCCCGCGGGCACTCGATCGAGCGCGTAGGCATTGGCGGTGATGCCGTAGGACGAGCTCTCCGTTCTACGTGGGCTGAACGCCCATTCCGCCATGTTCGTCTTGGCTACGACGATCGCATCCGCCTCCCGCAGCTTTCGCACCATGAAGGCGTCGTCCGGCGGGAGGCTTCCCATGAGCGCAACCGACCCGCCCGTCGTCGGCAAGTCGTGCGTGTCGAAATTGTCCTTCACGAGTATCGGGACGCAAAAAAGCGGCCCGAGCTCTTCTCCTCTCGCGAGCGCCTCGTCGATCGCGTCCGCGCGCTCGAGTGCTCCGGGGTTCACGACCGTAATAGCGCCTAACCCGCTTTGCCGGTCATAAGCCTCGATGCGATCGATATGGGCCTGCACGACGAGACGACAAGTCGTGCGGCTGGAACGGAGAGCGTCTTGAATGTCCGCGATGGTCGCTTCCACGACCGGGATTTTTTCAGGAGCAGAGGCTTGGCAGCCGGCGAACCATACGAGGGCAAGAACAGCGGCGATCTTCATGGCCCGAGAGCCTAACATGGCGAGCGGGGGAACCGCCTAGTTGCTTTATTTACATCGTGAGCGCATCCTAGGGGGCCTTATCGATGAAGCTCGAGCTCACGCCCCGCCAATCCGAAACGGTCGCCGTGGCAGCTACGGCACTCGCCGCGGGTGTGATTCTATCCGTCGCGCTCGGGGTCTTCTTCTTGCTCGGCTCCCGCTCGCGATCATCGTTGCCTTGTTCTTCTGGGGACGGCCTTCGACGGCATCGCCGGAATGGTGCTCGCGATTCCTCTTACGGCCTTTCGCGTAGTATTCTGGCGGTTAGAAAGCTAAATACATCACGGAGATCGTGTAAACGCCATGAAACTCAGCCTGAAACACCTGAAACAGTGGGTCTTCTTCTTGGCTGCGCTGGCTGTCGCCAGCTCGCCAGCGTTTTCACAAGACGACTGCTCCGTCGTCGGGCAGAACACTTTCGTCAGGCTAGTTCTCGACGAGTACTATCTATGGTACCGGGAGCTCCCCGACGCGAACCCGGCCCTCTACGACTCTCCCGAGGCCTACCTCGACGCCGTACGCTTCCGGCCCATCGACAAGAGCTTCAGCTACATTGCTTCCGCTCAGGCCACGACCGCCTTCTACTCGAACAGCCAGTTCATCGGCATCGGCTTCAGCTCCAGGCTACTCTCCCCCGAGGAGTATCGCATCGCCCAAGTGTTCCCGAACAGCCCCGCCTCGGATGCGGGGCTCGCGCGCGGAGACTATCTGCTTGCCGTCAACGGACGGCCTGTCCCGGAGCTCATTGCGAGCGGTGAGCTCAGCGCCGAGCTCGGTCCGTCCGAGGTCGGCTACATCGTCGAGCTGACCTGGCGCTCGCTGAAAGGACGGGAGTCAACTGCGGTGGTGAAGAAGCGTCCCGTCACCATCCCAACGGTGTCGCAAACGGCCATATTCAATGTGAACGGGCTGCCTGTCGGCTACGTCCACTTCCGCAATTTCGTAGAGCCTTCGATCGCAGCGTTGAATGCAACTTTCGCCGAGCTCCGCAGGGAAGGCGTCGTCGATTTGATTCTCGATCTCCGCTACAACGGCGGCGGGCTCGTGAGCGTCGCTCAGCACCTCGCAAGCTTGATTGGCGGCATGCGCACCAACACGAAGGTCTTTAACGAATACATCCACAACGACAAGCAGACCTCGCGCAATCGCCAGCTCCGCTTCGAGCTTCCCGCCGAAGCGATTAGTGCTCCTCGAGTGGTCATCATTACGTCACGCAGCTCCGCCTCCGCGAGCGAGCTCGTCATCAACGGTCTCGATCCGTTCATCCCCGTCACTCTCGTCGGGCGACGAACGTTCGGCAAGCCCGTCGGCCAATACGGCTTCGAGTTCTGCGAGAAAGTGTTCTTTCCGGTCTCGTTCAAGTCCGTCAACTCAGCCGGCGAAGGCGAGTATTACGACGGCCTCCCCGTCGATTGCTCCGTCCGCGACGGGCTCAACAAACCGCTAGCCGACCCGGAAGAAGCTTCACTCGCAGAAGCGCTCTACCATCTCAGGAACGGCGCCTGCAGCCCAGACGCCGCTCAAAGACTCGAGACGACGGACCGGGGCCGGCTCGTCGAGCACACGGGCTTCGGCCAAATCATCAACGCCCGCTAAGCTCCATCACATCGACAGCGCTCGCGCGCTCGAAAACCCCTTGCGAAAGCCCCGCGAAGAGCTGACGCGCACCATCCGTGGGCGGTGCATCGCCCATGGAAGCAAAATTCAAGAGCCAAGCCAGCTTGCTGTCGATAGCGGTCGGACCCCAAGCTTCCCCGAGAGCCGCCACATAGACGAAATTGGGATCGCGAGGATCCACCCGCACCCGCGCAATTTGGAGCGTTTTCTCGAGGCCAAGATGAGTTTCGAGAGTGAACGTCATGGCGACCGAGACTTACTCTTTCCCCTCCGCCTTTCACTAATCTTTCTCCGGATAAAATCTGCCCCGTAAACACGCTCCGCCTCCAATAGGTTGTGCGAGGCGCAGAGGATTCTAAGAACTGACTCGTCGTTGTTCTGAAAAATGCCATACGGGTCCGCGTGGTCGATCTGGAGCGCCGTGCGCGCCGTACATCTCGTCCCATCAAGTCCACGAAACACGCATTGGTAAGCCCCACGTTCGTGAACTCGCTCGGAAACCTCGGATGCAACATATCGAGACTTGGCAGGCTCGCTCTTTTTCACGAACTCGTTTGAACGAGATTTCGTTTTGGCGCAGCGCTGCCTCTTTATCCGTCGCTCGAGCTTCTTCTTCGGGTCTTTCTTCTCGAGCGCGATGTCGAGTGCCTTTTCGATAATCTCGGCCATGTTCTTCTGAGCGTTCCCAACGCCCAACACCTCTGCCAGTCGCTCGAATTTGTCCTTGAATTCCCTGCCACCGGAAAAGCGAAAGTTGTAGATCTCCGCACGGGCTGCCTGCAGAATGTTTGGCGAGTGCCTCGTTGTCTGCACAGTTGGAGGCTGAGGTGTTGACGGTGACGGTGACGGCGTACTTCGACCCGGCCCCGCTGGCGCTAAATGCGCGGGACGCTTGCGGATCGACGGCTCGAAGACAGGCTTAGGCCGAAATAGCACCACATATTCTTCAACCTCCCGGCGCGTCTTCCCAGCGCAATCGGAAAGGGCGTCGTCGACATTCTCCTCCGTCAAGTGAGGAGCCAAAAGCGCCGCGACTGTGAGACTGATGCGACTCTCGGCTAGTGCTACGAGCAGCTGCGGGAAGCGCCGCGAAACGTTCGCCACATGAATCCGTGCCGGCACCGCACCCTCGCTCAAGTTGAGGCCGTTGATGCAGTAATGGTACAGACTCTTGTAACCAAGCTTGAGAGCGGTCTTCCGAGCGGACATCTCGGCGAGATGAGCAATGAGCTTGGCGATGCTCGTGTTCTCCACAAGAACCAGCTTCTCAGCAGATCGATGAAGCTCGAGGCTAGAAAGCCGTTCGAGCTTTGTGAAGTAGCTCGCAAATTGTTCGATCATCATCCCCACCTCAGTAATGAAGTATACTCCCATGTTTTCAGCCACCCTGGGATGGCGCGAGAGCATCGACCCGCGGCCGAGTCGAAACAAATGTCAGAATGTTCATCTCGAGCACACCAATGACCTTTGCTGCTCACATGAACACTGCTCTCAGTCGTGACAGCACCGTGAGCCAACTTGTCGTGCGAAACCTGTCAAGCCTTTTTTCTATTTTTTTCGAGGACCGAGACGTCATTAGCAATGAGCTTCGTCTCGAGATCGTCGCACTCATTTCGGGGTTTGTTCCGCCCTTCGATGCGCTGGTCATCGTTGGCAACGATAGGTCAGCCCTAGCACTCGTATCTCGTTTGAACGAGATGTCGTCGTGCGCAACGCTGCTCTTTCTCCGCCCCTCGAGCGACACCCTACCCCAAAGCGTATAAGATACGCTGACGCCACGGAGGTGTACGATGTATCTACTCGCCTTTCTCTTGAGCACCGCGATGCTCACGCAGACACCCGCGGAAGCGCCTTATTGGCGCCCCGTCGTCATGGGCACCCACGGCATGGTGGCCGCCGAGCACCCGCTCGAAGCCATGGCGGGAATGAAAATCCTGGACGCTGGCGGTAACGCCATCGACGCCGCCGTCGCAGTCTTCTACATGACGACCGTGGTAGAACAGCACCAAGCGGGTCTCGGCGGAGATGGATTCATCCTCGCGTACATCAAAGAAGAAGACCGCGTCGTCTTCTTCAACGGCACCGGTCCTGCACCCGCTCGGGCCACCGTCGAGTTTTACCGAGAGCTCGGGGAGATACCGAACAAAGGACCGTATTCCACCGATGTCCCCGGCGCCGCGGGAGGCTTCGACCTCGCGCTCTCGAAATACGGCACGATGAGCTACCGTGAGCTCCTCGCACCTGCCATCGAAGCGGCCAAGGGCCACCCGCTCGATTATTGGGCGGCCGCACAACACGCCCGCAACGTCGCAAAAATCTCCGCCTATCCGAGCTCCGTCGAGATCCTGTTGAAGGATGGCCGCCCCCCCGCCGCCGGCGAGCTCTTCGTTCAGACCGATCTCGCCGAGACCCTCACGATCATCGCAAAAGACGGCGCGGACGTGTTCTACCGCGGCGCGCTCGCAAAGAAGAGCGCCGATTTCTACGCCCAGCAAGGCGGCCTACTCAGCGCGGACGACCTCGCCAAATACGTAGCCGAACAAGCGGAGCCCATCAAAACAGCCTATGCGGGTCTCGATGTCTACCAGAGCGCGCCCAACTCGCAAGGCATCGTCATGCTCATAGCACTCAACATTCTCGAGGGCTACGACCTCGAAGCGCTCGGCCATAACAGCGTCGAATATTTGCACGTCGTCACCGAGGCGATGAAGCTCGCCTTCGCCGACCGCAATCGCTATGTGGGCGACCCGCGCTTCGTCGACGTCCCCACCGAAGCGCTTCTTTCGAAAGACTACGCTGCCGCCCGGCGCAAGCTCATCCGGAGCGATCGCGCTATGGTCGTCGCGCCGCCGGGCGACCCGAGAAACGGCAAAGCACTTCTCGAAGGTAACCGCCCCGAATATGCGACCGGGGCCGGGTCGATCACGGAGCCAGCTCAACAAGAGAACCTAGATGGCGAAACGTCGTCGTTCTCCATCGCCGATCGCTTCGGGAACCTCGTCTCCGTCACCCATAGCGTGAATTCAGGCTTCGGGAGCGGGATGGCCGTCGAGGGAGGGGGGTACTTTCTCAACAACCGCATGCCCTATTTCTCCCTCGAAGAGGACGACGTCAACGTTCTCGTTCCCGGCAAGCGCACCCGGCACACGGTGAACCCGGCGCTTGCGCTGAAAGACGGCAAGCCCTATCTGGCGTGGAACACACCAGGTGGCGATAACCAACCCCAGGCAATGCTGCAAGCATTTCTGGCCATCGTCCATTTCGACGCGAATGTGCAGCAAGCTGTGGAAGCGGCCACGGTGACGTCGAGTGCTTTTCGCGCCTCGATGTATCCGGGACGGATCCGCGGCATGCTCACGATGCCGGCCAGGCTCGGGGAGCGCGCGGCCAAAGGTCTCGCCGCCAAGGGCCACCGCGTCGAAGTGCGCGAAGCGCAGCAGCCCTACATGCAAGCAGCCTCGGGCGCCGGCGCGGTCAAGATGCTGATGATCGACCCCGAAACGGGTACCTTCTACGGCGGGGTCAGCCCCGCGAAAAGCGACTACGTTCTCGGCTGGTGAGCGTCATGGCGACCTCCTTTCCCTTTCGCATTTCATTAACTTTTAGCTGGATGGAACTCGGCCCGTAGACACGCTCGGAAATCTCGAACGCAACGTATCGAGACTTGGCCGGCTCGTCTTTTTAACGACCTCGTTTGAACGAGGTTTCGTCGCGGCGACAATCTCGTCGCACCGTCGCTCGAGCTCAGCCGCCTTATCATTCTCGGGGATCGATGCGGTTGCTACCGATGCGCTATCGTCCTAAGATTGTCGCACTCATGTCGCTCGAACCTGGTCGCAAGCTCGCCCACTACGAAATCCTCGAGCTCATCGGGAGAGCGGTATGGGTGAGGTTTATCGAGCGCACGATGCGAAGCTCAAGCGCGACGTCGCGCTCAAAGTGCTGCCCGAGGCCTTCGCCAACGACGCCGAGAGGATGGCGCGCTTCGAAAGAGAAGCGCAGCTTCTCGCGTCACTGAATCACCCAAACATCGCCGCGATCTATGGGCTGGAACAATCGGACAACCTGTTTTTTCTCGTGCTGGAGCTCGTACCGGGCGAGACCCTCGCCGAGCGATTGCAGAGAGGCCCTCTTCCCGTCTCAGAAGCTCTCGAGCTGGCTAGACAGATCTCGGATGCGGTCGCCGCGGCCCACGACAACGGCGTCATCCATCGCGATCTAAAACCCGCCAACATCAAGATTACGCCCGACGGACAAATCAAGGTGCTCGACTTCGGCCTCGCTCGCTTCGCGGAGGCCGAGCCCGACGCGACCGGCGAAGGCGTGTCAGACTCCCCAACCTTGAGCGCGCACGCGACCAGGGTCGGCGTCATTCTTGGCACCGCGGCTTACATGAGCCCGGAGCAAGCGCGGGGAAGGACCGTCGACAAGCGCACAGACATCTTCTCCTTCGGCGCCGTCCTCTACGAGATGCTCACGGGACGACAGCTCTTCAAGGGAGAGGATGTCGCCGACACGATGGCATCGGTCATGAGGAGCGAGCCCGACTTTCATGCGCTTCCTACCGAGCTCCACCCGCGGGTGCTCGAGCTTCTTTCCCGTTGCCTCGAGAAGGACCCGAAGAAGCGCCGTCGTGACATCGGCGACCTCCGCGCCGATCTCGAGCGTCCGCTCGAGCCCCTGCCCATGGAAACGCACGAGCGCCGGCGGCCTGCGTGGCTCGCTGTGGTCGGTGTAGCTTTGTTGATGGGCGTCACCGCCATGGTCACGTGGAACCTGAAACCGGAGCGGCCCCGCCGGATCCAGCGTTTCGAGATCGCGCTTCCGGAAGGAGATATTTTCGGCCAGGCAGCTCGACGGCACATCGTCGCCTTGTCTCCCCAAGGGACACACCTGGTCTACGCAGCTAACGAGCAGCTACATCTGCGTACGCTCGATCAAGCCGAGGTCGTTCCTATCCGCGGCACCGAGGGTGCCCGTGAGCCATTTTTCTCACCGGATGGCCAGTGGATTGGCTTTTGGGCGGACGGCTATCTGAAGAAAGTAGCTCTATCCGGCGGCGCGGTAATGACTCTGTGTGAGGCCGCGAATCCTTATGGCGCGAGCTGGATGGCGGACGACACTATCGTCTTTGGACAAGGCCCAGGAGGTATTTGGGAGGTCGCTGCTAACGGTGGCGAGCCACGTGTCCTCGTCGCGGGAGGGGAAGGCCGGGCCCACGGCCCCCAGAAGCTCCCTGATGGAAAGTCGCTCTTGTTTACCTTTACAGAGTCAAAGTTCGACTGGGACGAGGCCAACATCGTTGTCGCGAACCTCGACACGGGTGAGAGGAAGACCCTGATTCGAGTCGGAAGGGACGCCCGCTACTTACCGACGGGCCATCTCGTCTACGCCGTCGAATCGACGTTGTTTGCCGTGCCCTTCGACGTCGGGAAGCTCGAGTTGATGGGGGATCCCGCACCCGTCCTCGAGGGTGTCCTCCGTTCCGTCGGTGGCAGTAACGGGGGCGGGGCGTCCCAGTTCAGCTTTTCCCAAGACGGCTCGCTCGCATTCGTGCGAGGAAGCGTCGGCGTGGAGCGGAGCCTGCTTTGGGTAGAGCGCGATGGCCAGTGGAGCGCGATCACCGAAAGAAAGGGTACATTTTCGCATCCGCGCCTATCGCCCAACGGCAAACGCCTCGCCATTACGATCCTGAAGGACGGAATCAACGATGTGTGGATCCTCGACATTGAGCGCGACACCCTTACCCAGCTCACGACGGGCGGCGTCACCGGGGGCGCGTCGTGGTCGCCCGACGCCGAGTGGCTCGCCGCCGGCATGGGACTCTCGAATGCGAGTATCTTTCGCATTCGATCCGACTTCAGTGGTCTCGCCGAACTAGTGCTAGAACGCCGCGGTGCTCGCGTGAGTCCGTATTGGATGCCGGACGCTGCGGGCCTTATCTTTCAGGAAAATGTTGGATCGAACGCAGAGATCTGGGTGCTGCCTTTGGAAGGGGACGGCGAGCCGCATCCATTACTGCAATCCGAAAGCGGCTTCGCCCAGCCGAGCTTGTCGCCTGATGGACGCTGGATCGCCTATCACTCGGACGTGTCTGGGCGCACACAAAAAAGTTTTGTTCAACCGTTCCCGGGGCTTGGAGGCCGAGAACAAATTTCGATCGATGGAGGCCGTAGCCCGCTCTGGTCGCCGGCCGGCCGTGAGATCTTCTACACGGGCGACGAGAGCCGATCCATGATGGCCGTCGCTATTCGCACCGAGCCCGAGCTCGAAGTCGGTCAGCCACAACGCCTATTCGAGTGGCCGGATT
>SMVB01343841.1_pt1 | contig 15091 bp, 13 predicted proteins | sample 2456461 | NCBI WGS metagenome assembly SMVB01 (sample SAMN11095934, study PRJNA526329) | marine sediment metagenome | biome: Marine sediment; feature: Surficial sediment; material: Deep marine sediment; isolation source: Hadal surficial sediment | place: Pacific Ocean | collected 2014-05 | depth... | reverse complement strand
CCAGCAGGCGCTCCAGGGGCGTCAACGTACTGAAATTCCATATACCGCTGAGATCAGGCTCAGCCTGAACCGATCCGGAAATACACAACATCAGACCCACAAACGCTGGCATATTCAATGTGTGTCTTTTCATCTTCGTACCCCTCCAAGTGTTTCGAATCAGCTTGAGGTTTAAGTACTTGTCCAATTCGCTGCTCCTGGCCTGCAAATGCCTTGGAACTCTATTTCGCATTGTATGAGGTGATTGTTTTCTTGGACAGCGGTTCCTGTATTTAAGACCTGAAGACAAGCCACGAGATGTTCGTGGCGGCAGCGGTCCCCGGTAGCGTATCAGATTGACCGTGCTATCCAGTCCCGCTGTGATCGAATTTACTCAGCCATGGCAGAGATTGTCGAGATGGATACCGGATTCCCAGTAGATGTACCGCCACCACTATTCATTGAGCACTATCTCAGCAAATTGCAAACTGCCGCGGTCGAGATTCAAGAACGCATGAGCGACTGCAGCGTTTATATCTCGAAAGTAGCGTTGCATCGGATGATCTAAACGCTGTGCACCCCCACCACTACCACGCATGAGTTTGGTTACCAGATCAGCATTACAATGCGCAATAACCTGGGTCTCCCACGTTTCCTGGACCTGCACTTCTACCGGTACCACGGAGGCAGTTTCAAGTGCGGCTTCCAGATGACGAAAGACCCCATGAAAACGTTGCCTGTTAGCACGTACTTCCGCTGCCACTTCACTCAAACGTCGCTGCTGAAACGGGTCGGTGGCCATCGCTTTACCATCGTATTTATGCACCCGATCGCGTAAATAGCTGGTGTAATTTTCCAACGCAGCCTCAGCAATCCCTTGGGTTACCGCACATAGACACAAGGCAAACACGTTGCCAAATGGCAACGCGTAAATCGGTGAATTAAAGCCATTCTTGCTCGGTTCTGCCAGGTGATGCGTTCGATGATCAGGTATGAATGCACCTTCTACCACGATGTCGTTACTGCCGGTGCCTTTGAGTCCGGCCACATGCCAGTTATCCACGACCTGGTAGTCCTCTCTCGGGACCAACATGACAACCTGTTGCCGAGGTCCATCGTCTGCGGGTAACAAGCCACCCAGCATCGCCCAACTGCAGTGATCGCTGCCACTCGACCACTCCCAGCGACCAGACAGACGATAACCGCCCTCAACGTGCTCAATCTTGCCAAACGGTGCATACGAAGAAGAAAATCGCACCTGTGGATCAACACCCCAGAGATCCTCAGCCGCCCTGGGATCCATCAATCCTGGCTCCCAGTTGTGTACACCAATCAAACACATGCACCAGGCACTCGATGGACAGCCCCGCGCAAGCTCCATAGCGACGTTGAATAAGACTTCTGGTGACATCTCGTAGCCGCCATAGGCCCTGGGTTTAGTAATCTCGTAAAAACCCGCATCCTCGAAATTCTGCAACGTCTCCGCTGGCAAACGCCGCAGGTCTTCACATGCCTGCGCACGCTCGGCCAATGCCGGTACCAGCGTTTTGGCGCGCTCAATCAATTCCGCTTCGGTAGGTGTCATGCTGGCGTCCGCAGCTCAGTCGTCAAGGTTTTGAAAGAAATCAATATCCCTCTTTTCACCTTCCGGCACCGGCACCTCGACAATCCTCTCCTCCACATTGTCATATTCGAGACGCAAAGCACGGGTCATGGTGGCATGCATTTCATAACTGCAAATGATGTAGGTCAGCTCTATGATCTCGACATCACTCAGATCCTCTTGCAGCTTGGCAAAGGTACCGTCGGCCACTCTGCCTCCTTGCAACACCAGATCGTCGGTATAAGCCAACACGGCACGCTCGATGCCTGAAAACAAGTCGGTAGAAGACCAGTGAGGAATCGCTGAGATCTGCTCTTCGGAAAAGCCCTCCGCCCGCAGCGCCTTACAATGCTGGGAGAAAACAAACTGACTACCACGCGCGAAACCAGTCCTCGCTTGACCCAGCTCTCGCAAGCGCGGGGATATTTTTCGCTTTTCATCGCGGTAGAACTGGAAGCCTGCCACCATGTGATGCAAACAATCCGGCACTTGTGCAAAAACCGTCCACCAGTCGCCCGGCGTCCCCGTTGCAGTGCCCGGTTCATCTACCGGGTCTCGATCCTTGCCAAACAAGGCATCGTAGAAGGGAATTACACTTTCGTCCGCATCTTCTCGACGCACTTGCATTAATCTCGGCATCTCATCTCTCCTCATCTATTTCCCCGAGTATCCACTTTTAATTACGATCACTCTATAGTGGAAGCTGCATTGTCTAGTGGAGATCGAGATGGGATGGGGAGATGACTGATTGGTCGAATTGGTCCGGTAAACTACGGGCCAAACCATCGCGCCTGCATTTTTTGCGTAGCGAAGACGATGCCCAGGCATTGGCGCAACAAGCGGTTGCGCAGGGTGAACGAATACGGGTCGCTGGCGCCACGCATAGTCATGCACCCCTCGTCGTCCACGATGGCATTATCGTAGACAGTTCTGGGTTGTCAGGTGTTATCGAGGTTGACCAAGCGGCGGCTACTGCCTGGGTATGGGCAGGCACACGGATCTACGCGCTAGGGCGACCGTTGCATGAAGCGGGTCTGGGGCTGAGCAATCAGGGCGACATCGACCAACAAGCTATCGCCGGCGCCACCGCAACCGGCACCCACGGCACCGGCGTCAGTTTGAAAAATCTGTCCTCCGCTGTTATCGGCGCGCGCATTGCGCTGGCCAATGGTGAGTTGGTAGATTGCAGCGCGCAGCAGAACGCGGACTTGTGGCAAGCCAGCCGTCTGCACCTCGGCGCACTCGGCATCATTACTCGCCTGCATTTGCAACTGCAGCCTGCCTACCGTTTAGTAGAAACAGCATGGTCCGGCAAGCTCGACGAAGTGTTAGACAGTGCGCAGGATCAGGCTGAAAAAAATCGTCATCACGAATTTTTCTGGTATCCCCAGACCGATCAAGCGCAGGGAAAGTCGATCAACATAACCACCGAACCCGCCATTTACCCGCTCGGCGACGAAGGTCATCGCTGTGGCTGGAGTTATGAAGTGCTGCCCAATCACCGACCGCATAAGCACACAGAGATGGAATACTGTGTGCCTGCAGCCCAGGGACCCGCCTGCATGGCGGCCATACGCGATTTGCTGACAAACCAGTTCAAGCAGGTGCGATGGCCGGTCGAGTACCGCACCCTGGCAGCGGACGATGTGTGGCTCTCAACGGCTTATGGTCAAGATAGTGTCACCATATCTGTCCATGAAGATGTCAATGAAGACGACGAACCCTACTTTCGGGCTTGCGAAGAAATCTTCCTGGCGCACCAGGGACTACCGCATTGGGGCAAGGTAAACTATCTGAGCGGACGACAACTGGCCAACGGCCACAAACGGTGGCAGGACTGGTGGCGGGTTCGTGATGCTGTCGATCCCCAGGGTACTTTCTTGAACGCTTACCTGAAAAACTTAACCTAGGTTGACTCAGATGTATCCGACCTATACTTCCAAATTCCCTGAACTCGGTTTTTACGCGCTACCCGGGCATACGCGCACGCCGCGGGATGTCTTGCAACAAGTGCGCGATGCAGAAGAACTCGGCATTGGCAATGTGATGATCTCCGAGCGCTCTGACTATAAAGAAATTGCTGCTATTTGCGGCGCCTGTGCGGCTGTCACAGAGTCGATCTATATCGGCACCTCGGCCACCAACTTAAACACCCGGCACCCGGTGGTCACCGCTTCCATTGGCTCCACACTCAACAGCTTGTCCAACGGTCGCTTTGCATTGGGATTGGCCAAGGGCTTCAACCTGCGTTGGCAGGCCTGGGGCCTGGATCAACCAACATTTGCCCGCGAAGCTGAGTTTATCGATCTCATGCGCCGTCTGTGGCGCGGTGAAAGCGTTGGCAAGCTGAGCCTGGCGCCCTACATCGACGAAGACATACCCATTCTCTACGTCGGTTTTGGCCCTAAAAGCCTTGCCCACGCCGGCCAGGTCTACGATGGTGCCCACCTGCATACATTCATGTCAGACCAGGCACTGAGTAACGCGGTGGCTCAATTTCGCGAAGGTGAATCCATAGCAGGTAAAGAAATCGGTAAAGGCAAACTATGGTCCGTATTTGCAACCGCTTGTGACGTGAGCGAAGAGAAATACCTGAAGCTTATTATCGCCCGGCTCGCCACCTACCTGCAGATTCCAGGTTACGGTGACATGCTGGTAACGATTAACGGCTGGGACCAGGAGGTGCTTGACGCATTTCGCAACCATGATGCAGTGAAATCAATAGGCGGCACTATCGACAGCGTCGCCAGCACTGCACAGATTGCAGAAGTGGCCAAACTCATCCCCGAACACTGGCGACCCGCCGCCGTCGGCGACGCCAAAACTTGCGCGCAACGATGGGTCGATCAATTTACCGCCGGCGCCGACGGCATCATCATCCACGCCAGCACGCCGGAAGAATTTGCCCCGGTGCTGAGCGAATATGAAAAAATAAGACCCTCACATCTATTTCAGGGACGCTCGAATCGCCCCGCGTAGGACTCAAATGAAGAAAATATTTATCTCTCTGGCCATATTGATCTCTGTCGTTGTTGTCCTCGGATATCTGTTCCGCGCGCCCTTGATGTTCGCGGTTATGAAATCACAGATTGCACCCGAGACAGACTTTGACGCAGAAGAGCCACCGCCGGTTCCGGATTATTCCGCTAATTCATCCTGGGCGGCACTGCCAAGTATGCAAGACCCCTCGGATCAAAGACCGACCGGTGTAGAGCGAAACCCAACCGGTGTCGCGGTCTTTTTCGTGCATCCTACTTCCTTCTTCGGCAAACACTGGAATCAACCCCTGACCGATGCGCAAGCAAACTGGATAGTGGATGAGCGCGTCTTGCGTCATCAAGCTACGGTCTTCAATAGTTGCTGTGACGTCTACGCGCCTCGATACCGGCAGGCCACAATATTTTCCTTCATGGACGACACCGGCAACGGCGACCAGGCTTTAGACCTCGCCTACAGTGACGTGGTACGCGCCTTTGAAGCGTTCATCGACAAACTGGAGCCTGACCAGCCCTTCATCCTGGCCGGACACTCGCAAGGCACCAAACACGCAACACGCCTGTTGCGCGAACACATAGCCGCCACAGAATTCGCACCGCGCATGGTGGCGGCCTATCTCATCGGCTTCTCGGTTTCTCTTGCGGATATCGGCGAGACTCCGGCTTGTCAGCACGCCACCCAGACCGGTTGCGCGATTGGCTGGAACGCGATGGACGGACCCGGTGCCGGTGCATTTGGTGACACCGACAACTTGTTGTGTACCAACCCGCTGAGCTGGTCTGTGGACACGGCCTACGCGGGCCATGATTTGAATACCGGCGCTATTGGTTATCCGAGCTATGGTGCCGCCGCCGAAGGTGAGGATTTCACCCTCATGGAGGTGGAAACAGGTATCGCAGATGCCCAATGCATCGATGGCCAACTGGCAATTCTAGATCTTCGCTCGAAATCATTTCCGTCGCGCATGGTCGGCAATAGCATGCACGTGTATGACTACAGCTTGTTCCATATGAATATTCGCGCCAATGTTGCTCAGCGCGTGGCGGCTTTCACCGCCGCGGCTGCTTTGTCTCGAAGCTCTGCGTCCTCACTCCAGTAGAGCGCCTTGTGAAGACGCGTTAACGCTTTCTCACGCTCACCCTTGGCCTGGTAAATCATGCCCGCACGATACTGCAGCGTCGGCGACCACGGCTGATAGTCCAACGCAAACTCGATATGCCGCGCTGCCCGAGGTAACTCCTGATTGAGTTTCAGCAATGCCCACGCTAATCCGGCCCTCAGTTCAGGGTTGTCTGGTTCCAGTTCCAGGCCACGTTGATAACCCTGTTTCGCAGCAACATAACGAGACTGGCACACCGCCGGGGTATCTTGTGGCACATCATTTTCCTCCCTGAAGAGAGACTCACTGGCGCAAGCATCCTGGTTCCAGACCATCAGCATGTCCGCCAACTCGATTTCTAGCACCGCATCCTGCAGGTTTTGCTTGTTGGCTTCTCGCAGCGATGCCCGGGCGAGTTCAACACCGCGCTCATACTCCTGGTCTGCCTGATAGGTTACTGCCAGGGCTGTTTGCATCGAGGGGTTGTGAGGATCACGGTGCAACACATCTTGAATCAGCGTGCGCGCCAGCGCGGTGTTGGAAAACATCGCTAAATAGGCAAGTTCATAAGCGATTTCCTCAGTGGATAACCTGCGCGCCGTGCTGTTCGTGTTGATAAGGAATTGTTCTCGCGGATAGCGCAGAAACGCTTTGTTATGGCGCCGGATATAGTTTATCGACCTGCGCTGCAGAGTACGCGCAGAGACATGAAATGCATCCTCGAAGGCAGCCTCTCTTGGCTCACCACGTTGCACCGCGGCCAGATAATTCTGCAGATCAGCGATCCGCTCGCCAGTCTTGTCGGCAAAAATGTAGGTGACCAGCGCCCAGGATGTTGCATAGAACAGGCTCACGTTGAGTGGATGCCAATCCGATAGATCATCGGTGTTAACAATTTTGTTTGCCGGAACCTGGCGCGAATTAGAGTTGATGAAGCGCAGATGTGATGGTGGTGCCGTGCCAACCACCATCTGCCCTCTTCGTTCCATCACCGTGCTCAACATATCGGCAAGTCCTTCGTCGTACCACGATGGGTGATTTTCGTCCGTCGCCGAGCGCAGCAGATAATGTACGTATTCGTGAAACATGATGTGTCGCTGCGCGGTATTTAAGCTACCGCCGGACGCCACCATGCGGTTGTTGCGCAGCGTTGTACTGGTATAACCCAACGCGTTAGCCCGATCTGTAATGCGTGCAAACTCTGCCCGCTTTGCAAAGATCACCGCTCGAGTCGGCAACCTGTCCTCAACGGCATTGAGACCGGTAAATTTCAATACAACAGCACGAAAGAGTTCAAGTTGCTGTATCAGTTGATCGCCGCGATCAGGGATATTAGTGACGACGGAAAAGTGATCTGATTCATGCAACCACCAGGGCATTTCCAGAAACTTGTCCAGCGCGTGAACTCTGCCGACAGATAGGATCGCAACAAGACAGATCAAACGAGCAATGCGCTGTCGTTTGATAAAGATACCCATCGCGCAATTCTGATAACTTCTCAGCGCGAAGGGGCGCTCAGCAGGTCCGTTAATTCGGCATGCGTTTCTACCAACACGCTGGCTCCCGCTGCTTCAAGCTCTGCCCGGCCGCCATAGCCGTACAGTACGCCGACGAAGTCCATGTTGTTGTTCGCCGCGCCAACAGCATCGTGTGCACGGTCACCAATCATGGTCGCGGTGTGCTGATCTACCCCACTATCGGCCAATGCATGCGCCAACAACTCACTCTTGTCTGTGTGCGTACCATCCAGGTTCGAGCCATAAGTGCGGGTGAAGAATTCAGCAAGCTCATAGCGCTCAAGAATCCGCTCGACGAAAACCAGTGGTTTACTTGAAGCGACATAAAGGTCTGCACCTGCGCCCCGGAGCCCCTCTAGCGTGGCATGAATTGCCGGGTAAGGGTCATTTTCGAACAATCCAACCTCAGCGAATCGCTCCCGGTACAACCGCACACCTTGCTCGGATCTGGCGACGCCGGCTAGCCGTTCAAAGCTTCTTTGCAAAGGCGGGCCGATGCACCAGACAAGATCATCTGTTTCCGGTACCGGCTCACCCATTTTTTCCAAGGCGTATTGTATACAACGCGTAATGCCAATCTTCGGGTCGGTGAGCGTCCCGTCCAGGTCAAAAAAGAGCGCTCTAGGCGACAGACGGGTGGTCATGCAGAGATTTGTCGAGCCCGGATCCCATCAGGTCGATAAAGTTATCTCGATAAAATTTCTGTCGAGTCTCGTCACTGAGGTTCGGCATGTTGTCATTGAAGCGTTTTATCGGATTCCGACCACCTTCAACATGGGGAAAATCAGATGAGAACAACAACATTTCTTCACTGGAATTTTCGAGTATCCAGCCTGTCGGTTCATGCGCATAGGGGGTGACACGAAATTGCCGGGCAGCGATCTCACTCGGCTTCGCAGACAATTTCTGCAAGCGTTCTTCACCTTTGCGAAACGCACCCCAGGCGGAGTCCATAAACTGCAACCAACTGGGTAACCAAGCCGCGCCGAGTTCGATCGCCCCGAACTTGAGGTTTGGATGGCGATCCAACACCCCATCAAAGATGAGCGCCGCCATTGTCTGCCACAGTGACAGCGGGATGGTCATGAAACTCAAGCCGGTGAAGTTTTCTTCGCCACCGTGGAAGTCTTTGATGCGCGGCAGACCATTGCTGAAATAGTTATCTGTCATCTTTTCTTCACCGCCGACGTGAAAGATGATTGGCACGCCCGCTTCCTCGGCAGTCGCCCACAACCCTTCGAAGGCTATGTGGCTGGTGCTGTGACCTGCCGGACATTTCGAAGGAATTATTAATGCCTTGCAGCCCAACTCGATGGCTTCTCTGGCGATATCCGCTGCCTGATTTAAATCGACCAACGGTACGTAGCCGGTGGCCAACAAGCGCCGATCGACAGAACAAAAATCAACATTCATGCGGTTGTGCGCGCGCGCAGCAGCAAATGCAAGTTCCGGGTCGCCAGATTCATCTAACCCATAGTTGCCTAAGGCAGCGGTGGTAAACACCAACTGGCTGGTAAAACCCAACAGATCTATGGTTTGCGGACGATCAGTATTACGGAATGCACCTAACGCCAGGTGGTTTTTACGCAGCATCAAATTGGCTTCATCACCTGCACGGAAATCCACATCGTCGTGTTTATCCACAGATCGCTGCAGCTCCTCAGGCATCTGTAACTTCGCATGCGCGTGCTGCTGAAAAGCCTCTTGATAGTCGGCTTCGAGGTATTCGACAATTTTTGTCGGTAGCTCCATGACATGTGCATCTGCGTCATGAATAGTGATGTTGTTAACGTAAGCCACGACTGGCCCTCCTTTCTTTTTAATCGTTCTGTCTTTTTTGTTCTGGCTAACAGCTAGAAGCTTAAGTTGTAAATGCGTTTGACGTTACCACCCAGCACCTTGGCGCGAGTTTCATCACTTAAGTGACTGGCATAACGTTCCAGGTCGTCGACCCAGGTATGGGGGTGATCCGGGTGCGGGTAGTCTGTCGCCCACATGAAATTATCCGCCCCCACGTGATCGATGATATACGGCGCTGCCGTTTCATCCGGGTCGCCGGAAATGAAGCACTGTCGACGGAATATCTCTGCCGCGCTCGCTCGCTTGATGTTCAATGATCCGCTGAATGCATCAAGGCGGTCCAACATGGCGCCAATCCAGCCTGAGCCAGCTTCCAACACGCCAAGGCGCAGTGCAGGAAAACGCTCCAACGTGCCCAGTGAAAAGAACGAGATCAACGCTTGCTGCACAATTGAACGCAACCAGATTGCCTCTCCCCAACCACGCCCTTCACGAGGCCAATCGAAAATACCATCTGCTGCACCATGGGGCGTAAAAGTCGGGTGAATGGCCAGCGGAACATCGAGTTCTACACATTTCGCGAACAGCACATCATGTGCCGGGTCACCATGAATTTTACGTAGATGATTAAACGGGTTTATCCAGGCTCCTTTGCAACCGTCTTTTACCGCGCGCTCCAATTCCAGTGCCGAACCTTCGACATCCAACAGGGTCAACTGCGCAATCGGTACCAGCTTACCAGCAGATTGGCGGCAAAAATCAGCAATCCAACGGTTGTATGCCCGGCAATAGGCAAGGCTTAGTTCGGGATCGGTTAGTTCTACCTCCCACAGTAAGCCAATGGTCGGATACAGCACCGAACAGTCAAGATTTTCCTGCTCTAACAGCGATAACCGTTCATCCGGATCGGCAGATCCGAAAGGCATATTTTCCGCATAACGGCGGTCTGCACGAGGTCGCATATCCTCTTCGCCCATGGCACCTAACAAGCCCAGCGATCCGCGGCGTGTGCGTTGGGATGGCTGTTGGTCAATCTCCAGATATTCAAAGCCGTCGTCGTCTACGCAAATACGCAAGGCCCGCGCCTTGTACTTATCCTCCAGATAGGTTTCCCACAAATCAGGCGGCTCCAGAATATGCCCATCCGCATCTATCGTGCCGTCGTGGGAAAACCGTTTGATTTCATAAGCCATAACCGTCCCCTGTTAATGCTGTTGGCGCGCCGTTTTAAAATCCGGTTCGCGCTTCTCCATGAATGCACTGATGGCCTCTTTATGCTCTGGGGATTTATATGCCTCCTGCAGGGCCTCCATTTCCCTTTTCTGCACCAAGGCGATGTCTGTCTCACTGGCGTTATTGGTAATCAGAGCCTTGATGTGCCGCAACGCACTCTGCGGATTTTCGCCCATGGCCGCCGCTATTTCACAAGCCGTGTCGAGCAATGTCTCCGCCGAAGTCACTTTGTCCACCAACCCAATTTCCAACGCTTGTTCGGCGATAATGGTTTTGCCCGTGAGCATCAACTCACTGGCTTGACCGAAACCTACCCGGGCGAGCAAAAAGTGTGAGCTTGCCAATTCCGGCACCAGACCCAGTTTGACAAAACGTACCGACAGTTTTGCCCCGGAGGCGGCTACCAGGTAGTCCATCGGCAGAACCTGAGTAAGGCCAACGCCGATAGCAGCACCATTAATCGCCGCCACTATGGGTTTAGACTCGCGCACGAGTTGTACCCAATTGCCCGCTCCCTCTCCACCGCTGGAAACATCATGGCCCTCTGACTGGGCTTTAAAGACTGCTTCAATATCAGCCCCTGCACAAAACCCACGACCCGCTCCTGTGACAACAATCGCGGACACTGCATCGTCTGCGTTGGCCGCCTTAACTGCCGCGTTGAGTTCGCTGCCCATCTGATAGGTCCAGGCATTGAGGCGCTCGGGACGGTGTAGTGTGATGACCAGAACGCTATCTACATTTTCAGTTAGAATAGTTTCATAACTCATTATATTTGCTCATTATTTATGTTCATACCAAGTTGATTCGCATGCCACACAGATACACTTGCGCGTCGCCGGATTTAGCCCCGATGCTTTCTGCTGAGCCAAGAATCGCAGCGCTATCGGCGCAGCTGACGTCAATTCCGCCTAACCCTTCCGGCCGCCCGTCGGTGCAGGGCACAAAACGCAGCGTGGCATTGTCCAACTCAATACTGAGATCTTCATTCAAGTTTAATTCTGCGATATCTGCCCAACGCCGGGCAACTGCCGCTGGGTCATCGCACTGCAATTCTGCCGCAACGATACCGGTCACTCGCTCGGTACGTCTGGCGCGCTGCCAATCAGCCCCGGCAGGTTCCCACGGCCCGTCCTCGGCGTGAGCGTCACTGCCCATCTGTTCGTCGATTTCAAAAAATGTAGCGCCGGTATCTTTCGGATGCAGTTGCATATTACGAAAATCATTCGTTTGAAATTGATGTGCAAGACGCACACCAAGGGCGTCCACACGCGCCCGACGTGGGGCATGGTCGTCACACTGCGTAATCACCATATAACCACCGTCGCCACCTCGACGCTGCAAGTACCGCCCGCCAGCGGTGTTTTCTTCAATCGGCGCGACCACTTCGAGCAATTGATTGCCTATTGGAAATAACGCGTTTTCCAGACCAAAATGCGCAACCCCGGGGTCTCTAAAGCACACTTCGATACCCAATACATCGATCAGGTCTTTTTCCACTGGCGCCAGTTTCTGCGCAACCAGTGCTATCTGGCGAAGTCTCAACCACATGGTTCTTCCTCCCTATGAGTTTGTGCCAGCCTTTCGAGCATCTAGCTTACCGCGTATTTCTGCATGTTGCTCCCGGGTCATGTTGTACTTAAGTACCAACAGGAGCCAGACAACGTTAAACAGCGGCACCACATAAGCATCGAGAACGCCAAGGCGTAAAACCATGGCGTCGGTAACCTGGTCGCGTGTAGCCATTTCTGGTAAGCCGATGACAAAATCGATGAACAAACCTGCAATGAGGATTCCCGCTCCGGTGGTGGCCTTGCTGGAAAATGCAATCACTGCGTTGAACAACCCCTCCTGACGCAATCCTGTGCGGTACTCCTGCAGGTCTAGCGTATCAGCCACCATCGACGCAAACATGATGAAGGCAATGGTGCCGAAATAGCTATTGACCATGGCCGAGCAGACGATCAACAAGACCAACCCGGAAGTGCCGTTCGCAGGCGCCCAGCCTAACAAACGTAAGGTGACTGGAATCATGGTGACGAGTATGATCGCCACGCAACATCCGACCAGCAAGTGCTTCTTATCGAACCTGGCCTGCAGTGGCAGCAGCGTAAGAAAAGCGGCCAAACCGCCGAATACAGCAAATACCATCCATTTCAGTTGCTCCCCGCCGAACTGCCAGAAATAGGTGTTCATGTAGATCTGTAATGCTTGATTGGTGCCGATCACAACCGCACTGGCCAACACTGCAAAAAAGAGCACGCGGAAATCTGCATTGCCCAGCGCAAGTAGCACTTCCTCGACTACCACTTGTGCGCTAAAACGACGGTGCCCGTCAGCAGGTTGGTGTAAATATTGAATCTGATCGCGGGTTAAATGGGTGGTCAGAAATGCCCCGAGAAACACTGTGACCGCCAATACAAAGGCGAACGACTCATAGTGCGCCGGGTTCAGTTGACCTTGAGGGATTTCTTCAGAGGCGGTAAATATGAACGCGTAGATGGAATAGCCAAAAACAATGCCAACCAGCCAGGCTACAGCAAAGCGGTATGCGACCAGGCTGCTGCGTTCTTGGTAGTCATCCGAAAGCTCGGCGAACATGGCGTTCCACGGCACCGCAAAGAATGTCATGCTCAACCGTGTGGCAACAGCAAATACCACCAACCAGATGAACAGATGGTCTTGGACAGCATCAGGCGGTGAAAACAGCAGGTAAATACTAAGCGAAAAAGGCACCGCTGAGGCGTACATCAACGGGTGCCGTCGACCAAGCCGGTGGCGGAAATTATCCGAAAACGAACCGACTACAGGGTCGCTGACCGCATCCACAATCAAACCGATCAGTAAAGCGAACGATGCGTAGCGAGCTGGCAGGCCCAGCACCTGATTATAGTAGAGCAACAAGAAAGTCTGGAAAGCGAACTCTTTCAGCGAGCCCGGGACACTACCGATAGCTTGATACACCTTGGTCCGGAACGGGACCGGACCGTCACGCTCAACCTGGCGGCTGAATTTAGCTACAGTGTCGCTGATGGGTCTTTACCTAAGACGGCCCTGTGGGGATGTCGCGGAAAGCCATGCCTTTGTCGGCACGCAAATCTGCAGGCAATCCCAACACGCGCTCGCCGATGATGTTGCGCAGAATCTGGTCAGTGCCACCTTCGATCCGTACTGCCGGTGAGCGCAGCAACATGGCTTGAAAGCGAGCAGACCCTTCGGCCACCTCAGGATCAACCAGCACACCACCGAGGCCTTGCAAGTCCAGAGCGAATTTGGCGATATCCTGCATCATGGTGCCGGCCACGAGTTTGCCCATGGAAGCCTCAGGTCCGGGCATATCGCCTTTCGACAAGCCAGAAATCATGCGCGCAGCACTATTTTTCAATCCTGCGGCTTTGACGTACCAATCTGCCAGCTTCGATTTTACCGCCGGATCGTCGATGGCTGCGCCACCGGGTAAATCCAAGCCCTTGACCAGTTCATAGATCTCCGGGAAACCGGTGGCAATGCTACCGCCGATAGCCAGACGCTCATTCATCAATGTGGTGATTGAAACCTGCCAACCTTCTCCCGCCGAACCGAGACGCTGGCTATCGGGAATGCGTACATCGTCAAAATATACCTCATTGAATTCACTGCTGCCGTTGGCTTGCTTGATCGGAACGATTTTTATTCCCGGCGATTTCATGTCGAGAAAGAACATGGTCAAACCTTTGTGTTTCGCGACATCTGGGTCTGATCGCGTCAGCACAATGCCATAGTCAGAATGCTGAGCACCGGAGGTCCAGATTTTCTGCCCATTGATTATCCACTCATCACCATCCTTTTCCGCCTTTGTGCGTAAACCTGCAAGGTCTGAGCCGCCATGGGGTTCCGAGAACAACTGGCACCAGACTTCTTCGCCGCTGGCCAGCTTAGGCAGATAGCGTTGTTTATGTTCTTCACTGGCATAGGCCATCATGGTCGGCGCACACATGCCCTGGCCGATAATAAAGGTGCTGGACAAGCGCGCAAAAACACCTTCTTCCTGCGCCCATATCACGTTTTCTATCGCGCTCGAGCCGCGACCGCCGTATTCTTTCGGCCAACTCAGGCATGCCCAACCAGCTTCAGCCTTGGTTCGCTGCCACTTCTTCGCTTCCTGCAAACCATCCAACTCCCCTGTGTTGGTATTACCAAAGCCGCTTTTGGCAAGATCAGCGGCCAGATAATGAGGCGCATTAACGCTTATAAAGGCTTTTACTTCTTCTCGAAACGCGGCTTCATCGGTTGTGTCACTAAAATCCATAATTTGATCCTCAGGCGAAATTCTGTAACGGTAATGCATCTACTAAACGCGCTTCCCACTCGCTCAAGCCACCGAGTTCCAAGGCCAGAAAATTTGACCGGCGATAGTACAGGTGACAATCGAACTCCCAGGTAAAACCCATGCCGCCGTGAACCTGGATATTGTCCCTGGCACATTGCTGAAACGCCTGGGTAGCACCCACCCGCGCTGTTGCAGCCGCCAACGCCAGATCTGGCGCATCATTTTCCAGCGCCCAGGCGGCGTAGAAGCAGTTAGATTCCGCAAGTTTCATAGACACGTACATGTCCGCAAGCATATGTTTGATGGCCTGAAAGGAGCCGATGGCGCGACCAAAGGCGAAGCGTTCCTGTGCGTACCCTACCGCCATCTGCAGTGCGCGTTGGGCACCACCGAGTTGTTCGAACGCATACAATACGGCAGCGCGGTCAAACAGCTTTTGCAGCGCTCCCCAACCGTCACTACTGAGTAGTTCTGCGGGTGCATCGGTGAATTCGATCTCAGCAACATCTCGGCTCAGGTCCACGGAGTCGACGGCAGTGGCGGTAATACCCTCT
>SMVB01297705.1_pt1 | contig 15101 bp, 14 predicted proteins | sample 2456461 | NCBI WGS metagenome assembly SMVB01 (sample SAMN11095934, study PRJNA526329) | marine sediment metagenome | biome: Marine sediment; feature: Surficial sediment; material: Deep marine sediment; isolation source: Hadal surficial sediment | place: Pacific Ocean | collected 2014-05 | depth... | reverse complement strand
TCTGTGCAACGAGGTAACCCGGAAATGCAGCGACGTTGCCAGGAAGTCATTGACAGGTGCTGCGCACAGGGTGATAACAACCCCATATTATCCATCCACGATTGTGGTGCAGGCGGCTTGTCCAACGCCTTGCCCGAGTTGCTCAATGACAGTGATCGTGGCGGTGTACTCGAGCTACGCAAGATTCCCAGTGCCGACGGTGCGATGTCACCGATGGAAATCTGGTGCAATGAAGCGCAGGAGCGTTACGTGCTGGCCATTGAGCAGGCTTCGGTTGCGGAATTTGCAGCCCTGTGCCGACGTGAACGCTGTCCTTATGCCGTGTTGGGAACCGTCAGTGAGGAACGCGTGCTGCGTTTGAATGATGCATTGCTAAATCAACCGCCGGTGGATATGCCGTTGGAAATACTGTTGGGCAAGCCACCGAAAATGCACCGCGATGCGCAGAGTGAGGTCGTGGTTCCGCTGGCGCCCGAGACGGATAAGGCAGGATTGACCGAACCGGGCCTGGAACAAGACCTGTTTGCGGTATTGCGTTTCCCCGCGGTTGGCAGCAAGTCATTCCTGATCACCATTGGCGATCGCTCGATTGGTGGCCTGGTGGCGCGCGATCAGATGGTCGGGCCGTGGCAGGTGCCGGTGGCTGATTCGGCGATTACCTTGCATAGTTTTCATGGTTATGCGGGTGAGGCCATGGCGGTGGGTGAGCGGACACCATTGGCGGTGGTCAACAGTGCGGCAGCGGCGCGGATGGCGGTAGCGGAAGCCATTACAAATATCGCCAGCGCACCGATTGCCAAACTCTCTGATGTCCGATTGTCAGCCAACTGGATGGCGGCGGCCGGTGAGGCCGGGCAGGACGCCGCCCTGTATGCAGCGGTTAAAGCCATAGGCATGGATTTATGCCCGCAGTTGGGCATCGCCATCCCGGTGGGTAAGGATTCATTGTCACTCAAAACCGATTGGGTCACCAAAGATCGTAGTGGTGAGGATCAGCCCATGCATATGCTGGCGCCGGTGTCGCTGGTGATCACGGCCTTTGCACCGGTCACCGATGCCCGGCTGGCGTTGACACCAGAATTGAAAGATACCGGTGATGAAACGCGATTGTTGCTGATAGACCTGGGGCGTGGTGCGGACCGCCTTGGCGGCTCAGCGCTTGAACAGGTGCATGCAACTTTCAGCGAGCATGTCCCGGATCTGGATCAAGCCCGTGACCTTGCCGGCTTTTTTGCTGCCATCCAGGAATTAACCAGCAGTGGGAAAATACTGGCTTATCATGATCGTTCCGATGGCGGCCTTATCACGACGGTGTGTGAAATGGCCTTTGCCGGACGCTGTGGCTTGTCGTTGTCGTTTGACGACCTGCCTGGCGGTGAAGCGCCATTACGCGCAAGGTTGTTCGCAGAAGAGCCGGGTGCCGTGGTACAGGTTGCTGAATCGCAACTGACTGCTGTGCTGGACTGTTTCGCAAAACACGGCCTTGAGAAACTGGTCAGTGTGATCGGCACACCGTTGCCGGGTCACGAGCTGAATATCTCCAGCGGTGGCCATGTTTGTTTGCAAAGCAATTTACCAGAGTTGCACCAGGCATGGTGTGAGACGTCCTTTGAGATTCAAAAATTACGTGATCATCCCGATTGTGCCGATGAGGAATTTGCACGTGCACTGGAGTGGCAGCAGCCTTTTCTGCAGGCAAACCCGGTGTTTGATCCGCAGCAAAACCCGGCAGCCCCGTATATAGCGAGCGGAGTCCGACCGCGCATAGCGATTTTGCGTGAACAGGGTGTCAACGGCCAGATAGAAATGGCCGCTGCCTTCGATATGGCAGGTTTCAGGGCCATTGATGTACATATGTCTGATCTGTTTGAAGATCGGGTGCAATTATCCAGTTTTGATGGATTGGTGGCTTGCGGCGGATTTTCATATGGCGATGTGCTGGGTGCCGGGCGTGGCTGGGCGGCATCGATACTTTTCCAGGCACAACTGCGGGATCAGTTTGCGGCCTTTTTCGAGCGTCACGACCGCTTTGCCCTCGGTGTGTGCAATGGCTGCCAGATGCTCTCGTCATTGCGGGAAATTATCCCCGGAACAGAACACTGGCCGGACTTTGTCGCCAACCGCTCAGGCCAGTTTGAAGCCCGGCTGAGCCTGGTGAAAGTGACCGATTCTGCTTCATTGTTTTTCAACGGCATGAGCGGCAGCCTGTTGCCGGTTGCCACCGCCCATGGCGAGGGCCGGGCGGAGTTTTTGCAGGGGTCATGGTCACAAGCACCGGTGGTATTACACTATGCGGATGCCGATGGTGCCAGCGCGACAAGCTACCCGCAAAACCCCAATGGTTCGCCCGGCGGTGTTACCGGTCTGTGCAACGCGGACGGCAGGGTCACGATCATGATGCCACACCCGGAACGCACCCTGCGCAGCATTAATTTCTCCTGGGCGCCGGCTGACTGGTGCGGTATATCGCCGTGGCAGCGCATGTTCCAGAATGCGCGCCAATGGCTGAAATAATGAAGACGCAAACGGCCAACCAGGAATTGCGTCTGGGGGAATTGTTGATCCTGGCCGTTTTGTGGATGGTATTTGGCTTCATGCTGTGGTATTACCTGAGCGCATTCCACGGCGTGCCGGTTCGATTGCTTGCCAACGAGATACTGACCCGTTTGCTGGGCGATCAATTCTGGAACATCGTGCCCAACCCGGATCGTCATTACTTGTTCCAGGTGCAAACCCATGTTCCATTCCAGTTCCCGGATGGCAGCACGGAAGCATTGGGGTTTATCGTCAACCCGTTGATTTACGGCTACGGCTTGCCGCTGCTGTTTGGATTGGTGATGGCCTCGGGTGTTTCATTTACAAGAAAAATGATCACGCTGGTCGCCGGTTATTTCTGTGTCATGCTGATCCAGGTATGGGGTGTGGTCTGGCAGGCCTTGAAGATGCTCGCATTCAACTTCGGTGCAGACGCACACCAGCTGGTTATCGATGCTGGAATATCAGATGAGTTGATCGCCCTGTGTTATCAACTCGGTGTATTGATTTTCCCGCCGCTGGTTCCAGTGATATTGTGGGTACTGGCGAATTGGGCATTGGTTGAGCAGCTTACCGGTTGGCAGAAGAATCCTAATTAGTGCGTTGCGGGAACTGTTGTTGGGGGGTTGTGGTCTCTGTGTGCAACGCCGGACAGCTAATTGATGCGTCCGAAGGGGCTATGTTCCATAATAAGTTTCCACCAAATGTAATCTGGGCAGGGGCAATACGTGCAGTTAACTGAAGAAGTAGACCGCAGCGAAACAAAGCAGGTAACGGCAGTTGGCGATGAGGTCAGCGACTACCTGATCGAAAGCGGCCGCCTGAAACCGGCTGACCTCAAGCGTGCCGTGGCTTTCCGTGAGCAGAACGGTGGTGACCTGATCACTTTACTGGTTCGGCTCGGGCTTGTATCCGAGCGTGATGTTGCCGAGGCAGAAGCCGATTTGCTGGACTTACCGTTGACGGCTATGGCCGATTTTCCAGATAAGGCACCCGATATCAGCAAGCTCTCATTGCGTTACATGAAACAGAACTTGTTATTGCCGGTGGCAGTGACCGGTTCCGACATGGTTGTTGTGATGGCCAATCCGAGGGATAACTATGCCCTCAAAGCAATGGCCATGGCCAGTGGCAAAACCATCATTCCACAAGTAGGTGTGGCGTCTGAAATAGAGAACGGTATCGAAAAACTCTACGGCGGTGGCCGCAGCGCCATGGGTCAGATCATCGACACCCTCGGTGACGGAGCGGATAACGAACTGGAAGATGTTGAACACCTGCGTGACCTGGCCTCCGAAGCCCCGGTAATCCGGCTGGTCAACCTGATCCTGCAAAGGGCAGTGGAGGCGCGCGCATCGGATATTCACATCGAACCGTTTGAAAACCGCCTCAAGGTTCGTTACCGGATCGACGGTGTGCTGCAGGAAGTTGAGGCCCCGCCCGCGAGCTCCACGGCAGCCGTTATCTCGCGTGTAAAAATCATGGCCAGGTTGAATATTGCCGAGCGGCGCCTGCCGCAGGATGGTCGTATCATGCACCGCGTGCAGGGTAAGGAACTGGATTTACGTGTCTCAACCATTCCAACTTCACACGGTGAGAGTGTGGTGATGCGTATCCTCGATCGCGAAAGCATCGTGCTGGATTTTGATTCGCTGGGCTTTGATGAAAGTTTGAAACAAAAATTCGTCAAGAACCTGGAAATGCCACATGGCATTATCCTGGTGACGGGGCCTACGGGATCGGGTAAAACCACGACGCTGTATACCGCACTGAGCCGCATCAATACACCGGAAAGAAAGATCATCACCGTCGAAGACCCGGTGGAGTACCAGCTCGAAGGTATTAACCAGATACAGGCCCAATCGTCCATCGGACTGGATTTTGCACATGCCCTGCGGGCCATCGTGCGACAGGATCCGGACGTCATCATGATCGGCGAAATGCGTGATCTTGAAACCGCGCGTATCGCCATCCAATCGGCATTGACCGGTCACCTGGTGCTGTCGACCATTCATACCAATGATGCAGCCGGCGGTATCACGCGGATGCTCGATATGGGTGTTGAGGATTACCTGCTGACCTCAACCATCAATGCCATCCTGGCACAGAGACTGGTCAGAACCATCGGCGAAGGAGCACGGGAAGCGGTGCAATTATTACCGGAAGTCGCTGCCGAAATGGGCTTCGGTGAGTTTATCAAGCAGGATAGTTATACCGTCTACCGGCCGGTTCCCAGTGAGGAAAACCCGACCGGTTACTTTGGTCGCACGACCATCCTGGAATTATTACAGATGACAGATCCGATCCGCCGCCTGGTGATGCAGAAGGCGACTTCAGGCGAGATCCACGATCTGGCGGTTAAGGAAGGAATGCGAACCATGTACCAGGACGGCTTGTTGAAGTGTCTGCAAGGTGTGACCACCATTGAAGAAGTATTGCGCGTGACGCAGGAAGCCTGATGCCCTTATTTGAATACAAGGCAGTATCACCATCGGGTGAGACGGTACGCGGCACGATGGAGGCGGGCTCCGAAGCCCTGGTAATCGCCAAACTGCAGGAAGGCGGCAATATACCCATTACTGCGCATGCGGCGGGACAGGGCGGGTTCAGTCTGGATGCCCTGCGCTTAAAAAGACGCGGTATGAACACGCGGGAAGTGGGTCAGTTTACCGAACAACTGGCGACATTGCTGGGTGCCGGATTACCGCTGGACCGGTCTTTGCACGTATTGCTTGACCTGGCTGACAACGACCGGGTCAGAAGAACCGTAAACAGCGTCCGCGACCATGTCAGGGAAGGTGGAAGTCTTTCAGATGCGCTGGATGCACAGCACGGTTCGTTTAACCGGTTGTTTATCAATATGGTGCGAGCCGGTGAAATCGGCGGCTCGCTGGACAAAACACTGCTGCGGCTGGCTGATTACCTGGAGCGTTCCAAAGACCTGAAAGACAGCATTGTTTCAGCCATGATCTACCCGATTATGCTGATGCTGCTGGCGGGTGGTTCGTTAATCCTGCTGCTGGTTTATGTGATCCCGCAATTTACGCCCATATTTGAAGAACTGGGTGGAGATCTGCCGATGGTAACCAAGGTGGTTTTGGCTGCCGGGGCATTTCTGCAAAACTTCTGGTGGGGGTTGATAGGTCTGACAGTGTTGGGCGTCATCATGTTTCGTCGCATGCTGGCCGATCCGGAACAGCGGCTCCGCTGGGATACGCGGGTTCTTGGCATGCGCTGGGTGGGTGACCTGGTGGCCAAAATGGAGATTGCACGTCTTTCGCGTACGCTGGGAACCTTGCTGGTTAACGGTGTGCCATTGCTTTCAGGACTGTCCATTGCCCGCAACGTAATGACCAATAGCATGTTGCGGCAAATCCTTGAAATCACTGCTGAGGAAGTAAAAACAGGCGGCGGACTGGCCCATAACCTGGCAAAAAACGGGCACTTTCCGCGTCTCGCCTTACAGATGATCAGCGTTGGCGAAGAGACAGGCCAGTTGGACGTCATGTTGCTGAAAGTTGCAGATACCTATGATAAAGAAGTTCGTATCACGATCGACCGTTTACTGGCCGTGTTCACGCCAGTGATTACGCTGTTGATGGCCCTCATGATTGGTACCATCATTATCTCGGTATTGATGGCGATCATGGGTATAAATGAACTGGTTGGTTAAATATAAGGTCACAGTTTGAAGAGTGCGAATCGGCAGGAGAACTCAAAATGGATAGCAGAACGTTATTTTCGGAATATAGGCACGGGCAAGGTGGTTTCACACTGGTCGAGTTGCTGTTGGTGCTGGGAATATTGGCATTGATTATGGGCATGGTACTGCCCGGCATCATCGGCCAAGGCGAAAAAGCCAAGGTCAAGGCAACCTCCTCACAGATCAGCCGCATCTCGATGTCGGTAGAAACTTTTTACCTGGATACCGGCTTTACACCCTCGTCATTGGATGAACTGGTGAAGCAGCCAACGGGTGTCAATGGCTGGAACGGTCCGTACATCAAGAACTCCTTGTTGAAGGACCCCTGGGGCCAGCCCTATCTGTATAGCTCACCCGGGGATCACGGTGAGTTTGATATCGTATCTTTGGGTGCTGACCGTCAACGCGGCGGTGAAGGAAAGAACGCTGACATCAACAGTTGGGACTAGTATGGGTTCCCAGGATTGATGGTGAGTAAGTCTTGAAATTCAAACATCACATGGAAGGTGGCGGTTCCCGAGGCTTTACGCTGGTCGAGTTAATGGTGGTCATGATCATCATTGCGCTCATCATGGGTCTGGTTGCAACCTCCTTTTCACGCAGCATTTCCGGTGCAGAAGCTCGTGCTGCATCACGCAATCTGGTGGCTTCACTACGCTATACCAGGGCCATGGCCATCATTAGAAAATCAGAACAGGTGTTCCAGGTGGATACAGAGAATCGCAGTTACCAGGCACCCGGACGTAAGCTGATTGCATTGCCAAACGGTGTAGATATCACGATCACAACGGCGCGCTCGGAGATCACCTCGGAAGCGGTATCCGGTATACGCTTTTTCCCCGATGGCGGATCAACTGGTGGTCACATCGAATTAACCGTCAATGGACGCGAATACCGCGTCAATATTGCCTGGTTAACCGGTGAGGCAAGCCTGGAGCTACAGGACGGATGAAACGCTTGAGACTACGCTCAGCAGCGTCTGGTCCACGGTCGTCACGTGGGTTTACACTACTGGAGGTGATGCTGGCCTTCGTCGTATTTGCTTTGAGTTTTGCCACCGTGCTGGAAATCATGGCGGGTTCAATGCGTAGTGTCAGGCGTGCCACTGAAGATACCGAGGTGGCCTTGTTTGCCCAGTCAATTATCGACCTGGTCGGTACAGAAATTCCACTGGAAGAAGGTGGTTTCAATGGTGTCGGTCTTGACCGTTACAACTGGAACCTTGGTATTTATCTGTATGCCGAATCTGATGAGAACTTGCATACCCTGGAATTGGCCGAAATGTCCGGGATTGAACTCTACAAGATTGATCTGGATATTGACTGGGTTTCCGGTCAGCGACAGCGGGATTTGCACTTCAGTACCATACGCAGCATTCTGGCCAACCGCAGATGAGAATGGTGAGCGGAAAATTTGCATCGCGATCAGCCGGGTTTACGCTGGTTGAATTGTTACTCGCCATTACCTTGATGAGTATCCTGCTCGGGTTATCCTATTCCGGGCTGCGTGCCGCCACGCGCTCGGCGCAGATTGGTGAAAAAATACTGGTTGCTGGCGGTGAGGTACGCTCTGCCCACCAGTTTGTACGCCGGCAGCTGAACCAGATACTGCCGTTGCCATTTGCGGTAGACGACAGTAGCGATGAGATTCGTATTGTTTTCGAGGGCGACGCCAGTCACATCCAGTTTGTTGCACCGATGCCAGGCTACCTCGGCGCCGGCGGGCCACAGGTGCAATTACTGGAATTGTCGAGCAATGATGACGGCGGCGTTTTGCAATTCAGCAATGCATTGTTACAGGGGTTTGAACAGGCCCATTTATCTGATCGTCCACCGGTGGTTTTACTCAGGGGTGTAGAGACAGGCGGTTTTGAGTTCCTGGGTCTTGATGATGATGGTGAATTGACGGGTTGGGTTTCGAGTTGGGATCAGCAGGATATTCTACCGATTGCGGTGCGTTTGAGCGTGGATTTCACAGTGCAATCATTAATCCGCTGGCCGGACCTGGTTGCCGGTGTGCGTATCGATGAGCAGGCAGTCAGGGGTGGATCCGGCAGGGCAACCTATGAACAGACCATCAAGGACCTGATCCGGGGCAAGGGTCAGCCCAAGTCATGAATGTACAATTCAACCGCAGCAAGCAAGACGGCATAGCACTGGTACTTGTGCTTTGGGTGTTAATCTTGCTGACGGTCATGACCGGTTCGTTTGCCTTGATGGCACGTATGGACGCTCTGGAGGCAAATACACTCTTGTCAGGCGTACAGGCACGTTTGAGTGCCGAGTCGGCGATCAACCTTGCGGTATTGGCTTTACGTGACCAGGATGATGAAACCCGCATGCTGGCGAATGGTAAGACCTACACTCAGGTCTTGGACGGGATCCTGGTGGAAGTCAGTGCAATCGACGAACGCGGCAAGCTGGACATTAATTCAACCCATGAGTTGACCCTGGTAAACCTGTTTAGCGGACATGGTATGGAATTGACCGAGGCTGAAACGCTTGCGGCTGCGGTAATGGACTGGCGTGACGAAGACGAATTGGAGCGTGTCAATGGGGCAGAGGAAGATGCCTATTTCGCAGCTGGTTTGCAAATCGGGCCAGCCAACCGGCCGTTCCTGATGACCGAAGAATTGTTGCAGGTCATCGGTATGACCTTTGATTTTTATAAAAGACTGGAACCCGGCATCTCGGTTTTTTCGCGTGCTTCGCAGCCCGATCCGGCTTATGCACCGGTTGCGGCTTTGATGGCTCTGCCTGATATAACTTATTCAGAAGCAGTGAACTTTGTTAATGAAAGGAACTCTCAAGAAGCCGGTGACTCCCTCGGCACAGCGCTACCCAATGGTGTCATAGTGTTGGAACGAGGCAGAGGGGTCATATATAGTATTCGGGCCAGGGCGACGATGCCTAATGGCGTTTGGGAACAGTTGGAAGCCACCATCCGGCTAGGGGGAAACCGCAGCGGTAACCCCTACCGCGTACTGCGTTGGCGCGAAGGATTTCAATACTGAAAAAACCGATGGCCATTGCAATCAACAATACTATCCAGAATTTCCGTCAGCGGTTTGCCAATGGACCGGCCGGGCGCTTTTTTCAATGGTGGGGGCAAGAGCTGCGTAATGTCATGCCGGCAAAATTGCGCGAACGCATGCAATATGCACGACGCCGTTTGTTGCTACAGCTTGATCACAAAGAAATAGCGTTGAGTATTGATGGCACCGGCACAGTTCAGTCGCTGGATGTGTTTTCGACCGAACAGGGTCTGCAATTGCAACAACAACGGATCCGGGAGTTGTTAGTCCAACACGAACTCACCGAAGTAAGCCGCGATTTACTACTTTCGGACGCAGATGTCCTGCGCACAGAGGTGGTCATGCCGCTGGCGACTGAAGCCAACCTCAGACAGGCACTTGCCTACGAAATGGATCGGCATACGCCATTCAAGGCCGAAGAGGTTTTTTACACCTGGCGGGTGTTGAGCCGGGACCGGGAGGCGGGCCAGCTGCATTTTGAATTATTCGTTACACCGCGTGAACCGCTGGAGGCCCGGCTCGAACAACTCAAACGCCTGGGTCTTGCGCCTGGCGGGGTTGATGTCAGTGTCGACGATGAAATACTCGGCATTAATTTGCTGCCACAGGCGTTGCGCTATCGTGTCATCAATCAAACCACCCGTGTTAACTGGCTAATGGGCAGCGCGGCGGTTTTGCTGATGGCGTTCGTCATGCTGCAATCCCTGTGGCTACGCGAACATCAAATACAGGAAATCGGGGATGCTATAGAAGATGTACGCGCCGAAGCAATGGCCGTTCAGCAGATACGCAAGCAAATCGATGATGCAAGTGATGCGGCTGGTTTCTTGCAGAGCCGAAAGATAGACAATCATTACAAGATCGAGATACTCGCTGAATTAACCCGTATTTTGCCGCAAGATACTTTTTTAGATCGCTTGACGGTACATGCTGATTCCACTCAAATGCAGGGAAAATCAGATAATTCCCAAATCCTGATCGAATTGATCAATGCTTCACCCTATTTTGACAACGCGTCCTTTCGCGGGCCGACCAGGCTGGACAGCCGCAGTCGTAAGGAAATATTTGATCTGAGCGCCAATAACAAGTCACAGGATGCCGGCTGATGGAATTGATCACTGATCAGCGCAATGCAAAATCAACTGCGATCATGTTGCTGGTTATCGCATTATTGCTGGTTTATATGCTGGTATTTCACTGGTTCATCATTCGACATATGGAATATGCGGAAGAGATTGGTGACTTGCGCACCCAGCTGAGTCGTTTTCAGACCGTGGCATCAAAACGCGAGGCATTGCAAATGCAACTGAGCGAGACCCGCAATACTCAAACAGACGCTGACCTGTTCCTCAAAGAACCCGAGTTTGATGAAGCGGCTGCTGCCATGTCGGGGCGTATTGGCCAGATGGTACGCACGCAAACCAATGAGCTATGCCAGATCGTCAGTCGCCAACCGGTGCGCCCGCGGGTGCAGGAGCGTTTCCAGAAAGTCACGGTTAATGTGCGCATGCGTTGCGACGCGCAAGGATTTCTACAGGTGTTGCACGAGATGGAATCCGGAGTGCCGTTGATGCTGGTGGACGATTTGAACATCATCCGACCGAGGACGCGACGACGTTCCAGGGGTGCGCAGACACCACCGCAGGCAACCCTGGATATCCGCTTTAATGTTTCTGGATACTTAAAATGAAGTGGCTGCAGGACAATCCACTCGGCATGATACTGGCTGGTATTTGCGGTGTATTTGTGTTGTTGACGATTGTGCTGGCGATTATTTGGGCCTTGCCGGTTGCGGTCAATATTGCCGATACAGATTCATCGGATAACAACAATACCGCTTCGGTCCTGATGGCCCATCAGGTCGCTGAGTTGAGTGAATTCCAGATTATCAATCAGAAACCCATTTTTAGTGAATCGCGGTTACCGGTGATCTCCCAACTGGCAGGTGATGGATCAGATCAGGATCTTTCCATTGCAATCAACGATGCGCCGGAAGTCAGATTGACCGGTGTGATTATTACACCCGATATGAGGATCGCTTCACTGACGCCGGTGGATGGTAAGCAGAAGAGTGTGATGGCCCATGAGGGTCAGCCATTGACCGGCGAGTATGCGGGCTGGCATGTCAGCTCCGTCAGTCCGCGTAATGTTGTTCTGGAATCACGCGACGGTGAGACCATGAGCCTGGATCTGCAAATTCATGACGTGACGATAAAAGAGCCGCCCAAGCCGGCGCCGGTAGCGGAAACCAGCCCCGAGCAGCGTGGTGTGGCACGAGGGGAAGATGGGGAGCCGCTGAGCAGGGCCGAGCAGATACGGCAAAGAATTGCTGAGCGCAGAGAAGAGTTGCGTCGTGAACAGGAAGAGTCAGAGGCTGGCGGCGGTCAAACCCAGGGCAGGCAATCGCAAAGCCAGCGGCAAGAGGAAGAAGATAGACAGGCAAACAGGGCCATGGACTACCAAACCGCAATACGCAACATGATGCAAAACAACCGTAAGGATCAGGCAGGTGATGACAGTAATGATGGATAGAGCACAGGAAACCAGGAGCACCGTCAAATGAAATCGTTGATACACGCTGTCGCGATATTGTTGCTGCTTGGCAGTTGCACCGCGAACAGAGGCGTTCGGGAGGAGCCACACCAGCGTTTGCAGAGTTCGACCAGCGAGGAAAATTCCGAGCCCATTTACACGACAACTGTGAATGCTTCAGAGGCGGGTGGTGTCATCGAGATAGAGCTCAGACCCGGTAATGGCTCATTTATAGATGAGAAAGCCGCAATACGCCATTTGAGTGCGGTTTCTGAAGATGGTGAAATTGTTCTCAATTTCGAAGGGGAATCCCTGCAATCGGTGGTCCACACCATCCTTGGAGAGGTGTTGCAGGAAACCTTTGTTATCGGCCCGGGTGTCAGTGGCCAGGTGACCTTTTCCACGTCCAAACCTGTTTCTCGCAGTCAGCTGATGCCGATTCTTGAGCTATTGCTGCGCTGGAATGGTGCGGCCATGGTGTATACCGAGGGTCGTTATCACATCCTGCCGGTGGCCGATGCGATCCGGGGCAACCTGGTACCGGTTCTGAGCAGGAAGCAGCAGGTCATGGGCTATGAGGTCCGGGTCATGCCATTGGAGTTTATCGGTGCGCTTGAAATGGCCAAGATTCTTGAGCCTTATGTTCGTGACGGAGCCATGGTGCGTGTTGATCCGGGCAGATCCATGTTGTTCCTGGCCGGGACCCAGGAAGAGTTGCGTAATTACCAGCAGACCGTAGATATTTTTGATGTCGACTGGCTGGCAGGTATGTCGGTTGGTATTTACCCGTTACGTACTGTCGACGTGGAATCCATTACGACGGAACTGACCACCATATTCGGTACCGATACAGAATCCCCGCTGGCAGGCATGTTCCGCTTTGTGCCGTTGGAGCGGCTGGGTTCCATTATGGTGATAACGCCCCAGGAAGCCTATCTCGAGAAAGCCAGAAAGTGGATCGAAACACTGGATCGTGGCGCTGCGGGTTCTGGTGTGCAGCTGTATGTCTACCGGGTTAAGAACCTCGAGGCGACCGTACTGGCAGATTACCTGACCCAGCTGTTCGGCGGTACGGTCAGTACGACAAGAAGGGATATTACTATCGGTACACTCGCGCCGGGTTTACAGCCGGTATCACGCACTTCGATCGGTGATTTCAATAGCAACCGTCAGGCTGCCAATACCCGGGGCATACAGACCAATCGCAGTACTACCCGTAGCGTGGCTACTGCCGAGGAAGGCGAGATACGCATTACTTCGGTACTTGAGACCAACTCCTTGCTGATACAGGCTACACAGGCACAGTATTCGTCTATCGAAGCGGCCATACAACGGATTGACCAGGAGCCGTTGCAGGTGTTGATTGAATCACAGGTGCTGGATGTGGAATTGAATGAGGATCTGGCGTTCGGTGTTAACTGGTATTTAAGTAACAACCCGGATTTTGTGCCGATAGAGGGCGGAGGCACGATCAGCAGTGCCTATAATACGACTATTTTCGGTGGCTCGACCAATTTCTTTTCGACCATCACCGGCACCATGGGTTCTTCTTTTGTGCAGGCGACCATCACCGCGCTGGACAGTGTGACCGATGTCCGCTCAATTGCAGCGCCTTCATTGCTGGTGCGTAACAACGCTACGGCAACGATCACCGTCGGCACGCAAATACCGGTACAGTCATCCAGTTTCACCACCGGTATCGGTGGTGGCAATGTCATCAGCAGCGCTCAGTACGTTTCGACGGGCGTAACACTCACAGTGACACCGAGGATCAACCCGGGTGGCCTGGTTTATATGGATATCACCCAGGACATCAGTCGTCCCGGGCCACGCGACCCGGACATTTCCACCTCCGGTAATCCGCCGATCAATAACAAGACGGTTACCAGCCAGGTGGCAGTACAATCCGGTCAAACCATATTCCTGGGCGGCCTGATATCTGAGCAATCAACCAAGGGTCGCACCGGTGTGCCCTACCTGAATCGCATACCGATCATAGGCCGTCTGTTTGGCAGTACGACAGAAAGCACATTCCGTAGTGAAACCATCGTCATGATCACACCCACCGTGATCGAAAGTACCTCAGACCTCGAAGCGGTCAGTAATGACATACGGGCCGAGTTCCTGAGAGTGCCGCCGATCAAGTACCCATCTTTGCATGGCAAGGAATAATTTTATGCTGCGTTTTACATCTGCGCTCAAATCAATTTCGCGGGCACTGCCTGGCAGTGCGCTTTTATTACTGGCAGCCTGCGCTACGGTTGTTCCTACGGAGCAATTAATTGAACAGCGTGCAACAGCACGCTGGGATGCAATATTGAGCGGTAACCTCGAAGACGCATATGCATACCTTTCACCGGGTTACCGATCCAGTGTATCTTCGCTGCAATACCAAAGATCGATATTGCTTAAAACAGTGCATTGGACCGGTGCTGAGTATATTGAAAGTGATTGTGTAGAAACCACCTGCAAGGTAAAGATATCGTTGGATTATACGGTATACGCTGCGATTCCTGGCGTAAAATCTTATAGTCGCAGCAAGGTGATTGAAGAATCCTGGCTGCAGCTAGATGGTTCATGGTACCTGGTGCCGAAAAAATGATGTATCTTTTATTGCCTTGGTGGTGCTTTTAACGTAAGATTGCCGTGCAATTGTGCGTAAAGTGTGTGTGTTGGTCGTTATAACGGCGGTTCCGTCACACATGAAATAACATGATAATTTAGCCCTGTGTACACAATAGGAGTGTTGTAATGAACAGAAAAAATCTGACAGCAGCGGTACTTGCAGGACTGGCGGGAGCCGCCGGTATTGTAGGATCTGCTCAGGCAGTTAATATTAATCCTGATGGCCTTGGCCAGGTGTTGATCTACCCGTACTACACCACCAATGGTGGTAATGACACGATTTTGTCGGTAGTCAATACATCTGATGACGCCAAAGCGGTCAAGGTCCGTTTCATGGAAGGTCAAAACACCCGTGAGGTGCTTGACTTTAATCTGTATATGTCAGCTTATGACGTGTGGACTGCCGCCATCTATGATGACAATGGCACACCGACGTTAGAAACTGAAGATTCCACCTGTACAGTGCCTTACATTTTTGGAAATGGCGGCACGCAAGCGTTCCTGCCACATGCCCTGATTGATGGTGGTTCAACCGATATCAGCCGTGCTTCTGAAGGTCATTTCGAAATGATCGAGATGGGTACCCTGGTTGGTCCTTCAGCCGCTGCTGCAACTCACTCTGGTGGTGTTCCCGCTAACTGTGCGGCGCTGGTAGCTGCCTGGACCGATCCT
>SMVB01412137.1_pt1 | contig 15104 bp, 14 predicted proteins | sample 2456461 | NCBI WGS metagenome assembly SMVB01 (sample SAMN11095934, study PRJNA526329) | marine sediment metagenome | biome: Marine sediment; feature: Surficial sediment; material: Deep marine sediment; isolation source: Hadal surficial sediment | place: Pacific Ocean | collected 2014-05 | depth... | reverse complement strand
GACGACAGTGAGTAACAACAAAGCCGACATGACAGCCTCATCCTGCCTCCCGGTTATCCCGTCCTGTGGGCGCTACCGCCGAGGACGCTCTCGAACAGGCGGAATCGACCAACGATGGGTCGGCTCGCCGGAATCTGGGTCGGTCCCTCTCTAGATGAAGCCCAGCGCGGCATGGAACACGTGATCTGGTGCGATAACGCGAACATCGGCTGGCCGCACAGAAGGAACGACACTTATTGCTCGGCTTGCCTTCGTGTCGCTATCGATTCTGTCGCTGGTGGGGTGTATCATCGAACGTATGTTCGATAGAAGATTCGACGTGATTCCACCCGGATTGGACCACATGGAACCCGGCCCTGCCCTGGCTGGGATCCTGGCCACCATCGACGTGACCGAACTATCTGGCCACGACCGGATCGTGGTGCTACGAGCCCACCACAAGATGGTGTCTCACTACAACGCACACGTGTATCGAGACATGGCCGCCGTTGTCGACTCCATCCAAGACGACGACCCGATGTATGCCGCCGAAGCCGCCGCTGCAGAGATTCGTGCCGCTCTCCGGTTGACGCGTCGCGCCAGCGACACCGAACTGGCCTTCGCCGTCGAGCTACGACGGCGTCTCCCGCGGGTTTGGGAAGCCCTGGTCACGGGACTCATCGATGTGCGGCGGGCTCGGACGATCGCCTATGGCACCACACACCTGTCTGGCGGTGTCGCTCGGGACGTCGTGGAGCGGATCATCGAATCCGCACCCAACCTGACGACGGGCCAGCTACGAGCCCGGATCGACCGGATAGCCATGGAAGCGGACCCGGATGTGGCACACCAACGCTACGAGACCGCACTAGGCGACCGGCGGGTAGTGACCGAAGCGACAACGTCGGGGACCGCCAACCTGCTGGGGTTAGAGCTACCCCCGCACCGGGTCACCGCCATCTCGCGCCGGATCAACCACCTCGCTCGGAGCCTCAACACCAAAGACGAGACCCGCACCATCGATCAACTCCGCGCCGACGTGTACCTCGACCTGCTCGGCGGAAAGGACTACGCCAACAAGACCGGTGGCGGTGTCGAGCTCCGCATCGACCTGGACACCCTCGCCGGCCTCGCCGAACATCCCGGCGAACTGAACGGATACGGGCCGGTCATCGCCGATGTCGCCAGACAAGTCACCCAACAACAGCAAGACACCCAATGGCGCTGGACGGTCACCGACCCGCTCACCGGCCAACCCATCCACAACGGCACCACCCGCCGTCGACCCACCGCAAGCGAACGCCGAGACGTCGAAACTCGCGATCAGGCTTGCATCTTCCCCGGGTGTCGCATGCCAGCCGTCGACTGCGACCTCGACCACCGGACCCGATGGGTAGACGGCGGAACCACCACCATCGACAACCTCACACCCCTGTGCCGCCACGACCACCGCATACGACACCAAGCCGGATGGCAACACCAAGCGTTACCCGGCGGCGACCACCAATGGACAAGCAAACTCGGACACACCTACACCACCAGCGGCCAACCCCCCTAGCCCCACGTGTCGAACCCCCCGACCAACGCCCCCGTCACGAATGCCCAAGGTCGGCACCCAGGTACTCGGCACTGCCTGTTGTCCGTTACGCGGCTGGTGAGCCACCTACCTCAGGAACACTTCGTCGCCGGTTTGGAGGAGGACCGGCGCGGTGAGATGGTCGACGTCGACGATGTGGCCTCTGGTGCCCTCGGACAGAAAGGCCATATCCTCGACGAGCTCCCCGCGGGGCAGCACTTCCTCGGAACCGAGCAGGTACGAGGTGAACTCGACGCATGGCGCCGCCGGGCGGGGGGACAGCAGCTCGATCTCGCTCCCGTCCGGTCTCCGAATCAGAAACCCGTTGGCGATCTCGGGAAGCCGCAGCGCAGGGCCGTCGATGATGATATTTTCGCCACCGATCCCCACCGTCGCCGCACCGAATCGCCCGCTCATATCTCCGTAGTGGCCGGTGAGCCCGATCGACAACGCCCGCCTCCCGCCGCCGCGAGATCTGGGGTGAGCTACATGGTGGGCATCGACCACCCATCCTGCTCCATCCCAGCCCAACATCCCTTCACTCGAGATGAAAGCCTCGCCGACATCTACCAGATACTTCGGGTCATACACCCCGGTTGCCTTCAGCGGCTCGGCCTGCACCTGCAACCGCACGATGGTCCCAATCGGCTCAGCCATCGAGTACCTCGTTCAGCAGGTCGGGGCGATCGGTGATGATCCCGTCAACACCCAAGTCGAGCAGCCGCTTCATCTCGCTGGCCTCGTTGACCGTCCACACATGGAGGTGGGCGCCGACCCGATGGACCGCGGTGACCAACCTACGGTCGACGTTGAATCCGGAATACGAGTCCGACACCTGATACGCCTGTACCGGCAGCCTCCTGGTCATCCCGACTCGAGAAGAGGCCCACAGCTTGATGACGCCGCGGGGACCAGCGGATGTTGCCACAGTGCCTCCGGTGATCCGGCGAAACCGGGAGATGCGGCCGTCGACGAACGAGCCGACCAGGGTGCGGTGCTCGGCATCGTTCGCCCTGATCACCTCGGCGACCGCCCACTCCTCTCCCGACGTCTTCAGGTCGAGGTTGAGCCGTACCTGTGGCCAGGCTCGATATACCTCGTCCAGCGTCGGGATGGTGATACCGGTGTCGCGCAGCGGGTATTCGTGCTCGGAATCGAAGAAGTGGGCGGCGTCGAGCTCCTTCAGCGCAGCCAGGTCGCGAGCGGCGATCGGCCCGCTGCCGTTTGTGGTCCGATCCAGCGCTGAATCGTGGAAGACCATGGGAACGCGATCGGCGCTGAGATGGATGTCGAGCTCGAGATAGCGGTATTCGTACTGGTCGACCGCAGCGGTGAAGGCGTACATGGTGTTCTCCGGCCACAGGATCGAGCTTCCCCGGTGGGCGAACCGTATCGGGTGCTCGACGGAAAAGAAGTCGCTCATACGACGACTCCGCGCTTGACGACCGCGGCCACGATGTCGGCGTCCGGCCGGTACGGGAGATGGAGGTACGACGGGGCGTCGAGCACGGCGAGATCCCCGATGGCGCCCGCCACCAGGTGACCACGGTCGTCGAGACGGAGCGACAATGCACTCCCCCGCGTCGCCGCCCATAGTGCCTCTTCGGGGGTGAGGCCCATGTTCAGGCTGGCAAGGGCAATCACGAACGGCATGGTTTCGATCCATGACGTGCCGGGGTTGCAATCCGTAGCCAGGGCGACCGTCACCCCACTGTCCCAAACACGGCGACCGGAGGGGTATGGCAGCCGCATCGAGAAGGAAACCCCGGGGAGCAGCACCGCCACCGTGCCAGACCGGCGCATTGCGGCGAGGTCCTCGTCGGTGGCATGGTCCACGTGGTCGGCACTGGCGGCGCCGAGGTCCGCAGCGAGCTCCGCCGCCCCGATTCTGCCGAGCTGATCGGCGTGGACCCGCAGCCCGAGCCCGCACTCGGCGGCAGCTCGCAGGATGCGCCGGGCCTCGTCGACGGTGAACGCAGCCTCGTCACAGAACACATCGCAGAACGTGGCAAGGGGTGCCGCCGCTTCCAGCATCCAGGTGCAGACGAGATCGACGTACTCGTCGCGACGGTCCCGATATTCGGCAGGAACCACGTGGGCGCCGAGGAAGGTTGGAATCACATCGATCGAGAGCTCGGCGTCGAGGCGGGCGGCAACCCCGAGGATCCTGGCCTCGGTGTTGACATCGAGCCCGTACCCCGATTTGACCTCAACGGTGGTCGTGCCCGATGCCAACATGCGCGACGCCCTGGCGGCTGCACCGTCGAACAGCTCGCCTCCGCTGGCTGCTCGAGTGGCGGTCACCGTCGACAGGATCCCTCCCCCCGCGGCCAGGATCTCCTCATACGTTGCACCAGCCAACCTGCGGGCGAACTCGCCGCTGCGATCCCCCGCAAACACGATGTGGGTGTGAGCGTCGACGAAGCCGGGCACCACGGCGGCGCCGGCGGCGTCGTGGATGGCAAGATCGAGATAGTCGGAGGGGACCTCCCCCTCGCTCCCCAGCCAGGCGATCGAACCTTCGACAACGGCCACCGCGGCATGCTCGACGATGCCGAGAATGCCACCACGGCTCGGATCGTTGGTAACGAGCTGCCCGATATTGGTAACGAGAAGGTCAGACACTGGCACGGGTCTCGCGACTCATTCTTCCCACATCGGGATCCTCACCCCGCGGTCGCGGGCGACGGCTTCCGCCTCGGGGTAGCCGGCGTCGACGTGGCGAATCACTCCCATGCCGGGATCATTGGTGAGGACTCTTTGCAACCGATCCGCCGCATCGGCGGTTCCGTCCGCTACCACCTGGGCACCGGCGTGGATCGACTTGCCCATCCCCACCCCACCGCCGTGGTGGACGGCTACCCAGGCGGCCCCGGATGCCGTATTGAGCAGGGCGTTGAGGATCGGCCAGTCTGCGATCGCGTCCGAGCCGTCGCGCATCGCCTCGGTCTCCCGGTACGGGGACGCCACCGATCCCGAGTCGAGGTGATCCCTCCCAATGACGATGGGCGCCTGCACCTCGCCGGAGGCGACAAGCTCGTTGAACGCAAGACCGGCCCGATCCCGCTCGCCATAACCGAGCCAAAGGACCCGGGCAGGGAGGCCCTGAAACGGAACCCGCTCCTCTGCCAAGTCCAGCCAGCGATGCAAGGCCCGGTGCTCAGGAAACAGCCGTCGCATTGCGTCGTCCGTGACCTGAATGTCGGCAGGGTCTCCGGAGAGTGCCGCCCATCGGAACGGCCCCATGCCCTCGCAGAACAGGTCCCGCAGATAGGCAAGCACGAACCCGGGATAGGCGAAAGCGTTAGCGAAACCACCGAGCACGGCTTCGCCGCGCAGGTTGTTCCCGTAATCGAACACCTCTGCCCCCGCGTCCTGGAACCCGACCATCGCCTCGCAATGGACGGCCATCGACTGGCGTGCCGCCTCGATGTAAGTCTCGGGGTCGGACCGCCGAAGTTCAGCGGCCTCTTCCAGGGTGTAGCCGTGTGGCACATACCCGTTGAGCGGGTCGTGTGCCGACGTCTGGTCGGTGACGATGTCGATGTCGACCCCGCGTCGCAGCAGCTCTGGAAACACATCTGCGGCATTGCCTTGGACCCCGACAGACAGCGGTCGGCCCTCAGACCTGGCAGCCTGCACCATGGTGATCGCATCGTCGAGGTCGTTTGCGGCCTCGTCGAGGTACCCGTTTTCGATCCGTCTGGCGATCCGCTCGGGGTCGACCTCGACGACGAGGGCAACGCCGTCGTTCATCGTCAGCGCCAGCGGTTGAGCACCCCCCATGCCGCCAAGCCCGCCGGTCAGCGTCAGCGTCCCTCGGAGGCTGCCGCCAAAGCGTTGCTCGGCGATTGCGACAAAGGTCTGATACGTGCCCTGGAGGATTCCCTGGGTCCCGATGTAGATCCATGACCCTGCGGTCATCTGCCCATACATGATCAGGCCCTTGGCCTCGAGATCCCAGAAGGTGTCCCAGTTGGCCCAATCAGGAACGAGAAGGCTGTTGGCGATCAGAACGCGCGGGGCCATCTCATGGGTGCGGAATACGCCGACTGGTTTGCCGGACTGCACCAACAACGTCTCGTCGTTCTCCAGCGAACGCAGGCTGCGAACGATGGCATCGTACGCTTCCCAGGACCGGGCAGCCTTGCCGCGGCCGCCGTAGACGACGAGCTCGTCGGGGTCTTCGGCGACGTCAGGGTCGAGGTTGTTCATCAACATCCGGAGGGCGGCTTCCTGGAGCCAGCCTTTTGTCGAAAGCTCTGTGCCGTGGGGGGCGCGGATCGTTCTCGCCATGGCTACTCCTCGGACGAAGGATTGACGACGGCGTCCAGGCCGCCCGTTGTGATCATCTCGGCCGCCCGCTCGATGTCGGCGCCAAAGCTGCGGTCGCCGTCTAGGGCAGGGACCCGCTCACGCACCGCGGCCAGGACGGCCGCGGTGCCCACCGCCGGCTGGAGAGGGGCACGCTGCTCGCAACCTTCTGCGGCGCATATCAACTCGATGGCAACAACAAGCGCCGTGTTGGCCAGGACGTCTTGGAGCTTCATCCCCGCTCCCCATCCCATCGAGACGTGGTCCTCCTGCGACCCCGATGTCGGGATCGAGTCGACCGACGCCGGGTGAGCGAGCACCCGATTCTCAGCAACGAGCGACGCCGCGGTGTACTGGGCGAGCATGTACCCGGACTCGAGACCGGGGCGCCCGGCGAGGAACGGGGTCAGGCCGGCGGAGCGTGCAGGGTCGAGGATCCGGTCGGTCCGCCGCTCGGAGATGGAGCCGAGCTCGCTCACGGCAATGGCGAGAAAGTCGAGGACGAAGGCGAGGGGCTGCCCGTGAAAGTTCCCTCCTGAGATGACCTCGCCGGTGTCGGGGAAGACGATCGGGTTGTCGACGACGGCGCCGAGCTCGCGCCCGAAGACGGTTGCAGCGTGCTCGATCGTGTCGCGAACCGCCCCGTGGACCTGGGGTGCGCAGCGGATGCTGTACGCATCCTGCACGGCATGGCTCATGTCTTCGCGGTGGCTCTCGACGATCTCCGACCCGGCGAGCAGTCCAGCTATCTTCGCCGCCGAGTGCAGCTGCCCGGGATGGGGGCGCAATTCATGGATGCGCCGATCGAGCGGCACGACCGACGCCAGCAACGCTTCGATGGAAAGAGCACACGCGGCGTCGGCGGCATCGGCGAGACGTCGTGCCCGATCGACGGCAAGACAGCCCAGGGCGAGCATGCCTTCGGTTCCGTTGAGCAGACTGAGCCCTTCCTTTGGCTCGAGGATGAGCGGCACCAGCCCGGCCTCGCGGAGCACGTCGGCAGCGGGGACTGTGGCGCCGTCGACCACAAGCTGACCTTCCCCGATGATGGGCAGGGCGAGGTGGGCGAACTGGGCGAGGTCGCCCGAAGCTCCCACCGAGCCATGCTCGGGGACCGCAGGGACGAGCCCGCGTCGCAACATCTCGACGATGAACACGACGATCTCGGGGCGCACTCCGGAGTGACCCTGCGCCAGGGTCCTGGCACGGAGAAGCAGCATGGCGCGAACCGTGACCGGGTCGAGGAGGGCGCCGACGGCACCCGCGTGGCTGCGCAGCAGGTCCATCTGGAAGTGGGTTGCATCGTCCCCAAAGATTCGGGTGTTGGCGAGAGCGCCGAACCCGGTAGTGACGCCGTAGACCACCTCGTCGTTGGCGACCTCGCTGCGCACGACCTGCAGCGCAGGGATCATCCGGTCCGCAAGGCCGTTCCCCACCTCGACATCCGCCCGCCCGTGAGCAACGGCGACAACCTCGTCGATCGTCAACGGAGATCCATCGATAACAACGGTCATGGGCGGCAGCCTAGATTCAGCCAACCGCGTCCCAAGCTTGTATTACGTAATACGCAATACGTAATACGGCCCTGAAGCCGTCAAGGCTTCAGGGCTTGAGGGCCTCTCCAAGGCGGTCTTGCTCACGCTGGCGTAATCCGACTCGCACCTTCATCAACTCGATCTGCTGCGGGCCGTACTTGTCGCCTCCCTGGATGTGATGATCGGCGAGCCACGCCTCTATGTCCGCGGCCACTTCTGGCTCCGAGCGAAACGGGATCCGATCGAGGATCCGCCGGCCCGTCATCGGCGGAAGCGCCCCCATCATCTCGCCCCATCGCTCCTTCATCAGCTCCCAGACATACGGGCCGTTCTCGCGATGACCGAGCATCACCGCCAGCACCCAGAACGCGTCCTGGCTGCGCACGTCACCATCCAGGACCAAGTCGAACAGCCGTTTCGCAGCCTCGCGACCCGGCACGGTGGCCGCGGCACGCAGGTTCTTCACGATCTCCTGAGGGTTGCCTGACGTGTTCGAAATCTCGATGAACCGATCAAAGTCGTCGATATCGCCGTTGGCGGCGGTGACGAAGAGGGCGGCATCGGCAACCTCCGAGTCGACGCCTGCCGGACGCTCCCTGACGTCGTCGAGCATGAGGCGTGCGGCCTCCTGGATCGGTTGATCGTTGGCCAGGTTGCCCTGAGCGCGGATCAGCACACCGCGCAGCTTCCTGGTGCGATCGTCCTCACCGGCGGCAGGCGCCCACCCCATCTCGTCCGCCTTGCCGGAGACCAGATTGCTGCTGAACCGCTGCAAGTCAGGGCGGACGTCCAAGGAGGCGATGCGGTCGAGCTCCCCGAGGCCGGCGAGTGCCGCCTCCCAGACGTCGACTTCTTGCTCGTCGCCGAGCCGGCCAACCAGGGCGAGGAAGTCTCCCGCCTCGCTGCCGCCTTTGAGCACGTCGGCCCATAGATCCGAAACCAGGTTGTAGCGCTCTGCGGCCTCCAGAGTGTCCAGCCGATCGCGCACCGCGTCGCGAAGCTTCGGCGAGTACCGCACCCGGTAGAACCCGTTGCCCCCTGCGTTGACGACGAGCCCGTCGCCGGCATCGAACGTGACCGACTGCTCGCTCAGCAGCACCCGTTGCGCACCGGTGTCGGAGCGCAGCATGACCGGCACCTGCCATCGGTGATCGCCCGGCTCATCGAACCGGAATTGCTCCTGGGTGATCGTGTAGGAACCCGGGGAGCCCGCCACGGCCAGCCTGGGGAAACCCCCCTGGAAGATCCACGTATCCATCATTGCGCCTACCGGTTCACCTGAGGCAGCCTCCAGCGCGGCCCACAGATCGACGGTCTCGGTGTTGGCGTGAGCGTGCTCCTTGAGATAGTTGCTCACCCCCTTGCGGAAGGTGTCTTCGCCGAGGTACTGCTCGAGCATCCGCAACACCGACGACCCTTTGAGGTAGGTGAGGTTGTCGAACATCTCGTTGGCCTCTTCCGGAGACTCGACGGGAAACTCGATCGGCCGCGTCGACTCGGTGGCGTCGGTGCCCATCGAATGTGTGCGATCGGCGGCGAAGGTGAGCCAGATCTCCCAATCCGGCCGGAAGGCGTCGACACACTTCATCGAAGCGAAGGTGGCGAACGCCTCGTTGAGCCAGATCCCATTCCACCACTTCATCGTGACCAGATCGCCGAACCACATGTGGGCGATCTCGTGGGCAATCACCTCGGCGATCCGCATCAGCTCGGTTTGGGTGGCGCGTTCCTCGTCGAGCAGAAGGGCGGTCTCTCGATAGGTGACCGCTCCGAGGTTCTCCATCGCTCCGTAGGCGAAGTCAGGGATGGCGATCATGTCCATCTTGTCGCCCGGGTAGGGGATGTCGTAGTAGTCGGAGTAGAAACGCAGGGCGAAGGCGCCAGCCTCGAGGGCGTAGTCGGTGAGATGCCGTTTCCCGGGAACGTAGGCGATACGCAGCGGGATACCGTCGACGTCGACCGGGTCGGTGACTTCGAGCTCACCGACGATGAAGGCGACCAGGTAGGTCGACATCTTCATCGTGTCCTCGAAGGTGATGGCGACCTTGCCGCTGCCGGCGCTTTCCCTTGCAATCTCTGGGCCGTTGGAGATCGCGGTCAGCGACTCATCGACAACGAGCGTTACTCCATACGTCGCTTTGAAGTCCGGTTCGTCCCAACACGGGAAGGCGCGACGGGCGTCCGTGGCCTCGAACTGGGTGGTGGCGATCGTCTTGTCGTTGCCCTCCTCGTCGATGTACACCGAGCGGTAGAAGCCGCGCAGATCATCGTTCAGGATCCCGTCAAACGTGATCTCCAGCGTCCATGCACCGGGATCGGCCTGGTTGGCGAGGGTGAGCGTCACCCGCTCGGCGGCTTCGTCGGTCGTTGCGTCCGCCGCGATGCGAGCGCCGGATTCGCTGCGAAGCGTCGCATCGGTGATGGTCAGCTGGGCGGCGTTGAGGACGATTTCGTCCGTCGCTTCGCTGATCTCAACATCGATGACGGCACGGCCGCCAAACGTCGCTGCATCGAGCTCCGGCGAGAGGGTCAATGTGTAATGGTTGGGGACGACCGTTCGCGGCAGACGGTGATCGGATGACACGAAGGCTCCTGGGTTGGTAGGGGGCCGCGATGCTACTGGCGAGCAATGAACCAGTTCCCCGCTCCCGAGTCCCAAGTCGCAAGTCCCAGGTCGGCGAACCGACAACTGGGTCCGAGCTGGCAGGCGAGCGTTACGCTTCGCCCATGTGTCGATCAATCAAACGCCTACGTGACGGGTCGATCTCGGCTCCATCGGAGGAGATCGAAGCCGCCGCCCTCCAGTACATCCGCAAGGTGAGTGGGTTCCAGCGGCCGGCGGTCCACAACCTAGAGGTTTTCGACCGTGCGGTAGCCGATGTGGCAGAAGCGACGGCGCTCCTCCTCGGCGATCTGCAAATCCGCGGAGCCGCCTAAAAATAGCAACTTGCGACTTGCGACTTGCGACTTGCGACTTACGACTCACCTCGTCTCCGTTTCCCCGGTCTTCACGGAATCGACGGCTTCCCCCAAGAGAATGTTGTTCAGAGTCGCCGCCAGCAGGTCGTAGGTCACAGGCCCGATGATCTTCCCCACCACGACGCCGCTGCGGTCGATGAAAAATGTCTCCGGAAGGCCGTGAACGCCGTAGGCGAAGGTGGCCCGAGATCCCTGGTCGACCGCGTATTCGTAGTGTGTGCCGCGACCGAACTCGTCGAGGAATCGTCCGGCGGGGCCTGGCTCGTCCAGGGTGTTGATCCCGAGGAAGGTGACCCCGAAATCGGCATAGTCCTCGGCGGCGGCGAGCAATGCAGCGTGTTCCTCGCGACACCCTGTGCACCAGGCCGCCCAGAAGTTGGCGACGACGATGTCGGGGGCGAAATCGATGGTCCGAACCGAGCCCTCTCCGCCGAACGCGGCCAGTTCGACCTCAGGTGCCGCCTCGCCCACCAAGGCGCTGTCCACAACGGTCGGGTCGGTGCCCAGCCGTCCGGCGAAGCCTACCCCGGCGACCACGAAGGCCAACCCGACGGCGATCACCACCCATACGATCCGGCTGCTCACGACGAAACCTCGCTGAGGAGCTGCTCCGCCGCTGCCTTCACCTCGGGTGACAGTTCGAAGGCAAGGAGAAGCACGATCGCTTCGATTGCGCCCTCATCGTCACCACTACCCGCCCTGACGTTGGCGAGGAACCACAGCGCCTGCGGGTAGTTGGGCTCGACATCGAGGGCGCGGGTGATGAAGGACTCGGCAAGCGCTGGTTCTGCTGACAAGAATGAGAGCCAGCCGACCATGGCCAGCGCCTCGGGGCGATCCGGATCCTGATCGAGCACCACCAGGTAGTGGGCCAGCGCGCTGGGGTGATCGCCGTCTTGCACATAACGCTCGGCGAGGGCGAGCCGCATCCCGATGATTCCAGGGTTGGCGGCGACGACGGCCTCCATCTCCTCATTGGAGACGGAGGAAAGGTCGACACCAGCGTCCCCAGCGAGCACCTCACTCGGAATGCCGTCGGCGATTGCATCGGTCGGGTTCTCTCCTTGCAGCGAGAACGCCCCGATTACTGCTATGACGACGATCCCGACGCCCAAGATGGCTGCCCCCATCAGCATCCTCGCCCGAGACCGTCCGACCGCCTCCGGGTCCACGACCTCGGCGGCGGTGGCCAGGACTGCCGCCCGTTCCGCCTCGTAGGCGGCGGTTAGCCGATCGGCGGCGGCGGCGTCCAGTTCCCCGGCGTCCCGCTGCGCCGCGACCTCGTTGAGGTCGCGCTCCACCTGCTCGATCTGATCGGCGATTTGGTCGGCGCTCACCCCTCGACCTCGGTCGTCTGTGCAAGCTCGGGTGGTCGCCGCCGCAATCCGTAGATAGCGATCCCGCCGACAACCGCGATCGCAAGCGGGACTGCCCACAAGGCGATCCCCCATCCACCCGCAGGTGGATCGAGCAGCACCTGCTCGCCGTAGCTAGCCACGAACATCGCCCGGATCTGCTGGTCGGTGCTCCCGGCGGCGATCTCGTCGCCAATCAGCTCCCGCAGATCTCCTGCGAGGTCGGTCTGAGAAGCGGCGATCGACTCCCCGGCGCAGATCGGGCATTTCAATGAGGTCGCCAGCGCATGGGCACGGGCCTCCGGGTCGGCCGGGGCATCCGACGGCCACAAGCCGACGACGATCACAGCAATGGCGACCGCAGGGACGACCAGCTGCGCCAGGCGTCTGAGCCGCTCAGGCACGAACGGTGTCCTTTGCCTCTTCGGATGGCTTCGTGCCGGGGCCAGTGCGGACGCTTCGCCCCAAAGCGGCGACGCCCCCTGCAACCACGATCAGGCCGCCGACCCAGAGGAGACGCTGCAGGGGAAAGATCAGCACCGACAGCACGATCGCCTGATCGTCAACGCTGGCGATCGTCAGATACACGTCGTCGATCGCGAACGACCGCACGGCCGGGGTGGCTATGACCTGGCCGAACTTCGGATACTCGTGCAGACGCGGCTCGAGCACCGCCTTCTCCACGGTGCACGATTCGTCGTAAAGCGCCACCCTGACGCCCTGCACGATCCGTTCCGGTTCGATGCGCCGGAACGCCTCTCGATACTCGACGCAATAGCCGCCGACGACCGCGGTTTGCCCGATCACGAGCGAGACCTCGGTACGCACTGCCATCGCGGATGTGGTCGCGATCGCCACCGCCACCAACGCGAAGCCCACATGGGCAACCTGCCCGCCCCAGTACCCCTTGTCGTTTCTGACGGTGGCGCCCATTGCCTGTGGCCACGACTTGCCACCGGCGTGGGCGCGTGCTGTCTGGTACAAGAAGAAGTGACCGATGGTGCCGATGACAAAACCCGCAAGGCCGATCACGACGACAACCGGCACCGACCTCACGCCTATCACAACGGCCAAGGCGGCGGCCACCAGACCCAGGTTGATCCCGAACCGGCTGCGTTCCCACATGATGCGAGATGAGGCCACCCTCCATGGAGCCACTGCTCCGAACCCGATCGACAGCAGCAACAGCAGGGCGAACGGGATGGTCACTCGATTGAAGAATGGCTGGCCGACCGAGACCTCTCTCCCGGTGAATGCCTCGACCATGAGGGGGAAGGTCGTGCCGAACAGGACGGTGAACGCGAACAGGGTCATCAGAAAGCTGTTGACGAGAATGAACCCCTCACGCGACGCGAGCGAATCGAGCCGCGGTGATGACGCGACGGCGCCTGCCCTCAGCACAAACAAGGCGAGGGAGCCGAATACGACCACGGCGAGGAATCCGAGGAGGGCGGGGCCCACCGCCGATTGACTGAAGGCGTGGATCGAGGCGATGACCCCGGAGCGGGTGATGAAGGTCCCGAAGATGGTCAGGGCGAAGGTGGCGATGATGAGGACGAAATTCCACGCCTGCAACATCGATCGACGCTGCTGCACGACCGCCGAATGGATGAAGGCCGTGGCGGCGAGGAACGGCAGCAGCGCCGCGTTCTCCACCGGATCCCACGCCCAGTACCCACCCCACCCGAGTACCTCATAGGACCACCAGGCCCCGAGGAGGATGCCGGCCGCCAGGAACACCCAGGCGATGAGCGACCAGCGGTGCGTCCTGTCGAGCCAGACCTTTCCCGGCTCGGAGCGTGCGAGTGCAGAGATGGCAAAGGCAAACGGGACGGTGAAACCGACGTACCCCAGGTAGAGCATCGGCGGATGAACGGCCATCAGGATGTGGTTGGCCAGAAGCGGGTTGGGCCCTATCCCGTCCGGGGGAACGGCCATGGAGCCGACCGGCAGCCAAGAGGAGGCCGAGCAGAACCCGTTGGCGACCTCGGTGCACAGAGCGAACGGATTCGCCGCCGTGGCCATCAAGCCGAACCAGAAGACCGACACCGCTCCCATCACTGCGAGGGCTCCAAGACCGAGACCGTCGCCGCGCCACAGACGGCGCCACACCAGCATGGAGAACACCGACAGCAGGACACCCCAGAGCACGACACTCCCCTCGAGCGCGGCCCAGCCGGAGGCGAACAGGAACACGAACGGAGTCTGCAGCGCCGAGTTTTGGGCGACGTAGGCGATGGAGAAGTCGTGGGTGAGGATGGCGATCTCGAGGATGACGAACGCAGCGATGCCACCGCCGAACAGGGCAAACAAAGGCATCCGCACCGCCGCTGGATCCTGGTCGACGCTCCGCGAGGCCATCACGCCTGTGATCACAAGGCCTACCGAACCGGCCAGGGCGACGAGGATGGCTGCGTAGCCGAGGACGGCGATCATGCCCCGTCCTGGTCGTCTCCATACGGCCGGTCCGGGTCGTACGACCCGTCCTCAGACCGATAGGTCTCGTCGTGCTTGACCAGCATCGTGTCGGAATAGAAGGCCTGTCCGTCCCACCTGCCCTCGACAACAACGCCGATGCCCTCCCGGAAGAGCTGCTGTGGTGCCCCGGTGTGGAGGACCCTGACCGCCTGGCGGCCATCGGTGACCTCGAATGTCACCCCTTCGGTGGTAGTGGTCAGGGTTCCCGGCACGACCTGCCCACCCAGCCGGAGCCTGCTGTCCCCTGGATCTTCGGCGATCAACTCGGTGGGGGTATTGAAGTAGACGAGGCTCGAGGTCAGGTTGAAGCCGAGCAGGATGAGCACAACCACCGTGATCACCGCGGGGAGGAGGAACCTCCAGTACGCCCTCACTGCAGTTCCTCGAAACGCTCCCTCGCAGCTCTGAGTCGCGCCGTGAGCGTCGCTATGTACACGGCAAGGCTTCCATAGGCAACGGCGTATGCGAGCGCCACCCATCCCCAGTCACTCATCGCCGAGCCCTCCTCCCAGTTGGGGAGCGGTCACTGAGGCGCCGGCCACCGGCCGGTCTGCGGAACGCTCGAAGTCCCGGATGCTGTCGGCGACCTGATGGAGCTCGATGCGCTTCACCATGAGCGCCACATAGATGACGGTAAAGGCGACCACGCCGGCGAGCAGCGCCCAGAGAATCAGGGGATCCTGGATCGCAGGGCCGTCCGGCCGAAGCAACGAGGCCGGCTGGTGCAGGGTACGCCACCAAACCACCGAGAAATGCACCAACGGGATTAAGGCGGCTCCGAGGATGCCAAGCACCGCAGACCGGCCTGCCCGAACCCGGGAATCGTCTGCGGTGTTGCGCAGAGCGAGGTAGCCGACGTAGACAAAGAACATGACGGCGGTCAGGGTG
>SMVB01398380.1_pt1 | contig 15107 bp, 15 predicted proteins | sample 2456461 | NCBI WGS metagenome assembly SMVB01 (sample SAMN11095934, study PRJNA526329) | marine sediment metagenome | biome: Marine sediment; feature: Surficial sediment; material: Deep marine sediment; isolation source: Hadal surficial sediment | place: Pacific Ocean | collected 2014-05 | depth... | reverse complement strand
TGACGGAAAGAACGAGAGAACTAAGAAAGAGCTTATTCATAGCACGACTCCTTATGGACACGGCGGGCAGCGCTTCGAAGCGTGGGTGTATGACCTGAACCGCCATAAGAAGGTGGCGAGCAGTATGGCCTACGAAAAGTGACAGGAGTAATCCACAGCAATGGCTGTACCGTGACCATCCGGTGGCACTCCTCAATTGCTACTGCTCCCGGGGTTTTCCATCTTTTTCATGGCCTCTTCAATCGCCTTCTTCATGCTGAGCGAGTCTGCTCCCTGGCGCGGTGGATACTCCTGCAGGCTCTTCAGGTGAGCCGCGAGGAAGGGAGAAGCCGCAGTCGGCGCCCACATCTTCTGAGCGAAGAATTTGCGTCCGATGTAGCCCCACTCGTGCGACTCTGGGTCCATTTTTTCCATCGGGTCCATTAACAGGTTAAAGACGTAGGGAACACTCGGGTAATATTTCTCATTCCACCAGCTCCCCTCCGGTTTGACACCGATGTGCATCTTCCAGGCATCCACGCGGATGGCCATCAGGTCGGTCTCGTCGTAATAGAAGAATTCCCGGCGGGCGGACTTCTCGGATTTTCCGATCCAGTAGTCGAGCTGGTTATAACCATCCAAATGGACTTGGTAGGTCATGTCGCCGATTTGGTATCCAGTAAGCAGTTTCTCCTTGATGTCCGGTAATCCCGCTGCAGCAGCCAGGGTGACAAATAGGTCTTCATGGCTTTGGATTCCGTTCAATGCGGTTCCTGGCGCGATGTGTCCGGGCCACCTAACCAGAGCAGGCACGCGCACGCCACCTTCCCAGGTAGTGCCCTTCTCGCCGCGGAAGGGCGCATAACCGCCATCCGGCCACATCATCAACTCGTTCCCGTTGTCGGTGGAATAGATGACGATGGTGCTGTCCGCGATACCAAGTTCTTCGAGCTTCTTCAAGATCGCACCGACATGCTCGTCATGCTCGATCATCTTCGCTCTCACAACATCTGTTTCGGAGCGCCCTTCATCCACAGCCATCTGGATATACTTCTGAGTTGGGTGCGACCAAATGTGGATGGCAGTTGTGTTGAACCAGAGGAAGAACGGCTTGTCGCCCTTGCCCACCTTATCCATGTATTTCAGCGTCTCGTCTAGAATCTCGCGGTCAATGGTCTCCATCCGCTTTCGTGTCAGTCTGCCAGTATCTACGATTCTCTGCTTGCCGACTCTGCCAAATTTCGGATCCACCGTTGGGTCATCCACACTGGTCGCCCAGGTATGCAGGACGCCGCGAGGGCCATACTTCTCCGCATAAGCGGGATTCTTCTGACCTGGATAATCAAGCTCCTCCGGCTCCTCTTCGGCGTTGAGGTGATAGAGGTTGCCCATGAACTCGTCGAAACCGCGGACCGTCGGCAAGAATTCATTGCGGTCACCCAAGTGGTTCTTGCCGAACTGGGCGGTGGCATAGCCCTGCGATTTGAGCACCTCGGCCAGCGTCGGGTCTTCCTTTTGAAGCCCGAGTGTCGAGCCAGGGATGCCAATGGTGGTCATGCCGGTTCGAATCGGCATCTGCCCCGTTAGGAATGCAGCGCGTCCGGCGGTGCAACTGGGCTGGCCATAATGGTCAGTAAACAGCGCACCTTGCTGCGCGATGCTATCAATATTCGGCGTACGGCCCATCATGCCGTGTGTGTAGGCGCCGACGTTCCAAATGCCGATGTCATCACCCCAGATGACAACGATGTTGGGCTTTTCCTGGGCACTGGCCGGAGCCGTGACCATGGACAGGCCCAGCAGCACGAACAGGACGGTAGAAAGGCAAATCGAAAACGAGCCACGACTCATGATATTCTCCTTTACTTCGATCCCGCACCGACACGAAACAGGAAGGCGTCCCTGCCGTCTGTACGATCGACCTCCACGCCGGTAGCGGCGAGAATTTTCACTTCCTTCCAAGAGTGCCAGTTGTAACAGTCGTACTTGTCTCGATCCATCTGGTCCGTGCTCTCTCCCTGGCTCGGGCAGATGTCGGGTTCGTCTGCGAGAGCGGGCGCAGCGGACAGGGTCAGCCCCATCAAAGTGGCTACGAGATTCCTCCTTGGCGACACGAAGATACCTCCGTTCCCTGAATTGCTGGAATCTCGCGGATTCTACACGGAATCGAAACAAGAGCACAATCCGCGTCGGTCCGTTGGCGGTCCAGGGACACTGCGTTGAAACCTTTCTCAACACCAAGGCGGTCGCCTGTTGACGGTCGCCAGCCGTCGGTGGCTGGCCTGCCACCCCTGAAACCGCGCTTTCAAGTTGCCAGCATAGGCTCTCGTTCTTGGGCGGCGGGACACTGTTCCCGCCGCCCTCCACGATTCCTCCACGACTCAGGGGGACTCACGGGGACTCCTGAGGAGTCACGAGGACAACAAGTTAGAGCCGAACCCTCTCTCCCTCTTCGGTTTGGCCGCTAAAGTCGTGCGTCGTCACCACTTAACGAAAAGGGAGGGATCGGGTTCGACTCCCGCCGCCTCCACCATTGAACCCAAGTCAGATCAACGACTTGGGTTTTCAGTTCCCACTGTAGCAGACCACCGAAACTGAATGCCGAAATTTGGGGTATTTTAACATTAGAATGCAAAGCCAGACCGACAGTGTCATGTTTCCGACGCTAGTTAAAGACGCGTTGAGGAAGATCAGCCATACGCCCGCTGGGAAAAATTTGCTGACCGGTATTACACAGCTGGCCGGTCACAAGAAGTTCGGTTACACCGTCTGCATTATGCGAGCAGACATGACGTATGACCCCGGATGTGCAACCGGTTGGCGAGGCACGAACGTGGCCATTCGAGGTGATGAGAATGCTGCTACCCACGGTGGCCACTCGGTGACGGCCATTAAATATAACGCCAACATGATCCAATGCCCTGACGGGGCGCGACCGTCCTAGGTCGGGCTAGCCCACGAGCTAATCCACGCCTACTACAACCTCAAAGGCAAGGGCAAGCCTGGCGGAAAAATCATGAATAAGAATGGCCCCGTGGAGAAAGAGGAGATGGCAACTGTTGGCCTGGGACTCGGTCCCCACCGAAGCATCACTGAGAACCTGATCAGGAAGCAGGCCCATCTCCCCGAGCGACAGACTTACGGCGGCGAATACAAAGCGGTCGGGTAGAGCGATGGTGGATTAGTAGGGTCGGACCAACCCAAGTGCAGAAATGATTTGAGTTGTCTCCCAAGAACCGTCGAAATCAGGTCTTGGAACCCGGTTTTGACCCCCGAAGAGCCGTCTCTCACATGGGGAAGTTGGTACGTCCCTCGACACGCTCGCGGGGGGTACCTCCAGAATCTCGGAAGCGGGGTCGGCAAGCCCAGCGAGTGCTATCATTTTGCCATGAGGTTTTTGGGTGATGTTTCCGCGCAATCTCGGCGCGAATGGAGGCTCATCATCATGGGATTGAACACCTCCCGACGCCGAGCATGGAATCGGGTCATACGAAGCGTCGTGGCGCTTGGCTGCGCGGTCCTGCTCGTTCCCGGTGGCGGCTTGGTCCTAGCGCAGGAAACGTCGGCGGCCGGCACGGCGGATCCGGCCGACGCGACGCTCCCCCCGGACCAACTCGACGCGCTCGTGGCGCCGATCGCGCTCTACCCCGACCCGCTCTTGGCTCAGACTCTCGTCGCCGCGACCTATCCACTGGAGATAATTCAGCTGCAGCAGTGGATGGCGAAGAACCCCGACCTGAAGGACAAGGAACTGGCCGATGCGGTCGCCAAGCAGCCCTGGGACCCGGCGATCCAGTCCATGGCCGCGGTTCCCGAGGTGGTGAATCGGCTCGCGGACGATCTCCAATGGACGACGGATCTCGGGAACGCCTTCCTCGCGCAGCAAAACGACGTGATGGACTCCGTCCAGCGGATGCGGCTGAAGGCCAAGGACAAAGGAGCCCTGGAGTCCAACACACAGCAGACGGTCGAGACGAAGGTCATCGAGCAAAAGACGGTCATCATCGTGCAACAGACGAACCCTGAGGTCATCTACGTTCCGTCCTACAGCCCCGTGGTCGTCTACGGTCCGCCCATCTACCCGTATCCGCCGATCTACTATCCGCCGTATCCGCCTGGCGCCGCGTTCGTGTCGTTTAGCATCGGCGTGGCGATTGGCGCCTCCATCTGGGGCGGCTCTTGTTGCGGCTGCAGCTGGGGACACAGCAACAACATCAACATCAACGTGAACAACAATTTCAACAGGAACGCCAACATCAACACCGGGAACCGCGGCGGCGGAAACAACAACTGGCAGCACAACGCCCAGCATCGCGGGGCGGCCCCCTATTCGAGCCAAGCGACGGCGAACAAGTACGGCGGATCGGCGAGGGGACAGTTGCCAAGCACGAGACAGGCGAGTGCCAAACAGCAACCCGCCGGCGGCAATCGAAGCGGCGGCGCCAGCGCGAAGCCGCAGCCCAGCGGCGGCGGGAACCGTGGGGCGAGCCCCAGAACGAGCAATCGCGCGGCGGGGCCGGCCACCGCAAACCGCGGTGGAAGCGGCGGTGGCGACCGGATCGGCAACCAGAACATTCCGAAGGGCAGCCCGTCGAAGGCCGGGGGCTTCGGTGGCGGTTCCAGCGGGTTCAGTGGAAGCAGGGCCAAGGCCAGCAGGTCGCGTGGCGCCTCGAGCATGGGCTCGCGGGGCGGCGGCGGACGCCGGAGGTGAGTGCGATGACGTTCAGGATTTGCGTTTGGATCGCGTGCTTATCCACGCTTTTGACGGTTTCGTGTACCGAGCAGCCCAAGCCCAAGGAAGTGGCGGCGCAACCGGTCGCCAAACAATCGACGTTCCCCACGCCTGAAGCGGCGAGCGAGGCGCTGATCGCGGCCGCCGAGCGATTCGACGTCCCTGCTTTGACGGAGATCCTCGGGCCGGATGGCGAGGACCTGATTGTTACCAAAGATACCGTGCAGGACGAGAAGCAGGCCGCCGCGTTCGCGGCGCAGGCCCGCGTGAAGACCGGAATCGTCCGCGATCCCGAGACACCGGAGTTTGCAACCCTCATCGTGGGGGCAGAAGACTGGCCGATGCCGATTCCCATCGTCGAAGAGAAGGGCAAGTGGCGGTTCGATTCCAAGGCGGGACGCGAGGAGGTGCTGTACCGCCGCATAGGCCGGAACGAGCTCGACGCGATCGAGGTCTGCCGCGGGTACGTCGAGGCCCAGTACGAGTACGCCTCGCAGAAACGCAACGGCGGGCTGGTGAACCAGTACGCGCAGCGAGTCGTCAGCACCCCCGGAAAGCAGGACGGACTGGCGTGGCAAGCCGCGGACGGCTCGTGGGAGGGACCGGTGGGTGAGGGGATCGCCCGCATCATCGCCGAGGGGTACACCGAGCAGCAAGACGCCTTCCACGGGTACTACTTCAAGATCTTGAAGGGACAAGGCCCGGACGCGCCGATGGGCGAGATGGACTTCGTATTGGGAGGTGTGATGATCGGCGGCTTCGCCCTCGTCGCCGCGCCGGCGGAGTACGCCGTAACCGGCGTGAGTTCCTTCATCGCGAGCAGCACTGGGGTCGTTTACCAGAAAGACTTCGGGCCGAGCACGCTCGACGAATTCCGCCTGATGGAACGGTACAACCCGGACCCGACCTGGACGCCGGTGGCGGAGCCCGAGCCGGAGTCCTGACGCTACGGCGTCGCCCGTAGTGTCCAAGAAGAAGGCGCCCTGCGGTGTAATGGTCCAGCGAGAGTTCGTGTCGCTCTCTCCAGGCTGAAGGGCCTGCCTTGACAATGGTTTATCTTACCTCCTGATCCGCTCCGGCACAGTTTCTTTCAGGAGGTATTTCATGCCGGGCACGAGGCCTGATTCTCGTTTTCTGCTCCCCACCGGCTGGGCGCGCCGGGTGCCCTCGGTGGTGGTGCATGCCATCTCGCTCACGCATGTCTCCCTGACCGTCGCCCGCAGCCGGGTCTCCGAGGGCACCCACGGTAACTCGCGGCTGCAGATAGACGTGGATCGGCTTCGGCAGGAAACCTCCCCGTCCTGCTGCCCCTTGCCCATGCTATTAAGTCCTCTGAGTAGGCTCGCCTGCTTGGGCGGCGGGACACTGTTCCCGCCGCCCTCCACTATTCCTCCAAGACTCAGGAGGACTCACGGGGACTCCTGAGGAGTCACGAGGACAACAAGTTAGAGCCGAACCCTTTCTCCCTCTTCGGTTTGGGCGCTAAAGTCGTGCGTCGTCACCACTTAACGAAAAGGGAGGGATCGGGTTCGACTCCCGCCGCCTCCACGACGGTGACCCGGCAGCCAGAATATCTGTCACATGGAGTATTATGATTCTGGTCCACGTGAAGGGAGGACGACGCATGACGAAGAAGCTTCTCCGCGCCGGCGCCGCGCTGGCGTTGATCACCATCATCGCCACGCCGTTGCTGCTGGCCGACAGTTATGACGGCGCCGGACAGCGGCTGGTCTACGACAAGAAATGTGCCATGTGTCATGGCAAGCATGGCGTGGCGAAAGAGACGGCCTCCGGCTCCGCAAGCTTTAATGATCCCGAATGGCAGACCCAGACCGACCTGGAGACCATCATCGAGGTGGTCAAGAAGGGCAAGGGCAAGATGAAGGGCTTCACGGGTAAGCTGAGCGAGGAGGAGATCGTTGCTGTCGCCAAGTACCTGAAGACGATGTAAGCCCAGATCCATCCATCCACGGCATCCTGCAATAGCTTGGCGCGGGCCATCGATATCTTGACGGAGGAGCACTTGTAGCGTGCCCGGTGGATATGCTCGCTTCCCACCGGGGCCCCGCCCAGTGTTGTAACGTTGAACACATGCTAACCGGGTTGGCCCGCCTTACCAAGACCATGCTGGATCATGCCTTCGAGATGGGCGTGGATCGAGATCGGGTGATCCGCGAGGCGGGACTGCACAAGGTCGACCTGGACGACCTCGACGGCCGCATCCCGGCCATCACCATCGAGCGCTTCTGGCGCAGCCTGATGAAACACGACCCGGATCCGGCCCTGGGCCTCCGCCTGGGCAGTTCCATCTCGGTGAGAGAGATGGGCGTTGTGGGCTACGCCATGGCCTACAGCCGTACCCTGGGTGACGCTCTGCGCCGGTTGGGCCGTTATTGCAACATCCTGAACCAGGGACTGCGCTGCACTCTTTCCGAGGAAGGACTGCGGGCCACCCTGGAGTTCCAGAGTGAACTCGCCTTCGATGATCTCAGACACCCGGTGGATATCCGCCTGGCCGCCGTGCTCAATGTGGCCCGGGAGATCACCGGCACCAAGATCATGCCGGTGGAGGTGCATTTCTCATATCCCAGGCCTGACGACACCTCGCATCACGCACATTATTTCGGGTGCCCGCTCTCCTTCGGATGTGACGAAACGGCGCTGGTCTTCAGCCGTGACGACATGAAGCGCAAGGCCGGTGGCGCCGACGAGGAGCTCTGCAGGTACCTGGATCGTCTGGCCGAAGAGATGATCGCTTCCCTGACCCAGGATGCTTCATTTGCCAACAAGGTCCACCATGTCATCCGGACCGAGCTGAGCGGTGGCCTCCCCACGCTGGAGCACACTGCCGGTATCCTGGGAATGAGCGTGCGGGTCCTGCAAAGACGCCTCAGCGACGAGGGCACCACCTTCGCAACCGTTCTGAGAGATCTGCGCCGGGAAGTCGCCATGGGCCTGATCCGCCGCCGTGAGATCGCGGCCTGCGAGATTGCCTACCTGCTGGGCTACTCGGAAGCCAGCACATTCCAACGGGCGTTCAGGCGCTGGACCGGAACCTCACCGCGGGAATACCGCCGCAGCATGACCTGAAAACCGGCACCATGGCAGGCGGTTTGCCCCGGTGAATTAACAACTTGCCGGGTCCCTGGCACGAGTTACCTTATTATAGGCGTCTTCGGCCACTTTTGCGCGGTCTTTCCCTCCTTACACTCTCTGCAGTTGATTGCTATAGGAGGGACTTTCAAATGCGCGATGACACTCAACATGCCATCAGCAGCGCTGACGGCAAGGATGGCCGGAACCACCTGCAGGCGGACGACGTCCTGGAATGCACCTCACTCGGGAACTATCTGGGTGCGCTGCACGCCATTCCTCGCCTCACCCGTGAAGAGGAAGTTCGCCTGGCAAAGCAGATCCATCGGACCCGGATGGATCTCACCCGGATGCTCCTGGATCTGCCGGAGCCGTGGCGCGGCAGCGTCCTGCAGGACGCTGAAGACAAGGATTCCGAGAACAACATGCCTCGGTGGTCCTTGAATCACCTGGACACCATCTGCACCCGTCTGTTCAAGCTGGAGGAAGACCCGCAGACGGAAATCCGCCTGGGGCCAGTTCTTCGCGCCGTCAGGATCATGAAGAAGAAACTGGCCACGGCCGAGGAGACCCTGGTGGTGTCTAACCTCCGCCTGGTGGTCTACATGGCCAAGAAGGTCAGGGGCCGCGGTGTGCCGTTTCTGGATCTCATCCAGGAAGGAAACCTGGGACTGATGAAAGCTGCGGACAGGTTCGAATGGGAGCGGGGCTATAAGTTCTCCACCTTCGCCGTCTGGTGGATCCGCAGCGGCCTGTCCAAGGCATTCATCGATCGCTCCAGCGTGGTGCGCCTGCCGGGGCACTGCCGCCAGAAGATCGCAGCTCTCAAGAGCCAGATCGCCGAGTCTCTGGTAGCCATGGGCCGGACACCCACCTCAAGGGAACTGGCTGAACACATGGACATGAGCGAAACGGAGGTCAACGAACTTTTAACTCTGGCGAAGGATCCGATCCCGCTGGAGAACCATCCCGAGGGCGACCGCCAGTCACTGCTGGAACAACTTGCGGACAAAAGCGCCGGCGACCCCCATGCGCTCATGGAGAAGGGTGAGGCACCCACAGTCATCAGCAACATGCTGGACAAGGTTCTCAACCCGGTGGAACGGCGCATCGTGGAGTTACGCTTCGGTCTCGACTCCAACAAACCGTACACCCTGCGCCAGATAGCTGAAATATTCAGCCTGTCCCGGGAGAGAATCCGCCAGATCGAGATGCACGCCCTCGCCAAGCTCCGGGGCCAGCGGGATCAGTTCGCCTGACCCAGCCGGCGACACTTCAGGAGGGGGGGGCAGCGGGGGGAAACCCAGAACGGGTTTTCCCCCGCTTTTTTTCGCCGCAAGGCTCTTGCAGACCGCGGCCCCACCATCCTGCTTCGCCTGACCGGCCAATCAGCATCCAACACGCCCTGTCTGGACAGCAGTTGGGAATGGGGGTCTTCATGATAGAAACCGACCCTCCCGATGGTGTCAACGAAGTCTTCGGGTCGCGCAAGTTCCAGCTCCTCAAGGGTTTTGTACCTGGACGCGGGTTCGACTCCCGCCGCCTCCACCACCATAAGTTGCTTGGAATCAACAGTTAAATTCGAGCCTATCGGTGCCGCGACCACTGGTTGGGGGTAGGTCGCTGTGCGCTTTTTCCCATTCGCTCCAATGGATCCGCGCCAGCGGTGGCTAATTCGCTGAAGTGCGCCCATGTGGAGGCGTCAGGACCCCTGTCCCTGCTCCTCCATGGCTCCTTCTTGTAACCCATAATGTCCTTTCATTAGTTAGTGCAGCATCGGGCGCAGAGGGTGTCCTCCTCGGCTCAGCTTCAGCGCTTGGACGCTGTGCCCACCATCCGGGTCGCGAAGTCACGCACTGAGGTCAGCGGCGCCGGGAACGACCCCAGTGTTTCCCGCATCGGAATGACGTCGCCACGTGAGCCGGCCGCGACCAGGGCGGCGAGGGAGGCGAAGCGCGAATTGAACGGCCGCAGGACAACCGTCAAGGCGCGGGGCAGCCAGGCTGGCACGAAGCGCACGGTGAGCGGGCGGCCTATCACGTCCTCGAAGATGCGGACCGCCTGCAGGGGAGACAGGGCCTCCGGCCCGCCGAGAGGCAGGAAGCGCTCGGCGGCGGCCGCTGATTCCAGGACCCCGACGGCGAAGCCCGCCACGTCTTCCAGCGAGATGTAGCTGACCGGCGCCGTTCCCGGTTTGATGACGGCCACGCGGCCCAGTTCCAGGTCCCCAGCCGGCCGCAGGGCTGAAGGCGGTCTCCATGAAGGAGGTGGGCTGCAGGATGGTCCACGCCAGCCGTGATCGGCGCACCCGCGCCTCGAACTCGCGCTTGGCCCGCACGAAGGGAGAGTCGGACGGCAACCCGGGGCTGAGGGAGACATAGATGAAGCGGCGTACGCCCGCACCCTCGGCGGCCCGCAGCAGGGCCGCCTGGCCGCCGGCTTCGACGGTGTGAAAGGAATCACCCCGGCGCGCCGATATCAAGGTGTTCGCGGTCGTGATGACGGCGCTGCAGCCGCGACAGGCGGCGAGCAGCGATGGCCCGTCCTTGAGGTCACCCGTGACGATCTCCGCCTGAACTGACGCCAGCCGGGACTCGTTCGGCGAGTTGGAACGCACTAGAGCCCGCACCGCTGAGCCGCGCTCTGCCAGTCGCCGGCAGATGGATGAGCCGAGGAGGCCGGTAGCACCCACGACGAGTATCGTCATCTGAGATCCTCCCGCCGGGCCTCGAAGCACCCCAGATCGCGGGCCCGCTCGAGGTAATCCCGGGCTAGGTCCGTCTGCCGCAGCGTCCACGCCGCCCGCGCCAGCTCCAGCAGCGAGATGTCCTCCCGGCACCCCCACATGAACTCGAAATTGTAGTCGCTGCGCTCGTCGAACAGCCGTCTCGCCTCGCCCAGGGCCGCTGCATCCCCATCGGTGCGGGCTTGCCCCGCCAGCGCCTGGACCAGGAGCTGCCCCACCCCCCGGGCCTTGGAGCGCCCGCGCAGATGCTGGGCCGCCTGCTGGAAGGCAGCCCGTGCGGCGGCCTGGTCTCCCCGGTCCAGGCCGATCTTGCCCAGGGTGTTGAGGTAGATTCCCCGGAGAGTGTCACGGTAGAAGTGATCACTCTTCTCGACCTGTTGCAGGCCAGCCATGACCCGTTGCATGGCCTCGTCCAGCCGGTTGCAAAGACGCAGGCATTCGCCGATGTAACCATCGATGCCAGCCAGCACAAATCCTTCACCCTCCATCTCGATCTGCCGGGCCTGCTCCAGGCACCACAGTCCGTTCTCGAAGTGTCCGAGCTCGATGTGGCAAATCCCCAGGCCCAGCCAGCTGAAGCCGCTCTTCCGGGGATCCTGTACCGCGATCTGGAGCAGGCGCCGGGCCTCTTCCTTGCGCCTGGTCTGGACGCACTTCGCTGCCGAGCCGGGGGGCTGCATCTGGCGCTGCTGGCGGTGAATCCCCTGCGAGTGCATCGGCAACAGGAAATGGCTAGCGTAGAAGTATGCGGCAGTGTAGTTGCCGGGCTCGATCTCGAGGGCCCGCGAGAAGTGCTTCGCCGACTCGTCATACTCGCCGATCTGAAACCGGGCGTACCCCAGCCAGACAAGGGTCTCGACACTGTCCGGATCCACCACCAGCGCACGCTTCGCGTACTCGATGGCCCGGCGGGGAAACTCGGGGTTCGAGGTGTAAACGTGTTTCATGCCCAACATGCGTGCGAGAGTCGTCAGTGCCGGCACGTGATCCGGCTCGACCTCGAGGACGCGCTCCAGAAGCTCTCCGGCTTGCGTCATCGACTCCTTGCCGCCGGTCTGCGCGAGCCGCTCGGCTCGGGCGCACAGCTCGAAGACATCGAGCTTACGCTCTGGCGCCGCCGCCGCGACCGGCATCGACAGGTCCAGATGGGCAACGATAACTTCACCCAGTCGATCCTGGAACTCGAACATGTTGTCGATGGCGCCATCGAGCTTCTCGGTGGCCACTGTTTCCCCCGTCAGTGCCTCCACCAGGTGGCTGATGACGCGCAGGCGCGAGCCGATCTTCTGGAATGAGCCGCAGACGACCCAGCGGGCCCCGAGACGCAGGGCCACCTGCTGCGCCCGCTGCAGCAGGTCCGTGTCGCTCACGGCGGCGGCGGCCTGGCGCGAGGCCTGCACGGGGAAGATCTTCAGACCCTCGACTCGTCCCAGGTCGGCGGCCAGGCTCTCCGCGATGCCGGTGGCGATCCAGTCATTGTCGGCATTCCCCGACAGGTTCTGCAGGTCCAGCAAGGCAACGCTGGGAGCCAGACCCGTCGCACCCGGCAGACCTTCGCGCGACTGGCGCAGGCCACGCAGGAAGTCACCGGCATCTGCCGGCCGGCGCTCTCGATCCCGGGACAGGCATCGCCGGATGAAGGTGTCCAGCACCGGTGAGGCGACCGACGGATCGAGCGGATCGGGATCCCGGGAGAGAACGGCGGATAGCTTCTCGGTCGGCGAGGCGCCGGAAAAGGCGGGCTGGCCGCACAGCAGCTCGTAGAGGACGGCAGCCACGGCGAATAGATCCGCACGCTCGTCCAGCGGCTCGCCGCGGAGCTGCTCCGGGGACATGTAGCCGACCGTGCCGAGAAGAGTGCCGGGCGCCGTCAGCCTGGTCACGGTGGTCGCCTCGGCGGAGCCGTAGATGCGGATGTGCTTGGCCAGGCCGAAGTCGAGAAGGCGCGGCAGGCCCTCGTCGGTGACCATGATGTTCTCGGGTTTGATGTCGCGATGCAGGATCCCCGAACTGTGGGCGTGCCCCAGAGCCTCTAGCAGGCCGGTGACCAGATCGAGGGCGTCGCTGCCGGAAAGAGGTCCCCCCTGCAGTTTCCTCCGCAGGGTCTCTCCCCGCACGAGCTCCATGGCGATGAAGCTGGTGCCATCAGCCACACCGGCCTCGAAGAAGGTGGCAATGGCGGGATGTTGGAGCTGGGCGCAAACCTCGGCCTCCCGAATCAGGCGCTTGCTCAGGGCTGGCGAGAACTTCTCCGGCAGGACCTTGATGGCCGCGTCGCGCCCCAGGGCCTCGTCAACCGCGCGCCAGACCTCTCCCATGCCGCCGGCCCCGATTCTCTGTTCGAGGCGATAGTGGGATAGTCTCTGTCTCGGCTGGATGCGCATCGGTCGGCCTAGGTTCGCTGGGCCGTATTATGCCTCAAAGGGCGGTGGAATGTACCATGGGCGGGATTCGGCCGAGATCTCCCTGGTGCACCGTCAGGCATGAATTCTCCCCACTCACAAACGCCCCAGTGGGTGGCGTCGCGAGGATGCCTCGGCGTTCGCTACCACCAGGAGGTTTGCTTGGTAGCCTTCTTCACGCCGTTGTTGCACTGCTTGTCGTTCGACCGGGAGGCTTGGAAGGCTACCCCGGGTGCGGCCGACAGACCAGGCGCTCCTGTTGGCCTTGGAGCGCCAAAGAGAGGGCCGAGAGAGTAGGCTCCCGGTCCTGGGGCGGCGGGACACTGTTCCCGCCGCCCTCCACGATTCCTCCACGACTCAGGCGGACTCACGGGGACTCCTGAGGAGTCACGAGGACAACAAGTTAGAGCCGAACCCGTGCTCCCTTTTCGGTTTAGCCCTCCGTGCCAACATCTGTGAGACACTTTCCTCTTTGAGATTAGTGTAGAGGGCAGGAGATATCATAGATGAGTTCTAATGCTGAGATGACCCCAGCGCCGGTATCGGAGGGAGCCCGTAGGGCGACCGCAGATACCGGCCTTCCCGACCCGGTGGGGGCCCTGGATCCTGAAGTGACCGAAAGAGCCAAGCGGCGCCGTTTCACGGCCGAATACAAGCTGCGCATCCTGCGGGAAGTAGAACGCTGCAAAGTTCCCGGTGCCATTGGTGCCTTGCTGCGCCGTGAAGGGCTGTATTCTTCGCATCTCACCTCATGGCGCCGGGAGCGGGATCGGGGGGCTGAGGCGGCCTTGGTCGCGAAGAAACGGGGACCGAAGAAAAAAGCGGTCGACCCACGGGTCAAACTACTGGAGCGCGAGAACGCCCGTCTCAAGCGTCGTCTTGGGCGGGTGGAGCTCATGCTCGATATCCAAAAAAAAGCCTCCGAGATGCTGGGGATCCCCCTGAGCCACCCCGACAAAGACGAGAACGCCTGATGGCGGCGGCTGAGAAACTCGCCACAGGGATCGGGTACACGGCGCCAGCCTGTGATGCGCTGGGTGTACCACGCGCTTCGCTGTATCGATGGCGTAATCCGAGGCCACGCCGGACTCGCCCCAGACCCAAGCCGCAGCGGTCGCTTCTTCCGGCAGAGCAAGAACAGGTTCTCGAGATCCTTCGCTCGCCGCGGTTCGTGGACAGGTCGCCGGCTCAAGTCTGGGCCACGTTGTTGGATGAAATGGTCTACTACTGCTCGATCCGCACGATGTACCGGTACCTGGCCGCAAACGGGGAGGTCCGGGAGCGCCGCAACCAGTTGCGTCACCCGAATTACAAGAAACCCGAGCTGCTGGCCGAGGCGCCCAATGAGGTCTGGAGCTGGGATATAACCAAGCTCCGTGGTCCTGCCAAGTGGACCTATTTCCACCTGTACGTGATCATGGACATCTTCAGCCGCTACGTGGTGGGCTGGATGGTGGCTCATCGCGAAAGCGCAGCCTTGGCCAAGCGTCTGATTTCCGAAACCTGCCGCAAGCAGGGGATCACGCCTGAGCAGCTGACGATTCATGCGGATCGTGGCTCGTCCATGCGGAGCAAGTCAGTGGCCTTGCTGTTGAGCGACCTGGGAGTGGTCAAGAGCCATTCCCGACCTCACGTCTCCAATGACAACCCATACTCAGAAGCGCAGTTCAAGACGATGAAGTACTGCCCGCAATTTCCTGGTCGCTTCGGATGCATTCAGGATACCCGCGGATTTTGTGGCGAATTCTTCAGTTACTACAACGACGACCATCGCCACGCTGGAATCGGCCTGCTGACGCCGGCGGTCGTCCACTACGGCCAAGCTGGGCAGGTCATTGCGGCGCGCCAGAAGACGCTTCTGGCCGCCTACCGGGCTCACCCGGAACGATTTGTGAAGAGGCCGCCTCAGCCGCCCGTCGTGCCGAGCCAGGCATGGATCAATCCACCCGTGGAGAGGGCCACCGAACCGGACCAGCCGGTGATTGTCACCCCGGTGAGCGGTACCCTGGAGGCTGCACTCTAAATGCGAACAGAAAGTGTCTCAAAATCGTTGACACGTTCCGCGGCCCCAGTCGTGGAGACATCTTGGAGACGGCCAGGCACACAACCTCAATCTCGCCCAGTACGTTCAGGAATCGAACGCCCCGCCACCTCT
>SMVB01181854.1_pt1 | contig 15107 bp, 11 predicted proteins | sample 2456461 | NCBI WGS metagenome assembly SMVB01 (sample SAMN11095934, study PRJNA526329) | marine sediment metagenome | biome: Marine sediment; feature: Surficial sediment; material: Deep marine sediment; isolation source: Hadal surficial sediment | place: Pacific Ocean | collected 2014-05 | depth... | reverse complement strand
TACCGTGATTGCATATAAAAATTTCAATCGGACCCAGACGCTGCTCGGTGTCAGCAACCGCCTGCGCACAGCCCTCAGGCGTGCCGAGATCCGCTAGCGAATAATCGTGACCGGTTGCTTCAAGTTCCTGCCTGTTTCGTGCAATGCACATCACCCGGGCTCCGCGTGAAGCCAAAATATCAGCAGTTGCCCGTCCTATACCACGGCTCCCGCCAGTGATCAGGGCTACCCGCCCTTCGACCCCAGCCATGTTGCAAATTCTCCCTACAGAAATCCGAGGTCAGTATACAAAATTATAGCCAGGTACATCCTGGCCATTCGCGACCCCCCGGCAATGCAAGGAATTGCACGACTTTAATGACTCATTTTGCATTTGGCTGTCTAACAACTATGCTTGGCGGCAATAACGGAAACAGGATACCCGGTCCATGTCTATTCCAGACTACCAATTCGGATGAATAATGTACGCCCGCATAGGTGCCTTCACGATGTTCGGCAATTATGCTCCAGGCCTAAGTATTGATGATAGAAAACGCCAGAATTATTCCTCTAGCTCCGGTGGATTGGGGTGGTGGTGAGGCGAGGGATGTTGTCCTGTTGAAAATAACAAGCCCGGAAGGCATCACAGGTCTTGGCTCTGCTTATACGGGGGTTAATCAGCTACGCGATGCCTTGACTCAATATCGGCAGGACCCTGAAAGCCTTCACAAATCTGATGCGCACACGACCATTCCGATGAGCGCCATCGATATTGCACTTTGGGACATCAGGGGAAAACAAGCACAGCTGCCAGTAAGCGAGCTACTTGGTGGTAGAAAGCATGATCGTATTCTTGCTTATGCGACGGTGGATTTACCGATGACTTCGGCCGCGGCGGGTGATGTCTTCGACAAAATATTACGCTCTGTATTAGATCAGGGCTTCAAGGCCATTAAGCTCAGCATTGAAAAATTTGGCCACCGTGATAACAGAAAATCTGAAAAAGAATGGGATATTTATGAAGCCAGTCTGCTCAGATTCGCTAGAGATATCGTTGGGAGAAATGTTCCACTGATGCTGGATGTTTATGGCTCAGACCCGCTGTGGGCAGGGGATTTTGACTGGGCTTTTAAAACAACAAAAGTACTGGAAGAACTCGACTTCCTCTGGTTTGAAGAGCCATTAGCGGCGGCGGCCCTGGAAGACTATGTACGACTTACTCAGCTTGCAAATATTGCTATTGCCGGGGGCGAAGATTTTATCCTGGTCAGAGATTTTGAGACCCTGGCAAAGCGGAAAGCCGTCAACATTCTACAGCCCGATTGTACCAGGGTAGGGGGCTTGACAAAGATGCGATCCATTCATGCTGCCGCCAGCAAAAACAATCTGGATCTGATTCCACATGGTTGGAATACAGCCGTTGGGCTTGCCGCAGATCTGCAATTTCAGGCAACCGTGACCAACAGTGAATACCGTATGGTTGAATTCAGACCGCACAGATCAATCACCGATGTCCTCAAAGATAATCCCTTTTCCCTGGACAATGAAGGAAGAGTAACCGTTCCCACCGGAGCCGGGCTTGGCGTAGAGCTAAATGATAAATTCAAATTTCAGGATAGCGTAAAGTTTTACTGATTCTGTTGTGATCAGGGCGGCTCACATTATGGGTTCCGTTCACTTGACCGATCTGAACAATGGCAGTGTGCCCAGTCGATCTTTCATTGCCACTTCTTCGCCATCAACAGTCAGCAATGGTCGTGGTGGATCGAATTTTTGCGTCAAAGGGGTTACGATCAGTATGGTCACCAGGCAGGCAATAAGGCCCAGCATGTCTCCCGCCAGGTTTGGCAAAAACCATATCGCCACCAACCACACCAGGAAACCTATTGCCATCGCCGCCAGCGTTCCTGTCCGGTTTGATTTTTTCCAATATATCCCAGCAATGAATGGAACAACCACACTAACCAGAATGACGGAATTGGCGTCCAGGATCAGGTTAAAGATAACCTGCACTTTAAGCGCGATATAAATAGCAACAGAGCCCAGCACCGGTATGGCAAGACGTGTTACCAGCAGCTTTAACTTGTCAGAAGGTTTTGATTTAAAAAACGGCAACAAATTGGTACTGAAGATACTGGCCGCAGCCAGTAGCGCACTGTCACAGGTGCTCATGATGGCAGCCAACAGGGCGCCCACGAACAATGCGATGGCAATCGGGTGCAAATGATTTAGCGCCAGCGTGGGTATCACGGTCTCGGGATCTTCCAGACCTGGCAGGGTTACGCTGGCAATAATGCCCAGCATGACCGGAATCATGCCCAGGATCAGGTAACCGAAACCGGCCAGATAGAACGAATTTTGTGCCACTTGTTCATTCTTGGCGGAAAATGATCTTTGTAACAGGGACTGCGACGTGATGTCAGCCAGTCCAAATATCAACCACATTCGGAAATAGTTGAGCCAGATCTCTGTCGAGTTCTCCAGCGGAACCATGCGGAAAGTATGCTCGGGCAACTGCGGCGCAATAACACCCCAACCACCCACATCTATAAGCACGGTTATCAGTAAAACAACCAGGCCGATGGCTATGATCAGTATCTGGACGAAATCCGTTACCGCCACCGCCCACATCCCCCCCACTGCCGTGTAGACAAAAACAATGACTGCACCACCGGTAATACCCCAGACCAGCGGAACACCGGTCAGGGTTTCGAATACAAAACCAAAAGCCACCAACATGCCGGCGGTCCAGCCGACGTTGGAAGCAATGGATGCGATGGCCGCAACGGTCGCTGCGGTAATGCCAAAGCGGTTTTCAAAAAACTCAATGAAAGTAATAAGGCGCAGACGGCGGAAAATACGCGCAAAAAAGAAGCCGACAATAAACAACGCCAATGCCCCGCCAAACGGATCGGCGATTATCCTCAGGAACCCACCCTCATAAGCCGCCCCCGAGGAACCCATCATGGCACTGCCACCAAACCAGGTTGCCATCAACGTAGCAGCGCAAATCCAGATTGGCATACGTCTGCCGGCCACCATGAAATCCACCGTGGAGCTGGTTTTCTTGGCGGAATAGATTCCGATAAACAACATGAGCACCAGGTAGACGGCAACACCGGCAAAGATTGTGACTTGAGTACTCATGGATTCACCTGAATTTATTGAAATTATTCGAACATATCAATTGGAATATTGTTATTGAAGATGTTCAGGATTAAAGGGGTCGGACTGAGCTTGCCTTAAATCTTAAAGAAGTTTTTACTCTGACTCCATATTTATTGGTAATCTAATTACAGCTTTTGCACTGAAAAATCGAATCAGAATCTGACAGTAATGAACATAAACAGTCAAAAATTCTGCAAAGACAATTTCATTTGGGATGACCATTGTGGTTTCGAGATGACCCCGGATGCCGAGATCGGCCCCTTGCTGCAGCCGTGGCGTGAGGCCGGGGTCGACTACTTCTCCATTAATGTCTACTACGATCCGCTTGACTGGACACGTTGCCTGGAAAATATTGCTGCACTTCGCCGGCGTCTGCCAGTGGAAGCTCCATGGTGCCGGATTGTCACAAGCGTGGCGGAGATTGATGCCGCACGAGCTGCAGGCAAGGCAGCGGTCAGCTTCGATATCGAAGGCATGAATGCACTCAATGGCAGGGCAGACCTGGTGCAAACCTATTATGAACTGGGTGTGCGCCACATGTTGTTTGCGTACAACCGCAACAACCTGGCGGGAGCTGGCTGTCACGATGAGGACGTTGGATTGACGGACTTCGGCCGCGAAGTCATCGATGAAATGAACCGCGTCGGCATGGTAGTCGACTGTTCTCACAGTGGCTACACAACCACCATGGAAGCCATGCAGCGTTCAAGTGCTCCTGTGATCTTCTCACATTCCAATGCGCTTGCACTGGCCGATCACGGTCGCAATATCCGCGACGAGCAGATGCGCTGTTGCGCGGCCGGCGGTGGTGTCATCTATGACGAGGCAGGTCTTTTTGACTACACGCGGGTTGAAAAGAAAGCAGTCGAGAGCGAAGTGCCCATGGACATTGCAGTCTGAAACCATCTGACCGCAACCTTGGAATGGACCGCAGGATCTCGCGCAGAGATCTTCTGCTGGGAATGGGTGCCTCCGCGGCAAGCGCCTTTATACCCGGCCGGGCGTTCGCGGACGAGATGCTGCGGCTCGAAGCTACTAACGGGCCTTACTATCCGCCCGCGCTCACGGGCTTGCGCGGTAGTCACGTCGGTTCATTCGAAGTAGCCCACCAACTTGCGCGCGAAGGCCGTCGCGATTGGGGTTCTGTGCAGGAGCCTGACCCAGAAATCTATGATCTGGTGGTCGTCGGTGGCGGCGCCAGTGGACTCTCGGCCGCATATTTCTATCGCCAGAAGCATCCGCGCGCGCGCATCCTGATTCTGGATAACCACGACGATTTTGGAGGCCACGCCAAGCGCAATGAGCTGCAGGCGGCGGGCCGCACCCTGCTTACCCACGGAGGAAGCGAAATTCTGCAGGAACCGGATGACTACAGCGATGTGGCCAAAGGCCTTTTCCATGACCTTGGTATTCATCCGAAGCGATTGGCTGCTGCCTTCGACGTCGAGTTCTATAAAAGGAATGGGCTGACGGCCGGCCTGTATTTCGATCGTGAAACCTTCGGCGTCGATCGTACTATCGCTTATCCGCTTGTGAACAGTCTTCATTATCGGGGCTGGATCCCCGTTGCGGAGTCACAGATGTCCCAGCAAGAAGCGGTTCAGCAAATGCCAATCTCGGATGCCGCCAAGCGCGAGATGACGCGGTTGCTGACCACAACTAAAGATGCGATTCCTGATCATTCGTACCGTGAGGAAAACGACTATCTGCGAAGCATCAGTTATCGGGAATTTCTCAGCCGACACATGAATATTCGAGAACCGGAGATCTACGCGATCTTCGAAAATATGATGTCGGACTGGTGCGTGGGAATCGAAGCTGTGCCGGCCATTTCGGCGTTCAGATGGGGCCTGCCAGGTATCAATGCCACCCGTCGCGGCGGCGATAGTGACCGGCTGAGTCGCTGGTTCGGGTCTGGTTCTCAGGAGCCGCCCATCTACCATTTTCCTGATGGCAATGCCTCGGTGGTTCGCATGCTTGTGCGTAGCATGATTCCCGATGTGGCTCCGGGAACCACAATAGAAGACGTGGTGTTGGCTCCATTTGATTATTCGAAATTAGATCGAGCGGACTCTGACGTTCGTATTCGCCTCCAGAGTACAGCCGTTCATGTAGAACACGATGGTCCCCGCCGGTCGTCGAGCCGCGTGGGCGTCACCTATGTGCGCGGAGGGCAGACGAACCGTGTATGGGCCCGAAATTGCATCCTCGCCTGCTACAACCAGATAATTCCACACCTGTGCCCCGAGCTGCCCGATCCCCAGCGAGAAGCTCTCAGGACGATGGTGAAGTCGCCTATCCTTTATTCTAACGTCGCCCTGCGAAACTGGCAGCCGTGGAAGAAGTTGGGAATCGGCGCCTTGTTGAATCCGGGCAGCTACCACGTAGTGTCCCATCTCGACTACCCGGTAGATTTCGGCGGCTACCGCTACCCCAGAAACCCAGACGAACCCGCCGTCGTTCACCTGGTACGTTTTCCTCATCGATCGAATGCCGGTTTGACACCCAGCGAACAAAAGCGAGCCGGGCGCCACGAATTGTTCACCACGTCGTACGCAACCATCGAGCGTAACATTCGCCGCCAGCTGGCCGGTAGCCTATCAGAGGGAGGATTCGATCCCGCTCGAGACATCGAGGCCATCACAGTCAACCGCTGGGCACATGCTTACGTGAATTCGGCCAATCCACTGTATGACGAAATTTACGCTGACGATGAAGACGAGCGCTATCCCTTTGTCCGTGGTCGCAAACCATTCGGGCGAATCGCCATCGCAAACTCCGATTCAGGGTCGAGCTCGTTGATCAACGTCGCCATCGACCAGGCGCACCGCGCGGTCAACGAACTGGTATGACAGCATTATTAACCGCCCCCAGCAGAGAAGAGACATTTAAATGACAGCTGAAATTGTAGATACGTTTCCGCAGGCAATAAATGAAATTGAATTTGAGCGCATTCCACTCAGCGACGGTGTGCATTTAGCCTGCCGATACTGGCTCCCTGAGGGTGCCGACGGCAATCCCGTTCCAGCCATTCTTGAATATATTCCCTACTGCACCCGCGATGGGACAGCAGCCCGGGATGAGGCCATGCACCCTTATTTTGCCGGTCACGGTTATGCCGCCGTGCGTGTTGATATTCGCGGCAGCGGCGAGTCCGAGGGAGTGCTTGAAGATGAATACCTGGAACTTGAGCAGGATGATGCTTTGGAAGTCATTGCCTGGATAGCGGAACAACCGTGGTGTGACGGCAATGTCGGCATGATGGGAAAGTCCTGGGGAGGCTTCAACGGATTGCAGGTCGCTGCCCTTCGCCCTCCCGCCCTGAAATGCATCATCACTGTTTTCTCTACCGATGATCGTTACGGCGATGACGTGCACTACATTGGCGGATGCATGACCACACAGAATCCCGAGTGGGCATTCGTGATGTTCCCCGCCATGGCCCGCCCACCCGATCCGGCATTGGTCGGTGACCGCTGGCGCGACATGTGGCGTCAACGGCTCAATGCCATCGAGCCCTGGATCATTCCATGGGTTGAACATCAACGCCGGGATGCCTACTGGAAGCATGGCTCGGTGTGTGAGGACTATTCAGCCATCGACATACCGGTCTATGCCATTGGCGGCTGGGCGGATCCCTATTCCAATCCAATTCCACGACTATTGGCGGGACTGGATACACCATGTAAGGGTCTGATTGGCCCATGGGGCCACCAGTACATGCACCAGGCCCTGCCTGGCCCGAAAATGGGCTTCATGGATGAAGCCCTGCGCTGGTGGGATCACTGGTTGAAAGGCAAAGATACGGGCCTGATGGACGAACCTTCTTACCGGGTATGGGTGCAGGACAGTATCAAGCCATCTGCCTGCCACCAGCAACGACCCGGATACTGGGCGAGTGAGCCCGGGTGGCCATCAGCAAACATCGAAGCCCTGACCCTGCACCTGAACCCCGGAAGCCTGGACTCCATGGCAGGGAGCGAAACGGGTATTTCCATCTGCTCGCCCCAGACCACTGGTCAATGCACACCCTTCCTGGGTAGTAGTGGGGCGGGTGGGCCCGAGGATCCTCATGATCAGCGATTTGATGACGCCACATCCGCCTGTTTTGACGGTGCCGTGCTGGAACAGGCTTTCACCATTCTGGGTGCACCCTTCGTCAACCTGGACGTGGCTTCAGATCAGGAAAATGCTTTTGTCTGTGTACGTCTGAACGAAGTTTTACCCAGTGGCGAATCACTGCAGGTGAGCTACGGTATTTTGAACCTGACCCACAGGGGAGGTCATGAACATCCTGAAGCTCTAGAGCCAGGCAAACGGTATTCCGTCCGTGTGCAATTGAATGACATTGCGCACAGTTTCGCGCCCGGCAGCCGCATTCGCATTGCTGTATCTACGGCTTTCTGGCCCATTGTCTGGCCATCGCCCAGCCCGGTGACGCTGGTTGTTTTCACTGGTGTCAGCACGCTCAGTCTGCCGGCCAGGCAACCGCGTTCATCGGATGCGCAGGCCCGGCCACTGCCGCCACCACGCCAATCGGCCGCACACCCCACATCCGTGTTAGTGGAAGCTGAACCAGGGTTTATCGGCTTCAAGATCGATCTGGAGACTGGAATTCAATCGTTCATATACAAGGCAGATTCCGGAACCAGGCGCTATGACCGCCACGGTTGGATCACCAGTGTGAAGAATGACTACCAGTATCACATTCACCCGGACGACCCCACATCCGCTTGTGTTGACCTCACCGCAACAGAGACCTATGGTCGGGAAGGCCAGTTGGATGCCCGCATCGAGGCGCGTCAGAAAATGAGCTGTGACAAAACACATTTCTTCATTGAAGCCTGGCTTGATGTCTTCGATGGCGAGCAGCAAGTCTATTCCCGGCATTGGGAAAAACGCATTGCCCGTGATGGCATCTAGGGAGCCTTTGAACAACCATGAACATGAAACAAACAAAAATTATCCTGGGGCTGTCAGGGTTATTGATCGCATGCTGTGTAACTGCCGGTGACTCAGGGAGGGAGGAAAGCGCCGATTTGATCCTCAGCGGGGCGAGAATTTTCACTTCAAACCAGCATCAGCCCTGGGCGGAAGCGGTTGCTATAAGGAATGGTCAATTCATCTTCGTGGGTGATGCAGCCGAGGCCGAAAAGTATCGATCAGAGGATACGAAATACATCGACCTGGATGGAAGACTGGTGCTTCCGGGCTTGATCGATGCGCACGCACATCCGGGCTACATTGAGGTCGAGCAATACGGTGAGATTTCAGAAACCGACGAAGATAAAATGTTGGCCGCGGTTCAGAAATACGCTGAACAGCATCCTGATGAGGAATGGCTGCGCCTATGTTGCTGGCCGGTTGATCTGTATGTGCATGGCAGCCAGGGGCCGGACAAACGGAAGTTGGATGCGGTCGTCCCGGATCGTCCAGTGTGGTTCGTCAGTGAGTGGTGGCACAGCGGTTGGCTGAACTCGAAAGCACTGGAGCTGCTGGGGGTTGATGAAAACACTGCCGATCCGAAACCCGGTGTGGCCATTTATGCGCGTGATGAAAATGGAGAAGCTACGGGCTGGGTAAAAGAGGGTGCCGGATGGCAGCATTTTGCGAGTCAATTTCCCATCAAGGACGGCGCTCACAGAACCTCACATGAAGCAAACATGGTGGCGGCCCTGCAATTGATGAGCGAGGCCGGCATCACAACGCTGTACGACGCAGGCAACTTCGGTTTCGAGGACCGGGTATACGGTTTTATGGCCAATTTGGAAAAACAAGGAAAATTGCCGGTTCGTTACGAAGCCAGCTACCAGATATTCACGCCTGACAGGGTTGATCTGGCCATCTCTGAAATGAAACGTTATCGAAAAGAGTACGGCGGTGAGCGTCTGCAATTCAACACGGTCAAGCTTTTCATGGATGGCATTCACCCAAATCATTCGGCCAGTTTGTTGAAACCTTATACGGGTGATTCGGGGTACGTTGCGGACACCATATTGAACGTTGGGGAACTTCGTGACTTCTTGCTGGATCTCGACCGTGAACAATTTGATCTGCATGTCCACGCCCGGGGTGACCTGGCGGTCAAACGGGTGCTGGACGCCGTTGAAGCAGCAAAGGAGATCGCCGGGGATGATTTTTACCCAAGGGTTACGATATCCCACCTGGGGATCATCGATCCTCTGGATTTGCCCCGTATTAAACAGCTGGGTGTTATCTGTAATTACACGCCGTGGTGGTTTGCGGCCCGCCAGTCCGATCCCCTGAGAGCCTCCCTTGGAGCCGATCGATACGACAATATGTATATGGCCAGCTCGCTGATGGAAATGGGCCTGATGGTTACCTTTTCGAGTGATGAATGGTGGGGTGGGGAGCGCCTGCCCACTTATCTGAACCCCTGGTTCGGCATACAGGTTGGGCATACCCGCCAGTTTCCCAAACAGTGGCGCGAACAAGGTGATGAAAAAATCAGGTCTCCAGTCAGCGAACAATTGAGCATCGAGCAGCTGATCGCAGGCTATACGCAAAACGCTGCGTATCAAATGCGTATGGAAAGCCAAATAGGTTCGATTGAGACAGGAAAAATGGCCGACCTGTTGGTACTGGATGAAAATATTTTTGACCTGGACAGCAATGAGATATGGAAGGTCAAACCGGCCGCGGTGTTAATGGAAGGTAAAATCATTCAAGGCGAATTGCCAGAGTGAATTGAAAAGCAGTGAACTGAAAAGCAGTGAACTGGAAAGCTGTGACATTGAATAACGCCGGCAGTTTCAGCAAGCACAGCTGACCGCCAGTGAGCATTTCAGGAATGTTGTCGAGCCTCCAGGTTCGGTAGATTACCAAATAAAACGTCGGTTCGAATAATGTATTTCGTGCCCTCTGTGATGGATTCACCACTATGTAAACAATGTTGCGGATGGCTGCCAAATAGTGTTGTCTATTTTTTCACTGACTATCCAGTTTAAATTGTTGTTATGACGAATGTGGTGAGGCATCGGATACTTGTTCAGAGGCTCCCTAATTGTTCGGTTTGCTCAACAAAAGCATCTGCTTCATTAGGGTTAAGCACATTCAATAACTGAAACGCCCCTGGCACCTCTGGAATATCCACTCGCGTTACCGTTTGGTTTGGTGCTGAGTCAAACTCTATAGCGGTGCCATCATCGGTCCAGGCCGGTAGTGGTTGCGACTCCAAGCCCATTTCATGGACGATAATAGTGGGTTGATTTTTCATCACGAGTTTCATCGCTAAATATTTAGCCTAAATCTGTATTTAGCGGATGGAAGCAATTCCAGGTCTGTTTTCCGTTTGTTCCTTCACGGGCGGGAAAACTCGCGCGGCATTGTGCCTGCACCCTTGGACAGCGGGTGTGAAACTCGCAACCCGAAGGTCGTTGCAGCAAGCCCGGCACCTCACCCGTCAGTTCGATCCGTTCTGCGACTGCATCCGGATCCGTGCTCGGGTTGGCTGCCAGCAATGCCGCGGTGTAGGGATGACGTGGTTGGTGAAAAACCAGCCTGGACAAGCCCTGCTCCAAAAACCTGCCCAGGTACATGATGGCCATCTGGTCCGCCACATGGCGGACGATATTCAGATTATGCGTGATGATCATGATGCCAAGACCCATTTCCCGTTGAAGATCCGTCAGCAAATTCAATACTTCACCCTGTACGGACACGTCAAGGCCTGCGGTCGGCTCATCAGCAATTAGCAGATCGGGTTTCAAGGCCAGGGCGCGGGCCACGCCCACACGGCGCGCCTGCCCGCCGCTAAGCTGGTGTGGATAACGATCCGCAAAATCCTTGCTTAGCCCGACCATGGATAACAAATCCAAAGCTGAGCGATCCGGGTCATCGGACAGGCCAGGATGGATCCGGTAAGGCTCGGCCAGTAATTTACGCACGGTCATTCTTGGGCTTAATGAACCGACCGCGTCCTGGAACATCATCGCAATACGTCGGCGATCGGGCTGCAGGCAGCCGTCTTTGCCAGTGGTCATTAGCGTACCGTCAAAATGGACTTCACCACTCAGTACCGGCGCTAATCCACACAGGGCCAGGGCCAGGGTGGTTTTGCCCGATCCGCTTTCGCCGACCACCGCGAGGGTCTCGCCGCGACCGATGTTCAATGAAACGCCATGTACAACATCCACGTATGCGGGCTTTTTGCTGTTGAGCATCGTGGCAAAACCACCGGCCAGTGGGTAACGGACACGCAGGTCCTTAACCTGGAGCAAGTCGCTCATTGCCCGGCCACGTGACAGGCGGCACAGTGATTGCCACCGCGCAAAGCGGGTCGCTCAAGTCCGCAAATATCGATACTCCGGTCACATCGCGGTCTGAATACACAACCAGCGGGAAGATCGACCAGGTCGGGTAGGGTTCCGCCGATCACCGGCAAATTCCGGGTAGCCTCCGCAATACGGGCTGGATCACATTCCAGTAACTTGCGCGTGTACGGATGGGCAGGATTGCGAAACACGTCGCGTGTAATACCGCTTTCCACCACCTCACCCGCGTACATGACCACGACCTCGTCGCATAATTCGGCAATCACGCCCAGGTGGTGTGAGATAAACAGGATGGCACAGCCAATATCTTCTTGCAGTTGCCGCAGGCGGTTAATGATCTGCACCTCCAGTGTCGCATCAAGTGCTGTGGTGGGTTCATCCGCTATCAACAAATCCGGCTCCGTCATCAGGGCCATGGCGATCGCCACGCGCTGGCGCATTCCACCTGAGAAGTGGTGCGGATAACGATTGAGTTGTTCCGTCGCATCCGCAATCCCCACCCGTTCCAGCATCCTGGCAGCACGGGACAGTTTTTCTGTTTTTGTACGCTTGTCCCTGTGCTGTATATCCGTCATTTGCCGGCCGATTGTCAGTACCGGATTCAGGCTGGTCATCGGATCCTGAAACACCATCGAAATCTCGTCACCGCGCAGCGCGCGCATGGCTTCGGGGTCAAGACGCAGCAAGTCATTGCCCTTGAACAGGATTGAACCACTGTCAATCCTGGCGTTCGGTGCCAGCAGCCTGATGATGGCCGAAATCAGCGTTGATTTTCCACAGCCGCTTTCACCGACGATACCGATGATCCGGCCTGCTTGTATTTGCATATCGATGTTGCGCAGCGCACGTAGCAGGCCACGCTTTGTCTGATAGCTGACCGAAAGATCCCTGATATCCAGTATTGGTGCGGTCATTTCAGGAATCCCCGCCTTTTCCGCGTAGCTTTGGATCCAGGATATCGCGCAGTGATTCACCAAAAAAGGTAAAACCCAGCGTGACCAGGATCAGTGGAATACCACCGGCGATGAGAGGCCATGGTGAATTTCGGAGATAGGAATAGCCATCATTGAGAATGCTGCCCCAGCTTGGAGTCGGGGCACTGACACCCAGACCCAGGAAACTTAGGCCGGCTTCCATACCGACCACCGCCGGCACATCCATCGATGCCAGAATCAGCAGTGGTGCAGCGATGTTGGGCAAAATATGGTCACGCAGAATGCGTGCGGTAGATGCACCCAGTGCACGTTCGGCCAGGATGAAGTCATTCTCACGCAGGGCCTGTGTCTGGGTGCGTACAATACGCCCATAAACCGGGATGGACGTGATGATAATGATGCCGATCACGGTATTCAGTGACGGGCCGGTCAGAGCCACGATGGCCAATGCGAACATGATGGTGGGGAAAGATCGTAGCGTGTCAAAGCACACCACCAGGATGCGGTCCAGCCATTTGGGTCCAAATCCCGCCATCATGCCCAACAGCACTCCTATCGCCATGGAAACCGAAATGGCGACGAGGGAAACCTTCAGTGCTACCCGCCCGCCGTACAGGACTCTCGAGAGCACATCACGACCCAGTTGATCCGTTCCCAGCCAATGCTGCCAGGTGGGGCTTGCCAGTCGGTTATAGACATCCACCTCCAGTGGGTCGTATGGCGCTAATACTGAAGCAAAAATGGTGACCAGCAGGATCAGCACAATGATGACCAGACCCATGATACCCAACGGATCCTTTTTGAGCCTGGCGAAGGTTTCTGCAATAAAGCTGCGCCGGGTGCTCATGATGAATGGCCGCTTTCACGTAAGCGTGGGTCGAGCGCCGCATTGATGATGTCCGAGAGCAGCGTGCTGAGCACAAAAAAGGTGGTGGTTACCAATACCGAACCCATCACCACCGGGTAATTCCGGGTCATCACGGCCTCGTGCAGCAATTTGCCGATTCCGGGCCGTGAAAATACGATTTCTGCAAACAAGGCACCCGACAGCATGGTGCCGATACCCAACCCCAGGATGGTGACGGTGGGCAGCACGGCGATACGCAGTGCGTAATGGACAATGATGGTGCGCTCGGGCAGGCCGAAAGCCCGCGCGGTTCGGATATGATTATCCTCCATCACTTCAAGCATCGAGGCTCGTACCAGGCGCGAGATGTAACCTACCCAACCCAGGCCCAATGCAATCGCCGGCAAAACCAGATGATAGGCCTGGTCGACAATATCTCCTTGAGCACCGGCACCCATGGCCGGGAACCAGCGCCACTTGACCGCCAACCAAAGCAACAGATACAGGGCCACCACGAATGATGGTACGGCAATGAATGCAACCGACATCACAGCAGTCACACGGTCCAGCAGGGAATTACGCCTGATGGCCGAAAAGCAACCCAGTGGAATACCCAGCAAGCTTGCGCAACCGATGGCCGCCAGCACCAGTGCCAGCGTGTAGGGTAGTTGTTCAAATACGATTTCAGACACGGCTCGCTCGGAAAACACATCTACCCCCAGGTCGCCGTGTGCCAGGTCGCTGAAGAAGCGCAGCATTTGCACTGGCAAGGGTTTATCCAGACCCATACGCTGGTTGAGTTCCGCCTTCAGTTCGGGTGAGGCCTTGGGGCCGAGAATGACACTGGCCGGATCACCCGGCATCATGTGAATCATCGCGAACAGCAGGCTGACGGCCAGTAGCAGGATGAGCAGCGCGAGCAGGCTGCGCCGGGTAATGAATTTCAGCATCAGGTGTAAAGCCCTGACGGTTGGAAGCTGCGCAGTATTGCGTACCCGTCAGGGGAGAAAGCCGGTTTGATGCTGGTGCGGATAATCTGTGGCATCACACCATTGCTGATGAACCGATAGCAACCCGATTCTTCCATCAGGTCCTGCATTCTCTGATACATCTGATCACGCTCAGCAACATCATTGGTAGCCAGCGCATCGTCATTCAACTGGTCAAATTCTTCATTGGCAAAGCGCTCCCAGTTCCAAAGTCCCATTTGTTTGCTGATAAACCAGGTCATTGAATAATAAGGATCGGCACCCCCTACAAAACTCGTTATGAAAAGCTGGATATCCTGCCACTGATCGCCGGCTGCCTCGGAGCCAAGGGTCGTAAAGGTGCTGGCATCCTGGGTGCGAATCTCGATCTCGATCCCCACTTTTTTGAGCGACCACTGGATCACCTGCGCTGACGTCAGGTACATGGTGTCGTTGGTGATATCGAGACGCAGTCGCAACGGCAATTCAACGCTCGCTTGCTTCAATAGGTCCCTGGCTTTGTCCGCATCACCCGTGGGTGGAATCAGGCCACGTTCGCGGTGCCCCAGCATGCCTCGAGGTATCGGACCTGTTGAAGGCTCAGCCAGTCCAAACCAGGTCGCTTCCACCACCGACTCGACATCAACCGCCCACTGGATTGCCTGGCGAACCCGGATATCTTGCAGAGCCGGGTTGGATTGGTTGATACCGAGCCAGTAATTACGACCGGATGGATATATTTCGATGAAACTGTTCGGTGGCATATTTTTTTGAAAGGGTTCGGTGGATTCCACCGAAATCAGTGCGTTGTCCAGTTGACCGGCTTCAAAGGCCGTTTCCGCGGCCTTGTTATCCGTCATGGCATAGACATGAATTTCTTCAAAGGCAGCTTCGGGTCCTGTCCACAGCGGATTTC
>SMVB01115017.1_pt1 | contig 15109 bp, 14 predicted proteins | sample 2456461 | NCBI WGS metagenome assembly SMVB01 (sample SAMN11095934, study PRJNA526329) | marine sediment metagenome | biome: Marine sediment; feature: Surficial sediment; material: Deep marine sediment; isolation source: Hadal surficial sediment | place: Pacific Ocean | collected 2014-05 | depth... | reverse complement strand
CTCCGCGATGGCACGACGCACACTCATGGCAATCTCACTCCACATACCCCCAACACTGTCAGGGAAGACCCGCGACATGTGTCAGGGATGTGCTGCAACAGAACAGGTAGATATATCGCCCTGGGAACCCTGGGTTCGTACGCTGACGGTCTCAGGCCGACACCGGGGACTGTGCCAAGGCGTCAAGCACATACCGAGCGACCCTCTCCGGTGTTTCGGTCACGTCCGACCAGGTGAAACGCAAGACCCTCCAACCGTTAACGATGGCCTGGCGGTCGCGATCTCGGTCACGGTCAAACGCGGCGGGCTGGGTATGCCAACGCCGTGAGTCCCACTCGACGGCCAGTCTGTGGTCCGGAAAAGCGGCATCGAATCGGCGTGGTGGATCCCAGGGGATGGAATATTCGAGCTGGGGCTCGGGGAAGCGGCCGTCGAGGAGGATCTGGTTGCCCAGCCGCTCCAGGGGTGATCCGTGCACGGGCAGGTCCGCCCGTCCCTCGAGTATGCGACGAAGGTTGGCGGTTCCAGGCCGGCCACGACGACCGACCATCGTGAGTACGACCTGCACCGCGACAATCGTCGTGAGGCGAGCCGAGACGGCGTCGTCGAGGACCGCTGCGGTGTTCTTCTCGGTGAGTACCCCGGCAAGGTCCACGATCGTTCTCGGGACGGTCGTTCTTGGTAACCCTTCGAGCTGCTCGACGTGTTCCTCCTCGAGGTCGTGGCATCGACGAACGACGACGCTGGTAAATCGATGGGTTGCCTGGCTATGGACCAAGACTGAGGCGACGCCGCCGTTGACATAGTTGAGACCGTGGAGACCCGCAGCAGCCTCGTGAGAGACAACGGCGCCGGGCAGCGCAGTGATTGCGGCACGCAACCGGTCGTGCAGGTTTGTCATCTCAGCGACGAGGTAGCAGCCCTTGGCCAATGAACTCCATTGCCCGGTGGCGAGGCGGTTTTTCACCTGAGCGCGGCTCAGTCCGCAGTCGAGGGCCTGATCGAGGCGAATGGCCCCACCCTGTCTGGCGCTCACTTCGGCGACGAGTCGATCGGCGTTCATTCGTGCATCATCCCGGTCGCCTGTGACAGAACCCTGCCACCGCGCAGCCCCACGATGCGAACCCAGGGTTCCCAGGTAGATATATCGCCCTGGGAACCCTGGGTTCGCAGACCCACCGCTACTCTCGTGCCCGTGACCTACCGCGCCCCGAAGGGCACCGATGACGTCCTCCCGCCCGAGTCGCGGGCATGGCTTCGCGCCGAAAAGACCTTTGTCGATCTGGCAGAGGTCTTCGGCTACGACATCGTCTTGACCCCGTACTTCGAGGCGACCGAGCTGTTCTCGCGGGGAGTAGGCGAAGCCACCGAGGTGGTCGAGAAGCAGATGTACACCTTCACCGACAAGGGAGGCAGATCGTTGACGCTACGACCAGAGGCCACCGCCAGCCTGGTGAGAGCGATGGTCGAAGCGGGAGGCGTCCACGGGACCGAAAAGATCGCAGCCTGGGGGCCGATGTTCCGGTACGAGAAGCCGCAGCGAGGTCGGCGGCGCCAGTTCTATCAGGGCGACATCGAGTATTTCGGTGAACCGTCCCCGGACGCCGACGTAGAGGTGATCGAGTTTGGGTACCGCTACCTCGAGGAGATGGCGGTGCCCGACGTGGTGGTAGCCCTCAACTCGATCGGTGACGTCGAGGACCGCGCGGCGTATCGCGACCTGCTGACCACGTGGCTGATGGAGCGCCAGGATGACCTCTCGGACGACGCTCGCAACCGGATCGCCTCCAATCCGCTGCGGGTTCTCGACAGCAAAGCGGACGCGGACATTGTGGCCGAGGCTCCCGCTCCGGTCGAGCACTTGGCCGATGCGGCCGCCGAGCACTTCACCCAGGTGCAGCGGGGGCTGAGACGTCTGCAAATTCCTTATCGCATCGAAGCGCGCCTGGTGCGAGGTCTCGACTACTACAACCGGACCGTGTGGGAGTACCTGGCGACGTCGTACGAAGGGGCCCAGGATGCCGCAGGCGGCGGCGGCCGCTATGACGGGTTGTTCGAGCTGCTCGGTGGCAAACCCACGCCGGCCGTAGGTGTGGCAATGGGTATCGACCGGATCATGCTCATGGCCGGGAAGCGTGCCGACCAGCCAGCACTCGATGCCTTTGTGGTCATCGCCGACCCGAACCGGCGCGACGCCGGCCTCGACCTCGTATCCGAGCTGCGGCGGAGGGGGTTGCGTACCGACCTCGACCTCGCCGAACGCTCGGTCAGTGCCCAGTTCAAGGCAGCCGATCGGGCAGCAGCGGCCTGGGCCGTCGTCGTCGGCGACGAGTGGGCAGACGGCAAGGTCACCGCCCGTAACCTCGCAACCGGGGAGCAGGAAACCGTTGCAGTGGAAGGGATCGAGGCATGGCTGAAGGGCCGATGAAGACCCACGGGGCCGGGACCCTGCGCGGTGACGACGCCGGGACCGAGGTGATGCTTGCCGGCTGGGTGAAGCGCCGGCGGGATCACGGAGGGGTGATCTTCATCGATCTGCGCGACTCGACCGGGTTGGTCCAAGTCGTGCTGAATCCCGAGGATGCCCCGGCAGACGAGGAAACACTCCACGGCCTGCGCCTCGAGTATTGCGTGTCGCTTACCGGGACGGTCAGAGACCGACCTGAGGGGACGGTCAACCCGGACCTCCCAACCGGGAAGGTGGAGGTCGTTGCCTCATCGCTCGTGGTGCTCAGCCCCTCGGAACCGCTTCCGTTCCAGCTGGATGACCGCATCGACATTGACGAGGCGCTGCGCCTCGAATACCGATATCTGGACCTGCGCCGGGCGACGATGTCGGACAATCTGGTCGCTCGGTCCCGGGTGATCGCTGCCATGCGCCGGGTGATGGACGAGCGCGGATTTCTCGATGTGGAGACACCGACGCTGATCGCCTCCACACCAGAGGGCGCACGTGACATGCTCGTGCCCTCCCGACTGCGCAAGGGCAGCTTCTACGCACTACCCCAGTCGCCACAGCTGTTCAAGCAACTCCTGATGATCGCCGGCGTTGAGCGCTACTACCAGGTCGCCCGCTGCTACCGCGACGAGGACACACGCGCCGATCGGCAGATCGAATTCACTCAGCTCGACTTCGAGGGATCGTTCTGGGGGCAGGAAGAGGTGCTGGAGACGCTCGAGCAGATCGTCTCTCGGGTCACGGCGACGCTGCGCGATGTCGAACCTGCGCTCCCCTTCCCCCGCCTCAGCTGGCACGAGGCGATGAGCCGCTACGGCACGGACAAGCCCGATATCCGGTTCGGGATGGAAATCAAGGACTTGGGAGCGGTGTTCGCCGGCACTGAATTCAAGGCCTTCTCCGATGTGCTCGAGGCCGGCGGGACGATCCGCGGCATCAACGCCGGGGCGCTCGGCGCCTCCCGGTCAAAGCTGGACGCCTTGGTGTCTCGAGCTCAGGAACTTGGGGCGAAGGGGTTGGTATGGCTTGTAGTCGAAGATGACGGTTCGCTGCGTTCACCTGTGGTCAAGTTCCTCGCCGATACCGAGCAGCAATCGCTCAAAAAGGGTCTCGAGGCCACCGCAGGCGACGTGCTGCTGATCGTCGCCGATCAGCACAAGACCGCCCTCGAAGTGCTCGGTCGGCTGCGCCTCGACCTCGGTCAGCCAGATGATCACGACGAGCTGGCCTACCTGTTCGTGGTCGACTTCCCGGTGTTCGAACGCAACGACGACGGGGACTGGGTACCACTCCACCACCCGTTCACCGCACCCGTCGACGTCGACCAGATGCGTCGGGACCCCGGTCACGCCCTCTCCAGGGCTTACGACCTCGTGGTCAACGGATCCGAGCTCGGCTCGGGGTCGGTAAGGATCCACGACCCGGAGGTGCAGGCGCAGGTTTTCGACATCCTCGGCATCAGCACCGAGGATGCGACAGACCGTTTTGGCTGGTTCCTCAAGGCGTTGCGGTACGGAACGCCTCCGCATGCCGGGTTCGCCATCGGCATCGATCGGTTCGTGGCCATCCTCCAAAACACGCCCAACATTCGCGAGGTGATCCCGTTCCCTAAAACGCAGTCTGGGGCCGACCCCCTGACCGGGTCGCCGTCGCCTGTCGAAGAGGAGCAGCTCCGCGACCTCGGCATCGACATCAGGGAAGAGGTCCGTGCCGAATGGGCCGCAGCAGAGACATCGAGTGACTGAGCCAGACCTGTTCTCCGAGCAGCGAGCACAGCGCCGCCGCGCCAACGCCCCGTTGGCGGCACGGATGCGACCGGTCTCCCTCGACGAGGTGGTCGGTCAGCAGCATCTGCTCGCCGAGGGCGCCGCGTTCCGCACCATGGTCGAGGCCGGCAAACCGGTGTCGATGATCCTGTGGGGCCCACCGGGATCGGGGAAGACAACACTGGCCCGGTTGGTGGCATCAAACAGCGGGGCACGATTCGAGCAACTCTCCGCAACGTCGGCAGGGGTCAAGGACGTTCGTGAGGTGCTGGCGATGGCCACCCGCCGCGTCGAGGAGGACCAAGGGAAGACGGTGCTGCTCCTCGACGAGATCCATCGGTTCACCAAGGCGCAGCAGGATGCACTGCTCCCCGGGGTCGAAGACGGGATCGTGATCCTCGTCGGTGCCACCACGGAGAATCCGTTCTTCGAGGTCAACTCGCCGCTCATCTCACGATCGACGATGTTCCGCACGGAGGCGCTCGCCCCCCAGGAGGTAGCCGAACTAATCACCAGAGCCGCCGCCGATCCCGGACGAGGGCTCGGCGGCGTAGCCATCGATGAGGATGCGCTGGAAGCGCTCTCCGAGCGGGTCGGCGGCGATGCCAGGCTGGCGATGAATGCCCTCGAGGTTGCCGCCACCCTCGCCGAAGGAAGGGGCGCCGACACGATCGCGCTCGATGACGTCACCGAGGCCTTGCAGCGGAGGGTGATCCGGTACGACAAGGGCGGTGATCGCCACTATGACGTGATCTCGGCGTTCATCAAGTCGATGCGGGGCTCCGATGTCGACGCGACGTTGTACTGGCTGCATACGATGATCGAGGCAGGGGAGGATCCGAAGTTCATCGCCCGCCGCATGGTGATCCTCGCCTCGGAGGACGTCGGGCTCGCCGACTCCAGGGCACTGGGGGTGGCGGTCGACGCGTTTCGGGCGGTCGAGGTCATCGGGCTTCCCGAGGCGGCGTACGCCCTGTCCCATGCTGCGATATATTTGGCGATGGCACCAAAGTCGAACTCGGTGGCAATGGCGATCACCGCCGCCCGCGACACCGTGCAGCACACCCCTGGTGCCGATGTCCCGGCTCACCTGGCCTCGGGGGCGACGAGCGGCGAGCGCGAGATGGGGATCGGGGTCGGCTATCGGTACCCGCACGACGACCCGGCGGGGGTGATTCCACAGCAGTACCTGCCAGACGGCGTCGACACCAGCCTGTACCATCCGACCGACGCCGGAGACGAGGCAGCGGTGGCCGACCGTCTACGTGTGATCGACGAGATACTCGGCAAACATCGGTGAGGCGTGGCGTCGCGTGGGTCCGCGATACCCTGACATTGAGCGTCTGGCCGACGCCGAACCGCGAACGCAGGGCAACAGAACAACCCCGTATACGCCGGTGTGAGCCCTGGGTACGCGGTACTCCCGATGTGGTGCAGCTCAGGCCCGAAAAGGCCCGGGGCTAACCTCGCCGAATGGATTCCAACGAGATCCGACGCGTTTTCATCGACTTCTTTGCCGCCCGCGGGCACACCATCGTGCCCTCATCGTCGCTGATACCGCTGGATCCGACTCTGCTCGTCACCGGTGCCGGGATGATCCAGTTCAAGGCCTACATGCTCGGGGAGGAGCCTCCTCCCTACCCACGGGCCGTTTCCGTGCAGAAGGTGGGCCGGACCAGCGACATCGACATCATCGGGACCACGCAGCGGCATCTGTCGTTCTTCGAGATGCTCGGCAACTTCTCCTTCGGCGACTATTTCAAGGAGGAGGCCATTGCCTGGGCATACGAGCTCATCACCGAGAGCTACGGGATCGATCCCGAGCGGCTGTGGTACACGGTGCACATCTCCGACGACGAGGCGGCCGGCATCTGGATCGACGGGGTCGGCGTGCCACCGGAGCGCGTCCAGCGTCTGGATCGAGAAAACTTCTGGCAGATGGGCGTCCCCGGCCCGGCGGGACCGTCCTCCGAGATCTTCTTCGACAAGGGACCCGAGTACGGCGAAGCGGGTGGCCCCGCCGTCGACGACGAGCGACACATGGAGATCTGGAACCTGGTGTTCATGCAGTTCATCCAGGACGAGCCCTACCACGTGGTTGGGGACCTTCCCGCAAAGAACATCGACACCGGAGCCGGCCTGGAGCGCCTGGCCACCGTGCTCCAAGGGGTCGATGCGGTATTCGACACTGACGTTATTCGGCCGGTGCTCGCCGCCGCCGAAGGCGAGACGGGGGTGAGATACGGTGACGCCGAGCCAACCGATGTCTCGTTGCGCATCATGGCCGATCACGGGCGCACCGCGACCTTCCTGATCGGCGACAAGGTGGTTCCTTCCAACGAAGGACGCGGCTATGTGCTGCGCCGACTGATCAGGAGGGCAGTGCGTCACGCCTTCCTCCTCGGTGTCGATGGCCTGATCATGCCGCCGCTGATCGCGGCAACGGTCGATGTCATGCGGCAGGCCTACCCGGAGCTTGCCGCCAATCAAGATGCGATCACCACCATGGTCACCAGGGAGGAGGAGCAGTTTCGTCGGACCCTGCGCGCCGGCAGCCAGCTGCTCGACGAGGCGTTGGAAGGAATGGGATCCGGCGACACCCTGGCAGGGGAGACCGCGTTCAAGCTGCACGACACGTTCGGATTTCCCATCGAGCTGACCGAGGAGATCGTCACCGAGCGCGCCTACCAGGTCGACCTCGTTGATTTCGATCGGATGATGGATGAGCAGCGAACCCGGGCCAGGGCGGCCTACAAGGGTGGCGACGAGGCGGCCGTCTCCGATGCGTATCGAACCCTGCTCGACGGTGTGCACCCGACGGAGTTCGTCGGGTATGAGGAGGAGACCGGGACCGGGCGGATCCTCGCCATCATCAGCGCTGGAGACGCGATCGAGACCGCCGCGGAGGGCCAACCGATCGAGCTTTTCCTCGACCGTACGCCGTTTTACGCCGAGTCCGGTGGCCAGATCGGCGACTCCGGCAGGATCGTCACCCCGACCGGAACCGTACAGGTCGAGGACACCAGGTTCACCCTCCCCGGTCTCCATGGTCATCGGGGAAAGGTCACAGACGGGACGGTCAATGTCGGCCAGGACGTTGCGCTCACCATCGACCATGAACGTCGCGAACGCATCAGGAAGAACCACACCGGTACCCACGTTCTGCACTGGGCGCTACGCGAGGTGGTGGGGGATCACGTTCATCAGGCCGGGTCGCTGGTGGCGGACGATCGGCTCCGCTTCGACTTCAGTCACTTTGCCGGGCTCGCTCCCGAGGAGCTTCGCCAGATTGAGCTGCTCAGCAACCGGCGGGTGATCGAGAACGCACAGGTCACGACCATCGAGACCACGAAGGACGAGGCGGAGGCGATGGGCGCACTGGCGTTCTTCGGTGACAAGTACGGCGACGAGGTCAGGGTCGTCAGTGCCGGCGACTACTCGACCGAGTTCTGCGGCGGCACCCATGTTCCGAGCACCGGCCAGATCGGCCCATTGGTCGTGGTCACCGAGGGGTCGGTTGCCGCAAATACCAGAAGGGTCGAGGCGGTGACGGGGACCGCGGCGTATGAGTACCTGTCACAGCTGCGGCGCGATGTCGAGGCCGCTGCAGGCGCCCTCGGCGCTCAGCCGGCACGGCTGGTAAAGGCCGCGGAGGCGATGGCCCTCAATAACAAGGCCATGGCGGAGCGGATCGAGCGGTTCGAACAAGAAGCTCGCAGTGAGACCGCGGCCAGCCTCCTCGATCAGGTCGAGGAGGTCGACGGCTATTCCGTACTCGTCTCCAAACAAGACGCGCTCAGCAGCGACGCGCTGCGGGCACTCGCCTTCCAGGTCAGGGACAGGATGCCGTCGGGCATCGGGGTGCTCGGATCAACCACTGGAGGAAAGGGAGCCATCATTGCGTTCGTCTCCGAGGACCTCGTGGAAAGTGGGATATCCGCTGGTGACCTGATTTCCACCGCTGCCAAAACCCTGGGTGGCGGTGGCAGCAAGGATCCGCACCTCTCCCAGGCCGGCGGTCCGGCGGGGGACCGGATCGACGATGCGCTCCGCGAGGCAAAGGACGCGGCGCATGAGGCCCTCACAGGACGTTGAGGATCCTCGGCCTCGACCATGGGGAGCGTCGCATCGGAGTCGCGGTATCGGACGTCACCGGTACCATTGCCACACCGCATTCGGTGATCGACCGGCGTGTCGCCGACGTTCCAGTCGCTCTGCGCTCGCTGGTCACAGAGTTTGCCGTCGAACGTGTCGTCGTTGGGCTGCCGCTGCTGCTCTCCGGCGAGGAAGGACAGGCGGCGCGGTCGGCCAGGGCGTTTGCGGACCAGGTCGCAGAGGACACCGGGCTACCGGTTTTGCTGCAGGACGAGCGGTATACGACCGTTACCGCGGAGGATGCCCTGATCGAGGGTGGAGTCCGTCGCCGCCGGCGACGAGACGTGCGAGACAAGGTAGCGGCGGCAGTCATGTTGCAGAGCTATCTCGACAGGCGGATGCACGATGACGATGGAGACGACCAAGCGTGACCGGACCCTGCTTCGGGTCCTCGTCGTAGCCATGCTCCTGGTCGCAGGCGTCGCCGCCGTGTTCCTGGTTGGGAGGCTCCTTGCTGGAGCGGTGACGGCCGCAGCGCCGGTGACGACGACGATCGTCCTTGGCATCGAAGTGACCGTCGAGGTACCAAACGGGGCATCGGCTCGCAGCATCGCCGCCTCGATGGAGGAAGCCGGTGTGGTCCCGGCGCGAGACCTGTCACGCGTTGTCGAGAAGCAGGGTGTGGCATCCCAACTCAAGCCGGGGACCTACCACCTCGAGACCGGCATGAGGCCAGAGGACGTGGCCGCCCGCCTCGTTGAGGGCCCGGATGTGTTCAACCAGAGCGTCATCGTGCTCGAAGGTGTCACCGTGGCCGCCGCTATCGAGAGCCTTGCCGAACAGACCGGCAAGCAGGTCGAAGACTTTGCGGTTGCGCTGCGTGAAGGGTGGGTCACCTCTCCGCTCCTTCCCCCAGAGGCGCAGGAAGGGATCGACGAGCTGACCAGGTGGGAGGGCCTGTTGTACCCCGCACGATACGAGATCGGCGAGGACACCCAGCCGAGGGAGATCCTTCAAATGATGGCAGACGAGATGGTGCACCGGACCAGCGATGTTGACTCGTCGCGCTTCGATGAACTCGGGTTGAGCACGTACGAGGTGCTGATCTTGGCATCGCTCATCCAGCGGGAAGCGGGCGTGGAAGAGGACCGACCGCTCATCGCAAGTGTGATCTACAACCGCCTCGACCAGGGGATCCTCCTTCAGATCGATGCCACCGTCGTTTACGCCCTTGGCGGCAGTCCCGGCGGGGTGCTCGCCGAAGATCTGGAGATCGACTCGCCCTGGAATACCTACCTGATCGCCGGCCTGCCTCCGACCCCGATCAGTACCATCCAGATCGAATCGATTCTGGCCGCGACCGACCCGGCGAGCACCGACTTCCTGTTCTACGTGCTCGTTTCCGAGGACGGCCGCCACGGCTTCTCCAAGACGTATGAGGAGCACCAAGCGAAGATCGAGCAGGCGAAGGCGGACGGGGTACTCCCGTGAACCTCGTGCTGCTCGGCGATCCCGTCGAGCACTCGCGATCCCCGGCCATTCATATCGCGGCGCTGGCGGCGGTCGGGATCGAAGGCAGTTACCAGGCCAGGAAGGTCGACCGGTCCGGGCTGGTCACCGCCGTTGCCGAGGTTCGTTACGGACGCCTCGACGGTGGCAATGTCACCATGCCGCACAAGGAGGCTGCTTTTGATGCGGTCGACCGCGTCTCCGAAATGGCGCTACGCACCGGTGCGGTGAACACGCTGGTACATCGTGTGGGGATGGCCTTTGGTGACAACACCGATGTGGCGGGAATCCTCACGATCTGGGGTGACGCCGGGCTGTCGGTGACCGCTCCGGTTCTCGTGCTCGGCAGCGGAGGGGCGGCGGCGGCGGCGCTTGTTGCCCTCGCCGACCGCACCCTGCACATCGCGGCGCGCAGCCCCGACGGGGCCAGCGCATTGCTCGAGCGCACCCGCGTAGCCGGGGAGGTCCTCGAGTGGGGGACCGGCGTCGATGGAGCGATCGTGGTGAACGCCACCCCGGTCGGCATGGAAGGCGAAGCGCTCCCGGATGCCATGCTTGCCAACGCCTCCGGGCTCGTCGATTTCCCCTATGGCGAGCTGCAGACGCCGGCGGTCGGTGAGGTCGCTGGTCGCGGGCTGCCCGTCGCCGACGGGCGTGACATGCTGCTCGCCCAAGCGGCGGCGTCATTCGAGCTATGGACCGGTGTCGCCGCGCCGATTGATGCCATGCGAGCCGCGCTCTGAGGCCCAGGACCCCGGCCGTCGACTCTCCACTCTCGACTTCGATAGGCTCCAGCGCCGCATGGCGAGTCTCATCCTGTTTCCCATCGGCCTCTTAGCCGGAGTGGTTGCCGAGGCGGTCGCCATCGACGTGCCGCCGTCGCAGCTGAGGAAGGAATCGAGACGGCTGCCGATCGTTGTGGTCGCCACCGGTCTTCTCTTCGCCGCAACGCCACTGGTGGTCGACGTGACCTGGGTGCTGCCGGCATATCTGTGGTTCGTCGCGGTCACAGTGACGCTGACCCTCACCGATATCGACTCCCAGCTGATCCCGAATCGCATCCTGTTCCCAGGGACGGTCGTCGGCGTGGTTGTGTTGCTGGCGGGGAGCCTCGTTGACGGTGGGGCCTTGCTGCGACCGTTGCTCGGCGGCGCTGCGTACTTCGCTCTGCTCTTCGTGCTGGCGCTCATCGCCAGGGGGGGCTTTGGCTACGGCGATGTGAAGCTCGGTTTTCTGCTCGGCGTATTCGCCGCCTATCCGGCGTGGGAGGTCCTGACTGTTGCCGTGCTTGCCGCCTTCTTGCTCGGGGGGCTGATCTCGCTGGTGTTGATCGTCTCCAGGCTCCGCAGTAGGAAAGATGCCATCCCTTTTGGCCCGTACCTAGTCGTCGGGGCGTATCTCGCCCTGGCCTGGGGATCGAGGATCGCCGACTGGTATCTGAACGGGACAGGATGACATTGCACGGTGGCGCTGCGACGATGGCGCGATGATCCGGTTTCTCACAGCGGGTGAATCCCACGGCCCGGCGCTGGTGACGATTGTCGAGGGACTCCCCAAGGACCTGTCGTTCACCGCCGAAGGGTTGAGCGCAGAGCTGGCCAGGCGCCGCCTCGGGCATGGAAGAGGCCCGAGAATGCGGATCGAGCGTGACGAGCTCGAGATCCTCGGCGGGGTCCGATTCGAACGAACGCTTGGCAGCCCGGTTGCAGTCGCCATCAGAAACACAGAATGGGAACGCTGGTCCGCGGAGATGGCCCCGGGCCCTGGCGCGGCCGAGCGACCGATGACCACACCCAGGCCGGGACATGCCGACCTGGCGGGGATGTTGAAGTACAACACCTATGACGCCCGTGACATATTGGAGCGGGCGTCGGCGCGGGAAACCGCGGCGCGAACGGTCGCAGGCTATGCGGCAAAGCAGCTCCTCGCCGAGGTAGGGATCAGCGTCCTCAGCCACGTGGTTCGTATCGGGCCCGTCGCGGCGGCCAAGGGTCTCGTCCCGGGCGCGGGCGACAAGGAGGCCGTGGACGCATCACCGGTTCGCGTGTACGACGACCAAGGCGCCGAGACGGCGATGATCGCCGCCATCGACACCGCAAAGAGCGAGCGTGACACCCTCGGCGGCATCGTTGAAGTAGTCGCCCACGGCGTCCCTGCAGGTGTCGGCAGCCACGTCCACTACGACCGCAGACTCGACACGCTGCTCGCCGGAGCGCTCATGTCGATTCCCGGCATCAAAGCCGTCGAAGTCGGGGACGGGTTCGCCTCCGCCTCCCGCTTCGGTAGCGAGGCCCACGATGAGATCCTCATCGGGGACGGCGGCGATGGGGTGGTCAGGGAAACCAACCGGGCGGGCGGCATCGAAGGTGGTATCTCCAACGGTTCCCTCATCAGGGTCAGGGCCGCCCAAAAGCCGCTGTCGACGCTGATGCGCCCGCTGCGATCGATCGATGTGAAGACCAAGGAGGCGGCCGATGCGTTCCGCGAGCGCAGCGATGTGTGTTCGGTGCCGGCCGCCGGCGTCGTCGCCGAGCAGATGGTTGCCATCGTGCTCGCCGCCGAGATGCAACGAGTGTACGGAGGCGACACCCGGTCCGCGTTCATCGAAGCACATCAGGCCCACCTGGCGCGCCTCGCCGCCTACTGATGGGCCACATCTGGCTGATCGGGTTGATGGGAAGCGGCAAGAGCGCCGTCGGCTCGGTGCTGGCCAAGCGCTCCGGCCTCCCCTTCTACGACATCGACGACCGGGTGGAACGCATCTCCGGACGGACGGTGAGCGACATCTTCTTCATAGAAGGTGAGGATGCCTTCCGAAACCTCGAGGCCGACGAACTGCGAACGGTTGCCGCCGAGCCCGACGGGGTCGTGGCCACCGGGGGTGGTTCGGTCCTTGCCGAGAGCAACGTCGCCACCATGAGCGACAGCGGAACGGTGGTGTTACTCGAGGTGACCCCGGAGACGGCGGCGGCCAGGATCGGCGACGCCGGGACCCGCCCGCTGATCGGCGGAGACACCCTGGAACGGCTCGCCGATATCTTCGCCGATCGCGCCGTTGCCTATCGGGTTGCGGCCGAGGTCGTCGTGGACGGCAACGACGACGTCGAGACCGTCGCCGATCGTGTGGAAACCGCGTGCGACATGTGATCACCGAAGGTGAGGAAGTGGTCTCCGAGATCCTCGTTGGCCCCGGCTTGATCGATGGCTCTCCACTGCTCCCCGAGCGCGACGGTCGGTCGCAGGTGGCGATCCTCACCCAGCCGGTGGTGACCGGACTTGGCGAAGTCGTCGCCGAACGGTTGGCCGCCGAAGGGTATGGAACGGTCTCGATGACGCTGCCCGACGGTGAAGCGGCCAAGCGGATGGGGGTCATCGAGGATGTGTACCGCCGGCTGGGCGCCGCGGGCGTGGCACGTGGCGACACCATCGTCGGCATCGGTGGAGGAGCCCTCACCGACGCCGCAGGGTTCGTTGCCGCCACCTACATGCGCGGGATCGAGGCGGTGTTCATCCCGACTACGTTGCTCGGTGCCGTCGATGCCGCCGTCGGCGGCAAGTCTGCGGTGAACGTCGACGGAAAGAATCTCGCAGGAGTGTTCCGACACCCCACCAGGGTCGTCGTCGATATCGACCTCCTCGCCAAGCTCCCGGAGTCACTGCTGGCAGAGGGTGCCGCCGAAGCCCTGAAGTCGGGGTACATCGGCGACCCGTTCTTGGTTGCCCTCTACGAGACACACGGTCTCGGGGCTCCTCTCGCCGAGGTCGTTGACCGGGCGGTCACCGTCAAGGCCGAGGTCGTGTCCTCGGATTTCACCGAGCGTGGCCGGAGGGCGATCTTGAACTACGGGCACACGATCGGTCACGCGGTGGAGGTGGCTGCTGGGATGAGCCATGGCGATGCGGTCGCTGTCGGCATGGTGGCAGCGGCCACCCTCTCGGAGATAGTGACGGGCTTCGACGGAGCGACCGAGCAGCGTGACCTCATCGCCTCGGTTGGCCTGCCGGTGGAGGCGCCGACAGTATCCATGGCACGGGTCGAAGAGTTGATGGCGCTTGACAAGAAACGGGACGACGGGGGCCTCCGTTTCGTGGTGTTGGAGGAGGTGGGGAGGCCAGCGGTGGTGCACGCCGATCCGACTAGCGTACGCGCCGCACTGGCTGCTGTCGGCATCGAGGAGCAGAAGCCGTGATCTCGACCAACGACGTGAAACCCGGCATGGCGCTGAATTTGCCGGACGGCCTATACCAGGTGGTGGAGTACCAGCACGTCAAACCGGGAAAGGGCAAGGCGTTCGTGCGGATGAAGCTCAAGAACCTCACTTCTGGGGGAGTGGTCGATCGCACCTTCCGCGCAGGTGAGAATCTCCCAAGAGCAACGATCGACCGCCGCGACTACCAGTACCTCTTTCGCGACGACCTGGGGTTCACCTTCATGGACGGTGAGACGTTCGACCAGCTCATCCTAACGACGGAGGCCGTCGGCCCCGAAGCTTCGTACCTGGCGGCAGGTGCAACCGTTCGGCTGTCGATGTTCGAGGGCAAACCGATCGGGATCGAACTCCCTGCCGCCGTCGAGCTGGAGGTCACCCATGCCGAGCATGCTGTGAAGGGAGATCGGGTGTCGAGTGCGACCAAGCCGGTGACGCTATCGACCGGGCTGGTGATCCAGACCCCGCTCTTTGTCGACATCGGCGACATTGTGAAGGTCGACACGCGCACCGGGGACTACATCACCCGAGTCTCGTGAGCCGGCAAGAGGCGCGGGAGCGCGCCATCGGGCTCCTGTACTCGGCCGACGCAGGCGATCTCTCCCAGATCGAGTCCTCCAAACACGAGGGACGCGGCTTTCGACTTGCCCATGAGACCTGGTTACACGTTGAGGAAATCGACGCCGTGCTCGACGCTGAGGCCACCGACTGGCGGGTGGCCCGGATGCCTGCCGTTGACCGGGCGGTCCTGCGTCTCGGCGTGTACGAGCTCCGCTATACCGACACCCCGGTCGCCGTTGTCTTGTCCCAGGCTGTCGAGCTTGCCAAGCGTTACTCGACGGCGCGATCCGGTCGTTTCGTCAACGGTGTGCTCGCCAAGATCGCCGAGCAGCCGCGCACCGGTTGATCCGATCGCCCCGCCAACCCAGGGTTCCCAGGTAGATATATCGCCCTGTTCTGTTGCAGCACATCCCTGACACATGTCGCGGGTCTTCCCTGACAGTGTTGGGGGTATGTGGAGTGAGATTGCCATGAGTGTGCGTCGTGCCATCGCGGAGGCGGATGTGTCGACG
>SMVB01075415.1_pt1 | contig 15114 bp, 14 predicted proteins | sample 2456461 | NCBI WGS metagenome assembly SMVB01 (sample SAMN11095934, study PRJNA526329) | marine sediment metagenome | biome: Marine sediment; feature: Surficial sediment; material: Deep marine sediment; isolation source: Hadal surficial sediment | place: Pacific Ocean | collected 2014-05 | depth... | reverse complement strand
GCGTCTCGCTCTGCGGGCGCGTCTCGCTCTGCGGGCGCGTCTCGCTCTGCGGGCGCGGCGACCGGTCTCTTGCGGCTCGGCCGCGGGCTGCGGACGGAGCTCTCCGCCTCGGCCGCGCCGGTCTCGGCCGCCGGCTTCGAGGCCCTCTTCTTCCTGGAGCGCGAGCGCTTCTTGCCGGATGGGCCCCGGGGCGCCTTCTCCGTCGCTCCGCTGAGCCCGGCGCCGAATGCGAAACTGTCGGCGTCGGCGCCACTCCCGCTCGCGGGGGACTTGCGTTCGGATTGGGAAGAGCGGGTCTGCTCGTTCCCACCCGGGCCCTCGCCCGGGAATCGTTGTGCTGTCATTTTAAAGGATGGTCGACCGGCGCGGGGGGGAGCGCCCTCGTCCGGGGACGCCCGGCGCGGCTCGCGCGAGCGAGCGCAGTCACCAGGGGCGGGCCACCCCTGCTCCAGTCGCGCGCCAGTCGACCGCGCGTTGCGGTGGACGGGTCGGTCGCGCCTGGAGGGGGGCCGTTCAGCCTTGGGCGCCGGTCTGTGTTCGGGTTGTCGATGTGGGCCAGGGGCCCGGAAGGGACCCGGCGGAAGGCCGGGCCGCTGTGCTCTATCGCCCGGCAAGCTAGCCGGGACTCGGAATCGCGCCATCTCGGCGGCTCCCACGGGGAGCCGCGGCTCAGGGCAGGGCCCATGGCAGGGCGCGCATTCTCATGCTGGCGAATCGGCGGGGCCGAGTCGAACCTCAAGCCCGAAAACCGAAGAACACCCGCGGGCATCGGCGCTCGGGTGTTCTTCGAATGGGTCCTAGCCTCGTCTCGTCGCCCGCCTCAGCCTCCGATGGGCCTCACGAGGGCCTCGATCTCGTCCTTGAGCCGCGTACGGCGCCGGCCGAGCTCCTGCTGGAGGATGAACTCGGTGTCCTGGGAGGAGTGCACGAGCGTCGGCGTGATGAAGATCACGAGGCTCCGGCGGTCGCGCGACTCGGACTTGTGCTTGAACAGCTCCCCGATGATCGGGATCCGCGAGATGAAGGGCACGCGCGTCTTCGTGGAGACGTCGGCGTCCGTCGTGAGACCACCGATCACCGCGGTCTGACCGCTCTCGAGCATCATGGTCGTGATCAAGGTCGACGAACGCGTCCGCGGTAGGGCGATCGTGCCCTCCAGGCCGGAGGCGCCCACCGTAAAGATGTCGAAGCCTGAGGGCGCCAGCGCGGAGGTCACGGACGAGCCGGAGAGACTGGTCTCCTTCGGGATGACCTCCAGGAAGATGGTCTGCGTGCCGGGCACGACGTTCGGCCGGACGAGGAGCTGGAAGCCGACCTCGACCGGTGAGCCCTGGGCCTCGGCCACGGTCAGCTGCAGGCCGCCCGCCTGTCCCTGTTCGGAGCGCGCCTCCGCGTAACGCACGGTCTCGCCCACGAAGATCGTCGCCTCGGCGCCGTCCATCGTGATGATCCTCGGGGCCTGGATGACCTCGCTCTTCGTGTCGCGCTGCAGGAGGCGCAGGGTCGCGGTGACTTGCGTGAAAGAGAGGGCGCCGAAGATCGTGTCCGGGAGCACCGTCTCGCCGAAGTTCCGGCTCTCGTCCGCGAAGGGTCCAGTGCCGCTGTCGTTGGCGATGAGGTCGTCCTCGAAGCCGCCCCGGCCCAGGTTGAAGGGGAAGCTGATCGGGATCTGCCCACCGGTCATGGTGATGGCAGGCCCCTGGTCCCCGTAATCCACACCGATGTTCAGTACGTCCGAGTTGGTGGTGGAGACGAACTTGACGTCGATGAACACCTGCTGGGGCTGCACGTCGAGCCGCCGGATCATCTCGAGCAAGGCCTCGTGCACCTGGACGGTGTCACGGACGATGATGACGTTCTGGGAGTCGATGTAGTCGAGCTCGCCCGAGCCCGACAGCGCCTTCTCGAAGGCCCTGAGCGCCGTGAAAGTCCTCTTGATATCGTCACCCGCGCCCGCCTGCTGCGCCACCCTCTGGCCGCCGACGAAGTTGGACTTCAAGATGGGGTAGTAGATGCTCTTCGGCCGCATGTACCGCAACTGGTAGCTGCGCGTCACCTGCTGGGCCTCGAGGCTGAGCGGATCGACCACGCGCAGAATGCCCCGTCGCTCATGGACGACCGTATACCCGCGCGTCTTCGCGACTTCCTCCAGGGCGTCACGCCAGGGGACGTCCTTGAGTTTGACGGAGAGCGTGCCGGTGACCTCGGGGCTGACGATGATGTTCGCGCCGCCGATCGTCGCGATCGCACTGATGATCTCGTTGATGTCCGCGTTGGGGAAGTCGATGGTCACCCGCGTCGGCTCCGTGATCTTCAGGACACCACTCTTGTCCTCTTCCACGACACAGCCCGCTAGTTCGACTGCGTACTCGAGCGCGTCCCTCCAGCCGACATCCGTGATCTGAAGGTCGCGAACCTTGTTCTCCCCGCCCTCGAGGATGACGATGTTCGCGCCCGAACGGTCGCGGAGGTGTTGCACGATCTGGGATAGATCCTGCTCCGCGACATTGAAGCTCACGCGCGCGTCCAGGCTGGGGACTTGAGCTGCGACGGGTGCCGAGAGGACGGCGAGCGCAGCTGCGCAAAAAAGTGCCTTGACTGTCTTCACTGTGTCTCCCACCCGGGTTTTACCCGGGGTCACTTTGCTAGCGGGGTCAGATGCCTCGACCAAGAATCAATCCACGAAAGTAGAACTCGATCTCATCGGGAAAAATGTCGGTGATCTCCAGCTCCTCGTTCACCATGTCACCGATGGTCATCGTGCGTCCATTGATGACCACTGCAGGCTGCGCGCCCTCCATGATCGCCACTCCCGAGACGGTCATTTCGATCTTGGAGAAGTCGCGCAAAGTCCTGGATTCCCACGCGAGCTCGCGAATCTGATCCGCCAAGCCCATCCGCACGGGATCCCCCTTCAGGAGATCCAGGCTGTTCTCTACGGTGCCGAACGTCTCTAGCGCTAGAGCGTACTCACCGTGGTCGACGTAACGGGACATCGCATCGTGCACCTCGGTCAGCATCTCCTTGCTGGGGCCGATCAGGCCCTGGCTCAAGGTGAGGTTTGCGCGAAGCTCGTCGAGCGGGTCGTAGACGGAGTTGGTCAAGCGCTTCTGCGCAGGCACGTAGGTGATCGCGCCTTCCGCCGACAGGCGCCGCAGGTCATCCTCGATTCCTGCAAGCATCTCTTCGAGGTCGCGCCGTGCGACCATCGCAGCGAGGACGTTCTTCGCCGTCTCGACCGCCTCGAACTGGAGCTCCGCCGCCTCCATGCGCTCCGCGAGGTCGGTGACGATCTCCATCTGCTCCGGAACAGTGTAGGCGCTCGCGTCGCGGGCATTCGCAGGCACGCGCGGGTCGACCATGGGGTCACGACGCCCGCGGGGTCCGCGATAGTTGTAGCTGGACAGCGTGAGCGCCTGGCGGCGGCGATTGATCTCGCCGGCGAGCAGGTCGCGCTTGCGGTCATAGCCCTCGATCCGAACGGACTTCACCGTGTTCTTCGGGTCGTACTTGTACGTCTCGATATCCAACTGGACCTTGTGCATCGCGACGCCGTCGGCCTCGATCTGGGTGCGCGACGCGGAGGTGATCTTGAACGACGGCACGGCGATGAACCGGCTGTGGGTCTCGATGCGGTCGAGCATGTCCAGGAACTGGAACGAGTCCCCTTCCAGCGAGAACTGGTAACTCACCTTGTCGAAGGCAGTGGTGCTCCCGCGGCGCGTAGTGCTCTTGGGCTTGTAGGAGGTCGCCCTGACTCCCGATTCACCCATGTAATCGTGGAAGGTCCGGATGAGGTTGTTCACGTCCTCGGCGTTCGGCAGGATCGCCTCGATGACCTCTGACATTTCGCGCAGGACGATGACCTCGCGCTCGAGATCGGCCGTACCCCCGATGATCACGCGCGCAGATTTGATCTCTGACCTGAGGTTCTCGTTGTCCTGCTGCGATTTCTCGATCTCCTCGCTCTTCATGTAGATGAGCCCGGAGATGCAAGCGACGAGTAGGATGCCACCGGCGACGGTGACCAGCATGATCTTGCGCTCGTTCACTTGCTCTCCTCCTCGCGTTTCATCGCCTGACGATCTTCGGCGCTCTTGAGCTTGAGCGAGAGCGGGAACGACCACACTTCGCTCGGCACGAGGTCTTCATCCTTCGGGTTCTGGGTCCCCTCCGGAGAGGCCGGCGCCGAGAACGTGTCGATGAAGTTGCTGATGCTCTTGTCCTCGACGTCCTCGAGGAAGTTGGCCACCTGGTCCCACTTGGGGGAGCCCGAGTGACCGGAGGCCTTCAGGGTCCCGAAGTTGCCGTTGCGGCCACCCGGCTCCTGCTTGACGGTGAGGTCGTCGAACCAGATGTAGTGACGCACTCCGTCCCCACCCAGGTTCACGAGATCCACGAGCTCGTCGAACTTCTGCGTCCAAAGGATGCGGTTCATGTTGATCTCGGCGAGCGTCGATTCGCGCAACGCGTGAAACTTCATCTCCCCGCCGAGGTCGTTGTGGTAGCTCACCTGCGGCGTCAGGCCGTCCATCTCGAGCTGCAGAACGTTGCGCTCGGTCCGGATCTCGGCGGCGATGCCGAAGGTCATCCAACCCCAGTAGGCCAGCAGGGAACTGTTGATTGCGACGGCGAGGGACATGGCCGCCATCAGCTTGATGGGGGTCCGCGCGCGACGCCGATATTCTTCGGGTAGCAGGTTGATCCGAATCATGATGTGCGCACCCTCGAGGCGAGCCCGACGGCGACGACCAGGGACGGGGCCCAGGCTTCCAACTCTTCGACGTCCACACGACCGGAATCGATTCGAAGCCCCTCGAGCGGGTTCCAGGTCCGCGCCGGGCGGCCGGTAGCTTGTTCGATGTAGGCGGTGGCGCCCGGGGCGAGGACTCCACCACCGGAGAGCAACAGCTCCTCGACGGCGATTCCCTCGTGATGCTCGACGTAGTCGATCGAGAGTGAGAGCTCGCTCGCCAGGTCTTCCAGGACAGGTGTGATCGCGCTGTTCACTTCGGCCTCGTGGGCCTCACCGGCGCGCTTGATCGCCTCGGCTTCGAACCCCTCGACGCCGAGCCGTCGGGCGACGGCCTGGGTCATGTCCGAGCCGCCGATGTTGATCTCCCGACTGAAGCAGCTCTCGCCGCGGCGGATCACGTTGATCGACGTGCGCTCCGCGCCGACATCGATCAGCGCCGTCGCGCGCCCGTCGCCCTCGTCCGCCATGACCTCGTCGGGGATGCCACACAGCTCCCAGGCATTCGCGATCGCGAACAGGTCGAGGTCGATGGCGAAGGGCGTGAGACCCTGTTCCTGTACGAGCTGCACCTGGGCCTCGAGCGTCTCCCGGCGACAAGCGGCGAGGAGGACGGTCATCATCTGGTCGTCCTGGGGACCGGCCTCGGAGTCGGAGGCCTGCCCGACCGTGCGGTTCAAGGCCTGGCAGTCCAGCACGACCTCGTCGAGGTCGAAGGGCAGGTACTTGTCCGTCTCGAAGCGGATGGCCTGCATGAGCTCCTCGTCCGCCATTCTCATCATCGGGACGTAGCGCACGACGACGGACTGGCCGGAGACTCCGGTGACCACGCGCTTGCTCTTGAAGCCACCGTCCTTGAAGACCTGCTCGACGGCTTCGCGGACATCCCCGCCGGGCGGGATCTCCGCACGGGCGAAGCCCGTGATGACCGGCTCAGGTCCATCCAGGGTCAACTCGACGGCCTTGACCACCGAGCTGCCGATATCCAACCCAACGACGCTCTTATTTCTACGAAACACGATCGCCAAACACTCCGGTAGACGGGGCCGGACTCGGTGGGTGCTTTTGGGGAGCTCCGCCGGCCATCCAAGCGGACCAATCGGACCGGAACGGGTCAGGGGTTTAGAGCGTTTCTCCGAAACCCGCTCCGATGAGCTCGGCGAGGCCCTCGACGAGCCGTTCTGCATCCACTCCGACGGCTCTGATCTCCAGCACGGACGCCCGCCCCGCGGTCAGCGTCATCAGGGCCAGAATGCTCTTCCCGTTCACCTCTTTGTCGCCGCAGCGCACCCAGAGGGCACTCTCGAACCCGAGAGCGAGTGAGACGATCGCGTGGCAAGGCCGCGCGTGCAGACCAGCCTCGTTGACGATCGTTACCTCCCGGCGGACTTCCACGGCGTTCGGTTCGGAAAAGACTTCCGGGTGACGCACTCCGCCGCCTGAGGCTCAGACGGTCCGCTTCTCCTTCAAGAGATCGACGAGCTCCTTCTTCGTCTTCGCGTGGATCGCGAAGTTCCTGAAGTCGACGTCCCGTCCCAGCTTCGCGATCCAGCGCATCATCTCGAGGTGCTGCTCGGGATCGTGCAGCTCGCCCGCTTCGGCCGGTCGCAGGACCGTGAACAGGATCTTGACGGGAGCCCCGTCCACCGCGTCCCATTCCGCCCCACCCGGGTGAATCCCGAGGCTGCAGATCGCCTTCTCCAGGCCCGGGAGTTTCACGTGCGGGATCGCAACGTTCATCCCTACTCCAGTCGAAGCCAACTGCTCCCGATCGACGAGGGCCTGGAACGCCCGCTCCTGGAGCTCAGCCGACAGCTGGTCGGACTTGACGAGGACGCCGAGGATTTCCTGCAGCACTTCCTCCTTGGACCCGCCCCGGAGACTCACGCTGCAGCTCTTGGGCTTGAATTCTTTCCACCAGTTCATGATCGCGAGCGCGAGACGACTATTCGCCGCTGTTCCGGCGTCGAGGGGACTGCGATTGCAGGGGAGAGTGTAGCGCCTGGCGGACCAGCCGGGCCCGCCAAGCGTCAGATTCGGTTGAGTCCCCGATCAGTGCCCGATCCGGCCGCCCCGATGCCGGTCGCGGGTGACCTTGTCGTGATGGCGCTTCAAGTGCCGGGTCATCCGATCGATCGCCTCGTCGAGGACCACCGAGAACGCGCCGCCCTTCACGTCCGCCACGAGGACCGTTCCCCGGCCGACGTTCGCCACGAGCTCCACGCGGTGATCCTCTTTCTGGCGCTCGAGCATGGCTCTCATCGAAACCACCCGATCATGGAATTTCACGAGGCCCTGCAGCCTCTCCTCGACACCGTCACGGATTCGGGCCGGGTAGTCGTGGTGAAGGATGGCGACCTGCGTTTCCATGCAAACCTCCGCTTTCAGGGTGTTGATGTACTCCGGGATCTCACCCGCTCGTCCGCGAGCGGGCCGCAAGCTGCCACTCGGTGCCCCCCTGCGCCGTCCGGCGCGACGGGCGGCGCGACGGTGCCCCGGGCAGAACGCGACCGGGTCTCCTCCGGGTCGCGAATCGGGCCTGGTGCACGCGTGGCTCCGAGAAGGCCAAGGAGCGGGCGACGGAACGCCTGGGCCCCCTCGTAGCGAGGACTCCCGGCCGACTCCCAGGGATGCGTGCGAGACACCATCGAGGACCTTGCTCTACCTTGGACGGCGGCGGCGGATCGGTCAATAGCCGGGGCGGAGACAGTGGGGCTCCAAGACCGTCGGTCGCTCCGAAACCTCTGCGACCGCAGAGCTTGCATTCGGGCAGCGCGGGCGCGGGCCCGCCTGCATCCCGGAAGCGCGCCGGGCTCGCGATCCGGGCCCGGGTCCGGTTCCGCTGCGATTCCGAAGACCTAGCCCGCCCCGAAGCGCATCACCCCCGGTCGTCCCCGCGGCCCCGGTTCTCCGTCCGCGAAGACCGGCTCGTCGTACAGCACCCGGAGGAGGTAGAGCCCGCACGCGGGCGCCGTCGGGCCCGCCGCCGTCCGATCGCCCGTTGCGAGCGCCCGATCGATCGCGCTCGGCTCGAGCTTGCCGCGCCCGACGTAGATCAGCGTCCCGGCGATCGTGCGCACCATGTTGTACAGGAAGCCCGTGCCCTCGATGACGAACGCGAATCGATCCCTGTGCGCGATCAGGCGGAGCGCGGACACCTTGCGCACGGTCGTCTTGCGTTCCGAGCCCGAGTTCCCGAATGCGCGAAAGTCGTGCGTGCCGATCAGCCGGCGCGCCGCGCTGCGCATCTTCTGGAGATCGAGAGCGGCGGAGGTCCAGTGCGCGTACTTGCGCCCGATGGGCGGGCGGAAGCGGCTCGTGAGCGTCAGGAAGAGGTAGCGCTTGCCGACGGCGTCGAACCGCGCGTGGAAGTCGTCGCGACAGGTCTCGAGCTCGCGGATCACGATCCCCTTCGTCACGTGGGCGTTCAGCGCGTGGCGCAGCCGATCGTCCTCGAGGCGCGTCTCCACGTGGAAGTTGGCCACCTGGCGCAGCGCGTGCACGCCCGTGTCCGTGCGCCCCGATCCGTGAACCGTCGAGACCTGGCCGAGCAGGGACACGAGGGCGTCCTCGATCGCTCCCTGGACCGACGCGAACCCCTCCTGCCGTTGCCAGCCGTGGAATAGGGCGCCGTCGTAGGCAATTTCAGCCCGCACGTTCCGCATGGCGCGGGAGAATAACGGAACGGCCTCCGCGCGGGAACGGGTTCGCGTCAGGTGCCGTATCGGCGGCGGCGGTACGAGCTGGGGATGTCGAGCTCCTTGCGGTACTTCGCGACCGTACGGCGGGCGACTTTCACGTCGCGACCCGCGAGCGCCGCCACGACTTCGTCGTCCGACATCGGGCGGTCCGGATCCTCCGCGGCGATGAGCCCGCGGACGAGCTCGCGCACTTCGTCGCGCGCCTTGTCGGCCCCCGCCCCGGCGGCGGCCTGGAAGAACGTGCGCAAGGGGAAGATGCCCCACGGCGTCTGCGCGTACTTTCCGGAAACGGCACGGCTGACCGTGCTGACGTGGATGCCGAGCTCCTCCGCCATCCCGTTCATGAACAGCGGCCGCAGGTGGCCCGGCCCCTGCGTGAGAAAATCCCGCTGGTGCTCGAAGATCGCCTTCGCGACAGCGAGCAGGGTCTGGCCCCGGTGCTCGATCGCCTCGACGATCCACCGCGCTCCTTCGAGCTTGCCGCGCAGGTAGGCCCGCACGTCGCGCGGCTGGGAACGGTCCTTCGCGAGCGCCCGCACGCTCCCGTCGATGCTGACCGGCGGGAGCACGCCGCTTGCGAGGCACACCGCGTGGCCGTCGCCCGACCATTCCACGAGGATGTCCGGCACGATCGTCGGCACGCTCTCCTCGAGGAGGCGCGCGACGGGACGCGGGTCGAGATTCCTGAGCATGCCGAGGAGCTCCTGGAGTTTCCCGATGTCGAGTCCGAGGCTGCGCGCGACGCTCGGGAGCTTGTTCCGCGCGAGCTCTTCGAGGAAGTCCTCCAGCAGCGCGCAGAGCAGCGCGTAGTCCGGGTCGCCGGGATCGAGCTGCATGAGCAGCGCCTCGATCGCGTTGCGGGCGCCGAGCCCGCGGGGCTCCAGCGTCTGCATGGCCGCGATCGCGCGGCCCAGCTCACACTCCCCCCCCGCGAGCCCCTGCGCGCGCGCGAGCTCCATGAGGCGGTCGTCGCTCACGGACAGGAACCCGGCGCCGTCGAGGCAGCCGACGAGGAACCGCACCCATTCGCGGAGCTCCGGTTCGATCTCTTCGGTGGCCAGCTGCTCCTCGACCACGTCCGCGAGGCTCCGGCCCCGGTCCGGCTGGTTGCGCAGCATCTCGTCGTGCGCCTCGGTATCGGCCATCGTCCCCCGTCGTCCCACCTCCGGGTCCGGCGGCGTGGGGTGCTCGAGGACGAGCGCTTCGTTGCTCTCCGCGGCATCGAGGAGGTAGCGTTCGAGATCCGTCGTCGGCAGCTGAAGGATCTCGATCGACATCAGCATGCGGGGCAGGAGCAGCATCTGCTGCTCGCCGCGCATCTGCATGGAGGTGTTCAGTCCCGGTCGAGCCATGGGCGAAACCCGCCCTCGGCGCGATTCCAGGGCCCTATCGGCCACTCTTCCCCTAGAGGTTGAGGGGCTGGAAGGGCGGCCCTCAGGGGCGTTTCGTCGATCGGACGGGGCGCCGGCCCTCGAGCGCGTCCGCGAGCACTCCGCGGTGCAGGTATTCGATGGCGCTGCCCGCCGGGAGCCCGCGGGCGAGACGCGTGATCACGAGCTCTGGATCCGCGATGGACTCGAGGGCCTCGAGCACGAGGAGCGCCGTGGCTTCGCCCTCCGCGTCCGCGTCCGTGGCGAGGATCACTTCACGCACCCCTCCGGCCCGCACGCGCCGCACGAGAGCGTCGAGCGACAGGTGCTCGACCTCCGTCCCCTCGGCCGGCTGGAGCGTGCCCATCAACACGTGGTAGCGCCCGGAGAACACGCCCGAGCGTTCGAGCGCTTCGACGTGCCGGGGCTCTTCCACGACGCACACCTTCGAGTCGTCGCGCGCGACGTCGGAGCAGATCGGGCAGGGGTCCGCCTCCGTCACGTTGCAGCACACGTTGCAGCGGACGGCCTCCCGTACGGCGCGATCGATGGCCGCCGAGAGCTCCCGCGCCTTAGGATCGCGCAGCACGTGGAAGGTGAGCCGCTCCGCGGTGACCCGGCCGACACCCGGGAAGCGCCGGAAGGCTTCCACGAGGTCCTCGATCGGCGCGGGGTACGGCACTCGCCCGGACCTCAAGTGAGCCCTGGCAGGTTCAGCCCGCCGGTAACCTTGGCGAGACGCTCCTCGCTCATCTTGGCGGCCCTGCCGATCCCGTCACGGAGCGCGGCGAGGAGCAGGTCCTCGAGCGCCGACTTGTCACGCAGGCGCATGGCGTCGTCGGACAGCTCGACCTTGTCGACGCGACCGTCGCCCGTCACCCTCACGCTCACGAGGCCGCCGCCCGCCGTGCCCTCGACGGTGGTCGTCCTGAGCTCCTCACGCGCCTCCTCCATCGCCCGCTGCATCTTCTGGGCCTGCTTCAGCAGGTTCCCCATCTCGCCGAAGGATCCGCTCATGTTCGTCTCGATGCCGCGCGCTCGATCTTAGCACTCCCTGGCCTCGAGCCCGTGTGAAAGGTCGGCCGCGTCAGTCTTCGACACGGCCGTCGAACAGATCGACGACCTCCCGGGTGAAGACGTCCTCATCGCCTGGCTTCGTCTCGGCGGCGTCTTCGAGGGTGACCTCGAGCGCCTGCCCGACGGCGTCGCTGAAGGCCTTCGTACACCGCTTGAGGGCGCGGGGCCCCGTGATCAGGAGCCGCTCCTCGTCGAGCAGATCGACCACCTTGATGACGGCGCGGCCGCCGCCGTACTGCACGAGGCGGCCGCGGCGCCGGAGGAGCTCGGCGAGCGCGGCGCTGCTCGACCCCAGCTCCTCCAGGAACCCGCTCCACGCGTCGGCGGTGCTGTTCGTCCGCACGCGCGCGCCGCCGCCCGGCCCGGTTCCGGGACCGCCCCGCTGCGCCGCGGGGGCGGGCTCCGACGACGCGCGAGCGGGGCTGGGCTGGACCCGCACGGGTGGCGCGGCCGGGGCCGTGTCATCGGGGGCCTGCGTGCGCGCTGATGGCGCGGCAGCGGCAGGATTACGGGCGGGCGGCGTCACGCCGGCGAGGCGCCCCTCGAGCGCCAGCAGGCGATCGCCGATCTCCGCGAGGTCGAGTGTCGCCTCGGGGCGGCACAGTTCGAGGAGCGTGATCTCGAGCACGAGTCGGGCGTGCGAGGGGAGGAGCCGCATCCGCTCGCGTGCGTGCAGCAGCTCCTGAAGCCACAGCTCGAGTCGCGGGGCACCGATTTGCCTGCCGCGCTCGACGAGGGCCGCGCGCGTCTCGTTCCCTCCGGGAAGCAACGGAGCATCCACGCCGCAGAGTGCGGCGACGAGACACGCGCGCAGGTGGTCCAGGATCCCGGTGAGGAGCTCCGCCTCGCGGCCCGAGGCGTCGGGCAACGCGGAGATCACGGCGGCAGGCTCGCCCGCCAAGACGTTCCGGATCACCTCCTCGACGAGCGCCGTCGAGCCCTCGCTCGAGAGCAGCTCGACGTCCGTGAGTCGCGGGCTGGCCCCGACGAGTGCGAGGAGTTGATCGGCGAGCGAGAGCGCATCGCGCATCCCGCCGCGCGCGCGTCGCGCGAGCTCGTCCGCGACGCCCGCCTCGACGTCGACGCCCTCGGCGGAGAAGATCTCGCTGAGCTTCTTGGAAATCGTCGCCTCGGGGATAGGCACCAGCTGGAGAACCTGGCACCGCGAGCGAACCGTCTCGGGAATCTTGTGCGGCTCGGTCGTCGCGAACAGGAACTTGACGTGGGGCGGCGGCTCCTCGAGCGTCTTCAGGAGCGCGTTGAAGGCGCTCGTCGAGAGCATGTGCACCTCGTCCAGGAGATACACCTTGAAGCGCGCGCGCAGGGGCATGTAGGCGGCCTGCTGGCGCAGCTTCCGGACGTCGTCCACGCCGGTGTTGGACGCGGCGTCGATCTCGAAGAGGTCCACCTCGGTGCCCGTGTCGGCTGCGAGGCAACGCTCGCACTCGCCGCAGGGTTCGGGCGTCGGTCCCTGCTCGCAGTTGAGCGCCTTGGCGAAGAGCCGCGCGCAGGTCGTCTTGCCCGTCCCGCGCGGCCCGGTGAACAGGTACGCGTGCCCGATCCGCCCCTCGGTGATCGCCCCGCGCAGCGTGCTCGTGACGACGTCCTGCCCCACGACCTCGTCGAAGGTCTTGGGGCGGTACTTGCGGGCGAGGACGAGGTACGACATGGGCTAGCCTGGATCATTCATAGGGTAACCGGTCTTCGCCCTGGCGAGCGCGCCGGTGGGTCCGGGCACCTCGCGCCTGAATCGGGGATCTTAGGGCTGCTCCGTTCCCGGCCTGACCCGGTTCGAACCCGACGCATCGCGTGGGACCGGACCCACCGCCGGGCTCGCCGCGTGGCTCCCGACCCGAGGATCTGGTATGGCGGAGAGGGCGGGATTCGAACCCGCGGTGCCGTTGCCGACACACACGCTTTCCAAGCGTGCTCCTTCAGCCACTCGGACACCTCTCCACTCTGTCACTCTGAAGACGAAGATGGCGGAGAGGGAGGGATTTGAACCCCCGGTCCACGTAAGTAGACGCTGGTTTTCGAAACCAGTCCGTTCAGCCGCTCCGGCACCTCTCCGCTCCAGTGCGCGCCCCCCGACCGGCCCGCGGGCGGGCCGTGCCCCTGCGTCCGGCGCCGGTGGTACCGACGCGACGTCACGGGCTCGGCCTGACCTCAAGCTGTCTGCGGGGTCGTGCGCTTGCTTCTAAAGAACGACTGAAGGAGTGCGCGCGCTTCTTCCGCGTGCACGCCTTCCGTGATCGTGGCCCGGTGGTTCAGACGCGGATCGCAGAGCACCTGCCCCAGCGAGGCGCAACCTCCAAACTTCGCGTCCCGCACGCCCCAGACGACGCGCTCCACGCGGGCATGGGAGAGAGCGCCGGCGCACATGAAGCACGGCTCGACCGTCGTGTAGACCGTCGCACCGACGAGCCGCAGGTCGCCGGTCGCCCGCACCGCCGCGCGGATCGCCAGCATCTCCGCGTGGGCGGTTGGGTCCTGCCGCAGGCGCGTCATGTTGTGCGCGCTGGCGACGACCTCGCCGGCCTGAACGATCACTGCGCCGATGGGGACCTCGTCGAGCGCCTCGGCCCGCCGGGCCTCCTCGAGCGCGAGGGCCATGAAGCGCTCGTCGTCGGAGCCTGCCGGTCGGGGTTGCGGAACGCTGCCCGGGAACACACCGGTCCCGAACTCGCGCTCTGCTCGCGCCTGCTCTGCGACTTCCAGTGACAAGGGTTCCTCTGGCTTCGTGCTCTCGGGCCGGGCTGCGATCGGGGGTCGCAGCGCGAGGTCGAATCGGGCGGGCGTGAACTGGTACACCCGACAGGATTCGAACCTGTAACCTCCTGATCCGTAGTCAGGTGCTCTATCCAGTTGAGCCACGGGTGCGCGGGCGGAAGGTTGTAGCCATGGGGCGGGGTCGTGTCAAGCTGGCCGGCGCCCGTCGGCGTGCACTCGGGGGTGCACTCGGGGGTGCACTCAGGCATTCATCGGGCGGCTCGATCGGAGCGGCTCGGGGCGCCTGTCCGTACCGCCGGAAGCGCGAGCCGGGCCTTTGGTTTCGCCGGTGGTGCGGGGTAGTCTAGGTTCCATGGCCGACGGGATCGAGATCCCCCACTTCATCCGCCTGTCCGACCTCTCCGACCGCCAGATCGAGGACGTGCTCGAGCTCTCGGCTCGAATCAAACGCGGCGTCTCCAGGGCCGAGCTCGCGGGTCGCACGGTCGGCATGCTCTTCTTCCGCGGCTCCCTGCGCACTCGCATCTCGCTCGAAGTCGCCATGCACCAGCTCGGCGGGGACACCGTCAACCTGACGGCCGCATCGGACTTCTGGGAGCTCGAGGCGCGGGAAGGCACGGTCATGGACGGCGCCGCCCCCGAGCACATCAAGGATGCGGCGACCGTGCTCTCGTCCTACTTGAGCGCGCTCGCCATCCGGCCCGCGCCGGCGGGCGCCTCGTGGGAGGTCGATCGCCGGGACGAAGGCATCCACGCCTGGGCCGCGTGCTCGCAGGTCCCCGTCATCAATATGGAGAGCGCGCTCTGGCACCCGCTCCAGGCCCTCGCCGACCTCCTCACCCTGCGCGAGACGCTCGGCGACCTGCGGGGGAAGCGCCTCGCGATCACGTGGACCCATTCCCCCGAGCCCGCGAGCCCGGCGGTGATCCACTCGATTGTTCTCGCCGCCCTCCGGAACGGCATGCGGGTCGCCGTCGCACACCCCGCGGGGTTCGAGCTCGACGGGGGGGTCCTGGACGAGGCGCGACGGGTCTCGAGCAGCACCGGCGGTGAGCTCGAGATCGGCCTCGGTATGGAGACCGCCGTCAGCGGCGCGCACATCGTGTACGCGCGATCGTGGAAGTCGCTCGAGGTCTACGGCAACCCCACGCTGGCCGCGAGCCGAATGGCGCGGACCGGGGACTGGCTCGTGGACGAGAAGCTCATGGCCCTCGGAGAAGAGGCGCGGCTCATGCATCCCATGCCGGTGCGCCGCAACCTCGAGGTGACAGACGAGGTCCTGGATGGCCCCAGGAGCCTTCTCTACCGCCAAGCGGAAAACCGCCTACATACGCAGAAGGGGCTGCTCTCGCTCCTCCTGCGGCGCTGAAATCCCGAACGCGCCGGCGATCACCGGCGTTCCTCCCGCGCGTCCCGTTCACACCGTCCCCCCGATGGCCAAGCCGGATTTCGTCCACCTCCACGTCCACTCGGAATACAGCCT
>SMVB01278572.1_pt1 | contig 15119 bp, 6 predicted proteins | sample 2456461 | NCBI WGS metagenome assembly SMVB01 (sample SAMN11095934, study PRJNA526329) | marine sediment metagenome | biome: Marine sediment; feature: Surficial sediment; material: Deep marine sediment; isolation source: Hadal surficial sediment | place: Pacific Ocean | collected 2014-05 | depth 0-1... | reverse complement strand
GATTGCGACGGCACGCTTCGAGCTGGGCGGGATCGAGCGGGCGCCCGTCCACGGCGCTGTGCTTCGGCGGTCGCTTCTGCGGTGTCCGCAAGAGGTGCAGTCGCCATAGGAGCTCGGGTCGGGTGCGGTCGAAGGTGTCGAAGGCCCCGCACTGGATGAGCGTCTCGACCTCGTCGGTGTGTGCCTGCGTGCGCTCGAGGAAGGCGGGCAGCGAGAGCAACGGCCCATCCGCCGCGCGCGTCGCGAGGATGCGCTCGAGCGTTTTGGCCGAGAGGCCCTTTGCCTGGCCCAGCCCGACGCGGATGGCGGGCGCGCCCGAGCGCCATTCGACGGAGAAGCTCGCGCCGCTCGCGTTCACGTCGGGCGGCAGGATGGGCACGCCGAGCCGGCGCGCTTCCTCGATGTAGACACGCTGGGGGTAGTAGCCCGTATCGCTGCCGAGGAAGGCGGCGAGGAAGATGCCCGGGTGGTGGGTCTTGAGCCACGCGGTGCGGTAGGCGATGCGCCCGTACGTGACGGCGTGCGCCTTGCAGAAGGCGAAGGACGCGAAGTTCGCGATGAGGTCCCAGACGTGCGCCGCGTCGCCCTGCTCGATGCCCTCGCGCGCACAACCCTCGAAGAAATGCACCCGGAGCCGATCGATGTCGTGCCCGCGTCGTTTCTGGAGCGCGCGCCGCAACTGGTCGGCTTCGGCGAGGTCCATTCCGGCGACGCGCGCGGCGACCTGCATCACGTCCTCCTGGTACAGCATCACGCCGTGGGTGTCCCAGAGGAGATCCGTGAGTCGCGGGTGCGGTGGTCGCGGTTCTTCGAGTCCGCGGAAGCGGCGCACGTAGGCGTCCTTCATGCCCGACCTGGACGGTCCGGGGCGGATGAGCGCGATGGCCTGGATGACGTCGTCCATCGTGCTCGCCCCCGTCTGCTTGAGCAGGTTGCGCATCGCGGGCGACTCGATCTGGAAGCAACCGAGCGTGCGACCCTCGCGCAGCGTCGCGGCGGTCTCCGCGTCGTCCTCCGCGATCGTCTCGAGGTCGATGACCTCGCCCCGTGCCGCGAGCATGGCGAGGCAGTCGCTGAGGACGGTGAGCGCCCGGTTGCCGAGCAGGTCCATCTTCACGAGCCCGATCGCCTCGACGCCGTCCTTGTCGAGCTGCGTGACGACGGGCCCCTTCGCCGCCCGCTGGCAGGCGGTGAAATCGGTGATCCGACCCGGCGCGACGACGACGCCACCGGGGTGCAGCCCGAAGTGGCGCGGGGCGTCGAGCAGACGCGCGGCGGCCCGCAAGGCGCGGATGAATCGCTCGTCCGTGAACGGAAAGTCGCGGGCCTCGGGGATGTCCCGGAAGGTCCGGGCGATCGGGTTCGTCGCGAGCGCGGGGGGGAGCTCGGGCGCGCGATCGGCTCCACCGCCACCCCCGCCCAGGGAGGGAAGGGACTTTTCCCCGCGCGCGTGGTTGCGCTCCGCGCGTGGTTTTTTCGACTCGTCGCCGCTCGCCGGCAGCTCGTCCGCGAACTCCTCGGGCTGCGTCAGGAAGTGCGGCAGCCGCGTCGACCAGCGGTTGACGTCGGCGGGGGGGATGCCGTGGGCCAACGCCGATTCACGGAACGCCGACCGCAGCCCGAAGCGGTTCAGGGTCGAGATCATCGCCGTACACTCGGCACCGAAGAGCTCGAACACGTGCTCGAGCACCTCGTCGCGCCGGCGCCAGCAGAAGTCGAGGTCGATGTCGGGCCGGTCGCGCCGCGCGGGGTTCAGGAACCGTTCGAAGGGGAGGTTGTACCGGAGTGGATCCGCATCCGTGAGCTTCAGGCAGTAGGCGACGAGGCTGTCCGCCGCGGAGCCGCGACCGACGCAGGGGATGCCCTTGCGCTCGGCGAACCGGGCGATCTGCTCGACGAGCAGGAAGTAGGGCGCGAAGCCGAGCTCGTGGATCGTCGTGAGCTCGTAGTCGAGCCGGCGCAGCACCTCGGGCCGCAACGGCCGGTAGCGCCGGCGCGCCCCTTCGAACGCGTGCTCGCAGAGCCTCGAGTACGCGGTCTCCCCCTCCTGGAGCTCGATGTCGGGCAGGTAGACCCCGCCGAGCGCCGGGACGAAACGACACTCGGCCGCGACGAGGAGAGTGCGCGAGACGGCGCCGGGTACGGGTTGCTGCGCGTCCTCGCGCGCGTCGTCTTCCACGACCCAGGGACCGGGCACGTCGGGCAGCTCGGCGTAGAGCGCGCACATCTCCGCGAAGGTCGGGAGGTGGCCCGGCTCTTCGGCCAGCCACTCGGACGGGAGGTCCGCCAGCAGCGCGTTGTGCTTGATGGCCGTGCGCACGCGGTGGTCCTCGGCGCCCGCGGGCAGGGCCCAGTACACGTCCGGGACGGCGAGGGTGGCGACGCCGACCGCGCGCGCGGCTTCGACGAGCTCGAGCGCGGGCACGGCGCGCGCGGGCGCCGGAGTCTTGGGGGAGTCGAGCAGGTCGTCGTCGACCGGCGTCTCGAGCTCCACGCGTGCGACCCGACGCGGCTCGGGCGCGAGGTGCGTGTTCCGGCTCCCGCCCACCCGTGTCCGCGGGTCGCGCAGCCCGCCCCGCTGGAGCGCGGCAGGGGCGACGGCGGCGAGCAGCCGATCGGCGGGTACGCGACCGAACAGCTCGAGCAGGAGCCGCGGATGGTCGGCGAGGTAGAAGAGTCCCTCTTGATACTGCACCGCGCGCTCGACGAGGTCGAAGCTCGCGGGGCCGGCCGCCAGCCCCCCTTCGCCGGGGCCCTCCGCCCCGGGGTCGTATCCCAGGTGCCGCGCGCTGACGAGCCGACACAGGTTGCGGTAGCCCGCTTCGTTCCGGACGAGCGCCACGAGTCGTCCCGGTGCTCCCGAGGGGTCGGAGAGCTCGGCCCCGACGATGGGGCGCACGGCCGGTTGGTCCGGTCGGTCCGGAGGCAGGGGCGCCTGGAGGAAGTCGACGATCCCCGCCAGGCTGTCCACGTCGGTGAGCGCCATCGCCGGGAGCCCGATCCGGTGCGCGCGCTCGAGGAGCTGCGCGGGCGAGTCGACCCCCGTCAGGAGGGAGTGGTAGCCGTGGACCCGGAGGGGCACGTACAGGGGGGGCGCGCACATGGGAGAGAGCCCGTGGCTCCTTCCGCACCCTAACGGATACCTAACGAATTGTCTAGTTGGAGACCGTGGATCCAGGGTCCCACGGCCGCGCCCTTCAGCTCTTCGGCCCCGGCTTCACCGCGAGGTACTGGGCGGGCCAGGGCTGATCGAAGTACTCGTACTCCGCCGCGGCCCGCAAGGTCAGGTAGGGATCGGAGAGGTGCGGCCGCGCGAGCGCGCACAGGTCGGCGCGCCCCGCGGTGAGGATCGTGTTGACGTGGTCGGCGCCGAGGATGGCGCCGACGGCCATGACGGGCACGCCGACCTCGTGGCGGATCCGGTCCGCGAAGGGCACCTGGTACATCCGTCCATGGATCGGTTGCGAGCGTGGGGTGTTGCCGCCCGAGGAGACGTCGACGAGGTCGCAGCCGTGCGCTTGCAAGGTGCGTGCGATCACGACCGCGTCGTCGCCCGTCAGCCCGGTGCCATCGTCGAGCCAGTCCGTGGCCGAGATCCGGACGGCGACCGGGCGGTCCTCGGGCCACGACCCGCGCACGGCGTCGAGCACCTCGAGCGGGAACCGCAGCCGATGCTCGAGGCTGCCCCCGTACTCGTCCGTGCGCTGATTCGACGCGGGCGAGATGAAGCTCGAGAGCAGGTAGCCGTGGGCCATGTGCAACTCGACGAGGTCGAAGCCGGCCGCGAGTGCGTACTCCGTCGCGCGCTCGTACTCACGGAGGACGCGGTCCATGTCGGTGCGGTCCATCGCGCGCGGGGTGTGCCAGCCTTCGTCGAACGGCGTCGCGGACGGCGCGAGCGTCTCCCACGCCGTCTCGTCCCGCAGCGGATCGTCGCCCTCCCAGGGCAGGTGACAGGAGCCCTTGCGGCCGGCGTGCCCGAGTTGCAGCCCGACCTTCGCCTGCGAGTGGGCGTGGATCCAGTCCGTGATCTTCTTCCACGCCGCGACGTGCTCCTCGGCGTACATACCCGCGCAACCGTACGTGATCCGACCCTCGGCCGAGACGTTGGTCATCTCGGCGATCACGAGGCCCGCGCCGCCGATCGCGCGGCTGCCGAGATGGACGAGGTGCCAGTCGTCGACCGTGCCGTCCGTCGCCGAGTACTGGCACATCGGCGAGACGACGACGCGGTTCGCGAGGCGCATGCCGCGCAGCTCGAACGGCGCGAACATCGGCGGGGGGGTCGTGCCGTCCGATGCCTTGGGCAGCCCGTGCGCGGTCGCCCACCACTCGGTCGTCCGGCGGATCAAGTCCGGGTCGCGCAGCTTCAGGTTGTCGTAGGTGATGCGCTTGGAGCGCGTCATGAGGTTGAACGTGAACTGGAGCGGATGCTGCTTCGTATAGCGCGCCGAGTTCTCGAACCACTCCAGGCTCGTCTGGGCCGCTTTTTGCGTCTTGATGCAGTCGATCCTGCGCGCGTCCTCGTACGTGGCGATCACGCGCGCGACGTCGTCCGTCCCGTGCTCCTCGAATGCGCGCACGAGGGCGATCGAGTCCTCCATCGCGAGCTTCGTGCCGGAGCCGATGGAGAAGTGCGCGGTATGGACCGCGTCACCGGCGAGGACGATGTTCCCGTGGTGCCAGCGCTCGCACTTGATCGTGGGGAAAGTGCGCCAGAGCGACCGGTTCGTGAACACCCGATGCCCGTCCAGGTGGTCGGCGAAGAGCTCCTTGACGTACCGCACCGTATCTTCCTCGCTCGCCTCGTCCAGACCGGCGCGCCGCCAGACGTCATCCCGGCACTCGACGATCCACGTGCTGAGCGGTTCCTCGCCGACCTGGAACGGGTAGGCGTGCACCTGGAAGAGGCCGTGCTCGTTCTCGCGGAAGATGAAGGTGAAAGCCTCGAGTGGCTTGTCCGTTCCCAGCCAACAGAACTTGCACTTGCGCCAATCGATGGACGGCTTGAAGTGCTCCGCGTACTTCGTCCGGATCGTGCTGTTGATGCCGTCCGCCGCGAGGATCATGTCGGCGCCCGCGAGCTCCGCGTCGTCGGTGATCTCCGACTCGAACTCGAGCTGGACGCCCAGCTCGCGGCAGCGCTCGTGGAAGATCTGCAGGAGCTTCTTGCGCGAGAGACCGGAGAACCCGTGGCCCGTCGAGCGCACGCAGGTGTCCGCGTAGTAGGTCTCGATGTCGGTCCAGTACGCGAAGCTCCGCGTGATCGCGGCATAGCTCTCGGGGTCGGCCTCCTCGAAGTTGCCGAGTGTCTCCTCCGAGAAGACCACGCCCCAGCCAAATGTGTCGTCGGCCCGGTTCCGTTCGTGGACGACGACCTCGACGTCCGGGAACCGCTTCTTCATGAGGATGCTGAAATAGAGCCCTGCCGGCCCTCCACCGATGCTGACGACTCTCATGCGGGCGGACTATACGGGTTCTGTCCTGACTTCCCCGCCGGTGTCTTCTTCCGGTCGGACACCGGCGAAGAAGCCGGGCCGATGGCTACTGATTGAGCGACGGCGTGCGCAAGCGGAAGCCGTCCTTGCCGAGCGGGTAGCGGAGCTTGAGGGACAGGCTCGTGCCGCGCAGGACGAGACCGAAACCGTGGCGTTTGCGCAAGGCGTCCATGGCCCGGTCGAGCTGGTGATGGCGATCCGCGTGGCTCCTCGGCGAGCCCTCGGACCCTCCCGATTCATGCTCGGGATCGCTGAAGAGTCGGCCCTGCCACCCGGAGCTCCCGCGCAAGGCGAGGAGGGTGAGGCCGACGCGCTTCACGAGCGCGCGGCGGCGCGGCAGACCGGAGAGGAGCGAGTGCGCGTGGAGCCAGAGCTCTTCCGTGGAGTCGCTGGCGGCGGGCAGCGCGCGGCGCGTGGACAGCCAGCGGCTCGGGTCCGGGGAGCTCTTGCGCGCGTGGCTCGGGCGCGTATCGACGTACGCCAGCCGCACCTCGATCGAGCCGGTGGCGAGACCGTGGCCGCGCAGTCTGAAGGCCGCGCGCTCGACGAGGTAGGAGAGCATGGCCTCGATCTGCTCGCGCCGCCCCTCCTCCGGCTCGAAGGTGCTGTCGCGACGAATCGAGCGCGGTACGCGCACGACGAGCACGCCCGTGTCGTCGAGCGTGTGTGTCGGCTCGATGGGCTCGGGATCGATTCCGCGCGCGCGGTCGTGGAGCACGAGGCCGAGCGTGCCGAAGCTGGCGAACAGCACCTCGCGCGACACGAGGGCGAGGTCGCCGGCGGTGTGGATCGAGAAGCTCGCGAGCTTCCCGCCGATGGAGTGGCCGACGCCCGGGAGGTGCGCGACCGGCATGCGCGCGAGGAATGCGCGCTCGTGTCCGGGCAGGATCTCGGCCACCCCCCCGGGCTTGCCGAGCTTGCCCGCGAGTCGCGCCACCGTGCGGTTCGCGGCGATGCCGATGGTGACCGGCATCCGCGTTTCCTCGAGGATGGAGCTTCGCATCCGTTCGGCGACGTCGCACGCGGCCCCGAGCAGTCGCGTCGAACCGGTCAGGTCGACGAAGAAATCGTCGAGCGAGCTCACCTCCACGCGCGGCGCATACGACAGCAGGAGCCGCACGATCTCCTCCCGCTTCCCGTTCGCCGCCTGCGAGTCGCCCTCGGTGAAGATCGCGTGCGGACAGCGGCGCTGCGCTTCGGAGGCGCGCATCCCGGGCCGAACGCCGCTCGCGCGCGCTTCGTACGAGCACGACATGACGAGGTTCCGCGTGTCGGGCATGCCGCCGACGATGACGGGCTTGCCACGGAGCGCGGGTCGACGCGCCTGCTCGACCGAGGCGAGGAACGCGTCGACGTCGAGGTGGAGAATACGCCGTGTGCGGGCTGGGAGGCCGGTATCGCGGTGGGGGGTGCGCATCGGGACTGCGCCCGAGCCTAACGGATACCTAACGGATCGGCGAGCGGGAAGCCGTCACCCGGCGCCGGCCTACGCTCATTCCAGGGGCTCTCCCAGCTTCGCTGCGAGCCCGTCGAGGTGGCGGCGCAGGTCAGCGACCTCGAGCTCGAGCGCCTCGACACGGGGCCCCAGGCCGGGCAGGGGCGCGAGGCTCGGCACGGTGGAGGGGCTCGGAGCACCCGGGGCCGTGGCCCGCCGCTCGAGCGGCGCCTCGTCCTCGCCGTCGGGATGCAGGCTGGACGCGAGGCATTGGCCGAAGCGCTCGACGCGCGAGCCCGCCCCCGGCGGCACGCGCTGCGCGAACCCCTTGTCGATCAGCCCCTCGAGGACCTGCGAGAGCGCCTCGAGCGTGGCGATCGGGCACATCCGGCTCGCCCGCGTGCGCAACTCGCCCGGTGCCTGCGGACCGCGGATCAGGAGCTCGGTCAGGACCGCGAGGGACCGATCGTCGAGCCCGAGGTGCTCCTTGGCGCTGTGCCGCCACTTCTCGACGCGCCCCCCGGCCGGGAAGCTCGCGCCCGCGAGCTGCTTCATCTGCAACCCCTGCAGCGCCACCGTCACCTCGGGTATGGTGAACACGACGACCGGGTTGCGGTTCGACTTCTGATTCGACCCGTTCGTCGCTGCGTTGAGGGAGAGGGGGTACTGGTCCGGCGTCGTGTAGGACTTCTCGACGAGCACGCCCAGGACCCGCGCCTCGTGTGCGTTCAGGTGGAGTGCCATGCCGGCATGGTAGCAGCGCCTGCTGCTCGTTCGTGCGCTCCGGTGTGGAACGGCCCTCCCTTGCGGCCCTCACCCAGCTTCCTATACTGGAGCGCGAGTCCTTGCCGCTGGGAGGTGGTCATGCTCGGAGCGCACGGCGCGTGTTTCGTGGGTGCAGGTTTCCTGCTCCTGAGTGCAGGAGCCCTGGGCCAGTCGCCCCTGGTCCCGGTGTTCACCGACGTCACGAGTCTGGCGGGCGTCACGGCGGTCCACGAACCCGGGCCCAACTTCGCGATCGGGATCCAGGACATCACGTCCATGGGCGGAGGCGTGGCCGTGGGGGACTTCGACAACGACGGCTGGCAGGACATCTACTTCGTCAGTGGCGGAGCGCAGCCCGACTCCCTCTTCATGAACGAGGGTGACGGCACCTTCATCGATCGCGCCGCCGATGCGGGAGTGGGCCGGCCGCACATGGGCACCGCCGCCGCGGCGGGCGACTTCGACGGCGACGGGTGGCTCGACATCTTCGTGACGAGCCTCGGATTCAGCGACGAGTTTCCCACGGTCGGCCGGCACATTCTGTGGCACAACAACGGCGACCTCACTTTCACGGACGTGGCGGTCTCCGCGGGCGTCAACCTGGCGAGCCCGACCGTACCCGACGGTCTCGGCGCGGCGTTCGGGGACTACGACCTGGACGGCGACCTCGACCTCTACGTCGCGAGCTGGATCTTCTTCTCGGACGGCAACCGGCTCTTCCGCAACGAGGGCGACGGGACGTTCACGGACGTCACGGTCTCCGCGGGCGTGCACGAGCTCGGGATCCGCGGCTTCGCTCCGCGCTTCGCTGACATGGACGGCGATCGCTGGCCCGAGCTGCTCGTGTCGGCGGACTTCGGGACGAGCCGCTACTACGTGAACAACCGGGACGGGACCTTCACGGAGGCGACACAGGCGTCCGGTACAGGGCTCGACGGCAACGGCATGGGGCAATGCGTCGGAGACTTCGACGGGAATGGGCTCCTCGATTGGTACGTGACGTCGATCCACTCGCTCAACTCGGGCGCCGCTGACATCCCCGGCACAGGGAACATGCTCTACCTGAACGACGGCGATCACTCGTACACGGAGGTCTCGGTCCCGGCGGGCGTCAATGATGGGGGCTGGGGTTGGGGCACGGTAGCCGTGGACGTCAACAACGACGGGTTGCTCGACATCGCCGAGACGAACGGATTCAAGCAGCACAACGGCAACGGCATCCAGGAATGGGAGGACGAGCGCTGCTACCTCTGGCTCAACGACGGTACCGGGGCCTTCGTTGAGTCCGGCGTCCCTGCCGGGTTCATGGACGACGGGCCGGGGCGCGGCCTCGCGACCCTGGATTTCGACCGGGACGGTGACCAGGACCTCGTCCTCGTCGTCAACAAGGGGCGTTTCAAGCTGTACCGGAACGACCTGCCGGCGGGCGCCACGCGGTACCTGCGCGTCGTGCTCGACTCGAGCGCCTCCCCGTACCTCGCTCCGAACGGGATCGGCGCCCGTGTCTCCCTCCGGTCCGGCGGGGCGGTCCTGGTGCGCACGATCGACAGCGGCTCCGCCTACCTCGCCACTTCCGAGCTCGTCGCGCACTTCGGACTCCGCGCCCTCGAGCACCACGTGAACCTGCGCGTCGAGTGGCCGGGCGGACGCGACACCTATGTCACGCAGGTCGAGGGGAACCAGGAGTTCGTCGTGCGCTTCTGCCCCGGCGACTGGAACGGCTACAACGGGGTTACGTCCGCCGACTTCATCGACTTCCGCCATGACTGGCTCGCGGGCGAGGCCGACTTCAACGGCGACGGTGCGACGGACGTGCAGGACTTCCTCGAATTCGAGGTCGCCTATGAGGCGGGCTGTCCCTGACCAGGAAAGCAGGAAGGGAACGGAACGGAGAGGGAGGGAGAGGGAGAGATAGGGTAGGGAGGAGATGTGGGCCGCGGGGAGGCCGTACACTCTCGCGATGCCCGGCTTTCGCGCCCTCGGTTCCTCGCTCGCGCTCGTCGTCGCCGCGGCGGCGTGCGGGGGCGGTGAGGTGCCGCGGCGCAATGTGCTGCTCGTGACGCTGGACACGACGCGGGCCGATCGCCTCGGATGCTACGGCTACGAGGCCGCGCGCACGCCGCGTCTCGACGGGTTGGCGCGCCGCGGGGTCGTGTTCGAGCGTGCCTACGCGCACGTCCCGCTCACGCTGCCCTCGCACGCTACCCTCATGACGGGTGTGCACCCGCGGGGGACGGGACTCCACACGAACTTCCAGGGTGCGCTGCCCGATGAGCTGCCGACGCTCGCCGAGGCGTTCGCGCAGCGCGGCTACCGCACGGCGGGTTTCGTCGCCGCCTGGGTGCTCGACCGCGAGTTCGGCCTCGACCGCGGCTTCCAGCGGTACGAGGACCTCTCCGGGTTGGAGACGCGCGAGGATCGGGTCTCCGAACGACGCGGCGACGAGGTGGTCGACGGGGCTCTCGCATGGCTCGCGGAGCCCTCGGAGCGGCCGTTCTTCGCATGGGTGCACCTCTTCGACCCCCACGATCCCTACGAGCCGCCCGAGGGCTTCGACGTCGGGCAGCCCTACGACGGCGAGATCGCCTTCGTGGACCACCAGATCGGTCGGCTCCTCGACGGATTGGAGGCGAGCGGGGAGCTCGAGAGCACGTTCGTGGTCGTCCTCGGCGACCACGGGGAGTCCCTCGGCGAGCACGGCGAAGCGACCCACGGCCTGTTCCTCTACGACGCGACGATGCGCGTGCCCCTGATCGTCGCCGGCCCGCCACCGATCGCGCCGGGGATCCGAGTGACGACGCCCGTCGGTCTCGTCGACGTCGCGCCCACGGTGCTCGGCCTCATGGGCTGGCCGGCGGCCGCCACGATCGAGGGCCGCGACCTCGGCCCGGCTCTCACGGGGCAGGAGCTCCCGGCGCGACCCGTCCACGGCGAGAGCGAGTACGGCCTGTCCGCCTTCGCCTGGGCGCCCCTGTTCGCGCTCGTGACGGGCGATTGGAAGTACGTGGCGGCGCCCGCGCCGGAGCTGTACGACCTCGCCCGGGATCCGGCGGAGACGCGCGACGTCGCGGGGTCGGAGCCCGAGCGAGCCGCGCGAATGGACGACGCGCTCCAGGCCGCGCACCGCGCGGGGGCGATGCGCAATGCGCGCGATGTGCAGCTCGGCTCGGATGCGTCGGCCCACATCTCCGCGCTGGGGTATATCGGGGGCACGCGCTCCTCGGCCCTTCGGGACCTGGAGGGCTTGCGCGATCCGAAGGGGATGACGCACGTGCTGGCGGGCGTGATGCGCGCCAAGGCTCTCGTGGACGCCGGGCGCCACGCCGAGGCTGCGGAGCAACTCGCGCCGCTCCTCGAGGACAGCCCCGAGTCCGACGAGGTGTGGAGCCTCTACGGCACGGCGCTACTCGCGCTCGAGCGTTACGCAGAGGCGGAGCGGGCACTCGCGAAGAGCCTGCGGATCGATCCACGGAACGCATCGCGGCTCGTCAACCTCGGCGATGCGCAGAGACGGACCGGGCAGCCCGAAGCCGCGCGGAAGAGCTACGAAGCGGCGATCGCGAGCGAGCCCGGACTCGCCAAGGCCCACGGACGACTCGGTTTTCTCGACGCGGGCTCCGGACGCATCGATACGGCGCTCGTGCACATGCACCGGTTCGTGGAGCTCGAACCGGCATCCGCCAACGCGCACACAAATCTCGCCAACGTCCTCTTCGTGAGCGGCGACGCGGAAGCGGGTTTGCGCGCGGTGGGGCGCGCGCTCGAGTGCGACCCGGGCTGCCTGCAGGCCCACGACACGCTCATCGGGTTCCTGCTCGGGCGCGGCCGGCGCGCGGAAGCCATCCAGGCTCTACGCCGCGCGGTGCGGGGAGCTCCGGGCGAGCTGCGGTTCGGGACTCACCTCGCGTGGCTCCTCGCGGTCACGGACGGCGCCGCCGAGTCCCGTCCGGGTGAAGCCCTCGAACTGGCGCGCGCGAGCGTCGCCGCCGAGCCCGGCGCGCCCAGGTCCCACGATGTTCTAGGTGCGGCCCTGGCCGCCGCCGGCGACTTCGATGGCGCCCGCTTCGAGGCGGAGCGCGCCGCACAACTTGCCGCCGATGCCGGACTCGTCCCGCTCGAGCAGGCGATCCGAACCCGCATCGAGCGCTACCGAACCGCTCGACCCTGGCGCGAGTGACGGCTCCGGAGCAGATCACGCGGCGTGCCCCGCGGCGTCATCTGGTCCGTACCCGTCAGGGGGTGTGCAGGATGTCGAGGCCGTCCGAGAGGTTGGCCCCGGAACCGGCTGCGACCGGGTCGCGCATCCAGTGTTGATAGAAGTACGACGAGCCCGCCACGACACCGAGTGCCGCGGTGCCGGTCGAGATGCCCGTGTAGTCGATCGCCTGCGTCACGACTCCCGCGACCGGGGCGGTCAACTGGTTGATCCGCTGGATGCCGGGGGGGTCGAGGCAGAGGAACCCGTCGAAGAACGGGATGCGGGCCGTGGCCGGTCCGGCGATGAAGATGCCGAAGCCCGGAACGTCCGGGACGTGACTCGCAATCAAGACGAGATCGTTGGCCGAGATGCTCGCGGACCCGGCGGCTGAGATCGTCGCGGCCGCGCCCGTGGAGTTGACGGACGTGGCGCAGTAGCTCGTGCCGACACTGGACCCGCAGCCCGCCACGTCGAAGAGACCGGAACCGCCACTCGCCCCGGGGAACGTCCCGAGGCGCAAGAGGTACGTCGAGCCGCCCGCTGCCGTCCAGGTGACCCTGCTCGGGCCGGTGACGACCCCGCAGGCAAAATCGTCGTCGCAGTCGAGCGGCGTGCCGGGCGGGCAGGCGCCGAGGTCCGCGTACACGGCGATCTTGGTGTCCACTCCGGATCCCGTGGAGCAGAGGCTGAATTCGTAGGTGCCGGAAGTCGTCGCCGTGAAGGTGTACCACACGTCGTGAGCGATCTGGTTTGCTCCGAACGCGGAACACGCGCCGTGCGAGAGGCCGTCGGTCGTGGCGAGGGTGTTGTCGAACGCGAACTGGCCGCAATCCGGCAGCGCCTGCGCGTTGGCGCAGTCGTCGTTCGGAGGAGGGCCGGGCGGCATGGCCGGCGCGACCTCGAACTGCCCGCTGCCGCTCGGAGAGCCGGGGAACGTGCCGATCCGGATCAGGTACGCATCACCGGCGACGAGGTTCGACCCAAACACCTCGGACTGCAGCCCGCATGCGCCGCCGTCCGCATCATCGTTACAGTCGAGGACGCTCGAGGTGGTGCAGTCCTGACCATCGTACAGCGCGATCCTCGTGTCGACGCTCGTGAGGTCGCACGTCGTGATGCGGTAGCCGCCGTCCGCGGGACAGATCCATCTGTACCAGACATCGGATTCCACCTGGCTCGTCCCGAACTGGAAACAGAGCGGGTCCGGTGGGCCGTCGGTCGTGGCGAAGGTGTTGTCGAACTCGAACAGCCCGTTGCCCGCGATCGACGTGGCGTTCGCGCATGCGTCGTTCGCCGGCGCTCCGACCGCGACGATCTCGAACTGCCCGGCGCCCCCCGCGGCGCCCGGGAACGAGCCGATGCGGATCAGGTAGGTCGAGCCGCCGACGAGACCGTCGGCCTGTACCCGAGACTGCAGACTGCACGTGTCGTCATTGCAATCCAGCATGATGGAAGCGGCGCAGCTCGAGCCGTCGTAGATGGCGATCTTGGTGTCGATCGGCGCCACGTTGCACGTCCGCACGAGGTAGCCGCCGCTCGACGCGGGCGTCCACGCGAACCAGACGTCCCGGTCGATCTGGTCCGTACCAAACTCGAGGCAGAGCGGGTTGCCTGCGCCGTCCTGGGTCGCTGCGGTGTTGTCGAAGTCGAAGAGCCCGACCCCGGCGATCACCTGCGCGAGGTCACAGGCGTCGGCACCCTGCGCGTACAGGTCGCCGCAGAGTGCCAAGGTGCCCAGCGAGAGGAGGAGAGCGCTCTTCATGAAGACCGGTGTCCGAGGGTAGAGACGGGAGCCGGAGACCCTGGGCCTCCGGCTCGTCATGCCACGCTCGAATGAGCGCCTAGAAATGCATCACGGGGTGTGAAGGATCTCGTAGCCGTCCGTGAAGTCCGCGTTCCCGCCGCCGCCGGCCGGGTCGCGATTCCAGTGCTGGTAGAAGTAGGAGGAGCCTGCCATCACGTTCAATGGGGCGGTGCCCGTCGAGGCGCCCGTGTAGTCGATCAACTGGGTCACGACGCCCGCGACGGGCGGAGTGATCTGGTTGATCCGTTGCAGTCCAATCTGGCCGATGCAGAGGAATCCGTTGAAGAACGGGATCTGGGCGCTGCTCGGGCCCGCGATGAAGATGCCGATGCCCGGGATCTGCGGAACGTTGCTCGCGATCAGGGTGAGGTTGTTGAGCGAGATGCGCGTGGACCCGAGGCCCGCGATCGTCGCCGCCACGCCCGTCGAGTTGACGGTCGAAATGCAGTAGTTCATGCCGACCCCGGCCCCACACCCGGTGACGTCGAAGAGTCCGGAACCGCCGCTCGCGCCGGGGAACGTGCCCAGACGCAAGAGGTAGGACGAGCCGCCCGTCGCCGCCCACGTGACCTTGCTGGGCCCGCCGACGGACCCACAGGCTGCGTCGTCGTCACAGTCGAGCGCCGGTGACGGTGGGCAGACCCCCTGGTCCGCGTACACGGCGATCTTCGTGTCCACGCCCGAGCCGGTGTTGCAGAGGCTGAACTCGTAAGTGCCGGTCGACGGAGCCGTGAAGGAGTACCAGACATCGTGGTCGATCTGGCTCGTGGTGAACTTGAAGCAATTGAGGTCCGGGAGTCCGTCCGTCGTGGCGAGGACGTTGTCGAACACGAACTGACCGCAGCCCGGGAGCACTTCCGCGTTGATGCAGTCGTCGTTCGCGGGCGGCGGGTTGCCCGGACCGATCTCGAACTGCCCGGCGCCTACCGCTCCGCCCGGGAACGAGCCGATGCGGATCAGATAGGTGTTGCCGGCGACCAGGTTGGAGGCGAATATCTCGGACTCGAGCCCGCAAGTATCGTCGTTGCAGTCGAGCATCGTCGAAGTCGCGCAGTTCGGACCGTCGTAGATGGCGATCTTCGTGTCGACGCCGTTGCTCACGTTGCAGGTCCTGACGCGGTAGTTGTCGTTCGCCGGGCAGGTCCACTCGTACCAGACGTCGCTGTCGATCTGGCTCGTGCCGAACTTGTTGCAGAGTCCGTTCGGAGCGCCCTCGGTGCAGGTGGAGGAATTGTCGAAATTGAAGAAGCCATTGCCGGCGATGGGCGTCGCGTTGGCGCAATCGTCGTTAGGGGGGGTTGGAATCGAGACGATCTGGACCAGCCCGGCGCCTGGGCCAAACAGCGAACCCGGGGGCGACCCGACGCGGATCAGGTAGGTCGAGCCGCCCGTCAGCCCGCTGGCCTCGATCTCGGACCG
>SMVB01178357.1_pt1 | contig 15122 bp, 12 predicted proteins | sample 2456461 | NCBI WGS metagenome assembly SMVB01 (sample SAMN11095934, study PRJNA526329) | marine sediment metagenome | biome: Marine sediment; feature: Surficial sediment; material: Deep marine sediment; isolation source: Hadal surficial sediment | place: Pacific Ocean | collected 2014-05 | depth... | reverse complement strand
TAATTACGCATTCATTACGATTATTCACAGTTCTTATAATTTTTCTTTTCGCAGTCTCGCGCCATCTTTTGCGCATCGTCAATTTGCGAAGGGGTCATCTCTTTAGCTATCCAAACTCGACTCTCTTTTGCCCGCTCGTCTCCTTTACTAGCAGCAAAGTTGAACCACATGTGTGCGCGGACGTAGTCTTGAGTTACACCTTTGTCTATGACATACATAACACCAAGATTATTTTACGCGTCTGCAATCCATTCTTCGGCTAATGGGCAGAGTAATGCTAGGGCTTTAGCATAGTTACCTTTCTTTATAGGCTTACACCGCATCTTCAAGACCATCTGCTCTGGTAGCACTACTGCATAATGACAATATGGTGGCTATAAATAAAATCCGTGTTTTCATGTCATCACCTCCCAAAACTCTTTGGTGTTGGCTACCAATATAGCGGAAGGATGGTTACTTGTAGGTTACAAATAACTTCTAACTTTACTAGGTAGGTTGGTTCTCCGAATGTCCGTTTTGGGTCGAAAGTGGTCATCCATTTAGGATTATCGAAGATTATTACTTTAAGCGTTTAAATATTCTAATTATCTTTCTGGGAAGAAAAAAAAGCAGCTTTCTCATGAATTTTCTATTACTAACGCACTCTAAATTATTGGCAGATGTATATGTGGCGGTAGGAAAGTGGATCGAGTAAGAATTTGCTCTAATGAACTTGACTACCAAGACGAATGGCGGTTTTGCCCACGGCATGTTACTGCTCCCCCTTGAGCAGTATTCGTGAGCATAGTGGCAGTCTATGCATGCCGGAAGGTACTGTCAACCGCCACCCGTGTTGGTAGTTAGCAAAGTGCTGATCCGCACAAAAGGGAAAAGCTTTGGCCAAACAACCTTCGCGTTTTCTTTGTGGCAGTAAGATCTAAATTTGGACTGGTGTGTCAATTCAGAATGAAGAAATTGAACCATGTCCAAACAAGGCTATCTCATTTCTCCCTGTACCGTTCGCACAGCGAGAAACCAATAAAGAGCTAATGATAAATAATAAACAACCTAAGACAAATAAGAAGGAATAATCTATGAATATTACTTCCAAATCAGTAACTACAGGATTTGTAGCACTCTCATCCAGATCAGCATTTTATTTCCCAGATCATCCAGTATTGAGTAAATGCGATTACAAACTGGTTACATATCTTAAATAAAGAAAATCAAGACAAAACAATTACTATGTAACTAGCTGTATATTGTAATCTAGTATAGCCTAATAAAACACACTAGGATTCTTAGTCAGAGCGACCAGCACTATATAGAAAAACACGATCTGGGCTGTAATCCATGCGATGGTCTTTATTTTTCGTGTCTTACCGAACCTTAACGCCATCATGCCAAGGATTATATAGAGCAATAACCCTCCAATCTTGGCGCTAAGCCATGTACTTATTCCCGGATATTGATGAATCATAGTGACCAGTGTAACAGCACTTGCCAGCAGTACAGTATCTATCACATGAGGGAGAATTTTTACCCAGCGCCGTTGCAGTATAGGGGAGTCTTGCATCATCCATACCCCGCGTAGGGTAAATAGCAAGTAACTGAATATTGCACTGATAACGTGAATTATTTTTAAAGCTGCGTAACTCATATTTAACTCCCGGATATCATCCAACCGTGGCTACTTGTTGTCGAATCGATTACAGCAATGAGATTCAAGCTTGGTGATACACAGTGTGTTTGCTGAATCATTGTAAAAAATTTATTCGGGCCACGCTATGTCTGTTTTTTATCGGTCTATGCAATACTAGTGGCTCCAAAACGTATAGAATCAGCATAAAGAGCCGCCACACTATGACCATGATATGCTTTCATCAGAAGCGCAGTCCGGTAAAGCGGCTTTAGGCATCAAGTATGTGCACTATATAAAAACCACTACTCCAGCCAGTGATCAGTGTGGTAAAAGCGCCTAGGTAGCGAAGGGTTCTCGATGCGCTAAAAAACTCTATTTTCTCCGCTGCAGATTGCATTTTTTGCGGTGACAGGGAGCAGTATGGTGGTGATCATCGCAACACCACCGATCCACAAGACCACGCCCAGCAAGTGGACCACTCTGGCTAATGTAAGTTCGTCCATAAAATCAACCTTACTGCTCAATTTGCTTCTTTACCTGTCCCATCGCGGTTTAACCTTCGTCCCTAACTATCACAAAGATGACGTCAAGTGTTTCATTCATGGCAATTTTAATCTGATGATAATGAAGAGCATGTCCAAAGTAGTGCATGCTAGGTGTCGTATTTCCAGATAGCCCTGTGCCAATGTCAGTTAATTATATTGCTGCGGTACTTCGACAAGCAGGTGGTTTCATTAACCGGTAGTCCAGTAGAATATTTATGGGTACAAGTTTCGTCCCTGAGGTAAATTCTACTGTGCTGATAATGCTGCTATGTGTAAGTGTGCAAGCAAAAGGAGCAATATTGATGGAATAGAGTTTGAGTTGTTACTTTAAACTTTTGTGTCATCATCAAATGTTTCATTACGCATCTGTGCCTGAGATATGTTGCTGTCAGGTGGAACGCTATGTGTGAGCCAAACATTGCCGCCAATAGTTGAGCCGCGACCAATGGTAATACGGCCTAGAAGGGTGGCATTTGCATAGATAATTACCTCATCCTCAACAATGGGATGCCGTGCAATGTTCCTCAGCAGTGCACCATTTTTATCTACTGGAAAACGCTTTGCACCCAGAGTTACGGCTTGGTATAGCCGCACGTTTTCGCCGATAATAGTGGTTTCGCCTATGACTACACCAGTACCATGATCGATGAAAAAACTATCACCAATCTGTGCGCCTGGATGGATTTCGATACCTGTGATCGAATGAGCGATTTCAGAAATCATACGAGCGATTAACGGAGTGCCTAAACAATGTAACTCGTGAGCGAGCCGATAGTACATGATGGCAGTAATCCCTGGGTAGCAAACAAGTACCTCGTCGACACTATGGGCAGCTGGATCACCTTCGTAGGCTGCACAAATATCATTATCTAGCAAGTTTCGTATGCTTGGTAGTCGTTTTGCAAACGCATGAATAATCGTAGTTGCCTGTTCGTGTGCTAGGTCACTACTGGTTTCAAGTCCAGAAACATAATTTATCTCGCGAAGTACTTGCACTAGCAGTTCTCGTAGAGCCTCATCCAGCATTTGTTGAACGTAATGGTCAATGTCTTCGTCGGTGAATTCTGAAGAACCTAAGCGGTTTGGAAACAGTACAGCGGCCAAACTGACAATAATATCTGCAAGTATCTTACTCGAGGGAAGCTTAGGAGGCCGTTTAAGTCTCTGTCTATTTTCTAATGATGCTACGCGCAGGGCGCGCAAGTCAGCAACGATAGTGTTTATCTCCAAATGTGTTTTCTTCAATGAGGAGGGGGTTGATTTTCTGTGTTTTGACATTTTATTACGAGCTCCTGAGTAGCAAACAATTCTGCGAAGGGAGTCAAGCTCAATTAACGTACGTAGGAATCAGGCAGAATAAACAATAATTTGCCCGTGTTTTCCATAGGACTAGCGTAACGCAACGGCTATACTACACGTTTAAAGGACTGCTTCGTCACTACTTTGTTGTTCGCCTCAAATCGTAAAAAAATTACCATTGTTGTTTTGGATTGGTGCATCAGGTGTCGCGTAATTTTAGAAGGTATTTACCTGTATGTAGCTAGTCGGCACTTGAGTTACAGGGTGATCATGACTGGGTAGTAAAGGTTAGTTATAATAAAAAGCTTTCTACCGACATGCTCACCATTCACCTGATTTATATAACGATAAAATTATGATGTTACAGGTTAGCACGAAAAACAATCAATTAAATTAAGAAGGAATCTCAAATTAAGAAGGAATCTCTTAAATGAAATTTAACCAGAAGAATAGAATGGCCCATTGGAAATGGTTGATATTGGTAGCATTTGCCATGGGCCTTGCTGCCTGCAGTGGTGGCAACGGATCTTCAAGTGGTGGTGGTAAACATGCAACAGGTCCGACAACGGGGAAATTAATAGATGTCGCAGTTAGTGGTGTAGCCTACTCTACCTCGTCTAAGATGGCAGGCATTACAGATGATAGGGGTATTTACAACTATAATCATGGAGATACAGTTGAATTCAAGCTTGGTAGTTTGATTCTTGGGAAAGTGAAAGCGGCTGCAATAGTGACACCAATAGACTTGGCTGGGGATAGTAATACTCGGTTACAAAACTTGCTTGTTTTGTTACAGTCCCTAGATTCGGATAACGACCTTGGTAACGGTATTTCCATTTCGTCTGCGGCTGCTGCAGCTGTAAGCGCTTCCATAAATCTTAACAGCGATCCGACTGTATTCGCATCCTCATCTGCACTGCAAAGTGTAAGGCAGGCAGGGGGGATTGCTGGTAAGGTTAAGACTGCAGCAGAAGCCAAGGCTCATTTTCTTTCTCAGGCCATGAGCTTGTTTAGTACTGATGTTTGGGTCAAGTACGATGATACAACAGCCACTGTAATTCGTACGTCGGTTGCTAATGCGGGTGAATATTTGTTTGGCGAAGCTACGCCAGATGATCCCTGCGATATTGATCGTGTATGCGGCAGCAAGCCGATCAGCAAGGCTGGCGTGGAATACGGGGTAGCAAGTGTGACCGAGTTTGATACAAGAGGGTTCAAGTTTGCTGGCGCACCGACGATTGATACTAATCTTCAGGCGGGATTATCGCACTTACGGCCAAACTGGCGAATTTATACTGATGGTTTTGAATTAATTACAACAGATATTGTAGTGGCTCCGAGGGAGAGAGAGCAGAGTAGTCTCTTTGGTGAGTTATTTCACATTGCTAAACCTCTTAAACTTAGTTCTTCTAAAGAACCTATTAAGACGAAGATTCACGAGGTTCGTTTTTCCAAAATGGAAAATATTTCCTCCGGGATTGTCGGAGCTTGGGTACTAGACAAGGCCGCAATCAAAACTCAAACTTTTTTATTTTTTTCTAACGGAAAGTTCTTCATGGTTGATCCCATAGGAGATCTGGACCGTGTGGGTCACACAAGCTGTGGTAAACCGGGTATTGAATTTTCTTCTTACGTCTACGATGCCACTACAAACAAATTGAATATAAAAGGGTTCACATATGACACTAATGGATGTGCAGGTTTTTCTGACAACGATCCAACCACATTTAGGCTTGACGCAGACGGCAATATAGCAACAGTAGAGACAAAGAGTGGTTCCCCATATATATTACACCGTGTCTCAAAAGGTAACCTCTAATAATTATCCGCACGTAGAATCTCAAAGTGACAGAAGATTTATTTGTGAGGATCAGTCCTAAGGTGCGTTGTGAAATTTCTTGATCTCCCTGCTGCTAGGACAGCGCAGGGCGTGGTGCAGCTACCAGGATCGAAGAGTATTTCTAACCGTATTTTGCTACTTGCAGCATTGGCGCATGGTATTACTCATGTGCGTGACCTACTTATCTCCGATGATACGGCATGTATGCTTGATGCGCTTAGGGCACTTGGCGTTTCTATCACTCAAACCGGTGATAACGATTATCGTGTGCAGGGTGTAGGTGGGCAGTTCCCAGTAAACGAGGTAGATTTGTTTCTAGGTAATGCCGGAACGGTTTTCCGTCCCCTAACGGCCGTGTTGGCTTTGGGGCAAGGACATTATCGGCTTTTCGGTGGATTGCGCATGCATCAGCGTCCTATTGGAGATCTGGTAGATACACTTAGACAGCTTGGCGCAAATATCATCTATCTTGGCAACGAGGGTTTCCCACCACTGGAAATAAAGGCCGCTAAAATTTATGTGAGTCCTGTGGCTGTTAGGGGCGATGTTTCCAGCCAGTACCTAACCAGTTTACTGATCGCCTTACCGATGATAGGTGAAATGCTGACCATTGAGGTGATTGGGAAGCTAATTTCTCGACCATACATCGAACTAACATTAGCGCTGATGGTACGTTTTGGAGTGCAAGTTGAGCGAGATAGTTGGCGATATTTTACGCTACGCGATAAGCAACACTATTACAGTCCCGGTGAAATTTTTGTTGAAGGTGATGCATCTTCGGCATCTTATTTTCTTGCTGCTGGTGCGATTGGCGGTGGCCCAGTCCGAGTCGAAGGGATTAGCCGTGGCAGCTTTCAAGGGGATGTTCGTTTTATTGAGGTGCTGGAGAAAATGGGAGCACGTATCTCACAAGGGGATAACTGGATTGAAGTACGCGCACCGGAATCTGGGCATCTTAAAGCAATTAATATTGACTGTAATCATATTCCCGATGCTGCTATGACACTTGCAGTAGTCGCGTTGTTTGCTGATGGTGTGACTACACTTACGAATGTTGCAAGTTGGAGGATTAAGGAAACCGATCGCCTTGCAGCAATGGCCAAGGAGTTACGTAAATTAGGCGCGGAGGTAGAAGAGGGCTTGGACTTTCTGCGCATTATGCCGCCACTTGGTGTAGGCCTGCTTTCACATATAGCAATCGATACCTATGATGATCACCGTATAGCTATGTGTTTCTCGTTAGTGTCATTGGGTACCTCAGTACGTATCAATGATCCGGACTGTGTGACTAAAACTTTTCCCGATTATTTTGAAAGGTTTGCAGAAATAGTTAGGCTCTGACTTGGTATAATCTTCTTGTATGTATAAGAGGTTTGTTAAGGTTTTTCATGGATATTAATCATATTTCGGTAATAGCGATTGATGGTCCGTCCGCTTCTGGTAAAGGTACAGTTGCCCATCGGGTTTCAGGAAGTTTGGGGTTTCATTATCTCGATAGTGGTAAGCTCTATCGCTTAGTAGCGCTGGTAGCAACGCGAGCAGGAGTTGATTTAGCTGACGAAGAAGTACTAGCTGACATAGCTGAACACCTTAATGTTATCTTTAAAGATAAAGAAATTCGACTGGGAAACGAAGACGTTTCCGATATAATTCGTACTGAGACATGTGGTAATGGGGCTTCTAGGATTGCGGCGTATTTGCAGGTTAGAAAGGCTCTACTGAGTCGTCAGCGTGCATTTCGCCGAAATCCTGGACTAGTAGCTGATGGTCGTGATATGGGTTCCGTGGTGTTTCCTGACGCCACTCTTAAGATATTTCTTATTGCCAGTTCTGAAACGCGCGCACAGCGCCGTTATAAACAGTTGATGGAAAAAGGGGTAGATGTTAATATTACTACCATTTTGCAAGATATCAGGGAGCGCGATGCGCGCGATAGTGGTCGTAGCGTATCGCCCTTAAAACAGGGCTCAGATACAAGTTCCATTGATACAACCTTACTCAACATTACTGAAGTTGTAAACGAGGTATTAAGACAGTATACCGAAATTTGCGCTAAAAATTCTGATATAAACGAGTGTTGAGAGGTGTACAGTGACTTCTCTTCGATCAAGAGGGGAGAGGCATGGCTTGTGTCCGGATAATTTTATTAACTTACTAGCTCCACTAGATGTTTGTCTGGATGGGTTTAAAAAACAGGGTTTTACAATGACTGCTGCTTCTCCCGTAACTGATTCATCAGAAAGTTTTGCAACATTATTTGAAGAAAGTCTCTCGCGTCAGGAAATGCGCATCGGTGAACTGATTACTGCCGAGGTTATCCGGGTTGACTTTAATATCGTTGTAGTAAATGCAGGACTGAAATCTGAAAGTTTTATTCCAGTCGAAGAATTTAAAAATGACAAGGGCGAAATCGAAGTCAAGCCTGGAGATTTTATCAGTGTTGCCATCGAGGCTCTTGAAGATGGTCATGGTGAAACCCGTTTGTCACGAGACAAAGCCAAACGCTTAACAGCATGGCACGATTTGGAAGAGGCCATGGAAAGCGGTGCTATTGTCTCTGGCATGGTGAGCGGCAAGGTAAAAGGTGGTTTGACCGCAATGATTAACGGTATTCGGGCTTTTCTGCCCGGTTCGCTGGTAGATATTCGTCCTGTCAAGGACACCGCGCCGTATGAAAACAAGGAATTAGAATTCAAGGTTATCAAGCTTGATCGCAAACGTAACAACGTGGTGGTATCACGTCGTGCTGTGTTGGAAGCAGATAAGAGCGCGGATCGAAAATCGTTACTAGAAAACCTGCAAGAAGGGTCAGTAGTCAAAGGAATTGTAAAGAATATTACTGATTATGGCGCATTTGTGGATTTGGGTGGTATAGATGGCTTACTGCATATCACAGATCTTGCATGGCGGCGAGTGAAACATCCTTCGGAGATGATCAGTGTCGGTGACGAAGTCACAGCTAAAGTACTCAAATTTGATCAGGAAAAAAACCGTGTTTCATTAGGCATGAAACAATTGAACGAGGATCCGTGGGTAGGGCTCTCCCGGCGTTATCCGGCGGGTACACGTCTGTTTGGCAAGGTAAACAACCTGACTGATTATGGTGCATTCGTTGAAATTGAACAGGATATTGAAGGGCTAGTGCACGTGTCTGAGATGGATTGGACCAACAAGAACGTGTATCCTTCGAAGATGGTGCAGCTGGGTGATGAGGTAGAAGTAATGATTCTGGAAATAGATGAAGGACGTCGACGTATTTCGCTTGGTATGAAACAGTGCAAGACTAATCCTTGGGAAGAGTTTGCCGTGAATCATAAGAAAAATGATAAGGTACACGGAAAGATCAAATCTATTACAGACTTTGGAGTGTTTATTGGACTGCAGGGTGGCATAGATGGTTTAGTGCATTTGTCTGATCTTTCATGGAATCAGTCGGGTGAAGATGCGGTACGTAACTACAAGAAGAGTGATGAAGTAGAGGTGATAGTGTTATCTATTGACGTCGAGCGTGAACGTATTTCACTGGGTATTAAGCAGATAGAAGACGGCCCGTTTAATAGCTTTGTTTCGGTGAACAACAAGAATAGTGTTGTCAAAGGCACAGTCAAATCTATCGATGCTAAGGGTGCGGTAATTGCATTGGATAAAAATGTTGAGGGTTATCTATGGACATCTGAGATATCGCGTGACCGAGTTGAGGATATTCGTACTTACTTGAAGGAGGGTGACTCGGTTGAAGTGATGATTATCAATGTTGATCACAAGAATCGTGGTATCAACCTTTCCATAAAGGCTAAAGATTTGGTAGAAGAATCCGATGCAATGCGAAAGGTCGCGATTAATGGTCCTACCAATGCCGGAACCACCAGTTTAGGCGCTTTACTCAAGGCCAAGATGGACACCAAGAATACTGAAGAATAAGGGATACCTATATGACTAAGTCTGAATTGATCTCCTGTCTCGCAGCCCGCTATCCGCAGTTGGTAGTGAAGGATGCTGAGCTCGCGGTTAAGATGATACTCGATACCATGGCTACGAGTTTATCGAAAGGACAGCGCATTGAGATTCGCGGATTTGGCAGCTTTGATTTAAACTACCGTCCACCACGTATAGGGCGTAATCCAAAATCTGGAGAAAAAGTGAGAGTAGCAGAGAAATATGTGCCCCATTTTAAAGCTGGTAAAGAAATGCGCGAGCGAGTCGATTATAAGAACTGAAGAAAATTGTAGTAAACTAGATAGGTATAACGGCGGCAGATCGTAAGATCATGCCGCCTTTTTGATTTTTAGTTGTTGCAGTAACTGTGTCGAGTCTGATCGATAGTAAACTTTCTAAGATACTGAGTACAGTAAGTCTGGGAAGAGTTACTTTAGATCATGTCGTTCAACAATAAAGAGAAAAATAAATCACAGGATAAAGAATTATGCGTTACCTGCTACGGTTTTTGTGGGCTGTTCTATTTCTATTTTTGCTTAGTTTTACTACGAAAAACACTGAAACAATAGTGCTCCGATATTATTTCAACTATGAATGGCAAGCGCCGCTGATATTAGTGTTGCTATTTTTCCTTGCTTTTGGCGTTGTGATCGGTATTTTGTCCTGTCTGGGCAAGATTTTCAAGCAAAGGCGCGAAATTATCACGCTCAAGAAGAATTGCTCAGTTACAGATGAGCACAAATAAAAGCAGAAAGAATTGTATATTAAATCTCATATAATCCGTACGCGGTATTTTATAAAACCAGTTTATTACTCGATTACCGCCGATTAAATAAATGGAAATGACCGTATGAAAGACCCTCGTATCATAGTCGCACTTGATTTTTCTAGTGCAGAACAGGCGCTAATACTTGCGGATAAGCTTGATCCGATGTTGTGCCGAGTGAAAGTGGGCAAAGAACTTTTTACCGCTACTGGACCGCAGTTGGTTGAGAGACTTATGGACAAAGGTTTCGAGGTTTTCCTTGATTTGAAATTTCATGACATTCCAAGTACTGTGGCAAATGCGTGTAAGGCCGCGTTGAGTTTGGGCGTATGGATGACGAATGTTCATGCGCTAGGCGGGATAAAAATGCTTGCTGCAGCGAGGGATGCATTGCCGCCGGGAACGACTAAGCTTATTGCCGTAACCTTACTTACCAGTATAGGGCCTAATGATCTGGATAGCATTGGCCTAAACAGAGAGCCCGGGGATGTGGTGCAGAAATTAGCGTGGCTAGCGCGTGATTGTGGGTTAGACGGGGTAATATGTTCTGCGTTAGAGACTGCGCGACTTAGACAAATTATGGGCAATAATTTTTGTTTAGTTACGCCGGGAATTCGTCTAGTTGATTTCCCTGTAGACGACCAACAGCGGATAGCAACACCGCGCGTGGCAATACAAAATGGTGCAGATTATCTGGTGATAGGTAGGCCCATTTCACAGACAGTAGATCCATTGGCAATGTTGCATCGATTGAACAATGAAATTGAAACTCAATTAGCCATAGATTAGCATACAGTCTGCGCTGAAATTTAAGTATGAGATTAAATCTGACAATCTTTGGAATAGTAAAGGCAAGTTCGAGCCGCAGTAGATATACTAGAATTCGTACCCTTTTTTTGGAATATAAATAGAACATGCTCTTATAGATTGATCTTCATAAACTTGGTAAGCTATATATTTGGCGGCACATCTCAGAAATTTTTGTTGCTTTTGATGTAGTTTGCTGCATAGAGTAAACTTGTTGTTATGTGATTGATATGAAAGTGCGTGTCATATCCCATCTTAACTGAGCCATTGTATTTTTTTTTAAAAATCATCCAGTCAGATCACCGTTCATAAGTAAGTTTGTCTCAGATGATGTTTTGCGGAGGGACTAGGTGTCAACTAGCAGATTTAGAGGTATAGGCCTAGTTGTTATTTAAATAGACTAGATGGGATAGTTTGGTAGCAAGAACTCCGGACACGCTAAGTCTTAATTTGGCAAACACTGAGACAGAATTCATCAACTTCGAATTAACCGTAAAGAATGTAATTCTAAATCACGAAATTTAACCCTAGTTATTTCTGGAACAGTAACAGTCTTTGTGTTCATTTTTTATTACACGACAGAGATTATTGCTTTTTTCAGACCATAGTGCTGGTTATAGGCCATTAGATTTTGGTGTTACGTGTTACCCCAGTAAGCTCAGTAAGAGATGCTGCTGTGAGAGATTTGCTGTAATAAGGCTGAAATGTAACCAAAAGTTTCACATGCTACGCATTGACATTAGTGTTTTGTTGGTTGCACCGTTTCTTGATATGGATATTCTTTTGTATTTAATCAAAAGGCAGACTAAAGCTTGACATGGCATGATAATTTCCATAGAATTCATAGTCTTTTTGGTCGGTTCTGGTGGGTGTTAAGAGCACGGTAGAAAACGGACCATACGAGGAACAATTTATGCTTACATGGACGGCGACGGCGAAATCGCCGTCTTGGTTTTTTTAGGAAACTGTAATGCCAACAATTAGTCAGTTAATACGGAAGCCTCGTATAGCGAGGCATGTAAAAAGCAAAGTTCCCGCGCTGGGGAATAGCCCACAAAAGAGAGGGGTTTGTACCCGTGTCTATACCACCACGCCAAAAAAGCCAAACTCAGCTTTACGTAAAGTGGCGCGGGTTCGCCTAACCAATGGTTTTGAGGTGTCTAGTTACATCGGAGGCGAAGGTCACAATTTGCAAGAGCACTCAGTAGTATTAATTCGCGGAGGCCGTGTTAAGGATTTACCAGGTGTCCGCTACCATATGGTGCGAGGTAGTCTTGATACCGCCGGGGTGAAAGATCGGAAGCAGAGTCGCTCCAAGTACGGGACTAAAAAGCCGAAAGCAGTTTGAGTAAAGTGGTTCGGATTTGATTGCTTGGTGTTGGCGAATAAATACGTAGATGGGTTCAAGCTTATATTTAATGCAGAGGTTAGAGGAATGCCAAGACGGAGAGAAGTTCCGAAACGCGTAATTATGCCGGATCCAAAATATCACAGTACGGAGGTGGCAAAGTTCGTTAACGTTTTGATGACCCGCGGCAAGAAATCTGTTGCAGAGCGCATTATTTACGGTGCTTTGACTCAAATTCAGAAGAAGACTGGCAAAGATCCGGTGGAGATATTTACGCAGGCGTTATCCAACGTTCGTCCGATGGTAGAGGTAAAAAGTCGTCGTGTCGGCGGAGCTAATTACCAGGTTCCAGTTGAAGTACGGTCGATTCGGCGTAATGCTTTGGCTATGCGCTGGTTGCGCGAAGCCGCCCGTAAACGTAGTGAAAAATCAATGGGTGCGCGCCTTGCTGTGGAACTGGCTGAGGCGGCGGAAGGTCGAGGTGGTGCAGTTAAGAAGCGGGAAGAGGTTCACCGCATGGCAGAAGCTAACAAGGCATTCGCGCATTACCGGTTTTGACAACGATTAACTGAAAACATCAATGATAAATGGAAAAGAAGTTTGTTTCTGGCGAATAGTGAAATTGTCAATTAGTTGAAGGTTGTCATTTACTATCTATTTTTTATGTCATTGGCGAACTCTTTACATTAAGACGGTTCAAAAATTAAGGCTTAAATACTTTGTCTAGAAAAACACCTATTGAGAGTTACCGGAATATCGGGATTATGGCGCACATCGACGCTGGAAAAACTACGACCACTGAACGCATTTTGTTCTATACAGGTGTTTCTCACAAAATTGGCGAGGTGCATGATGGTGCTGCTATCATGGACTGGATGGAGCAAGAGCAGGAGCGTGGTATTACTATTACCTCAGCTTCTACCACCTGTTTTTGGAAGGGTATGGATAACAACTACTCCGAGCATCGTATTAATATCATCGATACTCCGGGCCACGTTGATTTTACTATTGAGGTAGAACGATCTCTGCGTGTACTGGATGGAGCCTGCACCGTATTTTGTGCTGTTGGCGGAGTACAGCCTCAGACTGAAACTGTATGGCGCCAGGCTAATAAATACAAGGTTCCACGTCTTGCCTTCGTCAATAAGATGGATCGTGCTGGCGCTAATTTCATGCGTGTTTATGAACAGATGCAAATTCGCTTAAAAGCTCACCCAGTACCCATTCAATTGCCCGTCGGAGCAGAAGATAAATTTGAAGGTGTTATAGATTTGGCCAAGATGAAAGCTATTTACTGGGATGATTCAACTCGAGGACTGAAGTTCGAGGAACGTGATATCCCTGACAACCTGATGGAAAATGCTATGTTATGGCGCGAGAAGATGGTAGAAACTGCCGCCGAGGCTAGCGAAGACTTGATGAACAAATATCTCGAAGAAGGCAGCCTGCCTGTCGTCGACATCAAGAAAGGATTACGTGCTCGTACCATCAATAACGAGATCGTACCGATGTTGTGCGGCTCGGCATTCAAGAACAAGGGCGTGCAGTCTATGCTGGATGCTGTAATTGATTACTTGCCTTCACCGGTGGATATTCGTGCTGTCACTGGGGTGAAGGAAAACGGTGGAATAGAAGAGCGCCATGCTAGCGACGAAGAGCCATTCGCCGGGTTAGCGTTCAAGATTGCCACCGATCCTTTTGTTGGCCAGTTGATTTTCTTCCGTGTATATTCTGGCGTTGTTGCTACCGGCGATACCATTTACAACCCAATTAAAGGTAGGAAAGAACGGATCGGACGGTTGTTACAAATGCATGCTAACCAACGTGAAGAAATCAAGGAAGTGCGTGCTGGCGATATTGCCGCTGCAGTAGGTTTAAAGGCGGCCTCTACCGGGGATACATTGTGCGATCCTAATAAAGTCATAACGTTAGAGAGGATAGTGTTTCCGGAGCCGGTGATCCACGTTGCAGTGGAACCTAAAACAAAGGTCGATCAAGAAAAAATGGGCCTTGCACTGAATCGACTGGCGCAGGAAGATCCATCTTTCCGCGTGCGTACCGACGAGGAGTCTGGTCAAACTATCATATCTGGCATGGGTGAGCTGCATCTTGAAATCATTGTTGAACGCATGAAGCGCGAGTTCGGCGTGGAAGCCACTGTAGGTGCGCCACAAGTAGCTTATCGCGAGACCATTAGGAAACTGGTGGAGGTTGAGGGTAAGTTCATCAAACAATCCGGAGGGCGCGGCCAATACGGTCATGTCTGGCTCAAAATGGAACCGTATGAGGCTGGCAAAGGCTTTAAATTTGTTGACGCAATTAAAGGGGGTGTAGTGCCACGCGAATACATTCCAGCGGTTGAGAAAGGTTTACTTGATACTCTACCTAACGGTGTGTTGGCAGGTTTTCCCGTAGTAGATGTGAAAGTTACACTATTCGATGGCTCGTACCATGATGTGGACTCAAATGAAAATGCTTTCAAGATGGCCGCTTCAATGGCGTTTAAGGATGGCATGCGAAAAGCTAACCCGGTGTTACTTGAACCGATGATGGCAGTGGAAGTGGAAACACCAGCGGATTTCATGGGTAATGTGGTAGGTGATCTATCTTCCCGTCGCGGAATGATCCAAGGAATGAATGACCTACCTGGTCTCAAGGTAATAAGTGCAGAAGTGCCGTTAGCAGAGATGTTTGGTTATTCAACTTCACTACGTTCCGCGACCCAGGGGCGCGCAACTTACACAATGGAATTCAAGCGTTATTCAGAGGCGCCAAAAAGTGTAGCTGAAGCAGTTATTAACAAAAAATAATAGTCGTCAAGAAAAGGAAACGATCATGGCAAAAAGAAAATTTGAGCGGACGAAACCGCATGTAAACGTAGGCACGATTGGCCACGTAGACCATGGTAAAACTACGCTGACGGCTGCGATTACAATGATAATGGCGAAGAAATATGGTGG
>SMVB01126916.1_pt1 | contig 15123 bp, 13 predicted proteins | sample 2456461 | NCBI WGS metagenome assembly SMVB01 (sample SAMN11095934, study PRJNA526329) | marine sediment metagenome | biome: Marine sediment; feature: Surficial sediment; material: Deep marine sediment; isolation source: Hadal surficial sediment | place: Pacific Ocean | collected 2014-05 | depth... | reverse complement strand
CTGGAAGATGGCGTGGCCAAGTTTGCCGATATTCAACCGAGTGGTGGCGACGGCATTAACCGCTGGTTTTATGTGGTGCTGATGGAGGGCAGGAATCGCGAGGTGAGGCGCCTGTGGGAGTCACAGGGCCTGACGGTGTCGCGCCTCAAAAGAGTGCGCTATGGCGATGTCTTTATCCCCTCCAAGGTGAAACAGGGCCAGTGGATAGAGCTGCCTCGCAAGGAAGTAAAAAGCCTCTATCGCATGGGCGGGCTGCAGCTCAAGGAGCTAAAGCGCAACACCCTGCAGGAGCGCCAGCTCATGGAGCGCCAGTTCGGCAAGCGCCGCGGGCGGGCTGCGGGCAAGAAGAGCAAGCGCTAGTCTGGTTGTCGGCCCGCTGCCGGGGTAGCGTTAAGGCGATGGTTTGTGCCGACTGTGTTTCTTGCAAAAAAGGCTAAAAGTTTTCAGCCGTATTGTAGTGGCCCGCGTCAAACATATAGCGGTGCTTTTTATAGATAAGCTCTCTTGTTTCTTCGTCCAACAGCGCTTGTAATTCAGTGCTACCTCCCGATGAGTTAAGCTTGGGAAACTCGGCCTCGCCATCTGCCGCGGCATACTCTCTGACCGCCTTGGGAAATGCGATTGAAAGTTCCTCAAAACGTATTAGTTCCAGGTTGCTGGGAGCTTCACCATCGATTAAAAAGTAATCTTCTTGGGGAGCCCCTGGCCGGAGGTACCCGGATTTTACCACGAATGTTTTGAAGTCTCCCTGTGCTAGTTTCACCAGTTCCGGCGACCCTTTCATCCTGCGTTTTATAATAAGGGGTTTTTGCAGATGCCTGAAAAATGAATACTCCAGGGTGAAGGGGTGGCGTATTATCGCCAGTATTTTCCCCATCTCCTCAATAGATTTCCCCGTCAAACGCTGAATATGAGGCCTCGCCTTGCGCAGCGGAATGTGCCGTCCAACGTCTGTTACCATTGTTACACCGGGCAACATGCTCTGTTTCGGCTTTTTAACGAGAGGGACATAGCAATTGTAAATCGGCGGAGAAAGATTCCTCAGTAGAAAATCGGCACAGCTCATGCCACCCGTCTTGGCAATATGGATAAATACGATATCTTCGGTGATGATCATTTTCGTTTTCCGATGCTATTGGGCGTCAAATGATTGCCCGGTAAATTCAATGCTGTCGCCACCCATCAGGTATAAATACGCGGGCATAATATCCTCCGGGGAGGGGTTGCCGGTGGGTGTTTCCCCGGGGTAGGCAGCGCGGCGCATGGCGGTATTGGTCGCGCCGGGGTTTAAGGCGTTCACCCGTATATTGGAGACGTTTTCCAGTTCATCCGCCAGCACCTGTACCAGACCCTCGGTGGCAAATTTGGACACGGCATAGGCGCCCCAGAATGCCCGCCCTGTTCTGCCCACGCCGGAAGAAGTGAAAATGACAGAGGCTGCCGGCGCGGCCTGTAACAACGGCAGTAAGGCTCGCGTGAGTAGGAACTGGGCGTTGACGTTCACCTGCATCACTTCCTGCCAGCTGGCGTAGGTGGCGCTTTCAATGGGGCGTCTGTCGCCGAGAATACCGGCATTGTGCAGCAGGCCGTGCAGTGCGCCAAACTCCTCGTCCAGGGCCTGGGCCAGTGACTCGCACTCCGCCTCGGAGACGGTTTTAAGGTCCAGGGGGAAAATGGCGGCCTGGGGATGGCCCGCGGCTTCGATTTCGTCGTATACCGCCTCCAGCTTTTCCACGGTGCGCCCCAGCAGGGCAACCGTGGCACCGTGGCTGGCGTAGGCCAGGGCGGCGGCCCTGCCTATGCCGGCACCGGCACCGGTAACGACAATGGTTTTACCGGCAAGCAGGTCGCCGGGTGCAATATAAGCAGGTGGAATGGTGTGTATTTTCATGGGCCTAGTTGATCGTTCCTAAAATGAGAGAGGACAGGTCGGTGCTGCAGTTTACCCGTGCCGTTGCGCCCCAGTCTGCTGGGTCATCACCGGGCTCTATGTAACCGTAAGCGGCGGCGATGGTGACCATACCGGCCCGTCGCCCCGCTTCAATGTCGCGCCTGTGGTCGCCCACATAAATGGCCTGGTGTGGCGCACAAGCTATTATCTTGCAACTCAGATACAGCGGCTCGGGGTGGGGTTTGGTCTCGCTGACATCGTCCGGGCACACGGTACAGGCGGGTGCGGGGTTAAAATTCAGACTGCTCATCAGGGGGGCCGTGTACGCGCGGGGTTTGTTGGTGCACACGCCCCATGCAATTCCCCGCGCCTGCAGCTGGCCGATGAGGCGTTCAATGCCCGGGTAGGGCCTGGCCGCTGTGCCCAATACCTCACGGTACAGCTCCAGTAATCGCAGACGTTTGCGTTCAAACTCAGGCTGGCCCTCGCTGAGCTTGAGTGCCAGGCTAACCAGCGCCCGGGCGCCACTGGATACCGTGGCGCGAATCAGGCCTTCATCCATCGCTGCCAGGCCGTGTTCGGCGCGCAAGGCCTGTACCACGATAATGAATTCGTCGGCGGTGTCCACCAGGGTGCCGTCCAGGTCAAAGATAACTGCCTTCAGGTCTGCGGGCATGGTGTTCACGATTTTATCACTGGCCAATGCGCTGCTGCCATTGATTGGCTTTGTGCATAATCTGTGTCATATCGATAGTTTGCAGCTCCCTGTTTTCCATAACTAACTGTCCGTTGATCCAGCTGTGACTCACCTGACTGCCGTTGCTGGCGTAAACCAGTTGTGAAATGGGGTCGTACAGCGGCGTGGTCTCTGGTGTGTCCATGTCCACGGCGATCAAGTCGGCTAATTTCCCCACCTCGATACTGCCCAGGGAATCTTCCAGGCCCTGGGCTCGGGCGCCGTTAATGGTTGCCATGGACAATGCCTGTTGCGCCGTGACAGCGCCGGCATCGCACGAATGCAGCTTTGCCAGTAATGCGGCGGTGCGCATCTCGCCGAACAGGTTCAGGTTGTTATTGCAGGCGGTACCGTCGGTGCCCAGGGCCACATTCACCCCCTGGGCCAGCAATTTATTGGTGGGGCAGGTGCCCGACGCCAGTTTCATATTGGAGGCGGGGCAGTGCACCACATGGGCACCGGTGGCGACCAGCAGCGACATGTCCCTGTCGCTCAAGCCGGTCATGTGGACACATTGGGTTTTTGTCCCCAGCAAGCCCAGCCTGTGCAGCCGGTTTATCGGGCGCTCGCCGCCGTGCTCCACCGCCCGCAGTACTTCGTCTGCGGTTTCGTGTAGATGTATCTGCACGCCCATATCCAGCTCATCCGCCAGGCGGGCTATTTTGATGAGATTGTCATCGCCGACCGTGTAGGGTGCATGGGGGCCAAATACCAGGCTCACTAGCTTGCTGTGGCGTAAATCGTGCCGCAGTGCCAGGCCCTTGGCAATATACTCATCGCCGTCTTTTGCCCAGGCCGTGGGGAAATCCAGAATGGGGAAGGCTAGCTGGCAGCGCATGCCCATTTGCCGGGCGGTTTCTGCGGTGACATCGGGGAAAAAGTACATATCGGAAAAGCTGGTGGTGCCGCTGCGCAGCATCTCGACGATGGCCAGTGCCACGCCATCGCGCACAAATTCTTCGCCCACGTGCGCGGCCTCGGCGGGCCAGATATGTTGCTGCAGCCAGGGGGTAAGTGCCAGGTCGTCGGCGAAGCCCCGCAGCAGGGCCATGGCGGCGTGGCCGTGTGCGTTTACCAGGCCTGGGAGCACCACGTGTTCGGGCAGGGAATAGACTTGACCCGCCCGCAGTTGGGTGGTTTGTGGGGTGGGTAAAACGGCGACAATCCTGCCGGCCCGCAGGGCGATACTGTGCTCGGTCAATACCTCACCTTCGGGTACTACCGGAACAATCCAGCCCGGGTGGATCAGGGTGTCCACGGTGTCTGCTGATAACTTCATGGCGCGCTGTATCCTGTGCCGGGCAGGGGCAACTGTCTTGCAAAGCGGGTGTTGGGTGGGTGATTGTTCACTTCGCGCGAAAGTATACCTCTAATTAGCTTGAAAGCTGTAAAAACGTGGCGGGAAAGCCGTGTTTTCCGTATAATCCGCGGTTTGTGTTTGAGCTAATAAAAAGATACTTGTTGCAGTTAAGGAAACCGTAATACATGGGTGAAATAGCAAGAGAAATTGTTCCGGTAAACATCGAGGACGAGTTGAAACAGTCCTACCTCGATTACGCCATGAGTGTCATTGTGGGTCGGGCTCTGCCCGATGTTCGGGACGGCCTCAAGCCGGTACACCGGCGGGTGTTGTTTGCCATGAATGAGCTGAACAACGACTGGAACAAGGCCTATAAAAAATCGGCCCGGGTGGTGGGCGACGTCATCGGTAAGTATCACCCCCACGGCGACTCGGCGGTCTACGACACCATTGTGCGTATGGCCCAGCCCTTCTCCATGCGTTACATGCTAATCGAAGGCCAGGGTAACTTTGGCTCGGTGGACGGCGATTCGGCGGCGGCTATGCGCTATACCGAAATTCGCATGCGCAAAATCTCCCACGACATGCTGGCGGATCTCGACAAGGAAACCGTCGATTTCGTTGATAACTATGACGGCACCGAAAGAATCCCCACCGTTCTGCCCACGCGTATCCCCACATTGCTGGTAAATGGTTCCTCCGGCATTGCCGTGGGCATGGCCACCAATATTCCACCGCACAATATGACCGAGGTAGTCTCTGCCTGCCTGGCCCTGTTGGACGAGCCGGAACTGAGCATCGATGACCTGATGGAGCATATTCCCGGGCCCGACTTTCCCACCGGGGCCATCATCAATGGCCGGGCGGGCATTATCCAGGCTTACCGCACCGGCCGCGGCCGCATCTATGTGCGCGCCAAGGCTGAGGTGATTACCGATGAGAAGCGTGGCAAGGATATTATTCTTATCCACGAACTGCCCTACCAGCTGAACAAAGCGCGCCTCATAGAGCGTATCGCCGAGCTGGTCAAAGAGAAAAAAATAGAGGGTATCACCGAGCTGCGTGACGAGTCTGACCGCGATGGCATGCGTGTGGTCATCGAGTTGCGCCGCGGCGAAATCGGCGATGTCGTGCTCAATAACCTGTATGCGCAAACCCAATTGCAATCGGTGTTTGGCATTAACATGGTTGCGCTGGTCGACGGCCAGCCCAAAATACTCAATCTCAAGCAGATTCTGGAGTCCTTTCTTCGCCACCGCCGCGAAGTGGTTACACGCCGTACCGTGTACTTGTTGCGCAAGGCCAAGGAGCGCGGCCACTTGCTGGAGGGGCTGGCCATTGCCCTGGCCAATATAGACCCCATTATCGCCCTGATCAAAGCCTCGCCCAGTTCCGCCGAGGCCAAGGTTAAACTGATAGCGAGTGACTGGCTGCCCGGTGAGGTGACCGGCATGCTGGAACGTGCTGGCAGTGAAGCGTGCCGCCCCGATGAACTGGAAGAGCAATACGGTCTGCGCGATGGCCGGTATTACCTGTCACCGGCCCAGGCCCAGGCTATCCTTGAATTGCGCCTGCACCGCCTGACCGGCCTGGAGCACGAAAAACTTATCAAGGAATACCAGGAGAAGTTGGCTGAAATTGCCGATCACCTGGAAATTCTGGACGATACGTTTCGCCTCAAGCAGGTGATTCGCGAAGAAATGCTGGAGGTTGTCGAGAACTACGGCGACCCGCGCCGCACCGTGATCACGGCCTCCCAGCACGACCTCACGGTGGAAGACCTCATTACGGAAGAAGACCGCGTGGTTACCATTTCCCACGGGGGCTACGCCAAAACCCAGGCCCTGTCCGATTACCAGGCCCAGCGCCGCGGCGGTACCGGTAAGTCGGCCACGGCGGTGAAAGATGAGGACTTCGTAGAACACCTGCTTATCGCCAGCACGCACGCCACTATTTTGTGTTTTACCAACCTCGGCAAAGTGTATTGGCTGAAGGTGTTCCACATTCCCCTGGCCAGTCGCGGCGCCAGAGGGCGCCCCATGGTCAACTTGTTGCCGTTGGAAGAGGGGGAGCGCGTTACCTCTATCTTACCGGTTGGAGAATACACCCCGGGGCATTTCATCTTCATGGCCACGGCCAATGGTACGGTTAAAAAGACGGCCCTGACAGACTTTGCCCGTCAGCGCAGCGTGGGTCTGCGGGCCCTGGCACTGGAAGAGGGCGACGTACTGGTGGGTACTGCTATTACCACAGGCGATTGCGATGTCATGCTGTTCAGCAGTGAGGGCAAGACGGTTCGCTTTAAAGAAGATTTGGTACGCGCCATGGGCCGTACGGCCAAGGGTGTGCGCGGCATACGCCTGGCGCAGGGCCACCGCATGATTTCCATGATTATTCCCGCGGAAAATGGCAAGGTTCTAACCGCCAGTGAAAACGGCTACGGCAAGCGCACCGAGATTACCGAGTTTCCCACCAAGGGTCGTGGCAACAAGGGGCTTATCGCCATGGTAACCAGCGCGCGCAACGGCAAGCTGGTGGGTGCGGTGCAGGTGTTTGACGGCGATGAGCTGATGCTGATTTCCAACCAGGGCACCATGGTGCGCACCCGGGCCGACGAAGTGTCCATTTTGGGTCGCAATACCCAGGGTGTTCGGGTAATCCGTACCAAGGAGGGCGAAACCCTGGTCGGTGTAGAGCGTATCGACGAGCCCGCACCGGAACCCATTTATGAAGATGACGATAACAAAAACGATAACAACGAGCAGTCCGGCTCTGAGGCAGGCGAAAAAGAATGAGCCGTGTTTTTAACTTTTGCGCAGGCCCCGCTGCGCTGCCCGAGTCTGTGCTGACAACGGCTGCGCAGGAGATGCTCGACTGGCATGGCAAAGGCCTGTCCCTGATGGAGATGAGCCACCGCAGCCCCGAGGTGATGGGCGTGGCCCAGCGCGCCGAGAAAACCTTGCGCGAGTTGCTCGGCATTTCCGATGACTACGCTGTATTGTTTTTACAGGGCGGCGCCAGCACGCAATTTTCTGCCGTACCCCTGAATGTATTGAATGGCAAAGCCGGCGCCGATTACGTCAATACCGGGCAGTGGTCAATAAAAGCCATCGCCGAGGCCAGGCGCTACTGCCAGGTCAATGTGGTGGCGTCGTCCGAGGCGTCAAATTTCTCCACCATTCCCGCGTTTGACGGTTGGCAATTGGACAGCGATGCGGCCTATCTGCACTACACGCCGAATGAAACCATCGGTGGCGTGGAGTTTTCCTGGACGCCGGATGTGAATGTGCCACTGGTGGTTGATATGTCCTCAACTATCTTGTCCCGCCAGATTAATATTGACGATTTCAGCATGATCTATGCCGGTGCCCAGAAAAATATCGGGCCGGCGGGTTTAACCCTGGTCATTGTCAGGCGTGACCTGCTGGGCAAGGCCGCCCAACAGTGCCCGGCCATGCTCAACTGGCAGGTGGCCGCCGACAACGGCTCCATGTACAACACGCCACCTACCTACGCGCTGTATCTTGCCGGGCTGGTGTTCGACTGGCTGCAGGCGCGCGGCGGCCTAGCTGCCATGGAGGCCACCAACCGCAGCAAGGCCGAAAAACTGTACGCCGCCATCGACGGCAGTGATTTCTACGCCAACCCGGTGGAAATCGCCAGCCGATCGCTAATGAATATACCCTTCACCCTGGCAGCTGCTGAGTTGGACGAGGTTTTTCTGCAAGAGGCCGAGGCCGTGGGCTTGTTAAATCTTAAGGGGCACCGCTCAGTGGGTGGCATGCGAGCCAGTCTATACAACGCAGTGGGCATGGACGCAGTGGATGCGCTAATTGCCTTCATGCAGGATTTTGAGACGCGCAAGGCGTAATTCGGCCATGACAGACACACGAGATCTCGACCAGGTCAGGGCAGATATCGATGCCATAGACCAGCAAGTTCAGACGCTGATCAACAGCCGGGCGCGCTGTGCCCAGCGTGTGGCCGAAATCAAAATGGCCGAGTTACAGGCCGCTCATGAGCGCGGCGAAGCGGTAGAGGAAGTGGTTTACTACCGCCCGGAGCGCGAGGCCCAGGTGCTGAAGCGCATCATGGACCGCAATGAGGGCCCGCTGGACGGTGAGACCATGGCTCATGTGTTTCGCGAAATTATGTCGGCCTGCCTGGCCCTGGAAAAACCCCTGCAAATTGCCTACCTGGGCCCCGAGGGCACGTTCACCCAGGCCGCGGCAATCAAACATTTTGGCCACGCGGCCATCTGTGTACCGCAAGCTACTATAGACAGTGTTTTTACCCAGGTGGAAGCGGGTGAATGTAACTATGGGGTGGTGCCGGTGGAAAATTCCACCGAGGGCATGGTGAGTCATACCCTGGATACCTTCATGGATTCGCCCCTGAAGATATCCGGTGAGTTGGAACTGCGCATAGGCCACCACCTGCTGGTATCACCGGGCACGTCAGCCGAATCAGTCACCCGAATATGCGCACATCAGCAGGGCCTGGCCCAATGCCGTAACTGGCTGGACCGGCACTGGCCCCAGGTAGAGCGAGTAGCGGTGAGTAGCAATGGCGAGGCGGCCAAAATGGCGGCAAAAACGCCCGGCGTCGCGGCCATTGCCGGCGATATGGCGGCCGATTTGTATCATCTGGAGAAGCTGGCCGAGCATATAGAAGACAACTCCGATAATACCACCCGCTTTTTAATTATTGGCCGCGACGAGATTCCCCCCAGCGGTCGGGACAAAAGCTCCATCATTGTCTCCAGCCGCAATAAGCCCGGCGCCCTGTTTGCCCTGCTGGACCCATTTCGTCGGGCCGGTATCAGTCTGACGCGCATAGACACTCGGCCCTCACGTACCGAAAAATGGGCCTATGTGTTCTTCATCGAATTTGAAGGCCATCTGCAGGACGAGAAGGTGGCTGCGGCCATTGCCGAGTTGGAGGAGCAATCCATTTTAATGAAGGCTCTGGGTTCCTACCCACGGGCCGTTCTGTAAAGCGAATGTCGAACGCCTCAGGGGTTGAAAACGTTGCTATTCTGGGCCTGGGCTTAATCGGCGGCTCCCTGGCGCGGGCCTTGCGCAAAAGCGGCTTCGCAAAAAATATTATTGGCTACGGTCACCGCCAGCCATCCCTGGCGCTAGGTCTGGAGCTCGGGGTGATCGATGAGTACACCCTGGATCTCGATGAGGCCATCGATCGGGCCGATATTGTGGTTATCGCCACGCCGACCTTAATTGCCTCTGAGCTGCTGAAGAAAATTTTACCGACTCTGGCGGGGCGTGCGCACAACCCCGTGATTACCGATGTGGCCAGTGTCAAAGGCAGCTTGCGCGACACCGCGGTAGAAGTGCTTGGCCACATGCCGGCGCAGTTGGTGTTGGCGCACCCTATAGCGGGTTCCGAGAGCAGTGGTGTCGAGGCCTCCGATGCCGATCTATTTGTCGCTCACCGAGTTATCCTGACACCCACGGAAGCTAACAGTGCCCAGGCCGTGGAGTTGATTCGGGCCATGTGGCAGAGCACCGGCGCCGAGGTGCTGGATATGGATGTGGATGAACACGATGCCGTGCTGGCGGCCACCAGCCACTTGCCCCATGTTCTGGCCTACACACTGGTGGATGCGCTGGCCCAGAGTGACGCCAGTGAAGATATCTTCCGCTTTGCGGCGGGGGGGTTTCGAGATTTTACCCGTATTGCCTCCTCCGACCCGGTGATGTGGCGCGATATTTCCATCGCCAACAAGCGCGCCCTGTTGGCTACCATCGATATGTACACCGAGCACCTGGCGGGGCTAAGGGAGGCGATTGCGGCGGATGATGCCGCTGGCCTGCTCGACATATTCGCCAGGGCCAAGCGGGCCAGGGATGAATTTTCCGCCCTGCTGGACGCGCGCAGCCAATAAGCAGTCAACAATATATAACAGGATGTAAGCGAGAGTTCTTTATGGAATTTAATGTGATGCCAGGCGGGCTCATCGCCGGTGAGGTCAGGGTTCCCGGTGATAAATCCATGTCGCACCGGTCTATCATGCTGGGTGCTCTGGCCCTTGGCACCACCCGGGTCAGTGGTTTTCTGGAGGGCGAGGATGCCCTGGCTACGGTGGCCGCCTTCAGGGCCATGGGTGTAGACATTGACGGGCCACAAGATGGCCAACTGACCATTCACGGGGTGGGCCTGAATGGGCTGCGGACGCCGGCGGCTGCACTGGACCTGGGCAACTCCGGCACCAGTATTCGCCTGTTGGCGGGTTTGATGGCGGGGCAGAGCTTCGATACCATATTGACCGGTGACGAATCCCTGCGCGGTCGGCCCATGCAGCGTGTGCTCACACCGCTGGCCCTGATGGGTGCCGATGTGGAGGGCGAACAACCGCCCCTCACCGTGCGCGGCGGGCAGGCACTCAAAGCCATCCATTACGACCTGCCCATGGCCAGTGCCCAGGTAAAATCCTGTGTCCTGCTGGCGGGCCTCTACGCCAAGGGGCGTACCTCGGTGACCGAGCCTGCGCCTACCCGCGATCATACCGAGCGTATGCTGCGCGGCTTTGGCTATGATGTGCGCAACGAAGACGGTGTCATCTCCCTGGAGGGTGGTGGCACGCTGCGTGCTGCGGACATCGACGTGCCCGCCGATATTTCCTCCGCCGCATTTTTTATGGTGGCGGCCAGTATTGCGCCGGGCTCCGATCTGATTCTCACCCACGTGGGCGTTAACCCGACGCGAACCGGGGTGATCAACATATTGCGCTTGATGGGTGCGGACATAAGCCTGGGTAATGAACGCGAAGTGGGCGGTGAGCCCGTCGCCGACATTCGGGTGCGCTACGCGCCGCTCAAAGGCATTGATATACCGGTGGACCAGGTGCCGCTTGCCATTGATGAAATGCCGGTACTGTTTATCGCCGCGGCCTGTGCCACTGGGCGCACGGTGCTGCGCGGCGCCGAGGAACTGCGAGTGAAGGAGAGCGACAGAATTGCCGCCATGGCCGAGGGCCTGACCACACTGGGTATCATCAACGAAGTGCGTGATGACGGCATCGTGATCGAGGGCGGTACCCTGGGCGGCGGTGTTATCCACACCTACCACGATCACCGCATTGCCATGGCCTTTGCCATCGCGGCGCTGCGTGCAGAGCGCGAAATTCGTATTTTGGATTGCGACCACGTGGCCACGTCTTTTCCTGTGTTCGACGCCCTGGCCAGGGGCCTGGGCCTGCAAATATCGGCACTGGTGTAGCGATGAGCAGCGCCCCCGTTATCACTGTCGATGGCCCCAGCGGTGCCGGCAAAGGTACCATCAGCCACCTGTTGTCCGATGCCCTGGGTTGGCATTTTCTCGACAGCGGGGCCCTGTATCGTGTGGTCGGCCAGGCCTGTTTAATAGAGGGGGTCAGTTGGGATGACCACGCGGCGGTCAGCGAAATTGCCCGTCACCTGGATGTGTCTTTCACCCTGGCTGAAAACGGCGAGGTGCTGGTGGCCTATCGGGGCACCGATGTCAGTCGCGTCATCCGCACCGAGGAGGGCGGTAAGGGTGCCTCTACCGTGGCGGCTATTCCCGACGTCAGAACAGCGCTGTTGGCACGCCAGCGGGAGTTTCGAAGAGCGCCGGGGCTGGTGGCGGACGGCAGGGACATGGGTACCGTTGTGTTTCCCGATGCGCCACTGAAGTTTTTCCTTACCGCCAGTGCCCAAGAACGGGCCCGGCGCCGCTACCAGCAGTTGCTTGCCAAGGGTGAAAGTGTTAGTCTGCCGCGCCTTCTTGAGGCTATCGAGGAGAGGGATGCGCGCGACAGGTGTCGCTCAGTTTCCCCCCTGGTGCCCGCGGAAGACGCTATTGTGGTTGACAGCACCGACACATCCATTGCCCAGGTATTTGAGCAAGTAATGGTTAAAGTGAAGGAAAAAGCCTTAATCGGCGCTTAAAAGCAGTTAAAATCCACAAAATAGCATGTTTTACAGTTCTGTAAACAGCACTGATTCCAGTCAGGGTGTGGTTTGCAGATTTTATTAGATACCCCGGGTCGGCTGGAGGCGCGGTTCAGTACAGGTGATATACAATGAGCGAAAACTTCGCTGAATTATTTGAAGAAAGTCTAAAAACCGTCGATATGACTCCCGGTGCAATTGTTACGGGTGTAGTCATCGACATCGACAACGAGTGGGTAACCGTACACGCAGGCCTCAAGTCTGAAGGTGTTATCCCCCGCGTTCAATTCCTGGATGCTGCCGGTGAATGTTCCCTGAGCATTGGCGACGAAGTACAGGTTGCCCTTGAGTCTGTAGAAGACGGCTTCGGTGAGACCAAGCTGTCTCGCAAAAAAGCCAAGCGCGCCGAGTCCTGGAAAGAACTGGAAGCTGCACACGAAGCAGACGAAGTTGTCACCGGAATTATCAACGGCAAGGTCAAAGGTGGCTTTACCGTGGACATCAACACAATTCGGGCTTTCCTCCCCGGTTCTCTGGTCGACGTACGCCCGGTACGCGACACCCTTCACCTGGAAGGCAAAGAGCTGGAATTCAAAGTTATCAAGCTGGACCAGAAGCGCAACAACGTGGTGGTTTCACGTCGTGCTGTTATGGAAGCTGCCAATTCCGTAGAGCGTGACGCCCTGCTGGAATCTCTGCAGGAAGGCATGTCTATTAAGGGTATCGTGAAGAACCTGACCGACTACGGCGCCTTCGTAGACCTGGGCGGCGTAGACGGCTTGCTGCACATCACCGACATGGCCTGGAAGCGTATCAAGCATCCTTCCGAGATTGTTGAAGTGGGTCAGGAAATCGACGTCAAGATCCTCAAGTTCGATCGCGAGCGCAACCGCGTCTCTCTGGGCTTGAAGCAACTGGGTGAAGACCCATGGGTTGAGATCAAGAGCCGTTATCCCGAGAACAGCCGCATCATGGCGCGTATCACCAACCTCACCGACTACGGCTGCTTTGCCGAGCTGGAAGAGGGCGTAGAAGGTCTGGTACACGTGTCTGAGATGGATTGGACCAACAAGAATGTTCACCCCTCCAAGATCGTCAATCTGGGCGACGAAGTAGAAGTGATGGTTCTGGATATCGACGAAGAACGCCGTCGTATTTCCCTGGGTATCAAGCAGTGTCAACAAAACCCCTGGGACGCTTTTGGCGAGAAATACAAGAAGGGCGACAAGATTGCCGGCAACATCAAGTCTATTACTGACTTCGGAATCTTCATTGGCCTGGAAGGTAACATCGACGGACTGGTACACCTGTCTGACATCAGCTGGAACGAAGGCGACCATGCAGTACGCGACTACAAGAAGGGTGACGAGATAGAAACTGTCATCTTGTCTATCGATTCTGAGCGTGAGCGCATCTCTCTGGGTGTCAAGCAACTGGAAGACGATCCTTTCTCAAACTACGTTGCTGAAAACGATAGAGGCGCTATCGTCAGCGGTGAAGTGACCGAAGTTGATCCCAAGTTTGTTGTGATCAAGCTGGCCGAGGAAGTTGAAGGCGTGCTCAAGGCGTCAGATATCAGCCGCGACAAGGTCGACGATGCGCGCAGCCTGTACAAGGTTGGCGACACGGTTGAAGCCAAAATTGTCTCTGTCGATCGCAAGAACCGCGGTCTGGCCCTGTCCATCAAGGCCAAGGACTACGACGATGAGAAGGAAGCGGTTAAGTCTCTGAAGGCGAAGGAAGTTGAAAGTGCTTCTCCGGGAACTATCGGCGATCTGATCAAGGCACAAATGCAGGATAAGTAATTCGCCTGCACCGGGCTCGGCGCCCAATCGAGAGAGGGTTCACTGCGGTGAACCCTTTTTTTTCGTTAAAAAATAAGGACTTGCGTAATTATCGTGATAGGGTCAAAATACCGTTTCATCACTGAGCGCGCTGCGCCACGTAAAGGTTGCAGTGGTAAAAACAATAAAACCTCTGCGGGGGGCAGCATGACCAAAAGCGAATTAATTGAGCTGATTGCCGGGCGGCAAAGCCAACTGTCCTCCAAAGATGTTGAGCTGGCGGTAAAGACCATACTGGAACATATGTCGCAATCGCTCTCAACCGGCGAGCGTATTGAAATTCGCGGCTTTGGCAGCTTTTCCCTGCACTATCGTGAGCCGCGCAAGGGGCGCAACCCCAAGACCGGCGACGCGGTAGAGCTGACCGGTAAATATGTTCCTCACTTCAAGCCGGGCAAGGAGTTGCGCGAGCGTGTAAACCTGGGGCTGCACCAGGGCCTGTAAACCTATGAAGTGGCTTCGCACCCTCATTACCGTCGTCATTGTTTTAGCGACCTTGGCGGCCAGCGTGCTGTTTGCGCTGCAAAACAAGGCCCCCGTGCCGCTGGACCTGCTGGTCTACAGTTTCGAACCCCGGAGCCTCGCCCTGTGGCTTTTACTGGCCCTGGCTGTGGGTGGCTTGCTGGGCATGTTGACTTCCTCGGCCATGGCATTGCGCCTGCGCACATCCTTACACTCCACCAACAGGAAGTTAAGCAAGGCCAAGGCAGAGCTGGACAGCTTGCGTTCTGCCGGCCTCAAAGACGGTGAATGAACTACTGATATTCGCGCTGCTTTTTCTCGCGGTGGGTATGGGCTGGCTGTTGGGGCGTCGCGGTCGCGCCAGGGCCATGCCCGAACTGCCCAGCCAGTATTACAAAGGGCTGAATTATTTACTGGACGGTAGGCCCGATGGTGCGATAGACGCCTTTATTACCGCACTGGAAGTCAACAGTGAAACCCTGGAAACGCATATTGCCCTGGGCAATGTACTGCGCAAGCAGGGTGAGGTTGACAGGGCCATTCGTATACACCAGAACCTCCTGGCCAGGCCCAGTCTCCCCAAAATCCAGGTTCACCAGGCACACCTGGAACTGGCGCGCGATTACATCAGCGCCGGTTTGCTGGACCGCGCTGAGCGTTTGTTGCTCGACCTGGTTGAGGAGTCGCAGGGTTTACGCCGCACCGCACAGCGCTATTTACTGGGAATTTACCAGAGTGAGCGCGAGTGGCAGCAGGCCGTGGACATTGCGCTCAAACTGTTGCCGCGCAAAACCTTGTTGGGCGGATCTTCGCAGGAATCCGCGCGGGGAAAAGGCCAGGAAGTCTCTGTGGCGCTGGCACATTACTACTGCGAACTGGCGGCGCTCGAAATAGCGCGCGGCCAGTTGCCACAAGCCCACAAGCTCCTGCTGCAAGCACTGGGTGTTGATAAAAGCTGT
>SMVB01205371.1_pt1 | contig 15130 bp, 12 predicted proteins | sample 2456461 | NCBI WGS metagenome assembly SMVB01 (sample SAMN11095934, study PRJNA526329) | marine sediment metagenome | biome: Marine sediment; feature: Surficial sediment; material: Deep marine sediment; isolation source: Hadal surficial sediment | place: Pacific Ocean | collected 2014-05 | depth... | reverse complement strand
TCGGCGCCGACAGGCCGAATAACGTGCGGAACTCGGAAGTGGGGGGCCGTTGGAGCACGCGTTCGGAGGCAGGAGCGGGGGACATCAGCGACTCGGGAAAGAAAGGCACGGGGCGAATGGCGAGCCAAGCCTACCCATCCTCGTCGCAGCGTGCGATCGTACGCCCTAGCCCCGTCTGGAGGACCCCATGCACAAGAGCGTTTCGCGCGTCGTCGCCCTCGCCAGTTTTGTCAGCCTTGCGACCATGGTCGCCTTCACGGGTGTCGCCGAAGCCCATGGACCCACGATCGAGATCAGCCATCACGAGATGAAGCCGGCACTCTTGAATCTCTTCGTAGGCACGACGGTGCATTTCCACAACACCGTTTCGATGCCCGGTGGACACGTCGTGGTGGACGCGGGGGGAACGTTCGAGAGTCCACCGCTCGAGGAGCCTGGCGACGGATGGCACTACACGTTCGAAACGGAAGGGACGTACGAGATCTACGTGAAGCAGCACCCGAAGGCCAAGGCGACGATCGTCATCGTCCCGAAAAAGAAGTAGCGGACCGGGGTTCTAGTCCGCGCCGGTGAGCGCGGCGAAGAAATCACTGACGGAGCCGCTGGTGCGTTCCGGGTCGAGCAGCAGGTCGTAGGTCAGGGGGATGAGGGCGGGTTTGGATTTGTCGCTGGCGGGCTGGTCGTCGAATTCTTCGATGCGTCGGTAGAGGGCGTCCCAGGTTTCCTGGGGATCTTCCATGTCGATTTCGATCGTTAACTTGGCCATCGGACCTCCCGCTCGTCGGCCGCTCTCGCGGAGACGAGGGCTCGTGTCCCCAGGAGCTTTCGCAGCCGGGGACGGGGGTCGAAGCAGAATCCATGCGCGACACGGGGTCGCTCCCGGACAAACTACGGGATAAACGGCGATTCACAAGCGAGCGCCGGAGATCAGTCGCACGCGCGATCGAGAATCGACTTTAGGATCGGTCTGTTCGACCCTCGTAGTTGATTGTATAATCAATCAAAAAAACTCGTGAACTGGCGTGTATTCGTTTCTGACGTCCCCACTGGTAAATGTTTTTGGATATTTGACTGGAAGTCGCGTATGGTGACGAGCATGACGCAAGAGCCCGCCCCGCCCCGCGCTGTCGTCGAGCCAGCGAAGCGAAAACCAGATGATCTGTCCGATGCGGCTTTGCTGACAGGGCCCGATGCTCAGGGCATGCGGCCTCCGGTTCCGGAAAAGACCGCCGGCAAGCTGAACGGGGCCTCGGACAGGCCGGACCCGACCGACGAGATCCTGGTCGATCAAACCGGCCGACCGCTCGGACCCCGCGCGCTCCAGACGCGCCGGAAGATTCTCGAGGCGACCGTCGCGTTGCTCTCGGAAAAGCCGATGCGAGACATGCGCGTGATCGATATCGCCCGCCGAATCGGATCTTCGCCGGCCACCTTCTATCAGTATTTCAAAGACGTCGAAGGCGTGGTGCTGCATCTCGCCGGTCAGATGAAGGAATCCACGCCGGAACTCGTCGCCTTGATCGCGGGCGACTGGCGGGGTCGCGGGGGCCATGCCCGCGGATGCGAGATCGCCAATCTCGTGATCGATCACTGGAAAAAGTACGCGCCGGTCTTGCGCGCGCGCAACAACGCCTCCGATGAGGGCAACCTTGCGCTTCGCGAAGAGCGCATGACGGCGATGCTCCCGCTGGTCGATGCGTTCAAGCAAGCGATCATCCGCGCCCATGAGCGGGCGGGCGATGTGCCTGTTCCCGACGCGAATGCCGAATGGGACGGGGGGGGCGTCAACCCGCTCGTCGGTGCGACGGCGCTGACTTCGTGCCTCGAGCGGCTTTCGATGTACCACGCCTGGATCGAGGAACTCGGGGGCTCTCGCGAAGAGCTGGTCGAGACGACGGCGACCTTGATGCAGAGCCTGCTGACCTCCCGGCGCTGATCTGAGCCCCGATCCGGCCGTCCGGGGTCCGGTTGTCGAGTCAGGGGCGGCGGGTCAGTTCCTCGAACAGGGACTCGTCGATCGCGACGGCTGTCTGGCTTCTCAGCGTCGCCAGGTATTCGCGCAGCGCGTCGTCGCCCCGGCGCCGTTTGAGATCCTGGCGGACGAGGCTTTCGATCTCGTCGAGCCGGGGAACGATCGGCGCATCGCGGTCGAGCAGGTTGGCCAGGTACAGCCCGCTACCGCTCGAGATCGGCTCGCTCCAGGTCCCGATGTCCAGGCGTACGAGGTTCTCGAGGATCGTCGGACCCAGGTAGTCGCGAACCTTGCTGGCGGGAAGCAGCGTATCGGGAACGGGGGAGATCTGGGAGTCGCCTAACGCTCGCTCGACTTCGCTCGTGGGCTCTCCCGCTCGCAGTCGAGTCAGAGCTTCGTTGGCTCGCAGCCGTGCGCTACCACGCGGATCGGCATCGTCGCCACGGGCCGAGAAGAAGATCGCCTGTGCACGCAGGCGGCCTGGACGCGTAAAGAAATCGACGTTCTCGTCGTAGTGATCCGCGACTTCGCGCTCGCTCAGTTCCTTCCCGTCGACCTCGCTCACGATCGAATCGATCACAGCCGACGTCAGCTCGCCGCGAATTTTTCGGTCGATCATGGCGAGGCCCAGATCGAGCGCACGTTGGACGAGCAGCTCCTCGTCGATCATGCGGTCGAGCACGTGGCGGCGCATGGCGTCGTCGACGGGATTGCGTCGATCCCCCTCGACCCCCGCCAGCACGCGCAGGTAGTCGATGCGCCGGATCGTTCGATCTCCCACGACCGCGGCGGCCTCGGGTGGCAGGATCGAAGCGTCGCCGCGCCGCTCGAGCAGACCGAAGGTCGCCAGCGCGAGGCCGAGGGCTGCGCCCGCAAAGAGTGGCCAGGGTGGGGTCGGACGCGGGAGTGACGCGGGATCGCTCAGGGATCTGGTCTCCTCGGGGTTGCGGCGCGTCGGGGGAGTCAAAGAAGTGGGAACGCCGGCAGAGGTGCCGTCATTCGTGCGGGGCGCCGAGCATACCCCAGTCCTGCGCTCACTCGCGCAGCAGCCTCGCTCGGCGGGCAGCCGACTCTAGTCGCCTCCGGCCATTCGCACGGAGTCGCCACGAAGAGTAGATTTCGGACGTTCATTGGAGTGAGGAGCACGCCGTGTATCTGAACCTGGGATCGATTCTGCTTGCGACTGCCAACGAGAAGCCCGGCGCAATCGTGCTGCGCGCCGGGGACCTCGAACTCAGCTATGGCGAGCTCGACCGCGCCGCGCGCGGGGTTGCAACCAGTCTCCTAGCGCGGGGCGTCTCGCCGGGTGACAAGGTCGCGCTCCTGGTTCCGAACGTCCCGGAGTTCACGATCGCCTATTTTGGCATCCTGTATGCGGGCGCGACGGTCGTTCCGATCAACGTGCTCGCCGCCGCGCCAGAAGTCACCTATTTCCTCGAGGATTCGGGTGCGCGCCTGCTGATCGTCCACCCGCTCTTCGAAGCACCGGGTCGCGAGGGTGCGGCGCCGCCGGGCGTCTCCGTGCTGCTTGCTGTTCCCGGCGAGGCCGAGGACACCATCGGCGCCATGGCGCTTGCGGATCCGATCGACGAACTCCATCCGACCTCGCCCCAGGACACCGCGGTCGTCCTCTATACATCCGGTACCACGGGCAAACCGAAGGGTGCGGAACTCACACATTCGAACCTGTTGATGAACTGTGCGGTCGTCGTTCCGAACCTGATGCCGAGAGTCGAGGGTGGCCACCGCGCGTTGGCGACGCTCCCGCTCTTCCACTCCTTTGGTCAGACCGTGATCCAGAACGGCATGATCGCGACCGGGGGCTCGTTCACCCTGCTCGCGCGTTTTACGCCGGAGGCCGCCTTCGAGCTGATCGAGCGGGATCGGCTGACGCTCTTCGCCGGTGTGCCGACGATGTATTTTGCGCTCCTGCATCATCGTGGTGATCGCGTACATGACGTCTCGAGCCTGAAGGGCTGCATGACGGGGGGTGCTCCCATGCCGGTCGAGGTCATGAACGCCTTCGAAGAGAAGTTCAACGTTTCGATCCAGGAGGGTTTCGGCCTCTCCGAGACTTCGCCGATTGCGAGCTTCAATACGCTCGATAAACCGCGCAAGACGGGGTCGATCGGCTATCCGGTCTGGGGGGTCGAGATGTGCATCGTGGACGAAGACGATCATCGCCTGCCCGAAGGGGAGAGGGGGGAAATCTGCATCCGCGGACATAACATCATGAAGGGCTATCTGAATCGCCCCGACGCGACGAAGGAGACGCTCAAGAATGGCTGGTTCCATTCCGGGGATATCGGCTATCGCGACGAAGACGGATGTTATTTCATCGTCGACCGGAAGAAGGACATGATCCTGCGCGGCGGCTTCAACGTGTATCCACGGGAGGTCGAAGAAGTCCTCTACGAACACGAAGAGGTCGTCGAGGCTGCGGTCATCGGCATCCCCCACGAAAGCCACGGCGAAGAGGTGAAGGCGGTCGTCGCGCTCTCACCCGGCGCCAAAGCGACCCCCGACGATCTCCGTGCCTTCTGCAAGGATCGTCTCGCGGCCTACAAGTACCCACGCATCGTCGAGATCATCCCCGAACTGCCGAAGGGGCCGACGGGCAAGATTCTGAAGCGCGAGCTGCGCGACAGCTGATCGACGGGGCTTCCCGCCCCCCGCCCTCCCCTCTCCCTCTTTTAGCTGTAGCGAAAACCCATCTCAAACTTTCGCCTTTTCTTCACGAAATGTGACCGATCCTGTCACGGCGGTGACTCAGTATCCAGAACGCCGGGCGCACTCGCCCCCCAAAAGTGAGCGTCCGGTGCGGTGTTGGCGGGCCGTTGGATACCCAGGAATCCGGAATTCCCCAACGGCCCGCCACTCGTACGGGCCTCGACCGCCCCGCTGGCCGTCGCGCGACTACGCGACAGCGCAGAAGCGCAAAAATGGGAGGTCCGGAGCAGACAGGAGAAAAGCCAGGAGAAAAGCCAGGAGAAAGGACAGGAGAAAAAGAGATGACGCGATTCGAACCCACGACACAGTCCCGAACTTCTGATGAGACGACGCGGACGATCTCCGCCGAGCGGAACGCGAAGAGGTCCCGCCGTCGGTCCCGGCGAGGAAAGGCCCAGTCGGCCAACTCCTACCTTGCATTGGGGTCTCCGCTGGGAAGCGCGCGCGACCGTCAGCGATTGCGTGATCGAAACGCCGCCGAGCGCGTGCGAGTCGAAGAAATGCTCGCGAACGCCCCCTTTACCACCGCGCTTTCCCCGGGTTTTCTCGCTTCTCCTTCGCCCGGTCTCGTCGGCCCGACCACTTCGCCTGTCTCGCCCCCCCCGTTTCCCTCTCCCTCCTCTTTTTCTGTCTCCTCTCCTGTCTCCTTTCCCAGGTCTCCCCTGCGGCGGCCGGTTTTCGGGCGGGGCTGTCCGGTCTGCGCGAGTTCGAAGGTGGTGAGCGACGAGGTGTCGTGCGCGGGGACGATGCGCCTTTCCGAGTGTCTCCATTGCGACCATCGCTGGACCGATCGACCGCGGGCACGCTGGGCCGAGCTCGGGGCGAGGATGTCCCGGCGAGATCGTCTCGCAGAAGTCACCCGAACCCGCCGCAACGCGGCACGGAGGGACGGGTCGATCAGCCGCTGAGCGAGACGTGATACGTTGGGGCGATGCGGCTCCTTCTCTACACGGGCAAGGGTGGCGTTGGGAAAACGACCTCCGCCGCGGCGACCGGGGCCCTTGCGGCTCGACGTGGGCTGCGGACGTTGGTGCTTTCGGCAGATGCCGCGCATAGCCTCGGCGACGTCCTCGACGAGCCACTCTCCGCTCTGCCTCGGACGATCTCGACCCGCTTCGATGCACTCGAGGTCGACGCGCGCCATGTCATCGAATCCCATTGGGGGCGGGTTCGGGGCTATCTCGTCGAGCTGCTTCGCCACCAGGGAATCGAAGAGGTGGTGGCGGAAGAGCTGGCACTTCTACCCGGGGCGGAGGAGTTGGCGACGCTCGTGTGTGTCGAGGAGTGGGCGGCGAGTGGGCACTACGACCTGATCGTGGTCGACTGCGCGCCGACCGGGAGCACGCTGCGGCTGGTCACGCTTCCCGAGGTTGCGCACCACAGTCTTCGCTGGCTGCTCCGGCTCCAACGTGCGGCCGCCCAGATCGCCGAGCCGATCGCGCGGCGCTTGATTGGCACACCCCTTCCCTCGGCCGAGGTCTTCGCCGAAGCGGATCGTCTCTTCTATAAGACGCTCCACCGATTGCGCGTGCGGTTGCTCTCACGGGAGACGAGCGTGCGGATAGTCGTGACGCCGGAGTCGATGGTGATCAATGAAGCGCGTCGGTCGCTTACGGATCTCAGCCTTTTCCAGCTGGCGGCGGACGCGGTCGTGATGAATCGGATGCTGCCGGAGGAGGCGCTGCGCGAGCCTTTCTTCGAGAGTTGGGGGCGGATCCAGGAGCAGCGGCTGCGCGAGGTCGAGATGGCCTTTGCACCGATGGCCTGTCTGACGGCACCGCTTCAACCGGACGAGGTGCGGGGATTCGAGGCCCTCGCGGCACACGGTGAGGTCCTCTTCGGGGACCGTGATCCCGCGGCACGCTTGGGAGAATCCGTCAGGCTGCGCTTCGAGCGCGACGCCCAGGGTGCGCGGGTGCGGCTGCCACTGCCCGGGCTCGAGTCTGGGGCGCTCGAGGTGGCGCGGGTGGAGGACGAATTGGTGATCGGGGTCGCGGGGCACCGCCGCAAGATCGCCCTGCCAATGGGGTTTGCAAAGCTCGAGGTCGAGCGCGTCGTGGTTCGAGCGGATGAGCTCATCGTTTCATTTGGGCGGCTCGACGGGCCGCCTCCCGAAGTTGCGCCTCCCGATGGGGTTTCTCCCGATCTGGTGGAAGGCGGTGTGCCTTGAGGGTGCTGCTGTATACCGGGAAAGGCGGTGTCGGCAAGACGACCCTCGCGCTGGCGACCGCGTTGGGCGCCGCGCGCCATGGCCATCGGGTCTGCGTGCTCTCGACGGATCCCGCCCATAGCCTGGCCGACGCGCTCGGACGGCCGGTCGGTCCCCAGCTTCGTCGGATCGCGGAGGGCGTCTACGCCCGGGAGATCCGGGCGCAGGTCGAACTCGATCACGCCTGGAAGAACATCCAGGCCTGGTTGCGCGAATTGATGCGCGAAGAGGCGGACGCACTGGTCGCGGAGGAGCTGCTCGCCTTCCCGGGAATCGAGGAGTTGATGTCGCTTCGTGCCGTGCGTGAGGTCGAGGAGACCGGGGATTTCGATGTCTGCGTCGTCGACTGTGCGCCGACGGGATCGACCATGCGGATGCTGCGTTTCCCGGACGCGCTGCGGATCTTCATGGCGCATTTCTTCGAGTTCGAGCGCAAGGGGGCGCGTTTTCTGCGCCCGCTGGTGCGTGGTTTCGACGTGGGGCGGCTGATTCCGCGAGAGGAGTTCTTCGACGCCTTCGAGCGTCTCTATCAAGAGATCGACGATGTTCAGCGCATCCTGCTCGACAATGAGCGGACCAGCGCGCGCCTGGTGGTGAATCCGACGCGGGTCGTGGTCGAGGAGACACGGCGTTCGTTCGCGTACCTGTCCCTGTATGGAATCGCGACGGATGCGGTACTCGTCAACCGTGTCCTGCCCGAGTCCGCGGGCGGAGGCTATTTCAGTCGCTGGCTCGAACACGAGCGGGCGGAACTCGAGGCGATCGAGCAGAGTTTTCCCGTTCCGATCCGGCGCGTCTCCCTGCGAAGTGGCGAGGTGATCGGGGTCGCGGCGCTCGAGGAGCTGGCCGTCGACCTGTTTGGTGAGACGGACCCCGCCGCGCGCATGGCGGAGGGTCGGCCGATTCGTATTCGGCGGGCAGCCGGCCGCACGCGCCTCGAAATCGACCTTCCCGGAATTACCAAGGAAGATATCGACGTGCTGCTCAAGGGGTCGGAGCTGCATCTGCGCGTACGCGACGGTCGCCGGTCGATCAGCCTGCCGGATTCGCTCGTGGGACGGCCGATCGAACGGGTCAGGCTGCGCGCGTCGGTTTTGGAGATCCTGTTTGGAGAGGGGTGAAGTGTTCAGGTCGCGCGGGGATTTTGCCGACCTGCTTCCCGCGCGGATCGTGAGCCTCGTACCGAGTCTTTCGGAGGCGCTCTTCGTGTTGGGGCTCGGGCAGCGGTTGGTCGGGGTGACCGAATATTGTGTCCACCCGGCGGGCGCCTTCGATGGATTGCCGAGGCTCGGGGGGACCAAGGACGCCGACGTGGAGGGGATCGTCGGGCTTCGGCCCGATCTCGTGATTGCGAACCAGGAGGAGAACACGGCGCGCGTTGTGCGACGGCTCGCCGCGCAGGGCATCGATGTCTGGGTGACCTATCCGCGCACGGTCCGGGAGGGCGCGGACCTGCTGGCCGATCTGGCCAGCCTCGGCGCGAGTGCCGAGGCGACCGAGCGGCACGTCGCGCCCGTGATCGCGGCGGTCGAGGCCGCCGAACGGGCGCGGGATGGGCGACTCGCAGCGGAAGAAACGGCGGCGAAGGGTCTCGCGGGGCCTGCGTCCGGCTCGCCGCGGCCGAAGGTCTTCTGTCCGATCTGGCGGGACCCCTGGATGACGATCGCTCGCGGCACCTATATCCACGACATGATCGAGCTGTGTGGCGGCGAGAATCTCTTCGCCGGTGGATCCCTGCCGGATGGATCGACGGCGAGACAGCCGGCAGGGGCGTCGCGGGGCGACGGTGATCGGCGTTATCCGAAGGTCGAGCTGGACGCGGTTCTGGCGGCGCGGCCCGACGTGATCCTGCTCCCCGATGAGCCTTATGCCTTCGACGAGTGGGACGCGCGACGGCTCTTGCGGACGGATACGCCGGCGGCCCGAGCGGGCCGGGTGCATCTGATCGACGGCACCCTCGTGTCGTGGTACGGTCCGCGTATCGTTGAGGCAATTCGGGCACTTGCAGCGATTTTTGCGGTCCCGTGAAGATCGTTGCACGGCCCGGATGCGCCAGGGCGATGGTTTGGGGGGTGCTGGGGGGCGCCGCCATCTGCATCGGGCAGGCCACGGGTGAGCGGAGGGCGCACAGCCTGGCTCCGCGAAGGAGCCTTGGGGCACCTGAGGCGGGATTCATCCGCGCGCGGCCGCCGATCTTCGTGGCTTCTGAGAGGTCGAACCGGAGTCGGTCGGTGTCCTGGCACACCGGTCGTCCGAGTGAGTGGAATTGGGTCGGGTGGCCCCGCCTCACTTTTCCGGCGATGCTCAGGGTAGGCAGCTTCCTCGCATCTCTCTCATCAAGAAGGAGAGAACGCCTCCCGATAGGGGGACGTAACTCTCGCGCATTTTCGCTCCGAAGCCACCGATTGGATTGGGGCGGAGGCAGCGAGTGGGCGTATCAGGGAGTGCGCGAGGAGTGGGCCGGCGAAGGGGGGCCGACGACTCGAGTTTCGGGTGCACAGGGAGGTGCCAGGCGAAATGACGAAACAACTTGCCAATCTATCCGGAGGGGGGCGACGCCCCGGCCTCCGAAGTCCAGGCGGCGGGCGAAGGATGAGGATCCTGTGTCTGGCGCTCGGGCTGCTCGCGAGCGCCCTTCCGGCGTGGGCGGCCGAGATCGTCGAGGTGCGCATCGGGAGACATCCCGAGTTCACGCGCGTCGTCTTCGAGCTCGATCGCGCCGCCGGCTACCGCATCGAGCGTTCTGATCCGTCGATGGATGTCGCGGAGCTAATTGTTTCTCTCGAGGCGACCTCGATTCCGCGCAGCATCAAATCCGCAAAATCCCTGATCGTAGGGGTCGAGATCCAGCCGCAGGGCTCGCGATCGATTGCCCGGGTGCGACTCTCGAAGGACGGTCTCCGACTCAAGGAGATGATCCTCACGAATCCCCCGCGCATCGTGCTCGACGTGATGAACGATGTGAGCCCGGCACCACGTGTGGCGGATACATCGACATCGTCCCCCGTTTCGAAAACGCCGAGCGCGTCCGAGGAACGGGCCTTCGCTGAGGTGGTGGCGCAGATTCCCGTCGCGCCAACGGCGCGCGCGGAGGCTTCCGATCGGGCTGAGGCTCTTGCTCGGGCTGAAGCTCCTGCTCGGGCTGAAGCTCTTGTTCGGGCTGAAGCTCTTGCTCGGGCTGAAGCTCTTGCTCGGGCTGAAGCTCTTGCTCGGGCTGAAGCTCTCGCCGAGGCTGAAGCTCTCGCCGAGGCTGAAGCACTTGCTCAAGCCGAGGCTCTCGCTCGGGCTGAGGCTCTCGACAGAGCCGAGGCTTCCGAGGACGTCGAGCTGGGGCTGGTCATCGAGTCCGAGCTCGCTGATGAACGGAACGCCGTCCTGCAGGAGCTCGCCGAGGCGGAAGACGCCGAAGTCTTCGTCGACGACGATCTGCAGATGGCCGCGGACGAGCCCTCGACCTCGACGCCTAACGAAGCACTCGAAGCGGCCCTGAAAGTCGCGCGTACGGCCTCCGGGCCGAAGCCGGACGAGACCACACCTGATGCGGCCGGGTCCACGTCACGCCCGATGCTAGTCAAGACGCCGGCATCGGAAGAGGACGGCGGCGGTTGGATGACCTGGGCGCTAGTCGGAGTCGGAGTGGTCGTTCTGTTCGTGGGCGGCGCCCTCGTGGTCCGTCGAAAAGGTGCGAGCGGAGGCGATCAGGTCTGGGACGAGGACTCGCCGGATTCCTATTCGGATGAAGATACGGCGATCGTCTCGGCCGATGAGAACCCCTTCAGTGGGCTTTCGGACGACGCCGAACAGACGATGTTAGGTTCGACCGGCGATTCCGCGAGTCATGTCGCGGCGTCGGTGGGGACGATGAATGACGGGGAAGCGGCGACGGTTTCGCTACCCGACGAAGAGAAAGAGTCGGAGTCGGTCGTATTCGACGGCGCTGAGGAGACTGTCATGGATGATATGGAAGTGATTTCGCGAGAACAGGTCAACGAAAGCCTCGGAGGCGCGATGCCGCCGGCGGTTGGAGCCGCCATTCCCGAAGAGTTCCAGCAGATGATCGCGGAGATGAGCCGTCGTATGGAGGCGCTCGAGAGTCGCTGTGACGAGCTGGTCGATGCGCGTGATCGCCTCGAGCGACAGGTGGCTGCGCAGACGGAAGAACTTCGTGTTCAGCGCGCCGCGATCGCACGCACCCAGCGTGCCGTTCGCAACCTCGGCCGACCCGAGGAAGAGGAGCAGGAAGCGACGGAGCCCGCGCTGCGCGATCCGAATCGGCCCGGCTCGGAGTAGCTCCGGAGCTGGCCGGAAGATCATGTACGAATCGAGGACGCGCGTCTTGCATGCAGGGCGCGCGTCTTCTGTTTCGGGTCGCGATCCCCGTCGCTCGACCCATCTCTCCGGTGGGCTAGAGCCCCAGGAGCATCGAGCCGAGAGCACCCACATGCCCACTGTCAGGCAATACGATCGATTCGACTCCCATCACCGCGCCGAGCAGGCGAACGGTCTCGATGATTCGCGTGTTGTCGTTGAGCGTGGACCCGCCATACACGATTCGCGAAACGCCGGCGGCCCGCGCCTGGGCGGTCGACAGCAGCGCGATATTTTCGGCGACGAGTCCCATGATGGCGGCGGCCAGATCTTCGTGCCGAGGACTCTGGTCGGGCGAGCGGGCCAGCTTGCCGAAGGAAGACGCGGTCGCCTCCGCGGCCAGGGGGATATCGCTGTCGGGGTAGACATCGGAAATCAGCAGATCCACCCGTCCACGCTCTCCGCGCGCGGCCATCATGGCCAGTTCCTCATGGCTTCGACAATTCGTCAGCGCCAGGCCGAGGCCGAGGGCGGTGCCTCCGCCGAGCGCGGTTCCGCCGACGCGTTCGACGCGATCCCCCTCGACGCGAAGCGCCGAGGTGCCGGTTCCGATCGACACGAGCAGGTAGGGCGCGTCGTTTGCGAGCCCCAGGTGCTCGAGCATCTCGTTGGCGCCGCGTCCCCAGGCATCGAACTCGACCGGACTGGCGGCTTCGCGGCTGAGCCCGCCGAGTACACCGAGTGCGCCACAGCCGGTGATCCCAAGGCGTTCGGGTGCCAGACATTCGAGCATCGCGAGCACCCGTTCTCGGGAAGGCGACGGCCAGGTCGCGAAATGCAACTCACCGCCGGATTGACGAATACACAGCTTCACCAGCGTCGCCCCGGAGTCGACGCCGATGGATTCCGCGGAGTCGAGCGTCTCGTCGAATTCGCCGAAGGGCGCGAACGCGCCCAGCTCGGACGGCGTCTCATCGACGCGGGAGGGGTTCATCGCGAGGGTTCCGCTCCGGCGGCCGCGGGCGGGTGTCTCCGAACACGGCGCGGGCCATTTCGATCGAGAATATTCACTTTTAGATTCAAAGAGTTAGACTCCAGACCCGGATTTTGAACCGATGTATACCGCGTTTTACGGCCTGCGTGAAAAGCCATTCGCGCTGAGCCCCGATCCTCGTTTCCTGTATCTCGCCGGTTCACACCGCGAGGCCTTGGCTCATCTCCTCTACGGGATCGAGCAGGGGGAGGGGTTTATCGCGGTCACGGGTGAAGTCGGAACCGGCAAGACGACGCTTTGTCGAACGCTTCTCGAACGCCTCGAAGGCGAACTCGAACTCGCCTTTCTGTTCAACCCCAGCCGCACCGCCCTCGAACTGCTGCAATCGATTTGCGCCGAATTCGGTCTGCCCGCCGAAGGACTCGCGCGGCGCAGCCTGATGGCCCAGCTGAACGCCTTCCTGGTCGAACAGAAGCGCATCGGTCGCCGCGTTCTGCTGATCATCGACGAAGCGCAGACGCTCTCGGAAACCACCCTCGAACAGGTGCGGCTGCTCTCGAACCTCGAGACCAGCCGAGAGAAGCTCATCCAGATCCTCTTGCTCGGGCAGCCCGAACTCGATCGCAAGCTCGACGCGCGCGGCCTGCGCCAACTTCGACAGCGCATCAGCGTTCGCTGGAAGCTCGAACCGCTGGGCTCCCAGGAAACCCACGCCTACGTGCGCCATCGTCTGGCCGTCGCCGCCGGCGAACCCAGGGATCTCTTCAGCGAGGCCGCCCTGCGCGAAGTCCACCGCCGCACCGGTGGCATCCCGCGGCTGGTCAACCAGCTCTGCGATCGGGCGCTGCTCGCCGGTTATGCCTCGCGTTCGGCGAAGATCGGCCCGCGCCTCGTGCGCGCTGCGGCCCGTGAGATCCCGGACGCCCAGCGCCCGAGCGACCGCGGTGGATCGCCGGCCAATCGAAGTCCCTTCGCGCGGCCGTGGCTGTATTTTGCGGCCAGTCTCGTGATCGTCGGCCTATCACTCTTCGCGGGCCTGCAGGTGGGCCGTCGAGGCTTGACGGACTCCCTGCGCGCCTCCGTCTTCAAACCGGCCGAGCTGAGGACCGACGGGGAAGGGCGGTCCGCTCACGCCGCGAGGCTCGCCGTCGCCGGCAATCGCTCGGCGATGCATGCACCCGCCGTCGGCGCCAACGCGCCTAACGAAGGAGCTGGCGTGAATTCGACGGCCGCACTCAGATCGTCCGACGGCCCGCCCATGTTGGAGCTGATCGGTTATGTCCCGGAAGACGTGCGCAAGACCTTGAATCTGACCTCGGGCCAACTCGCCTCGCTGTTGCCGTCGACCGAGAGTTCGATCTCCGGTGCGGCCTCGAATGCTGCCGATCCCGCGGAGGCCGCCCTGGCGCGCGGCCTGCTGCCCCGGATCCTCGAGTCCCGAAACCCGCAGGTCGCACTCTCCGAGACCCAGGCCGCACTGCTGGCCCGGTTCGGCCGCCTGAGCCCGCGGATGGCCGCGGCCCCGAGTGGCGCGGCCGATCTTCAGCGGACCTTCGAAAGTCGCGGTCTCACCGCGACGTCCTTCGAGGGCGGCTCGATCGAATTGCTCCGCCGCCTGGATCATCCCATCGTGCTGCCGCTGGCCGCCCCCGCCTCGATTCTCGGCGCGCGATTCAGACCGGCCGTCGCGTCCGGTACGCCGGACCCCGACACCCGTTGGGTGGTGATCACCGGCTTCGATCGCGATCGCGCGCGAGTTGCCGGACTCGTGCGCGACCAGATCGTCACGATCGAGATCGACGAACTCGAGTCCTACTGGCTCGAGACCGGCATCATCGTCTGGGAACGTTTCGAGCCCGTACCGCTGATGCTCGAGCCGGACGACGAAGGAGACGGCGTGCTTTGGCTCCAACGTGCACTCGCGGAGCTCCGCTTCTATCGCGGCTCCCCGACCGGTCTCTTCGACGCGACGACCTTCGAAGCCGTCCGTCGATTCCAACTCGACCGCGGCCTCGTCTCGGACGGCGTCGCCGGCCCGCTCACCCAGATCGCCCTCTACGCCGGGATGGGTCGCTACCCCGTCCCGCGTCTCTCCCAGTTCACCTCCGCGGAACCGGGTACGAAATTCGATCGCGACGCCAACGCCCGCGCGCGCACGGGAGAACGCGGATGAGCACGATTCTCAAAGCCCTTCGGCGCCTCGAAGAAGACCGCCCCCCGAACTCCTCCACCGATCCGGCCAGCGCGTCTCGTCGTGCACCGAACGACCCCGAGCGAGCCGGCGCCCCGCCCGCCGACCGGGGTCTGGCAGACCCCCTTCGCGAGCGCATTCTCGCCGAGGAAGCCGCCGCCCTCGCCGGCACCTCTGGCGCGTCAGGCGCCCCGGATCGTCCGCCCCTGTTCGCCGTCTTCGCCCGTCAGAAAATCGCCTTCGCCACGGCGAGCGTCCTGCTGCTCGCGGTCGGGCTGATCGGCTATGCGCTCTCGGGTGAAGAAATCGTCCGACGGGTGGTCCAACCCGGACTAGCGGGCCGCAGCGAACCCCTGCCCGCCCAACAACTCGAGGCGCCCGCGAACCCCGCTGCCAGCCCTCGAACGGCGGCCGTGCTCGCAGCCGACTCCTCGTCCGAATCCGACGGGCGCTCCCTCTCGCCGCTCCCGGCATTCGCAGTCGGAGCCTCCGTAGCGGTTTCTGACGAGGGTTCGGCTTCCGGATCGGTTCCCCTTCGAGCCACGGCGAGTTCCGCAGCGTCTCCCGCTCCGCCCGGACTGGCCGCATCGACGCCGTCGCCAAACCGAGCGCTCGCTCCCGCCATACCCGGATCCGCTTCTGCCCGTACACCCCTGTCCGCCGCACCCGCACTCGCCGCGTCTCGCGCGGCGGCACCACCCATGCGAGTTCCAGCGGAGACGCCGC
>SMVB01380165.1_pt1 | contig 15142 bp, 10 predicted proteins | sample 2456461 | NCBI WGS metagenome assembly SMVB01 (sample SAMN11095934, study PRJNA526329) | marine sediment metagenome | biome: Marine sediment; feature: Surficial sediment; material: Deep marine sediment; isolation source: Hadal surficial sediment | place: Pacific Ocean | collected 2014-05 | depth... | reverse complement strand
TGGGTTTCCCATTGCCAGGCCTTAGAAATAAGCTAATGAAAATAGGAAAATGGGACGGGAAGTTGGATGAAAAAGTATGTGATGAGGCAGATGGAAATGCAGACGAAAAGATAGATGTTGAACCACAGAAATAATTTTTCTACAGTATGCATGAAACTCTGCCTAATGTGCCAAATTAATCCAGTAAGTCAACTCAGATTGAGGCCTATCTGTAGCGCCTAGATCAATGGAATAACGGCATAAGCAGGCTTTGATTTTGTTATTATAAAATAATAATGTGCCTCATGGCAGCTCATTGTTTTGCCTGCCTTGCAAGACCCGCCGAAGCTTTCGCAGAAGTTCCAAAAAACCCGAAAGCTCCGCTTCGAATTCCACCTGTGTTATGTGTTCACCATCCAGAAAACGACGTAACGCAAAGCGTTCTGTGTTGGGGTAGTTAAATCCAGAGAGGCAGGTGGTGGCACTTTTAATTCCCAGCTTTTTCAGCCAGGGAAACTGCGAAGGATGGAATTCGCCGTTGGGATAGCAAAAATGCTCAAACGGACCACTGACAATACGTTTAAGAACTTCACGGTTATTAATGATCTCATTTTCAACACATTCTGGATCATCGATGGGTAGACGGTGACGGTGTGTATGTAGTTGCAAATCCATGCCCTTCGAGGGAAGCTTCGCCAGTTGCTCCAAGGTCATCAGGCGAAAAAGTGGATTGCTCCCATCCGAATTCCATTCCACGTCCGAGATCTCCGCGAGTTTCAGTAGTAAGGCTTGTCTGTTGTGATCATCCCAACTCTTGCTTATATCACTGACGCGACATGCGGCACGCTCTATTTCATCAGGCGAAGTCAAAAGTATGGTTTCAGGATCCAGCCCTATGAAACGTAAGTCTATCGTTTCATCTTGTTTTTTCCATAGTAAATAACGGAGAGCGACGTCAAAGACAGGAGTTTGACTTAATACATCTTTAGTAGTTACATACAGTGTTGAGTGGAATCCATATTTCCTCAGCAGAGGTGCTGCCTTAGTGCCAATTCCAAGCCAACCATCGTCGAACGTTATAACCAACGCTCTTGGAGGTAGCGTTTCCTGATACAGATGTGATAAGGCTTCATCGAGCGAAAGAACCTGGTAGCCATTCCGCTTGAGATACGTTATGCGTTCACGGAAGGTATCTTCTTGCATGAACAACTTTGGTTGAAAACAATGTTCGTCACGAAGCGATATACCGTGATAACAAATTATCTGCAACCCTCTCGTTGTTAATCTCGTTGCTAATGCGAACCCCCCCAGCGCTTTGACAACGGCCAGCATCACTTGACGAAATGACATATTATCTGAGCATAAGTACAGCCTTCATCGTGCGCCAGTCGTGTTCTCTTAAGAAAAATAATCGTGATCTGACGCAATTATATTGAGAGGTCGCTCTACGTATTCGAAAAGAAGTAATCATTTTATAAACGATAATTTTGAGACATTTATCTACATCTTTACATACGAATAGGTTGTAGTAGTAGGATTTCCATTCGGCATTTTGGTTAAGTCAAGTGAGGAGGCATTATTAGGTTATAAAGAATGTACAGTATTGCACGTAAACTTTCCGATTAATGGGCTGGCCTTGTCTTAGGCAACAAAGTAAATATACTTCTTTGTATATTTACACTCTTTCATAGAAGTTCTATTAACACGTTGTCATGTGAGCAGTCTAGCATGGCAATGCTCAGTGATATCGTTATATTTTGGAGCTCCATCATTTCTGGCAATCTGGTTTTTGAAACTACTTCTCATTTGCTTATGTTATCATTTCACGCTGAAGCGACATATAGTTATGCATATTGCTGATGAGGTTAAAAAATAGTTAAGGGTTGAAACTTCTTCATTCGAGCTTCCACAGTGTTTTTAAAGCTATATTGTTAGCTATTACGTCAATACTTGCCCGATTTTTCAGTTGGTTGTTCGGAACATGTTCTAGAAAACCGTGCTTTTGAAGTTATCATAGCAACCTTGTTGCCAGAGAACGATGTACGCGCTGCAAAGTGTATCTAAAGAATGTCTTTTTTGGAGCCTATAGCCAAAGAGGAAACAGATTGATGAGAATTTAGGTGAGCCTGCTTGGCAAAATCAGGCAGATGCTAAGTGTACATTTTGAAGTTTACGGACCAGCCACTAACAGTTCTTATTTAACGGCTAACGAATTCAACCAATTTGGTTTCTGGATCAGCACCAAGTTAATTACGTACTTATCAATACTTGTTTCTGCTGAGCGATTTTGGTTCTGCGAACGAGAGTTAGGCATCGGAATTACCCGCTGTTTTGTGAGAAAACGTTTGAACGCCTGTGCCGCTCTGATAGTGAGTGACTACAACAGCGGTGACTGATTCTAACCAATGCGGGAGTGGTAGCTGTACCTGAATCAGTGTTGGATTTTGAAGATGCTACAATTTACAGATTGAAGTTTCTCTGCCTCCTCTGACAGCGAAAATTTTATGATCTCGAATGCAGGGTCGAAGTAGAGTAAAGGACTCATGTATCACCGTAGGATCTGTATAGGTCTCTTCAGTATAAAACTTTCCTGAGAAATGCTTTACATGAATGCATCAAAATACACTGAGACCAGGTTTTATCAAATACACGATAAATATGGCGGCAAGCGGGCATGGCTACGTACTCATGCTTACCACTTAATGGATAGATTTTGCTTGTTACCATCTGGTCCTAATAAAACTCAATTAGCGGAACTCAAGCGTCTCGTTTTCGTATGCCAAGGCAACATTTGCCGCAGCCCCTATGGTGAGGCACGTGCTCGGCAATTAGGCATTTCCTCGGCATCTTTCGGTCTCAACGCGGACACGGGTAAGCGAGCTAATCATTCAGCGGCCCGTATTGCCAAGCAACGGGGGTTGATATTGGACGATCATAGCACTATCCATATATCCCAGTTTTTGTTCAATACTGGTGATCTAATATTGACTTTTGAACCTCAGCAAATGGAGGAATTGCTATCCCCTGGCGTATTGCCCGAATCTGTCGCCGCAGTAGATCTGTTGGGAAGATGGTGTATCCCTTCTTTCCCATATATACATGATCCGTATGGGCTAAACGACGCTTATTTTAATATCTGTTTTGACCGAATTGATCAGTCGCTGGTTCGCCTAGCGCCACATGTCCCATCTTCCTTAGTCACATAATGAAGTTTCAAACTATTCTAGTCGTTGATGCAAATGTAATGGGATCGCTAGCCTGCATTCGTTCGTTAGGACGCGCTGGGCACCGCATAATCGCCACCTCAGAATCTCCTAGAGCAATTGGATTCGACTCACGTTACGCCAATGTTTCACTGGTGCAACTGCCATATAGTCCGTCGTCATCGTTTGTTGAGTGGCTGAACCGTTTAATTGAGCAATATGACATCGACTGTATCATCCCCACCGAGGGGCTATTATTAGCGATCAAGCCTTGGATAACATCTTACCAGCATCTGATACCTGTCCCGCAAGGCGAGGAAGAAATGTATCGTGCTTTTTCGAAATTTGATCTTTTCAGCATGTTTCTGGCGCTCCATTCCAACACCAGACTTAGTTTCCACATTCCTCCTACCGCGCTTATCACTCCGTCTGCACCTACGCTGGATGCACTAAAAAATTATGAGGGGCCCTTCTACATCAAAGCTGATGCCATCTACGCTAAGCACGAACCGGCCAGCCTAGTCACGAAATTTCCCAATTTAACAGACGTCACATCGGTAGTTCCAGAGTACCTGAAGCAGTATTCACGCTTCATAGTACAATCCCATGTTAAGGGTCAGGGTGTAGGCGTTTTCCTTCTCCGTTGGCAAGGAGCCGTTATGGCCCAATTCATGCACCTTCGGCTACATGAAGTCCCTTTGGAAGGGGGGGTCTCGTCATTGAGGAGGAGCTGGTGGCACGAGAAGATTTATCAGGATGCCATAGCACGTGTTGATTGTCTCAACTGGAATGGTGTATCCATGTTTGAGTACCGATGGGATTCGTCAACTGACGAATTTTTTTTCATCGAACTGAACGCTCGATTCTGGGGTTCACTGCACCTACCGATCTATGCTGGAGTTGATTTTCCAAAGCTCCTTATATCAGCCTGGAACAATGAGTTGTTCCCGACACCTGAAGCCAGGATAGGAGTCCGTTGTCGACTTACTTTTCCAAAGGAAATCGAATATGTTATTTCTCGTATGAAGGCATCAAACCTAAGTGTGTGGGAAAAGATCTGGACATTGCTGGAGTTTACTATGCTTTCTATCGACCCCAGGGTTAAGTCGGACATGATGTTTCCTGGGGACAGCCAGCTGTATTGGCGGTCAATTTCCGATACGGTCAGGAAATTGCTGTCCTGAACCAAGTCTTGCCATAAACTAAATGAGTACCACATCAAAAAAAGCGGCTTCAACCTTAAGGTTGAAGCCGCTCTGACAGACGACCAACGAACTCTCTTTACTTATTTAGTTATCGGTCCTGGTTTTTTGGTTTGTTCCATGAGATTTTTGTCCCATTTACCTTCAACTTTCACATGCGCAGCTGCACCTAGCAACACTGCCTCAAGCAAGTTATGACTGAGATACACATACAACCCAGGTTGCTTGAACTTATAGCCAGCAGCAATCGCTGAGCCACCTGGAACAAACCAGGTTTCACGATTGGTTTTTGGTGTATCGCTAAATGAACCTCCGTCCCACACCAGGTCAGCATGGCCACCAATCAGATGTGGCCTAGAATCGCGGTTAGATTGGGAGTGAATGAAAAGTACTTTCTCGCCCACATTTGCTGTGAGTGAATTATCACCCGTCAGCGCACCTACCGCGCCATTAAAGACGACATGGGTTGGAATAAGTCCCTTTCCTACTTCTAGCATGTCAGCCATACCTTCGAGGGGCTGGGCATATTTTTTGTATTTGCCGTTCTTATCCTTGGGTAGATAAAGATCTTGTTCTCCAATGTAATAAGCCCGATCGTAACGCCATGGTTTGCCCTTAGCATCTTTTAAGCCGTCCCGGGGCAGTACCATGAGAGCACCATTCATCCCAGAGATCGTATGGTACGGAATCATAGTTCCACCTGGCGCACAGTGGTATACAAATACCCCAGACTTGATTGCCTTCCAGGTCAGCACTACTTCTTCGCCCGGTTTTACAAGATTCTTTGATGCCCCACCCAGTGCACCGGTCGCAGCATGGAAATCCAAATTGTGCGGCATCGTACTGCTCTTCGGATTGACCAGCGTCAACTCGACCCAATCTCCCTCATGCACCACGATTAGCGGAGCGGGTACCGAACCATTGAACGTCAAAGCCCAATAACTTGCATCTCCAGCAACCTTCATCAGTTTTTCTTCGACAACCAGCCGTATCGCTACAACCTTAGGAGGGCCTTTGGCTACCTGATTATGCTTTGGCAAAAAAGGTGGGTCTACCAATACTTGTGTTACTCGTGGCGTACCGGATGGCGCGTTAGCCATAACTTGCGCGGCACCGATACAAAATACTCCAAATCCGATAATTAGTTGTACAACAACCTTGTTCATATCTCTCTCCATTAAATATTAATCACCGTGAAAAAAATCGTATACCGTATACGTCATCTTATTGCTATGCACTTTAAGTTACAGAATCTTACTACTTCATCCTGGAATGCGACAATTTTCCACATCCCATAATTTTTTACACCCTGTTATATTCGCGTTTCACAATCATTATGCGTTAGCCTAATGATCCCAAGCTAAGAAATACCGGGACAAAGAAACCAGTTACTATACATACTTAAGTTATCCTTGTCCATGTGAATTTTTTCGTTATGATGTGAGAGATCGGAGGGGTTAGACTCATAGTGCCTCGAATACACTTGCTGCCCCCATACCAGTTCCAATGCACATGGTGACCATGCCGTATTTTTGCTTACGCCGGCGTAAACCATGGAGTAGTGTGGCAACACGGATGGCACCGGTCGCACCAAGAGGATGACCAAGCGCAATCGCTCCCCCTAGAGGATTGACCTTGGCGCGATCCAGTCTGAGATCGTTGATGACTGCAAGACTTTGGGCTGCGAAGGCTTCGTTTAATTCAACCCAATCAAGATCGTCTTGCTGTAATCCAACCTGCTTTAGTACTTTTGGTATCGCTTTGATCGGGCCAATGCCCATTATGTCAGGCGGTACACCGGCTACTGCAAATCCAATGAAGCGTCCAATTGGTGTGAGGTTAAAACGTTTCAGTGCCGCTTCACTTACCACGATTACCGCACCCGCGCCGTCAGACATCTGCGAGCTATTGCCTGCTGTCACCGAGCCCTTGGTCGCAAATACTGGTTTTAGTTTAGCAAGGATTTCCTGATTGGTTCCAAGGCGCGGTCCCTCGTCGGTATCTCTAACGACAGACACACTACTGATTTCATGTGCGGCAAGATCAGGTTGTCTTTCTTCAACAGTGTAAGGCGTAATTTCCTGACTAAACTCCCCCATCTCAATGGCTTTAAGTGCTTTGGTATGGCTTGTCACCGCAAACTCATCCTGAGCCTCGCGGCTTACTTTCCATTGTTGTGCAACTTTTTCCGCAGTCATGCCCATGCCGTAGGCAATCCCGATATTCTCGTCGCGCAAGAATATCGCCGGATTCATCGCTACCTTGTTGCCCATCATCGGCACCATGCTCATGCTTTCGGTACCTGCGGCTATTATCATGTCTACCTCACCCAGGCGGACGCGGTCTGCGGCTAGCGCTACCGCCTGAAGTCCTGAAGAACAGAAGCGGTTAATGGTCATACCTGCCACGTTATTGGGCAATCCTGCTAGTAGCAGCGCAATGCGTGCCACATTCATACCTTGTTCTGCTTCTGGCATGGCACACCCGACAATAACATCATCAATTGCTGCCGGATCAAGTCCGGCACATTGCTTCATAGCTGCAGACAGCACATGTGTCAGCATGTCATCGGGTCGCACGGTCTTGAACATGCCGCGTGGCGCTTTACCAACTGGTGTTCGTATTGCGGAAACAATATAGGCATCTTGAATTTGTTTTATCATGGTGTGTCCCCTTCTCCTGTAGCACTTACTTAATTTCTCAGTGGCTTACCGGTCTTCAGCATGTGTTCCACTCGCGCTTGTGTTTTTTCGGTTGCCAGCAGTTCAATAAATGCAGTGCGTTCCAGTTTCAGGAACCAATCTTCATCTACCAAACTGCCAGTAGTGAGATTGCCGCCACACATGACATAGGCTACTTTGCTGCCTATCAAGTAGTCGTGTTCAGAGATGTAGTCGCCCTCTAGCATGTTGACAAGTAGGGATTTTAGAGTAGCAATACCAGTGGAGCCCGCCACAGGAAATTTACGTGCTTTAAGCGGTGGGCGATAACCTGCTTCGACCAGCGCATGGGCTTGCGCCTTGGCGGCGTGAAGTAGTTCGAAGCGGTTCATTACCACCTGATCAGCAGGGCGCAGATACCCTAGTTCTTTGGCCTGTTCCGCACTTTTTGCCATTTGGGCTGTAGCGACAGTCTTAAAATAATTTTTAAGTTGTATAAAAGGATCGTTCTCCTTTGCATTTTGTGCTGCTCGCAAAGCAAGTTCCTTACAACCGCCCCCTGCCGGTAATAATCCTACACCAACTTCCACAAGTCCTATGTAGCTTTCGAGTGTGGCGACTGTACGGTCACAATGCATCACAAATTCGCAGCCGCCCCCTAAAGCAAGTCCATCCACCGCTGCTACGGTAGGGATCATCGAGTACTTGAGATCTTGTGACGTCTGCTGGAACTGAGCGATCATCGTCTCAACCTCGGCCAGCTTTCCGGCCATTAACGCATTAGCGAGATTAAGGTTGCGTGCGATTTTAAGTACAGCGGATTGCGTTACTTTATTAAGTTTTTTTGCCAGCAGGCTGAATGTAGAGGGCGGGCCGCTATTTTTTAGACGCTCCGTTGCTTTTCGTAAATTGGCTCCAGCAGAAAATGGTGGCTCGGTTTGCCAGATCACTAATGAGTGCCAATTGCGTTCTGCTTCTTCTATAGCTTGTTGTATCCCGTCTAGCACGTCGTTGCCGATGGTGTGCATCTTGCTCTTGAAGCTGATTATTGCAATGTCGTCTCCGGTGTGCCACATCCTCACTGCATCAGTTTCGAATATGGTTTTGCCGTATTGTGTTTCTTCGCCCAGTAACCGATCAGGAAACAATTGTCGCCGGTACACGGGCAACGTTGAACGTGGACGCTCGGTTTTTGTAGATGGTGCATATGAGCCAAACTTTGTATGTACTCCACTGCGTTCCGTTTCAAGCACCCAAGTAGGTAGCGGTGTTGTACTCAGGCTCTTACCTGCGGCGATATCCTCATTGATCCATACGGCAATCTTACTCCATCCCGATGCCTGCCAGATTTCGAATGGCCCCTGATTCCAACCAAAACCCCAACGGATGGCGAGATCAAGATCACGCGCATTATCTGCAATCGTAGCAAGATGGACAGCGCAATAATGGAATACATCACGAAATATTGCCCAAAGAAATTGCGCTTGTGGATGATGATTTTCATGCAGTGTAGCAAGTTTCTCTTCCGGATTTTTGCGTTTGAGTAGTTCCTTGATTTCATCGTCACAGTTACCCGTAGAAAGGCGATATTTCTGTGTGGCAAGATCAAGCACATGAATATCCTTGCCCACTTTCTGATAGATGCCACATTTAGTTTTTTGTCCAAGAGAGCCCTTGTTTATTAAGCATTGCAACCAATCTGGTACGGCAAAATATCTATGCCAGGGGTCGTCGGGCAGCGTGTCACGCATGGTGTTTATCACATGTGCTAATGTATCTAACCCCACCACATCGGCGGTGCGGAAAGTAGCGCTCTTGGGGCGGCCAATCAGGGGACCAGTCAAAGCATCTACCAAGTCGAAGCTTAGTCCAGATTCCTTGGCATGGTGCATGGTCGCGAGCATGGAAAATACGCCTACTCGATTGGCAATGAAATTAGGCGTGTCCTTGGCTCGAATGACTCCCTTCCCAAGGTAAGTGACCAAAAAATTTTCCAGATCATCGAGTATTGCAGCATCGCTATCTTCGCAGGCGATCAACTCTACTAAGTGCATGTAACGAGGCGGATTGAAAAAATGGATACCGCAAAAACGGTTGCGCAAATTTTTTGGAAACGCTTGCGCTAACTGGTTAATGGAAAGCCCAGAAGTATTGCTGGCAAAAATTGTGTGCGCACCAAGATTCGGAGCAACTTTTTTGTACAACTCTGTTTTCCATTCCATGCGCTCAGCGATTGCCTCAATCACTATGTCGCAATCTTTGAGCAACTCAAGATGCTGGTCGTAATTAGCGAGCTGGATATTGGCTGCTTTAGTTGCGATCGAGAACGGTGCGGGTTCTTGTTTTTTCAGATTTTCTATGGCTTTTGCCACATTGGCGTTGAGGTCGTCCTGTTTCGCTGGAAGTTCAAACAGCAACGTTTCAACGTTGGCGTTAACCAGATGTGCCGCGATTTGTGCCCCCATTACTCCCGCGCCTAGTACGGCAACCTTGCGCACGATGAAATTATTGTTGCTCAACCTTTTCTCCCTTTTGATCCAGCCCTTACATCATTTCTGCGGCACTATTCGTGGCCTGCGTTTTTCATCCGTCGCTACATAAGTTAGCACTGCCTCAGTCACTTTTATGCATATTTCTTTCCCCCCCTCGCGAGGGCCTCGCTGAGCATACACGGATACATCCACTGTAATTGAGGTATGCCCCACCGTGATAATTTCAGCATAGAAGCTAACAAGATCACCAACAAACACTGGCTGCTTGAACACGAAATTATTTACAGCCACCGTGGCCACTCGTCCGCACGCACGGCGGATCGCTAGGAGACTACCGGCAATGTCTACCTGTGACATTATCCAACCACCAAACACATCTCCAGCATGGTTGGTGTCCGTTGGCATGGGGACTATGCGTAGTGTCGGATCACGGCCTTCTGGCAGTGTTGTGTGGATTTCCGTGCTGTTACTCATTCTGGCCATACCTCAATTTGTTTGTGGTTGAACGTTTTTAAGCACAGCTAGACATAGTTCATTAATGTCCTTCGTAGAGTCTGCTCACTTCTGCCTTGTAACGATCCATCACTTGCGCTCGTCTTAGTTTCAGGGTGGGCGTTAGCATCCCATTCTCGACCGTCCACGGTTCTGGTATCAGCGCAGCACGATGTATCTTGGCATAGCCAGGGAACTCGCGTATCTGATGAACAATTCTATCTAGCACGATTTTTTCGACCTTGTTGTCTTGTACCAAGTGGTGCAGCCTTGGATCAAGATTATGTTGTGCGGATACGCTTTCCCAACTGCTGGGATTGAGAACGACCAGCACACTTAAATATGAGCGCCCTTCCCCAACCAGCATCACTTGCTCAAATAGTGGATCGCGCAAAATCGCCGCCTCCATATCTACTGGCGGAATTTTCTCACCATTGGACGTGACAATGATCTCTTTTATACGTCCGGTAATGGTTACTCTTCCTCCCTCATCAATACGTGCCATATCGCCAGAGTTAAGCCAACCGTCCTGAGTTAATACAGATTGGGTGGCTTCTGGATTATTCCAGTAACCTAGCATTACGCTGGGACCGTGAATCAGCAACACATTATTCTCACCGATTCTTATTTTTACGCCTGGAATGGCATGACCTACGCTGGTGGGGACATTATTCTCAATACTATTGCAGCATGCTACGCAGCATTCGGTCATTCCGTACCCTTGCAGGATCGGCAGTCCCAAGCCAATGAACATCCGCGATACGTTACTTGACAATGCAGCGCCACCGCACATTGCAAGCCGCAACCGCCCGCCTAGCTTGCTCATAACCTCCTTTGCTACAAGCTTATCCAGAAGTGGCCACAACAGGTGAGAGATTCTCCATGGTCCTCTCCGCTGTTGGAACTCGAAGCGACTATAGCCCACTTCTACCGCAAGATCGAATATTAGGCGGCTCAGGGTAGATTTCTCCGCAAGTTTGACATGAATCGCCGCGTGAACCCGTTCATAAACTCGTGGCACCGAAATAAGAAGTGAGGGGCGAACAGTTAGCAAATCTTCTTGTAGATGCTGGATTGAGCGCGCATAAGCAACAGTGACCCCGCTCATTAATGCAAGATAATACCCCACTGTACGCTCAAATACATGCGAAAGCGGGAGGAACGAGAGGAACAAGTCGTCTTGCCGAACCAGTACAACTTGTGAGCAACTATCGGCGTTGGTAAGCAGGTTATGATGGCTAAGCATCACGCCCTTAGGGCGACCGGAAGTGCCAGAGGTATATATGATGGTGGCTAGATCACATGGGCTATGGTTACCGTGCCGTACTTCCCCAGCTTTTTCAGGCAGCCAGTCACAAAGCGCTATCACAGCACCATCTTTGACTTTGTCGGCATCTTTTTCAAAAGAATTGATCGTTACGATTCGTAACAGATCATTGATTTGATCGCGCACCTCATAAAATGCTTTCCACTGCGCCAGGTCTTCAAGCAGCAATAATCTAGCGCCAGAGTTGCGCAGAATATAGGCCGCATTCTCAGCTCGGTCCTCTGCATAAAGGGGCACAACCACGAGCCCAAGTCCTAGCGCTGCTTGATCAAATATTACCCATTCTGGGCAGTTTCTTGACATGACGGCCACTCGGTCACCAGGGACTAGGCTTTCCTTAGAGAGAGCAACCTGCCAGCGTGCGACCTCTCTATCGATTTGTGCCCAGGTATGGTCGTACCACCTTCCAGTTAACTGATCGTAATTTCGATAAGCTACCATCTGGGGTGAACGACGTACCCGCTCGCTGAACAAGCCATCCAGCGTCCCGGCTACTTCTGCCGGGATGATACTGGTCATGTTGTTTTGTTCGATTGTTATGATCGTGTCTCCACAACTTCATGAAACATGTGTAGCCAGGGTCAAAGTGGTCGTTATCTTTTAGCCAAAATCTGGCAGGAAGTCGTCTACCATGATCACGCGGCGGCGAAGAGATTTCATTTTCTTTAAAGATTCCGCTTCAGTAGTAGTGATGACGCCCTGATCCAGTGCCTCGGCAATTTTCTCATCACCTTGCGCTGAAACCTGGCCGGCTTTAACTGCTGTACGTATTTTGGCATTGGCTTCTTTGCATGCCACTGCACATTGTAATGCCAGCTCCAGGATGCCAAGTGGTTCGTTAGCAGATGTCGGGACGTAAATACCCGAAGTTAAGCGATCACGTGCTTCTCCTGGCGTCATCATTACTTTGACAACTTCGTGCCCTAATTCATCTGACGGAGGAGAGAATGATTTGCCTAGGGGAAACACTAGCAATCTCAACTTCCATGCCACGATACGGACCGGGAAATTATCCAGTAGGCCAATGAATGCCAGTTGCATGCGATAAAATGCATCCTGTATTGACCAGTGCAGGAATGGTAAATCGGACGCAGGGCGACCATCGTCCTCGAATCGTTTCAGTGTGGCTGAGCACAAATAAAGCATGCTGAAAATATCTCCCAGACGGGCAGAAAGTTTTTCCTTGCGTTTGAGCGAGCCTCCAAGTACCAGCATAGAGACATCAGCAACCAGTGCAAAAGCAGTGGAGAGCCGTGTCAGCTTCCGATAATAACCCGCTATCTCTACACTGGTGTTGCTGGGCGCACTTGCCAGTGATGCGCCTGTTAGTCCATATAGCAAGCAACGCACACCATTGCTAAAACTGAAAGCGATATGGCCTATCAATGCCCGATCGAATTCCTGCAAAGCGCGAACGGCATCACTGTCATTAGCTGCATGAATTTCCTTGAGCACATAGGGATGGCAACGTATTGCTCCCTGGCCGAAAATAATCAAACTGCGAGTGAGAATATTAGCGCCTTCCACCGTTATACCAACGGGGATTTGCTGATAGGCACGTCCCAGATAATTGCTTGGCCCCATGCAGATTCCCTTACCACCATGTACGTCCATGGCGTCATTGATCACTTGGCGAGCTCGTTCGGTAAGATGGTATTTGACGATGGCAGAAATAACCGAGGGCTTTTCGCCCAGATCTACTGCGCCTGCTGTCATTATCCGCGCCGCATCCATCATGTAGGTGTTAGCGCCAATGCGTGCTAATGCTTCTTCCACGCCTTCAAAGTATCCGATTGGGATCTTAAATTGCACTCGCACCATGCAATAGGCGCCGCTGGTACGCGCCGCAAGCTTGGCTGCGCCAACACTGGTCGCGGGTAGCGAAATTGAGCGTCCTACGGCCAGGCAATTCATTAGCATGCGCCAGCCGTTACCTACACCCTCACGGCCGCCGATCACCCATTCGATCGGGATGAACACGTCCTTGCCAGTATTAGGGCCGTTCTGGAATGCAGCGTCGAGTGGGAAATGACGGCGACCGATAGAAACGCCCGGTGTATTGGTGGGTATCAACGCTAGCGTAATACCGAGGTCTTTTTTCTCACCAAGTAGTCCATCAGGGTCATAGAGTTTAAACGCAAGGCCCAGCAAGGTTGCTACTGGTCCCAAAGTAATATAGCGTTTTTCCCAAGTAACGCGAATACCTAGAACGTCCTGCTTGCCATTAAATTTACTGTGGCAGATGACACCCAAATCGGGCATCGCTCCAGCGTCTGATCCAGCATCGGGCCCAGTGAGCGCGAAGCACGGCACTTCCAATCCTTTTGCTAAGCGTGGAAGGTAGTGATTTTTCTGATCTTCCGTACCATAATGTAAGAGCAGCTCTGCTGGTCCTAGTGAATTGGGTACCATTACTGTTACTGCCGCTGTGCCGCTACGTGAACTGATTTTCATCACCACCTCAGAATGTGCCAGGGCTGAGAAACCATGACCGCCATATTGTTTGGGGATAATCATGCCGAAAAAGCCATTGTCTTTGATGAACTGCCAAATATTAGGTGGCAGATCATGCAATTCGCGCGTAATCTGCCATTCATCTAGCATCTCGCATAATTGTTCCACTGGGCCAAGGAGGAAGGTTTTTTCCTCGGCGCTAAGTTGTGGTTTGGGATAAGCTAGTAACTTGTTCCAGTCCGGTTTTCCGCTAAACAGTTCTCCGTCCCACCATACGGTTCCTGCATCCAAAGCCTCTTGCTCGGTTTGCGAAATCTGCGGCAGGGCTTTCCGAAAAATTTTCAACAAGGGGCTGGAAATAAAAATACAGCGCAGTGGGCGGACCAATAAAATAACACCGACAAGGGTAACTAACCCCAGAACCAGAGAAAAAAAGAACAGAACCATAATAATTCTTCCTGCGTAAGCGATGCAAAAAGACTACATCATGCTACCTCATACCAACATAGGCGGGGCCAGAAATATGGATTGTTAGTCCGAGCTTCTTAGGATTGATATATAGTCTGAAAGCCAGTATCCATAACCTTTTCAATACATTTCATAGAATACCAATTTATTCTTTTCTGTTCCATGTAACCACATTTACTCAAATATGGCATGTTTCTGAAAGCATTAAGCAAACAATAAGGGATGTTATTACCCTACGCCAGATAGATCAATTGTGATAAATAGAAATTGTAGTTATGATAAATAACCTGATATAAAGAATGACGCTATATAAGTCTTTCAGGGCTATATTTGATACATGGCATATAAAAGAATACAGATATGCCTCGCGCGTGCGAGGGCAACTGGTGAAGGACTTATGTATGGGTTTTTCTTACTTCCCTTATAGAGCCTATTAACGGCTATCAATACTAGCTACTGAGTTGGATCTCGTCTAGTAACTCACCAGCTATGGTGCCAGTGCTTCCGACATTTCTACCTTATTAGTAACATTAATATTGATCTTCGCTCCGCCCCATTGGTTGGGAAATTCACGCTCTGCACGCCACCTGGCATGAGCCAGCATCTCGCGCGCGCGCCCGAGTACAACCTGAGGGGTTCCTTCATTAATCGCTTCTATTTCTTTTTCCCAATGTTCTATCCTTGCTAAAGTCCCGCTCATACGTGCGTCTATCCATTCAGGATCGGTTAATAGCTGCTTGCTTATTGCCTGCTGAGTAACACCATAGGATTTACCTATGTCTGAAATCTTATCGCCTTTAGCGACTCGCTTTAGTATCTCGTCTTTATGCAGTACTGCAATGGCTGTCATAGTGTATCCATATTA
>SMVB01329457.1_pt1 | contig 15145 bp, 12 predicted proteins | sample 2456461 | NCBI WGS metagenome assembly SMVB01 (sample SAMN11095934, study PRJNA526329) | marine sediment metagenome | biome: Marine sediment; feature: Surficial sediment; material: Deep marine sediment; isolation source: Hadal surficial sediment | place: Pacific Ocean | collected 2014-05 | depth... | reverse complement strand
TCGACCGTCCGCTTTGGGCACATAGCGGGCATCGAGAGCTATTCCTAAGGTTGTCCGCTATAGCCCCGAAAGCAGACGAAATCGACGCTTCTGGCGTTGGTTACGGTTGCCCGCTTTCGGCCACAACCAGTCATTCGGTTGACGGCCTAACTTGCGCTGCGGGAAGTTTCGCGCCCGCGGCTTAGCGCTCCTCGTTCTACTCGTCGAGAAAGCTACGCAAACGCTCAGAACGGCCGGGGTGCCGAAGCTTGCGTAGTGCTTTGGCTTCTATCTGACGGATGCGTTCGCGAGTGACGTTGAACTGTCTGCCCACTTGCTCGAGCGTGTGGTCGGTGTTCATGTCGATGCCGTAACGCATGCGAAGTATCTTGGCTTCACGCACGGTGAGACCGGCGAGCAATTCGCCCGCGGCTTCCTTCAAGCCTTCACCCGTCGCACGCTCCAATGGCGAGCTGACGGTGACATCTTCGATCAAATCACCCAGGCTGGCATCTTCATCAACCCCTATGGGTGTCTCCATTGAAATCGGCTCTTTAGCCATCTTGAGCACCCGGCGAACCTTGTCCTCCGGCATCTCCATGCGCTCGCTAAGCTCCTCGGGCGTGGGTTCATGGCCCATCTCCTGGAGCATTTGCCGCGAGATGCGGTTCAGCCTGTTGATGATCTCGATCATGTGCACCGGGATGCGGATGGTGCGTGCCTGGTCGGCAATGGAGCGCGTCATTGCTTGTCGGATCCACCACGTCGCGTAGGTCGAGAACTTGAAACCCAGGCGGTACTCGAACTTGTCTACCGCCTTCATGAGGCCAATGTTGCCTTCCTGAATAAGATCCAGGAACTGCAGCCCGCGGTTGGTGTACTTCTTGGCGATGGAGATCACGAGCCGGAGGTTGGCTTCCACCATGTCTTTCTTGGCGCGCCGTGCCTTGGCTTCACCCAGGGAGATGCGCCGGTTGATGTCCTTGATCTCGCTGACCGCCAGCCCGGTTTCCTTGGCGAGCACCTTAAGCTTCTTCTGGGCCCGGATGATCTCGTTTTTCTGCGCTTCGAGCGCACGCGAGTAATCCTTCTTCGCCTTGATGTGTTTGTTTACCCAGGCGATGCTGGTCTCAGAGCCGACGTACTCTTTGCGGAACGCCGCACGCGGCATGCGGGCCTCGCCCACGCAGGCGTTCATGATGATCCGCTCCTGGCGACGCACGCGGAACAGCGCCCTGCGCGGCATGTCCACCAGCTGATCGAAATGTCGCGGCACCAGCTTGAACGGCGAGAACGAAACTCCGAGCTTCGCGAGCTGGGTCTTGCCTTGCTTGGTCGCGCGGCCGTTTTCCTTCAGAAGCTTCAGGGTTTTGTTGTACTGGCGCTTGAGAGCCGTGAATCGCCGCTTGGCCTCAATCGGATCAGGACCCTTGTCCTCTTCCTCATCGTCATCGTCTTTCTTTTGCACCTGGGCGCCGGGTTGAACCTGGGCGGCCTGGGGAACATGGTCGGTGGGGTCCAGATAGCCGACCAGCAGGTCCGACAGCCGACCTTCCTTGATGGCTACGGCATACGTTTCCAAAAGGTAGTCCACCGGTCCGGGGAAGTACGACATGGCTGTGAGCATGTCACGAATGCCCTCTTCAATGCGTTTGGCGATGGCGATTTCGCCTTCCCGGGTGAGCAGTTCCACGGTGCCCATCTCGCGCATATACATGCGAACCGGATCCGTGGTGCGGCCCACCTCGGTTTCCACGGCGGCAAGCGCGGCGGCGGCTTCCTCGGCTGCCACATCATCGGCCGTGTTCTCTTCGCTCGTGAGCAACTCATCGGGATCCGGTGCGTGTTCGTAAACCGTGATGCCCATGTCGTTGATCATTCGGATGATGTCTTCGATCTGATCCGGATCGGAGATATCGTCAGGCAGATGGTCGTTCACCTCCGAATAAGTGATGTAGCCCTGCTCCTTGCCCTTGGCAATGAGCTCCTTCAAACGCGATTGCTGCTTTTGGATCTGCGTATTCATGACACCTCAATCGTGAAACATATTCCGGCGCACACCCGCCCGCCGGGAACTTCCTTTTACAGCATCCATGACTTAATGCTGTGCTTTGAGTCCCCGCACCGATAGTGAAATGCGCCGCGCCCCGGCCAACCGGGGATTATACCGGTATATAAGGGCGCTCCAAGCGCTTTTAAACCGCCATTTCGAACAACATTGGACCTCAAGCCTTAATCCTCGTTGCCACGAGCCGTCCGCGCTTGCTGAAGACGTCACTTTACAACGGGCGCCTAGCTGCTCAGGCCGTCGTTTTGACCTTGCTTGAGCGACCAGAAACGCCGGAATTTCTCTTCCGAGGGATGCTCCTTCATCTCAGCCAGCAGCCGGCGCCGGTGGGCCCGGCTGGCCTGGTCGATGTAGCTGGCGACCCCATCGGCAAACTCCGCAGCCATGGCCGCATCGTCTATGTCGAGTTGACGGTTTGCCAGCACAACCAGCTCGTCGTGAGATTCATGCCCTGACCAGCGTCCCAGCAGTTCGGGCAGCTCGGCGTGGGGATTTTTATCTATATAGTTGACCATCTCCACAAAAAGATCCCCGGGCGCCGAATCGCACAGGTTGACCAGCAGCGCAGCATCCAGGGAACTCACGAGCCGCGGCTGCCGGAAAAGATAGGCAATGAGCCGTCGGCTGAGGCTCGATAGTTTCGCCACGGCAACCGGCCGACCGCCACCCCTTGGGTTGCGTTGGCGGGCGCCCCGGTCAGGGCTGAAGCCGGTCAATGTTTCCACCCGGTTGAGCATCAACTGTTTGAGGATTCCTTCGGGTACGCGTTCGATATGAGGCATGGCCAAGCTTGCAAGCTTGGCCTGATCATCCAGATTCTGAATGTCGAGGCCAGCGGTGAGCTGATCGAACAGATACTCGATGGCCGGCACGGCTTGATCGGACAGGGTCAGGAACGCGTCTCGGCCCCGAGCCCGCACGAGGGAATCTGGGTCTTCGCCTTCTGGCAGAAACATGAACTTCAGCCGCCGCCCATCGCTCAGCACCGGCAACGCGTTTTCGAGCGCCCGCCACGCCGCCTGCCGACCGGCGGCATCCCCGTCGAAGCAGCAAACCACCTCGGCGGTGTAGCGGTATAGCTTTTGAAAGTGATCGTTGGTGGCGGCGGTACCCAGGCTCGCCACGGCATTGGCGATCTCTGACTGCGCGAGCGCAACGACGTCCATATAACCTTCCACCACCAGCAGCCGGTCGATGCGCCGCAGCGCCTTGCGCGCTTCATACAGGCCGTAGAGCTCGCGGCCCTTGTGAAACACGGGCGTCTCGGGGCTGTTCAGATACTTCGGGCCGGAGCCATCGCCGATCACCCGGCCGCCAAAACCGATCACGCGCCCGCGGGTATCGCGAATGGGGAACATGATGCGCCCGCGAAAACGATCGTAGCATTGGCCCTCGTCACCCCGGGTGAGGAGCCCGGCTTCGAGCAGGTCGTGCTCCTTCGCATCGGGCATTCCCGCTGCAAGCCCATGCCACTCGTCGGCCGCGTAGCCGATGCCGAAGGTTCGTGCCACTAGGCCGGTGAGACCACGGCCCTTCAGATACTCGACGGCTTCGGGCGCCGTGCGCAAGGTCTTGCGAAAGTGGCGCTCGGCGAGGGCGAGCAGATCATAAAGATCGGCGTTGTCTTTGAGGGGCCTGGCGCCCTGCTCGCGGGGAACCTCCACGCCGGCAATCTGCGCCAACGCTTCCACCGCTTCCACGAACTCCATGCGATCGTGCTCCATGAGAAACGTCAGCACCGTACCGTTCTCGCCGCAGCCGAAGCAGTGATAAAACTGCTTGTCGGGGCTTACGGTAAACGAAGGCGTTTTCTCGTTGTGGAACGGGCACAGGGCCTGGTAGTCCTTGCCGGCCTTCTTCAGCGTGAGGCGGGCGTCGATCACATCGACGATATCTACCCGGGCCAGCAGATCGTTGATGAAGGTTTGTGGGATGCGGCCGGCCATCAGGATTTCAGGTTAGCAATGATTGACGCGAGAGTCTTCAATGAGCAGCGCGACGCCGGTGTATTTGCTAATCCACGCTAACGCCCGTAGTTGTCCTCGAAACGAACGATATCGTCTTCGCCGAGATACGCGCCGACCTGCACCTCGATGAGCTCGAGCGTCAGCTTGCCAGGGTTGGCGAGCCGATGGGTGACCCCCAGCGGAATGTAGGTGCTCTCGTTCTCCGCCAGCGTAAAAACCTCGTCTGCCCGGGTGACCTGCGCGGTCCCGCGCACCACCACCCAGTGCTCGGCTCGATGATGATGCATCTGCAGCGACAGGCTCTCGCCTGGCTTCACCTTGATGCGTTTGACCTGATAGCGCTCGCCCTGGCCCACGGATTCGTAGCTGCCCCAGGGGCGGAACACCTCTCGGTGCGATAGATACTCCTCACGCTCGCTGGCCTTCAGGCGCGCCACCAGCTCGCGCACGTCCTGTACCCGGTCCTTGTGTGCCACCAGCACCGCATCGGAGGTTTCCACCACCACCAGGTTGTCGACGCCGATGATTCCGACAAGCCGATTCTGCGCCATCACGTAGGAGTTTGTGGTGGCGATGCCGACCACGTCGCCGTGCAGATGATTGCCATCTGAATCCTGAGCCGACGCCTCCCAGATGGCCGTCCACGAACCGATATCGCTCCAGTCGAAACTCGCCGGCACGACTTTGGCGCGGTCGGTCTTTTCCATCACCGCGTAGTCGATCGACTCGGTAGGGGAGTCGAGGAATTCCCGACCGGGCCGATAAAAATCGAGATCGTTGGAGCCGTTGGCGAACGCCGCGGTCACGCTGTCGCGAATCTCGGGCCGCAGCCGCCCCAGCTCATCCAGATACACCTTGGCGTTCAACACAAACATGCCGCTGTTCCAGTAGTAGCCTCCGGAGTCGAGGTACCCCTGGGCGGTGGCAAGGTCTGGTTTTTCGACAAATGAACGCACCGCCAGCGCGCCGCCGCCCTTGGACGCGCCGGACGCTTCGATGTAGCCGTAGCCCGTTTCCGGGTGGGTGGGGGTAATCCCGAAGGTGACCAGGCTACCCGCACGCGCGGCCAACGCAGCGGACTCCACCGCAGCGCTGAACGCCTCGATATCGCTGATCAAATGGTCCGAAGGCAGCACCAGCAGCAGCGGGGCCACTCCCGCACCCGCTTCCTCGCAAGCCGCAAGCGCCGCCAGGGCGATGGCAGGGGCGGTGTTACGCCCCTCGGGTTCCAGGATGATCCGGCGCCAGCCGTGGCCTATGTCACGACATTGCTCGGCGACCAGAAACCGGTGCTCTTCGTTGCACACGATGATGGGCGTTTCACCGGTGGCAAGCTGCGCTCTTTGCAACGTGCCCTGGAGCAGGGAGCGATCATCAAACAAGGCGTGAAACTGCTTGGGGAACAGTTCACGTGAAAGCGGCCACAAGCGGCTACCCATGCCACCGGCGAGAATGACGGGAATCACTTGTTCCATGCGCGGCCAACCTGCTGAGAAAGAGAAAGCGTGCGGGAAATAGGTGCGGCCAACTAACCCGCCAGAAGTGCCTTGACATGAGCGCTCACCGCACCCATGTCGGCTCGGCCCTGCAACCGATCCTTGAGAACGCCCATGACCTTACCCATGTCCTTCATCGAATCCGCGCCGGCATCCTCGACGGCCTTGGCGACGATGGTGGCGAGTTCTTCGGGTGAGACCTGCTCGGGCATGAATTCGCCGATCAGCTCGATTTCGAAGCGTTCCTGATCCGCAAGGTCCATGCGGCCGGCGTCTGAGAACTGTGAGAACGAATCGCGGCGTTGCTTCAGCATACCATTGAGCACGGCGATCACCGCTTCGTCGCCCAGAGCATCCAAGCGCTCGTCGACCTCCACCCGCTTGATCTCCGAATTCACCAGGCGCAGCGCTGCCACGCGCTGCTCGTCGCGGGCCTTCATGGCGGCCGTGGTGGCGTTACCGATTGACTGTTTGAGATCGGACATGCGTCCGCTTATGTTGGTTTAGCGGGGAACCTAAAACGTCTTTTCGAAACGGCGCGTTTCGCGTTGCAGCTTTTTGAGGTGGCGCTTCACGGCCGCTGCAGCCTTGCGTTTACGAACCGAAGTCGGCTTTTCGTAGTACTCGCGGCGTCGGACTTCCGAAAGAACGCCAGCTTTCTCGCAGGAGCGTTTGAACCGCCTGAGCGCCACATCGAACGGCTCGTTTTCCTTAACCTTTACACTAGGCATATTATCAGTCTAGATCCTCCAAATTGATGCGTGAGGCTCAAAAGGGCGCGAATTTTACTGGGATAGCCGTACATTTGCAAAATCCTGAAATGGGTACCATGGCACACCATGCTTGTTCTGGGTATTGAAACGTCGTGCGATGAGACCGGGGTGGCCCTGTATGACAGCCATCGCGGGCTGGTAGCCGATGCGCTGTTCAGCCAGGTGGAAATTCACGCCGAGTATGGCGGCGTGGTGCCGGAGCTGGCCTCGCGGGATCACATCCGCAAGCTGCTCCCGCTCACCAGAGGCCTGCTGAAAGATGCCGATTGCCAGCTCAACCAGCTCGAGGGCATTGCCTATACCGCCGGCCCAGGCTTAATGGGCGCCCTGCTGGTGGGCGCCAGCTTCGGCCGCAGCCTGGCCTGGGCTCTGGGCATTCCCGCCGTTGCCGTTCACCACATGGAAGCACACCTGCTCGCCCCGCTGCTGGACACCGACAACGCGCCCCCCATGCCCTTCATCGCGCTGCTGGTTTCTGGCGGCCATACCCAGCTGGTCAGCGTCGAGCAGGTAGGCGATTACCAGCTTCTGGGCGAATCCCTCGACGATGCGGCCGGCGAAGCCTTCGACAAGGCCGCCAAGATGCTGGGCCTGGCATATCCCGGCGGGCCGAATCTGGCGCGTTGTGCCGAGCTCGGAAACCCCAAGCGCTTCAGGTTTCCGCGCCCGATGACCAACCGGCCAGGCCTTGATTTCAGCTTCAGCGGGTTGAAAACCTACACGCTCAACACGGTCAAAGCGCACGCGCCGCTCGGCGACCAGGACCGTGCCGACATCGCCCGGGCTTTCGAAGACGCGGTGGTGGACACCCTGTACATTAAATGCCGGCGCGCAATCGAGCAGACCGGCATACACCACCTGGTGCTGGCCGGCGGCGTCGCCGCCAATCGGCGTCTGCGCGAGAAGCTAAACAACGCACTCGACGCAAGCGTGTACTTTCCTCCGGCCGACCTGTGCACCGACAATGGCGCCATGGTGGCCCACGCCGGATGCCTGCGTCTGCAGGGCGGTGATCGAACAAACCTCGCAATCAAGGCCCGCGCCCGCTGGCCCATTACCGAGCTTGCTCCACCGGTCGCCGCCAACTGATCCAATGGACGTGGTATTTGTCTCCAATCTCGCGGTAGAGACCATCATCGGAATCCATCCCCAAGAGCGCACCACGCCACAAGAGGTGCTCATATCCTTTGAGCTCCAGGCCGACACCCGTAAGGCCGCACAGAGCGACGACATCGCCGATGCGTTGGACTACGCGGGCGCCTCGCAGCGCATTATCGAGCTGGTGACAAACAGCCGCTTTCGGCTCATCGAGACAATGGCCGAACGCATTGCAGAGCTATTGCTCGAGGCGTATCCGCTGAGCGCCGTGGCGGTCGAAGTCCGCAAGCCCGCCGCCCTGAGCAGCGCCGAAACCGTGGGTGTCCGCATCGAACGACAAGGATCTCGATGATGAATGCCTTTGCAACGCGATTCGTCGGCGCCGTCATCCTGATTCGGCGTTAGCGCAGCGACGGGCGGTTGTGCTGGGCTTCACGAAGCGCTTCGCGGCGCGCGGCATGCAGGGCTTCGCCCAGTGCTGCACCCTTGAGCGAGCCAGGCAAGCGCGCGGCCGTGACGGTGTCCCGGATCTGCCTGGTGACCACCTTCAGCGCCGCCAGATCCACCTCCACGCAGGCGGCAACCACATCGATGGGCAGCTCGTGGTCGCCACCACGCTTGAAGGCGTTGATGCTCTTGAGCGCCAGACAGAGCTCATCGGCATCGGCACTCTCCCAACCGGCGAGCAGGGCCCCGTGCCGGGCGACCTGCAGCATAGGCCGGGTGAACTGCTTGGGTGCTTTCAGGCGCTCGCACAAGCTGCACGCCTCGTCCGGCGTCAACAGCCAGCCCATGGCCGCAAATCTTTGCCGCTCGCCCTGCAGCGCATCAGGCAATAGAACTTCAAGCGTCTCGAACTCTGAAAACCACGGTGGCAGCGCCTGGGCGGCTCGCAGCACCTCAAAGAAACGCAGCGGTTGCTCAGCGTGCAACACCTTTGCCAGTTCCTGCCACACGCGCTCAGCGGACAGTTCGCGCAACTCGTCTTCCGCCGCGATGCGGGCCATGAGCGCAAGCGTGTCCTCGACCACCGAGAAGCCGCCAAGCTGTGCGGCAAACCGCGCCACCCGCAACACCCGCAGCGGATCTTCGGCAAAGGCCTCGGAGACGTGGCGCAACAAGCGGTCCGCCACATCCTGCTCACCCGCAAAAGGATCGATCAGGCGACCATCGGCATCTTTGGCCATGGCGTTGACGGTGAGATCACGGCGCTCCAGGTCTTCTTCGAGGGTGACCTCGGGCCCCGCGTGGCATACGAACCCGGTATGTCCCGGCCCGGCCTTTCGCTCGGTGCGCGCAAGCGCGTACTCTTCATGGGTCTCAGGATGCAGGAACACCGGGAAATCTCGGCCTACCTGGCGGTAGCCGAGCTTCAGCATCTCCTCGGGTGAGCTGCCCACCACCACCCAGTCACGTTCTACAACCGCGCGCCCGAGCAGTTCATCACGGACGGCTCCACCTACGAGATAAACTTGCATGCCCCATTGTCAGCATCAACTAACCGAAGCGCATTGTAGGCGACTACGCTCGAAACTGTCGTTTCCAGCTTGCCTCACGGGTTTCCTCACTGGCGTCCTTTACGAACGAATTACGCCAGACTTCGGAAGCATGGTGGTCAGGATCCTTCTATGAAGCCATCGAAACGCTGAGGTAACGCCTTCGTCAACCGCTAGCGCCTCGAGAGAATATCAGGCGGCGGTTTGTTCTTCCTTCGACGGAGAAGCGGCCGGGCACGAAGAGGTGGCCACCACTTTGTCCTGCCACAGGGATTCGAGGTGCACGGGAAATCCCCACAAACGATGCAGGTGTCTGAGCACCTCGTCGGTGGTTTCGCCCATGGGGCGCCGCGCGTGCTGGATATGCTGCAGGGTCAGGCTGCGATCGCCTTTCACATCGACTCGCACGACCTGAATGTTGGGCTCCCGGTCGCCTATGTTGTAGTGGCTGGCGAGCAGCTCGCGGACCTGGCGGTAGCCGCTGTAATCGTGAATGGCCGAAACCTCCATTTCTTCTTCGGTGTCATCGTCCACCACCCCGAAGAGGCGCAGGTCGCGCATCACCTTCGGACCGAGAAACTGCAGCACGAAGCTTTCGTCCTTGAAATCACGCATGGCGGCCGGCAGGACTTCCAGCCAGCTGCCACCGGCAATGTCCGGAAACCACTCACGGTCCTCTTCAGTGGGGTGCTCGCAAACGCGACGTAGATCAGAATAAATGGCGAACCCCAACGCATAGGGGTTCAGGCCCCGGAAGCCGGGATCATCATAGCCGGGCTGAAACAGCACCGCCGTGTGCGAGACCAGAAACTCGATCATGAACCCGTCGGTGACCAGACCCCGGTCATAGAGCTCGTTTAAGATCGTGTAGTGCCAGAACGTTGCCCAGCCTTCGTTCATAACCTGGGTTTGACGCTGGGGATAAAAGTACTGTCCGACCTTGCGCACAATTCGTACGATCTCGCGTTGCCAGGATTCCAGATGCGGCGCATTTTTCTCAACGAAATACAGCAGGTTTTCCTGCGGTTCTTTCGGAAACAGATCTTCGGATTCGTCGTCCACACGCTTGGCGTTCGGCAGTGTCCGCCACAGATCGTTCAAATTGCGCTGCACATACTCGGCTCGCTCGGCCTGGCGGCGCTTTTCTTCCTCGGCAGAGATCGGGTAGGGCCGCTTGTAGCGATCCACCCCGTAGTTCATCAGGGCATGGCAGGAGTCCAAAATTTTCTCTACTTCACGCACGCCATAACGTTCCTCGCAGCTCGCGACATATTTTTTAGCGAACAGCAGGTAGTCGATGATGGCGCCGGCATCGGTCCATGTTCGAAACAGGTAGTTGCCCTTGAAGAACGAGTTGTGCCCGTAGCACGCGTGGGCGATCACCAACGCCTGCATCGTCATGGTGTTTTCTTCCATGAGGTAGGAAATGCAGGGGTCCGAATTGATCACGATCTCGTAGGCTAGACCCATCAGGCCGCGCTGATAGTTGCGCTCGACATCTACGAAGTGTTTGCCGAACGACCAGTGGTTGTATCCCAGCGGCATGCCGATCGACGCATACGCATCCATCATCTGGTCAGAGCGAATGATCTCGATCTGATTGGGATAGGTATCAAGCCCGAAATCTCGGGCGATGGTGCCAATTTCCTGATCGTAGCGCTCGATCAGCTCGAACGACCAGTCGCTATCTTCCGAGATCGGTTTGCGCGACTTCATGCCGCATCCTTCTTCTGGAACAGATCGTGGAACACCGGAAAAATGTCGGCCACATCGGCGATGTGCCGCTGAGCAAAAGCATCGGGATACTTGTCTGCAACATGCTCGTACTCACGCCACAACGCCTGATGGTTACGCTTGGTGATTTCCACATAGGAAAAGTACTGCACCAGAGGCAGAATATTTTCTTCGAGCAATTTTCTACAGGTTGGCGAGTCGTCGTTCCAGTTGTCGCCGTCGGAGGCCTGCGCGCCGTAGATGTTCCATTCGTTGGACGAGTAACGCGCCTCCATGATCTCCTGCATCAGCTTCAGAGCGCTCGATACCACCGTTCCGCCGGTTTCCCTGGAGTAGAAAAACTCCTGTTCGTCAACCTCTTTGGCGACCGTGTGATGACGGATGAAAACGATCTCGGTCTTTTCGTAGTGCCGCGTCAAGAACATGTGCAGCAGCAGGTAGAAACGTTTGGCGATATCCTTGATGTTCTGGTCCATGGAACCCGAAACGTCCATGAGACAGAACATGACAGCCTGGGATGTCGGAATGGGTTTCTTAACGTGCAGGTTGAAACGCAGATCAGTGGTGTCGAGAAAAGGTATCCGGGCAATGCGTTTTTCCAGCCGCTCAATATCATCTTTCACGCGCCGGGCCTTCAACTCATCGCCCTGTTGGTAGGCCTCTTCGAGCTGTTCGCTACATACGCGCAAGTGCCTGCGCGATTGACCGGTCAGCGCGATGCGCCGTGCCTTGGCTTGGCGCAGCGAGCGCAACACCGACAGCTTTGCTGGTATACCATCGGTTGTGAAGCCCGCATGCTCATATTTGAAGCTCGAGCTGCCTTTGAGATGGCGCTTGGTCAAATTCGGCAGGGCAAGATCGTCGAATAGAAACTCGAGAAATTCTTCCTGAGTGAGCTGAAAGACGAAGTCATCCATACCTTCGCCGCTATTTGATGCATTTCCGGCACCACCGCCGCCTCCACCACCGCCCTTTGGTCGGGCAATGCGGTCGCCGGCAACGAACTCTTTGTTGCCCGGATGCACGATGGTGCGGCGTCCTCCGTTGCCGTGCTGGAACACCGGCTCCGATATGTCCTGGCCCGGAATAGAGACTTCCTCACCACGATCCATATCGGTAATGCTGCGTTTATCCACCGCATCGGTAACCGCTTTCTTGATGTGCTTCTTATAGCGCTCGAGAAAGCGTTGGCGATTTACCGCGCTTTTGTTCTTAGCGTTCTGGCGACGATCAAGTATGTAGCTCATGTCGGAGCCCCCAACGTGGCTTCTACTGCGACTTTCGAACCCTCAGATACCATTCGGCCAGCAGCCGCACCTGCTTTTCTGTGTAGCCGCGCTCCACCATGCGGGCGACGAAATCATCGTGCTTGCGCTGATCGTCGCTGGACGACTTGGCGTTGAACGAGATCACCGGCAACAGATCTTCGGTGTTCGAGAACATCTTCTTCTCGATGACCGTTCGCAGCTTCTCGTAGCTGAGCCAGGACGGATTGGTTCCGTTGTTGTTGGCTCGGGCGCGAAGTACGAAGTTGACGATCTCATTGCGGAAATCCTTCGGGTTGCTGATGCCGGCGGGCTTTTCGATCTTCTCGAGTTCCTCGTTTAAGGATCCACGGTCGAGAATGTCACCGGTCTCCGGATCACGGAATTCCTGATCCTGTATCCAGAAATCCGCATAGGTAACGTAACGATCGAAAATGTTCTGTCCGTATTCAGAGTACGACTCCAGGTAGGCGGTCTGAATCTCTTTGCCAATGAACTCGACATACTTCGGCGCGATGAATTCCTTGATGAAGCGCAGATATCTGTCGTGAACATCCTGGGGGTACTGTTCCTGTTCAATCTGTTGCTCCAGCACATACATCAGGTGCACCGGATTGGCGGCGACTTCGGTAGAATCGAAGTTGAACACCTTGGACAGAATCTTGAATGCAAATCGCGTCGACTGTCCGTCCATGCCCTCATCGACACCAGCGGCATCCCGATACTCCTGCATTGTCTTCGCCTTCGGATCCGTATCCTTCAGGTTTTCGCCATCGTAAATTCGCATCTTCGAGAAAACGTTCGAGTTCTCCGGCTCCTTGAGTCTAGAGAGGACCGAGAATTGAGCCAGCATGCGAAACGTATCTGGAGCGCATGGCGCCTGATCGAGCGAGCTCGAATTGATGAGCTTCTGGTAAATCTTCACCTCTTCCTGCACACGCAGGCAATAAGGCACTTTCACGGTGTAGACACGATCTATGAAAGCTTCGTTGTTCTTGTTGTTGCGGAAATTCTGCCACTCCGCCTCGTTGGAGTGCGCAAGCACAATCCCATCGAACGGGATTCCGCCGATGGCTTCGGTGCCGTTGTAGCTGCCTTCCTGGGTGGCTGTGAGCAGCGGATGAAGCACCTTGATCGGTGCCTTGAACATCTCGACAAACTCCATCAGGCCCTGGTTGGACTTACACAATGCACCAGAGAAGCTGTACGCGTCTGGATCGCTCTGCGCATAGTCTTCGAGTTTACGGATGTCGACCTTGCCCACGAGGGCAGAGATGTCCTGATTGTTCTCATCACCCGGTTCGGTTTTCGCCAACGCCACCTGTTCCAGTATGGACGGATACCTTTTGACCACTTTGAACTGTGTGATGTCGCCACCGAATTCCCTGAGCCGCTTTGCCGCCCAGGGCGACATGACGCCACGAACGTAACGTCGTGGAATTCCAAAGTCCTCTTCCAGGATTGCGCCGTCTTCGGCGGGGTCAAACAAACCAAGCGGTGACTCGTTTATCGGGGAACCCTTCAGCGCGTAGAACGGCCTGCGCTGCATTAGCAGCTTCAGCTTCTCGGCGATGGAACTCTTACCACCGCCGACCGGGCCCAACAGATAGAGAATCTGTTTTTTCTCCTCTAAGCCCTGGGCAGCGTGACGGAAGAACGAGACAATCTGCTCGATCGAATCCTCCATTCCATAGAACTCATCGAAAGCGGGATAGCGCTTGATGATCTTGTTTGAAAAAATCCGCGACAACCTTGGGTCCTTAGCGGTGTCCACAAACTCCGGTTCACCGATGGCGAGCAACAGTCGTTCCGCCGCGGTGGCGTAGGATGCCGGTTCCTGCTTGCTGAGTTCCAGATAATCCTGGAGCGACAGCTCTTCTTCCTGAGCCGCATCGAAACGATCTTGAAAGTGTTCGAATACACCCATTTTGCTAGCTCTCCTTTGCTGCATGCGCGCGTACTACACAACAGAAATTACCGAGGCTTCTACAGTTCATCGTAGAACGGTGTCACAGTTTTGCCAGCTTCGGGAAGGGTTGCTGGATGAGCGGCTGATTCTGTGCTACGGGCGGACATTACAGCGTTGGTTGATTAAAAAAGCGTTCAATTTCTGCACGGCAGTTGACGTCGCAGCTCCTACTATATGATTAGTCAGACAATCTCAACGCTTGGTTCAAATTATATTTGACAACTAAAGTGCCATAATTATTGTGAGCGATAACTTGTTAAGGTTGGTTACGACAATTTGCCTCCGCTTTTTCAGTAGCTCTCCATAACTTGTTATGCACGACTACGCGAAGGAACGTCAAATGACTCACCGGTGTCAAGGCACAAAGCCCTGAGTCCGCGCCCCCACACGCATCCCGTGTCGAGCGCAATAATTTCATCACGTCCGGTATGGCCTTCGATCGCCGCCCAGTGGCCAAACAACAGTTTCAGCGTAAGCGGTTCTTGCCTGTCCAGTTCATACCAGGGAATCCATCCGCGCGGGACATCGCTTAAGCTACCTTTGTGAGCGAAGTCCATTCGTCCAGCTTCATCCATCAGCCGCACTCGTGTCAGAAAGTTTGTTATCGCCCGCCAACGATCCATACCTTGCAAGGACGCATCCCAGGTATCCGGCTTGTTGCCGTACATGGTTTCGAAGTATGCAATGCGCCGTTTACCTCGAATGACCTCCTCGACCTCATGGGCGAGAGACTCGGCGACGTCCACGTTCCACATAGGCGGAATGCCCGCATGCGTCATTACATAGCCAAGCTCGTCATCGCGAACTAGAAACGGCTGCTCGCAAAACCAAGCCGCAATGTCATCCACGTCGCCAGCCTGCAACAAATCTACAAACGTATCGTTACGATTCATGGAATGGCCACCGAGATGTATCGCAAGAAAGTGTAGATCGTGATTGCCGAGAACGGTCCGAACAGAGTCTTCGAAGGTCCGAACGAGGCGCACAACTCCCAGCGAATCGGGGCCACGGTTTACCAGGTCGCCAACCAACCACAGACAATCCTGGGTGGGATCGAAGTGAATCTTTTCCAGCAGATCGCAGAACTCGGCGTAGCAACCTTGCACATCACCGACTGCATACGTCGCCATAGCAGCGTTAATGCAGCCGAGCCAGATCTGGCCCACGCTCGAGAGACCTGGTGGCCACCTCGATTAAGAGTTCGCTCAACGGTCCATCTCCCTGGGCACTGCATTCGCCAGCGTAACAAAATCGCTCACCGAGAGCTGATCGGCCCGGGCGCCTGCATCTACTTCTAGAC
>SMVB01351756.1_pt1 | contig 15148 bp, 17 predicted proteins | sample 2456461 | NCBI WGS metagenome assembly SMVB01 (sample SAMN11095934, study PRJNA526329) | marine sediment metagenome | biome: Marine sediment; feature: Surficial sediment; material: Deep marine sediment; isolation source: Hadal surficial sediment | place: Pacific Ocean | collected 2014-05 | depth... | reverse complement strand
TTCGCACACCGCCAATATGCAGCGCTCCCGTCGGACTTGGAGCAAATCTCACCCTCACTTCTTTTTCCATCATAAATAAAATATGCGTTATTGAATTTTAACAAAGGTATAAAATGCCAGGATGCTTTAGCTTGAAATATTTGGTAAATAATTATAAAACTGGACAATAAATAATAATTCCGTGGTAGCATGTGACATCAGGAAAGCAACTTATCGAGCATCCTTTTGCTTTTCCTTTTTTGAATTTTGAAATTTTCTCTACTCAAAATGTAATTGACCACACAAAAACCAAAACTAATCGCACCATATAACCAAGCCTGGTGTAAACCAATAAAAAATGCTGTCATCAATAGTGTCAGAACTGTCCAAAACAAAAGTAATTTCTTAGTAGCCGGAAATAGAGCATATGTCAATCGGATTAATGTTCCTTCTTCGGAGGCCAAAAAATTACCGTGGATTATTGGAATAAAATTATTGGATATTTTAAGCTTCTGCGATATGGAAAACCCGTCATCATCCCATACTCCGTTAAACAGATAATTTATTAAATTTTCTTCCTGGCTCTCTCCTTTCAAAGGCTTTACAAATTTTATAAAATTTTCCTGGAGTTGTTCCAAAGAAAGTGTGACAAGTCTTGTTTCTTCTTCGAAGGGATAGAATGAAATCATAAATCAACTGCAATACAGGATATTTCTACATGTACACCCTTGGGCAGGGCAGCTACTTCCACAGTTTCCCTTGCTGGTGGGGCACTTTTAAAGTATTTTTCATATGTAGCATTAACGATAGAAAAATCATTCATATCTGTCACAAAAATACTGCACTTCACCACGTTACCGAAATCCATTCCTGCAATGTCCAAAATCCATGATATATTTTTCATCACCTGATCAGTTTCCACGGAAATATTTTCTGTAACCAGCTCGCCGGTATCTTTGTTTATTGGAATTTGTCCGGAAACGTAAAGCGTATTTCCAGCTTTAATCGCCTGGCTATACGGACCGATTGGAGCGGGCGCTTTGTCAGAAAATATAATAGTTTTACTCATGCCAATTTAATCAATAAAGCTTTCAATAATTTGCCTTAAAATTAAAACATAAAACATTAGTTTTGCCAAGCCATTTCAACAAATTATACTTTTTTATGGATCTAAATAACGATTTGCTACTACGTGCCGCAAGAGGAGAAAAAACTGAGAGAACACCTGTTTGGGTAATGCGTCAGGCCGGGAGAATATTGAAGGAATATCGCGAAGTCAGAAGCAAAGTTTCGGGCTTTATCGAATTGGTTCAAACTCCGGAATTGGCGGCTGAGGTAACCATCCAACCTGTAGATATATTGGGCGTGGATGCAGCAATAATTTTTTCGGATATACTCGTAATCCCAGAAGCCATGGGATTGCCATACACAATGGAAGAAGGTAAAGGTCCCTTTTTTCCGAATACAATAAAATCAGAGGCTGATTTAAACAAACTTAAAACTGCCGATGAAGACAGTCTTGGATATGTGATTGAAGCAATTAAGGTCACAAAACATGAGCTAAATGGGCGAGTGCCACTAATTGGTTTTGCCGGTGCACCATGGACAATTTTCTGCTACATGGTGGAAGGGAAAGGAAGTAAAACCTTTTCGCTTGCAAGAAAAATATTATACCAGAACCCATCATTTGCCCATAAACTACTGGACAAAATTACAGACAGTACAATTAATTATTTGAAAGGCCAGGTGGCTGCCGGAGCAAATATTGTCCAGGTATTTGATTCATGGGCTGGAATATTACCGGCTGAACATTATGATCATTTTTCATTAAAATATATTTCCAAAATAGCTGATGCAATTACCGAGGTTCCAGTAATCGTATTTGCAAAAGGCGCTTTTGCATCCAGACAATCTATAGGTAAAATCAATTGTGACGTCGTTGGATTGGACTGGAATATGGACATTAAAGAATCCCGAAATTTGATTGGCCCCGATAAAACATTGCAGGGAAATCTAGATCCTGCAGCTTTATATTCAGATTTTAACACAGTAAAATCTGAAACCCGAAAAATGATTGATCTGTTTGGTAATTCAAAACACATCGCCAATCTGGGCCATGGAGTATATCCCGATATGGAGGTGGATAAAGTGAAATGCTTTATCGATGAAGTAAAGGAGTATAGTAGCCGTCCTTAGTTCAGGGCAAATATTCTATGCTTTACTTGAGCCTGACAGTATAGGATCCATCAATTCCTGTAATTCTTCCTCCGGGATTAGAAGGGTTGACTTCAAATGAAAATGTAACTGTTTCTTCATTGACGTCAACACTGGTCAGTTCAGATGATGAAGCTTCATTTAAAGTAATATTATCTGTGCCGGAACCGGTCCAAATCCAGGTGGCATTATTGGTAGATAAATAATCATCCGCTCCCGAGGTTTCAAAAAATGTTGGCGCCCAATCCTCCGAACCTGAAGTCTCAAAAGTAACTTGCAAATTCTCCAAATCAGTTGCAACAACCCCCGAAGGACTTGCTAAAACTTCCACATTTCCAGTGCCTCCCCATGGACTTCCTTCATCAAGAATTTTTGCTGCTTTTTGCTGTAAACTTAATGATGGCGAAACATTGCCTCCACAATTAAATAGAAACATTACTGAAAAAATTACAGCGATCGAAAAAATTGAATTTAAAAGTTTCATGCTTTTTATTTTTATACTATAATTCACAGTTTCCATTATTGTCTAATTGTTCTTAAAATCTAATATGTTGACGAATTTTTCGCAAAATTCATATTCTTCCTTTCTATTGGAACACACAAATATCATTTTTTCTTTTATAATTTTCTCAATTTCTTCCAAATACCAATCAAATCCATATGTATCCAGATTTGTTGCCGGCTCATCAAGCATCAATAATGGCGTATCTGCATAAAAAGCAATCCCAAGTTTGAGCCGTTGTTTCATGCCTGTGGAAAAGTTTTTGATGTATTTGTCCTTTGCTTGCTCCAGCCGAAAAATTCCAGGGAGATCCATGATCTCATTTCCGGGTTTCAATTTTTTAAATTTAAAATGAAATTTAAGAAACTCTATTAGGGTAAAATCGTCAGGAAGACTCAACGCCGGAGCGACAAGGGAAAGGTAGGTATAAATAAGGTCAGGATCTATTGATTTTCCTTCATCCAAATATGTAATATTGCCTTCCGTTTGTAATAGGCTACCAGCAATGACCTGCAAAAGTGTTGATTTTCCGCTGCCATTGGGCCCGACAATTGCAATATTATCGATGTGGCCAAAACGGAATTTTAATTTTCTAAAAATCCATTCTTTATTGAATTTTTTTGCAACATTTTCCAGTTGAATTTCCATTCAAAAAAAGATTGGTTGAATTAAGGCTTATTATTGTAGCCCTTCATTACTCCGCGATCAGAATTTCTTATAAAGTTGACGATCTCATCTCGCTCTTTAGAGCTGGACATTTCCATTTGTATAGCATCCAGTGCTTTGGAATTATTCATCCCTCTCAAATATATCCGGCGATATATTTCTTGAATCTCGTTTATTTTTTCATTTGTAAATCCTCTTCTTCTCAACCCAATTGAATTTATCCCTGCATAACCCAATGGTTCTCGCGCAGCAGTCACATAAGGGGGAACATCTTTTCTTACAAGTGAACCACCCGCAACCATCGCATGAGCTCCGATATTCACAAACTGATGAATCGCTGTAGCTCCACCTATTGTGGCGAAATCTCCTATATGAATATGTCCTGCAAGTTGAACAGAATTAACCAATGTTGCATTATCATCTATCTGACAGTCATGAGCAATATGGACATAAGCCAATATCAAACAGTTTTTACCGATACTTGTTTTATGTCTATCGATAGTACCTCGATTTACAGTTACAAACTCTCTGATAATGGTATTGTCACCAATTTCTGCTGTTGTTTTTTCACCTGTGAATTTTCTATCCTGGGGAATTCCTGAAATCACCGATCCTGAAAATATTTTACAATTTCGTCCTATCCTGGCGCCCTCCATCACGGTAACATTTGTTCCTATCCAGGTTCCCTCCTCTATTGTCACATCCTTGTGGATCGTTGCAAATGGTTCAATAACTACATTATCAGCAATATTAGCTTCTGGATGTATATATGCTAACGGTTGATTCATGGATTCTTTTTAACAATACTGGCAATCATCTTACTTTCAGTTACAAGTTTATTGCCAACAAACGCACGACCTCGCATTTTAGCAATGCCTCGTTTGATAGGCTCAAGCAGATCACATGTTATAATTAATGTATCGCCTGGCATAACGGGCCTTTTAAACTTGCATTCTTCTATCTTTAAAAAATACGTCCAATAATTCTGTGGATCAGAAACAGTATTCAAAACAAATATTCCTCCAATTTGTGCCATAGATTCAACAATTAATACACCGGGCATCACAGGATTTCCAGGAAAATGACCCTGGAAAAATTGCTCATTGTACGTTACGTTTTTTACTCCTGTAACCGTTTTGTCATCAATATGTATGACTTTGTCAATTAAAAGGAAAGGATATGTATGTGGAAGAATTTTCTTAATCTGGTTAATATCATAAACTGATGGCAAATTTGGATCATAATTAGGAACGCTTGAGTGCTCATATTGCTCCATCATACGCTTAATCTTTTTAGCAAAGGCAACATTTGCCGCATGACCAGGTCTGGCAGCAAGAATTTGAGCCTTGATGGGTCTTCCTGCCAGGGCCAAATCGCCCATGACATCCAATAATTTATGACGTGCAGGTTCGTTACTATGTCTCAATTCTACATTGTTCAATATCCCCTCCTTCTTAACTACTACCTTTGGTTTATTGAACAGTTTAGCCAGATAATCAAGTTCTCCGTCTTCCACAACCCGATCTACGACCACGATTGCATTATCCAGATCGCCTCCGCGAATAAGATTGTTTTTATACAACATTTCCAATTCATGCAGAAAACAGAATGTACGAGCCGGTGCGATTTCTTTTTTGAATTGAGAAATGTCTGTCATTGATGCGTGTTGACTTCCTAAAACCGGCGATTTATAATCGATCATCACTGTTACACGGTAGTCATCGAGTGGTAGCGCCGCAATTTCTACATCTCTTGACGCGTCTCTATAGAAAATACTTTCCGGAACAGTAAAGAAATTTCGTAGCGCATTTTGTTCTACTGTCCCCGCCTCTTCAAGTGCATCAATAAACATCTTGGAACTACCATCCATAATTGGAGGCTCCGGTCCGTCAAGTTGAATGAGAATATTGTCAATTTCCATACCAACAAGGGCAGCCATAGTATGTTCCACTGTATTTATTCGTGCTCCATGCTGCTCTATTGTTGTGCCTCTGGAAAGGTCAACTACATTATCTACATCGGCATCTACAATTGGCTGATTTTCTAAATCTACCCGCTGGAATTTAAAACCATGATTTGGTTTGGCGGGCAAAAAAGTCATATTGACATTGACGCCAGTGTGCAAGCCCACTCCGCTCAATGTTACAGCTTTTTTTATAGTGTGTTGTTTTAAATGCATTCACTAATGATTAATTAGCGGGCAAATTTAATATTTTTTTCTCAAGTTCGTTAACTCTTTCTCTTAATTCTGGCAGATTACGAAATATAGCGTGAATCTTGAGGTATTCTTTATGATCAATAGCGGGGGCGCCAAATTTCACAGACTCTTCTTTTTTTATTGATTTTGAAACTCCCGTTCTGGCTGCAAGAGTTACCCTATCTGCAATCTCAATATGCCCTACAACCCCTACCTGGCCAGCTACCACACAATTTTTTCCGAATTTGGTGGATCCGGAAATCCCGGTTTGAGAAGCAATAACTGTGTTTGACCCAATCTCCACATTGTGCGCGATCTGTACCAGGTTGTCCAGCTTAACACCCTCATCTATCCTTGTGCTTCCAAGTGTAGCACAATCGACTACTGTATTTGCTCCTATCTCAACATTATCACTAATAATGACATTTCCCAATTGAGGAATCTTTTTATATGTACTGTCCTGTTGTGGGGCAAAACCAAATCCATCGCTACCAATAACTGCCCCCGAATGTATAATACAATTATTCCCGACAATGGTTTCTGCATAAATTTTAGCGCCCGAATAAAAAATACAATTATCACCAATGGAAACATTATCGCCTATATAAGTATGGGGATATATTTTCACGTTATCCCCAATTTTTACATTAGAACCAATGTATGAAAATGCACCTCTGTATACTTTTTGTCCTACCTCAGAGTTCGATGATATAAACGAAGGTTCTTCCACTCCTCCTTTGCTATAACTTATAATTTTATCATATTCTTCCAGTAACCTGGTAAAACCGGAATATGGATCTTCCACACGGATCAGCGTAGTTGGTATGGGTCTTTCCGGCTGGAAATCATTTTTTACAATAACAGCTGATGCTTCCGATGAATAAATGAATTCTTCATATTTTGGGTTTGCAAGAAACGTTATGGATCCTTCTTTTGCTTCTTCAATTTTGCTGATGGTTTTTACTTTTTTCTGTCCATCACCATCCACTTCACCCTGCAGTATTGCAGCGATTTGATTTATTGTAAATTCCATTTAATTACAACTTTGAAAAGAACTGAAAATAAAAATAACGTGAGCTCAATTTGGCGCTTTTGAGTTATGGGCACCTCTAATAACTCCATTTTGATTCCCAACTTGGACTTTTTCCCAGCTACTGCGCCTGCCTGCAGGCAAAGGCAGGTTAGCAAAATACTCATTTAGCGATGCTAAACTCCCTGCCTCACCTGCAGGCTGGCGTTTTCGGTGCCTTGTATCTGAAAAAAATACCTGTGTTGGTATTCCAAAAGGAATTAACAGAGGTGCCCTTATGGATGCAAAGATATGTCTTTCGGCCAGCATAGATAATATTTCTTCACAATTTTCCGCATTGCCTTTATATTTGGCAAATCTGAAGCGTTGGCAATATCAACAATTTTTCCTGATTTGGTAATCATGTTTATCTGCTGATCTCCACCAATATAGGCCGAATTAGTTTTGACTCCTTCAACCACAAAATGTTGCACTAAATGCTCTGCTATCCCGTATTTTGATATAACTCTTTCATTAAGGTTTCTCAATTCATCTTTATCAGTTGGTGATTCGGAAAGACTCACATTAAATAATTTTCTTTCCAGAAGCATTTTACAGAGCTTTGACAACACCTTGTCTTGGCTATGATACCACAACTTGATAGCGCCCAAAATGTCATAGTCATCTAAAAAACAAAAGGCCTCAAAAACACTTTTATCCTCTTCAATCATTTGAGGTGTTATACTGTTATTTAAAAATAATTCAAGCCCTGGGGAAAGATGATTTTTATTATTCAGCTTTCTTGCTCTTCGAATGATTTGAATCAGCATTTTCTCGATCCCAACAGTAGTTTTATGAATGTACACCTGCCAGTACATAAGCCTTCTTGCACTCAAGAAATTTTCGATGGAATAAATTCCCTTTTCCTCCACAACCAATTCATCTTCATGGACATTCAAAAGTTTTATTATTCTTTCAGATCCAATTCTCCCCTCCACTACTCCGGTAAAAAAACTATCCCTATTCAAATAATCAAGTCGATCAATATCCAGCTGACTTGAAACCAGCTGATGAAGAAACTTTCTGGGATAATCTCCAACAAATATTTTTATCGCCAAATCAAGTTCTCCTCCAAACTGACGATTCAACTCCTTCATGATAATCAACGATATTTGCTCATGATCAAGGCCTAAAACCAATTCATTTTCCAGTGCGTGCGAAAAAGGAGAATGCCCAATATCATGGAGCAAAATGGCTATAAGTGCCGCATTATATTCCTCATCAGAAATTTCAATTCCTTTCATTCGTAAATTAATGAGAGATTCATTCATTAAATGCATGGATCCGAGCGCATGATGAAATCTGGTGTGCAGGGCACCCGGATACACAAAATCGGTCATTCCGAGCTGTTTGATCCTTCTTAGTCGTTGAAAATATGGATGACTGATAATATCGTAAATAAGATCATTAGGAATGCTAATAAAACCATATAACGGATCATTAATAATTTTTTTCTTATTCAAATCTTATAATTGATTAATTTAGTGCTTATTGCACCATATTCTAAAATAGATATTTTCAAATGCAAAGATACAAGATTTTATGGGCTGACGATGAAATAGAATTGCTGAAGCCTCACATCCTTTTTTTGACAGAAAAAGGATACGATGTCACTCCGGTAACCAGTGGCCCTGACGCTCTCGATGAGATTGAAACTACAAATTTTGATATCATATTTTTAGATGAAAATATGCCTGGTATGACTGGCCTGGAGACACTAGCTAAGATTAAGTCTTCAATCGCTGACGTCCCGGTAGTGATGATCACGAAAAGTGAAGAGGAACATATTATGGAAGAAGCAATTGCCTCAAAAATTGCGGATTATCTCATCAAACCAATAAATCCACACCAGATATTACATTCTATTAAAAAACTTCTGGACAATAAGCGATTAGTTTCTGAGCGTACAAATATTAACTATCAGCAAGAATTCAGAAGTATTAGCATGGCCTTCAACGATTATCTAAATCATGAGGAGTGGGCTGATATTTATAAAAAATTAATTTACTGGGAACTCGAAATGTCCAGCGCCGGAAATACTGAAATGGGAGAAGTTCTGGATATGCAGAAAAACGAAGCCAACCTTAATTTTTCTAAATTTGTAATAGAGAATTACGAAGAATGGCTGAATGATCCTGAATGCGATCGACCCATGCTTTCTCACGAAGTGATGAAGAAAAAAGTATTCCCGGAGCTCAGTGAAGAAAGACCACTTTTCTTTATTGTGATTGATAATTTACGATTTGACCAATGGAAAATTATCCAGGGACAGGTCTTAGAATATTTCAACATTGACAGCGAAGAAAGTTATTATTCGATATTACCAACCACCACCGCCTATGCCAGAAATGGAATATTTGCGGGTATGATGCCATCAGATATGGAAAAATACCATTCAGATATTTGGGTAGGAGAAAATGTGGAAGGAGGTAAAAATAACAATGAAGACAAATTTCTGGAACGACACCTTAAGAAGCAAAAACTGGATATAAAATGGAGTTATCACAAAATAAAAAATACATCGCAAGGAAAATCATTGGTGGACAATATCAATAATTTGCAGAACAACACCCTGAATGTAATTGTGTATAATTTTGTAGATATGCTTTCACATGCACGCACAGAAATGGAAGTAATCCGTGAATTGGCTCCTGACGAACGTGCTTACAGATCGTTGACTAAATCGTGGTTTTCACATTCTCCGCTATTGGAAATATTAAAGAAAATATCCAGAACAGGTGCAAAAGTAATACTCACTACTGACCATGGAACCATTCGCGTAAAAAAACCATTTAAAATTGTTGGTGACAAAAACACCAATACCAATTTAAGGTATAAGCTTGGTAAAAACCTCGGATTCAAAAATAATAAAGCCTTTGTTGTTCGAAGACCAGAAAATATATTTTTACCAAAACTCAATGTGTCTTCAACTTATGTATTTGCTACTGAGGATTACTTTTTTGCTTATCCCAACAATTATAACTACTACGTGAAATATTATAATGATACCTTTCAACATGGTGGTTTATCTTTGGAAGAAATGATAATTCCCATTATTTCGCTAACTTCAAAAAACAGATAAAATTAATTAGAAGGTGCAGTTGATTGTTGATTCTGAGAAAGAACTGAATAAGGCCGCTAAAAAAATCATTAGTTATTCTGAAGAACAAAAAATTTGGCTTTTTTATGGTGAAATGGGTGCAGGAAAAACAACGTTGATCAAAGCCATTGCTGATCGCTTGGCAATTGAAGACAATGTACATAGCCCTACCTTTAGTATTGTAAATGAATATGCAAACCTTCGGGATGAGGTCTTTTATCATTTTGATTTTTACAGGATTAAAAATGAAGCTGAAGCCATGGATATTGGCATTGAGGAATATTTTGATTCAGACAAACTTTGCTTTATTGAATGGCCACAAAAAATACTATCGCTTTTGCCAGAAAAATTTTTAAAGATTGAGATTAATATGACAACTCAAACTGGCCGGGAAATTAATATTAGCCACCATGGTAGATAACCCTAAGTCTGGATTTGAAGAACTGGCTAAAGAAAGCCGTCTTTATCCGCAAGAAGCTTTACTTGAAGTTAAGAAATCGAAAAGATCACTATTTGTTGGTATGCCAAAAGAAGTGCGCATGCAGGAAAAGAGGATTCCTCTTACTCCAAATAGTGTCAGGCTAATTGTGGAACGCGGTCACGAAGTTTGGGTAGAAGCCGGCGCCGGTAGTCCATCGAAATTTACAGACCAGGAGTACAGCGATGCCGGAGCAAAAATAGTCTCCTCTCACAAAGAGCTTTTCGAGGCAGAAATTATACTAAAAGTAGAACCTCCTACTTCAGAAGAAATCGACCTGTTGAAACCCGGAAAGACTCTTTTTTCCACGCTGCAACTTGGGAATTTGAACAAGAACTATTTTGAAAAACTTAATTCCAATAGAATAACCTCTATCGCATTCGAGCTGATTGAAGACAAAGTTGGTGGAATGCCTGTAGTAAGAGCCATGAGCGAAATTGCAGGAAGTACTGTTATGCTGATTGCTGCAGAATATTTAAGTAACGTCCATAATGGTAAGGGGATCATACTTGGTGGAATCACTGGGGTATCTCCTACAAAAGTTGTTATACTGGGCGCCGGAACGGTAGGTGAATTTGCAGCCAGAACAGCGCTTGGCCTTGGTGCGGATATAGAGATTTATGATGATCATTTATATAAACTAAGAAGAATAAAGCATGCTTTGGGGCAACAAGTATCGACCTGTACATTCGAACCTTCTACCCTTAATGCTTCAATAAAACAGGCAGATGTTGTCATTGGAGCTCTTCGTGTAGAAAAAGGACGTATTCGATATCTGGTATCAGAAGAAACAGTAGCACAAATGAAACAAGGTTCCGTAATTGTCGATGTAAGCATTGATCAGGGAGGTTGCTTTGAAACATCACAGATTACGACTCATCAACACCCTGTTTTTACAAAATATGGAGTTATCCACTATTGCGTTCCTAACATTGCATCAAGAGTAGCCCGAACTGCCTCTACTGCTCTAAGTAATATATTCACACCAATTCTTTTGGAGATTTCAGAATCCGGAGGTCTGGAAGAAATGATCTTTTCCCATAAGGGATTTATGAAAGGCGTATATACGTACAAAGGAACTTTATCAAATGCGACCATAGGTCAGAAGGTAAGCCTACACTACAGGGACCTCGACTTGCTAATAGCCGCCAGATTTTAGACCTCACCCATGGCACCGGCCAGCAAATATAAAACTGCCATACGAATAGCAACTCCATTTTCTACCTGGTTCAGAATTATGGAATGTTCGGAATCCGCTACATCGCTGCTCAATTCTACACCCCTGTTTATTGGACCCGGATGCATTATAGTAATCTCTTTATCCAATCGATCCAGCATTCTTTTATTTATACCATAGTAAAGTGAGTACTCACGGAGAGAAGGAAAGTACTTGATCTGTTGTCTTTCAAGCTGAATTCTAAGCACATTTGCTACATCGCACCATTGTAAAGCCTTGAATACATCCAGTTCAACCTGTACTCCAAGTGATTTAATATACTTAGGCAATAATGTATTTGGGCCACAAACCATAACTTTCGCGCCTAACTTGTTTAAAGCAAAAATATTTGAAAGCGCCACCCTCGAATGAAGGATATCACCAATGATCGCAACTTTCAATCCTTTAAAAGAACCATATTTCTCTTTCATTGAAAAAGCATCAAGCAGAGCCTGTGTCGGATGCTCATGCGTTCCATCTCCTGCATTTATTATTTTTGCATCTATATGCTTTGAAAGAAAATGAGGCGCCCCGGGACTGCCATGTCTTATCACGATCATATCCACTTTCATGGCAAGGATGTTGTTAACCGTATCTAAAAGAGTCTCACCTTTTTTGACTGAACTTTGGGAGGAAGAAAAATTTATTGTATCTGCAGACAATCTTTTTTCTGCCAGCTCAAAGGAGATCCTTGTTCTTGTAGAGTTCTCAAAAAATATATTGGCTATAGTAATATCACGTAAAGAAGGTACCTTTTTTATTGGTCTGTTTATGATCTCCTTAAAATTGTCAGCCGTTTCGAAAATTAAATTAAAATCATCTACAGTGAGGTCTTGGGTACCAAGCAAATGGGGTACGCTGAGTTGAGCCATTACGTATCTAAATTATTAACCAACCATGTTTTATCATCTTTCATGCCCTGCTCCCTCCATTCAACCACCACTCTCTGAGATTGCATGGTATTCACAGATTTTCCAATATAATTTGGTTGAATCGGTAAATCTCTGGTATATTTTCTATCGATTAAAACCAACAATTCAACACTGCTGGGTCTGCCAAATGAAATCATTGCATCTAATGCTGCCCTTACACTCCTTCCGGTATAAAGTACATCATCTACCAATACAATTTTTTTGTCTTCTATTAAAAAAGGAATGGTAGTTTCGTTCGCTTTTTTAGGTGTGTCCCTTCTTCTGAAATCATCTCTGTGAAAGGTAGTATCGAGATAACCTATTGGAACCTTTGATTTAACCAGAGTTTCAAGTTTTGATTTAATTCTATCGGCGACAAATTTTCCTCTTGGCTGGAGTCCTATAATGGCAGAATTGGAAAAATCATTGTGACTTTCAATCAGCTGATAGCAAAGTCGGCTAATTGTAATATCGAGAAGATCTTGATCTAGTATAAGTTTCTTTTGCATACAATTGATTGCGACAAAGATAAAAAAACAAGGATTAAATCTTAATGATTCTATAATGAGTTATGCGAAATATTTCACTTATGTTGATCGTAATTGACAAGATGATTAAGTTCACGGTTTCCGGCTCAATGTTAAACTGAAATTTAATGACTTTTAAACTCTAAACAATGAAATTTTGAACCGGAAAATATAGTAGTAAAATCCAGTTAATGATACCGGATCTTATTTATAAAAAATACCTCGCGGTTTAGCCTTACTCCTTCGTCTTTCATATTTTTAATTTTGTGAACGCCATAGGCAAAAAGATTTCCACCGTACCACTTTTCTAATCCTCCATATTCATCGTCGCTGGTAGCAGCAACGTCATCTTCAAAAGACAATTTTAATTCATTGAATGTTTTTCCCTCCAGCACCTCATTGCCTTCAATAACCTTTGTCCGAATTTCATTCTCATATAGATACACTAATGCCATCTCTTCATCACTCATAGATATATGCACATACTGATCTAAAGTATAACTGACCACATCATTAATTTCAAAACTGTTGTCCCAGATAAGTCTGCCTCTTCGGTCAAATCCAAAAACTACTGCGTGTGTATATTTGTACCCATCGAACGCCGAGCCAAAATTATTTCCATAATATGAATTGGTATAACCGCCATAATATGATGATTGAGAATATTTAGGATAATATGCTTCTCCTACCATGATAAATTTTCCATCTCGTTCCACTATTTCATGAACTAACAGTCGATAGTTAAACCTGTTTTTCTTCCCTTTTATCTTTCTTCTTTTTATTCGCTCCTCGATTCGTTTTTGTCGACGAGCTTTCATGTAGCTAAAAAAATTCTTCAAATCAGCATAATTATAATAATTAATAATCTGATCACCATTCTGAGAAATTCTGGCCAAATAAATACCTCGTGAAATATCAGATCTCTTTCTAGAATAAGTCCCAACTACAAGGTCTGTGTTTCGATCCAGCTTTACGGTTCTTCCAAATAGCAAACTATGCTCATCGGATGGTTGTAAATTGATATTTTTTATCATTTTACCTGTCTCATCATAGGTCTTCAAAGACAGGGATCTTCTGCCATCATTTGTCCTGAAACTGACCAGCACATTAAAAATTCTCAAATCATCATCTATTTCAAGATGTTGTATTTTGGATTTCTCATTAAATAATCCAGGCAATACAATTGGTTGGTTTTTTCCAAATTCATAACAAATTACCGTGGGTAAATTGCTCGAGTACCCGGCAAAAATTATTGTATTTCCAAGTACCTCAAACTCCGTCAACTCCATGGCATACTCTCTTTCTATCAGAAATGTTTCGCTAGCTTTAGTGTCGAGGTTAATTCGTAGAATAAATAAATCTGCCTTCAAACTCTCCGTATTCCTTTGAAAGAGCAAATAAAAATAATTTTCAAAACTCTCGTAGCCTCTTATAATGTAACGCAGATTTATAAAATAAAAATTCTCCCATTTTTTGTTTAAAGCAGAATCGATCAGAATTACCTGGTATTTTCGCTCCATTCTTGTTTCGCGATTTCTCACCTCCCGATAAAGCACAATGCCATTTTCCCCTGCAGATACTACCTCAAAATATTCATCTTCGTCTTCAAATGGGATCTCTATTCTTCCAGGTTGCTCAAGTTGAGCAAAGGAGATTATGAAAGAACAGAAACAAAAGAAGAGAATAAAAAATAGTTTTTTACTCATGTGAAATTGTAGTGTTTAAGGACTTTTATCTAAAATAATCTGATAATGTTCTTGAGCCACAGGCATTACAGATAATCTGGAATTATTGATCAAGGCAAATCCTTCCAGTTTTTCGTCAGATTTTATTTGATCCAGTGTAACCGGCTTTTCAAGCTTTTTCACCGGAATCAAATCGACAACCACCCATCGATCGTCCTCCGTTGTGGGATCCTGGTAAAATTCCCGAACAACTTCTGCAATACCAACCACCTGCTTTTCTTTAACGCTATGATAAAAAAACACCTGATCACCAATCTTCATGAGTTTCATATTATTTCTTGCCTGGTAGTTTCGCACGCCATCCCAGTGATCTCTACCAAGTTTCACAAAGTCGTCCCATGAGTATGCACCAGGTTCAGATTTCACTAACCAATAATTCATTTGTTATTTTTTTTCTGTTTAAAATTTATTACACACGCAACCCATCGGCACTACGTGTCTGTCCATAATGTCCGATCTCTGCGTTACGCCTGCCTGTCCGATTTCTAAGGATTAAGCAAGTGAATGTATATAATTTTCTTCATATTTTCTTTGATCCCTCACA
>SMVB01285510.1_pt1 | contig 15153 bp, 14 predicted proteins | sample 2456461 | NCBI WGS metagenome assembly SMVB01 (sample SAMN11095934, study PRJNA526329) | marine sediment metagenome | biome: Marine sediment; feature: Surficial sediment; material: Deep marine sediment; isolation source: Hadal surficial sediment | place: Pacific Ocean | collected 2014-05 | depth... | reverse complement strand
GGCGGTCGCCCCGGTCCGCGGTTTGATATCCATCGCCAGTAGAGCTTGAATCCCATTCGATGCCAGCGAACGACGGTATCCGGTTTGACGACGACGAGAACTCGCTTCCATCGAGGCCAGAATCGGAAGAGGGCAATCCAGAAAACTCGGTCCAGTGGCGTAATCTTGGGTTTTGCTTTCTTCTGGCTGTAGGTGGCGAGTTGTTAGCGAAGGGCCAGTTCGACTATTGCCTGCTCATTGCGACTTCGGAAAAGGGCTGGAGCACAACGGAGAAAGAGAGCCAGAAAATGGAGTAGGGCCTGCATCGAGACGAGATCTTGATGGCTCAAACGATGAAATACGAGTCTGAAACTTACCTCGCGGCCCGAGTATCATCCGTGGTTGGACCAAGAGGAGAGGGGAGATAGCCGAGTAAATTCAGGCAGTACCGATTATTGAGGACCGACAGGACTTATTCAACGACCGCTAGAACTCCGGAGTCGGCAGCCCCTGCTTGCGCGCGTAGTCGATCAACTTCTTGAGCCCGCTGTCGAAATGGCTGGCGCGAAACTCGGCGTCACACATCAGTTCGGCGAGATGAGCGCTCTTGAGCCCGAACTCGCAGTAGAGCACATAGTCCCGATGCTTGTCGAACTGCGAGAACGCCCGCAGGGCCCGGTTGAAATCCAAATGCAGCGCGTCGGGGTAGTGCCAGCCCCGGTACGCGGCGCTCGAGCGAAGATCGATCACCACGGCGCCCTGTTCGATCGAATCGGTTGAGAGCCGCGACTGTTCAGAAGCGGTCAGGTGAAGAGCGCGCAGGTCGATCACACTTCGCTGTTCGACGGCCCGATCGAGTAGCGACGCATCGAGTCGCGCTTCTTCGCGCAGGATCGCGTCGAGGGATGCGTGGGTCGCGGGCTTGTTGGGCACCATGGCGCAGTATTCGTCTACGGCCGCCGAGAGCGACTCGGTGCCGATCTTGCGAGCGATTGCGATGATCTCGTCTTTGTTGAATCCCACCAGCGGTCGCAGAATCGGAGTCGAGGTAGCTTGTGAGATGACGGCGATGTTCTGCAGGGTCTGGGAGGAAACTTGCCCCACGGCATCCCCGGTCACGATCGCGTTGGCGTCGCGCTCGGCGGCAATCATCGACCCTGCCCGCAGCATCAACCGCTTGAGCAGGATCTGCCAATACCGGGTTTCGCTGCGTTCGCGCAAGTTTCTCGTCACCAGATCAAAATCGAGGCTGTGTAGATGCGGTCGCAGGCCATACGACCATTGATCTGAAATGTGCTTCATGACCTGTAGCACGCTGATCTGATGTTCCCGGCCCCCCAGGTTGCAAAACACATAGTCGAGCGAAACCCCGCGCTTGAGCAGGGACCACGCCGCAACGGCCGAATCGAAACCACCCGAGACCAGAGCTACCGCCCGACCCTCGATCCCCGCCGGCAGACCACCCGGGCCGGGAATGCGCTGAGAAAAGAAATAGGCCCAGTCGCGCATGATTTCGAGATGGACTTCGACCTCTGGATTATCGAGATCCACCTTGGCCGCGACCTTGTCCAGCGCCGCACCCACGGCGCGCGCGACTTCCTGGGAGCGCACGCAAATTTCGCGACGGTCTCCCACCCGGCGCACCCGCACCGCAAAGCTACGGCCCCGAACACGCTCCGTATGGAGCGAGGTCGCGATCGCAACGAGATCGTCGAGAGACTTCCAGGGCCGGCGTTCGACCAGCGAAATGGACTGCACCCCGAAGCAGCGGGAGAGCAGCGTGAGATCCCCCTGGTTCTCGGCCGTGACGTAGATCCGGTCGTGATCGCGCTCGATCGTCGCCTCGATGCCTTCGCTCTTGATCGCGTCTTTGAGGTTTTTGATCAGACGCTTGATAAAGCGCCTGCGCGTCGCCGGCGCTTTGAGGGTGATCTCGCCGCCGAAACGCAGCAGGGCCATGCGGGGGGTGGCGGGCGGCTCTCCTGCAGCGTTGGCCAAGTCGTGTTCTTTTGCTCGGGGCATTTTATTTGGGAGTGTCGTTGGGGGAGTGTTGATCGAGGCTCGTCGGGGTTTGTCGGACCCTACCGAATGGATGGGTCCCGCCCCAGCCTGAGGTCGCTATCCTTCGCGATTCCAGGTATTTATCAGCAGCACCAGATCTAGCCCGTCAGTTGGAGAAGCCGTTGAAATCGCAGATCTCCACAGCTCTTCGATTCTCGTTTGTGGTGTGCTCACTCTGTCTGGGCTGCAGCCTGCCCATCGGACTCTCCTTGAGTCCGCAGGACGAGGCGAACCTCAAAAACGCCGAACTCGCATTGGCACGCGGAGAGTTTGCGCCGTCGGTGGCTGCCTTCGACCGGGTGCTCGCAGGCAACCCAAAATATCCTCGGGCCTTGCTCGGGAGTGCCCGGGCAAATCTCAATCTGGGTCGCGGCGCAGCGTCTCTGGCACTGTTCGACGTCTATCGCGAGCGGGTTTCCGGGGAGAGCGAGGTTCCGCAACGGGAGTATTGCTCGGCCATCGCAATGGGAGCCGAACAAGCGATCGAGTCGAGGGAAAGCGTGAGTCGGGCTCGGGTATTGATTCAGCGACTCGAGGCCGAGAATTGCAGCGATGAACTCACTCGGGTCTTGATTCTCCGCAGTGGACTGGAAGTCGCCGAACGAGCCCTCGAGCAGGGCCAGAACGCTCGGGCCCTCGAGATCTATCTCTCGCTGGTGTCGTCGGACGGCCCCGGTGGAGACCCTGACCCCGGAGTGGAGGCATCGGCCGTGTCCCGGGCCTATCTCGGTGCCGCAGAGATTCTCGTCACACAAGAACGTCGAGAGGAAGCGCTGGTGCTGTTGTCCGGTGGATTGGCCGAATTTCCCAACAACCGTGACCTGGTTCACAGAATGGTGACGCTGCTCGCCGATGGAGCGTCGGTGGTGTTTCCGCGTGCGAAGCCCCCCGAAGCGTCTCGACCCGCAATCTCGGAGTGAACAGTCCGTCTCCCTTATTGTGCACGAAACCGGGTATTCCGGTGACAAAGGATTGCGGCGAAACCAGGGTCTGGCTTGCGGGGCGTAGGCGGAACGTCCATTATCTGCCCGCGGGAATCTGAACAGGCTGTACGACTAATTCAAAGAATGCATAGAACTATGCAGATGAACCATGCAGATGAAACATGCGACGACGAATTCGAAGATTTTCAAGTCGATTGCGTCGATAGCAATAATGACAACGAATGAGGGAATCATGAACAGACGAACCATTGCGCAGAGCTTGGCTGCAATCGGGCTATCGATATCGATGCTGACCGGATGCGCGACCACCACCGAGACGACCGACGAAGTGCCGGCTGCCTCTCCGGACACGGGAAGTGAGTTCAGCCAGGGTGAGACTCCGGCGATCGACGTCGTGACCGAAGCCTCGGCCACCCTCGGAACCGCGTACTTTGACCTGGACCGCTCCGAAGTCCGCGGCGACATGCGCAGTGTGCTGAAGGCCAACGCCGAAATCATGCAACGCTCCAAGGGGGCAACCTTGATCGAGGGCCATGCCGATGAGCGGGGCTCTTCGGAGTACAACCACGCGCTCGGGCTGCGTCGAGCCGAGTCGGTGCGCAAGTATCTCATAGCGCTGGGGGTTTCCGATTCTCAACTGGAGATCCGCAGCTATGGTGAGATGAGGCCTGCGGCCACCGGCCATGACGAAGCCTCGTGGAGACTCAATCGTCGCGCCGAGTTCCATTCGCGCTAGCGATACGACGCATTAGCCAACCAATTTCGACACCCCGGGGGCGGCAACGGCACCCCGCTACGCCACGGGTCCGCCTTTGAGTTTCGGCGCTGACTTTCGGCTGAACTTCTGGCGTTGAGCTTGGGAGGCCGGGGTGATACCGTGACACCGCACGCCGCGAGCCCAATTGCGCGATCGGGCACGAGTTTTGGCGCGCGTTTCGCACCGACCCCAGACAATCCCAAGCGCGACTCATGTCTAGAGACAAAAGGAACCCCCCAAATGCCGTTTTCCGGAGGACAGCTCGCCGCAAAGGCTCTCAAAGAGGCTGGTGTCGAAGTCATCTTCACCCTTTCCGGCGGACACATCATGCCGCTCTACGAGGGATGCCTCGACGAGGGGATCCGAATCGTCGATGTGCGCCACGAACAGGCGGCTGTCCACGCTGCTGATGCCTGGGCGCGCTGCAATCCCGGCAGTATCGGGGTCGCGGCGATCACCGCGGGCCCCGGTGTCACCGACGGTGTGACGGGCGTTGCGAACGCCTGGCGGGCCAACTCTCCGATTCTCGTATTCGGTGGCCAGGGTCCCTTCAACAACATGCGTCGGGGATCCCTGCAAGAGATGGATCACATCGGCGTCATGCGCCCCATCACGAAGTACGCCGACGCGTGCTACGAGTCGTATCGCATTCCGGAGTACATCGAGCTGGCGATCCGCCACGCGGTTTCCGGCACTCCCGGCCCGGCCTTCCTCGAGATTCCAATGGACATCTTCATGGGTCAGGTCGCCGACGACAATGTGATCGTGCCCAAGATCCGCACCACGGCGCCGCGCATCTCGCCGGACCGCGACGAGGTCCGCAACGCGCTCGAACTCCTGTCGAAGGCCAAGCGTCCGATGCTGATGTCGGGAACCAGCGTCAAGTGGTCTCAGGCCGAGGACTCGCTCAATACATTCATCAGCGAAATCCACCTGCCGACCTTCTGTAACGGCATGGGGCGCGGAAGCGTTCCTTACGATTCTCCCGAGTTTCTCAATCGATCGCGTCGCGACGCGCTGTCCAAGACCGACTGCATCATCTTGGCCGGCACCTTGTTGGACTTCCGCATGCGCTTCGGCAAGTCCATTCCCGCGGACGCCAAGGTGATCCAACTCGATATGGACAACATCTTGATGGGACAGAACCGGGCGACGGATGTGCCGCTGGTTGGCAATCTCGCCTGCAGTTTCGATCTGCTGCTCGAAGAGATGAAGAACCAGGGCCTGAAGCTCGACTTTTCGCCCTTCCGCGATGAACTGCGAGAACTCGAGAACGTCGCCGAAGCCAAGGTTCAGGCGGCGCTCAACAGCGACGAGTCGCCGGTCGATCCCCAGCGGATGTGTCGCGAAATTCGCGACTGGCTCGATACTTTTGACGCACCGATCGTGATCGGCGACGGCGGCGACATTGTCTCGACCGCAGCCAAGATCATCCCCGTGAAGGGTCGCGGCGCCTGGATGGATCCCGGGCCACTCGGCACCTTGGGCGTGGGTGCGCCCTTCGCCCTGGCCGCGCAAATCGCGCATCCCGAAAAGCGCGTGGTCATCGTCTACGGCGACGGATCGTTTGGCCTCAACGGTTTCGAGTTCGATACTGCCGTGCGTCACAACCTGCCGATCATCGGCGTGATCGGAAACGACGGAGCCTGGGGCCAGATGATGCGACCCCAGGGCGCCATGCTGGGTTGGGATCGACTCGATGCATCGCTGCTCAATCGCACCCACTACGAGAAGGTCGTCGAAGCGTTCGGTGGACATGGGGAACTGGTGGAGAGTCCCGACGAGTTGCGACCGGCGCTGGACCGCGCCGCCGCTTCCGGGAAGCCCGCCCTCGTCAACGTGATGATCCGGCAGGATCGAGAGTTCAAGGGCGGAATCTACGTCTAACAAGCGGGCAGACGACAAGCCGAAGACGCAATCCCAAGCCGCAACCAAAGCTGCTGCACCGGACAGTTTCGACCTGCGCCCATGTGGCGCCGACGAACTCGAATTTGACGCGGATTGCTTTGCGTCACTGCTCGAACTCTGCGGCCCGATGGCGATCGTCGATCTCGAAACCACCGGTCTGCCCTCGGATTCGACGGCCGAGATCCTCGAGTTCGGTGTTCTCACATTCGATCTCGCAGACCCGGATCGCGACCTGTGCACAGCGGCTCTCGGCGAATCAACGGCCGAATCAACGGCAAAGGTCGAGGTGCGGGCGCTCGCTGGATTGATCCGTCCGCGCTTTCCCCTGCCGAGCGAGATCAAGCGCCTCACGGGTTTGCGAGACCGCGACGTCGAGGCTGCGAAGCGTCTCGACGAAGTTCGCTATCGCGTAGCCGCCGCCCTCGAGGGCCGGGTGTTGATTGCCCACAACGCGGAGTTCGAACGAAATTTTCTCACCCGCTACGTCTCGAAAGAATTCAAACACGCGGTCTTCCTCGACACCCAGGACCTGTTCGCGCTGACCCATCCCGACTCGCCGGATCTGCGCCTGGCCAGCTTTATCCGGCTGCTGCTCGATCGCGAAGAACGTCATCGCGCCCTGTCCGATGCTCTCGACACCGGGCGAGTTCTGGCGGCGATCGCCCAGGGCGCCGAGCGGGCAGAGGATCGCTACCTGGTGGCCAGCCGAGCGCTTACCCGGTATGCACCGAGTTCGCCCTGGTTGCAGCTGTTGCGCAGTCCGTTGATCCCGGAACCGGATCGGGTACCGGATCAGTTCATCTACATCGCAGATTCCAACTCAGATTCCAACTCACAATCCAACTACGAACCCGTACCCTTCGACGAAGACGCGATCGCCGACGTGTTGGCGGACGAAGAGCGCGGTCGGGCGTACTTCCCCGGGTACCGGGTTCGGCGTGAACAGATCGAACTCGCCCGTCACTTCGTTCGCAATTTCAAGAGCGGTGGCACGCTGCTGCTGGAAGGCGGAACGGGCGTCGGAAAGTCACTCGCGTATCTCGCCGCAGCAATTCCTTTTGCGATCGAGCGTCGCAGGTCCGGACAGCGCGGCCCGATCGTGATCTCGACGCGCACGAAACTCCTCCAGGATCAGTTGTTGCGCAAAGACATCGCGGCCGCAGCGCGGTTTCTCGGCTATCCGGAACTGCGGGCGCTTTCGATCAAGGGACGCGCCAACTACGTCTGCGAGCGCCGGCTGACGGAGGTGTTGGAAGAAGGGCGCGAGATCGGTTCATTTGCCGAGGAGCGCTACGCCTACGCGGTTTTGCTGGCCTGCGCTCGCACGCGACCCTACGCCGAGATTGGCGATCTCCCGTCGGCCCTGTTGCAGCGTTATCCCGGCTTGCGCGATCTCCGGTCGCGTTCGGTGGCCAGACGCGCCGAACACTGCAGTCGCGAGGAGTGCGGCAAGACGAAGGGATGTCCCTTCGGAGCGCGACGCGCTGCCCTGTCCCGGGCAGACCTGGTGGTTGCCAATCACGATCTCTTGCTGCGCTGGCCCAGCGACTATCCAAAGTTCACCCATGTGATCGCAGACGAGGCCCACGAAGTCCCGGGCGTTGCAGACGACGTCTACGCCCAACTGGTCCACCCCGACGAAGTGCTGGAACGCATCGACGAGATCTTTGGACGCCCGTCGAACCGGGGCGAAGAGCCGCTTTTGCCGCTTCGGCTGCGAAAACAAGTTGCGGTCGATGTCGTGGCCTGGCGTCGCGAGATCGATCTCGACTTTACGAACCTGGGCAAGTCCGTGACGGCAGGCGCCAGCGAATACGGTGAGTTGCAGCTGCCGCTAGATCCCGACCGTGTCTACCCGGAGGCCGCGGAGTTCGCGCGGCTCGCCGCGCTGCACATCGACGCGGTGGTGCTGCAAGCTGAACGCCTCGCGGCGCAACGCGAAGACATCGACCATCGCATCGGCGCCCGCGACCCGGCTGACGATCACCAGACTGAAGACGGAGATCGCCTGGACGTCGGCGACGATCCGGTCAAGCGCGCAATCGACGAGCTTCGCGACGCCGCCGACGGGCTGCGCACCGCGTTTGCGGGATCACCAAACTACGTCTCTTCGTTCGAGTCGCTCGGGCGGTCGCAACAGCGCTTTCGCTTGCTGATCCGGCCCGTATCTTTGGCGGACTCCTACCACGCGAGTTTCATGGACCTCCTCGATTCTTTTGCGGCGGTGTCCGCCAGTCTCTTCGTGGCCGGAGACGCATTCGCCTCGCTCGGCGAACTCGAAATCGACGAACGCGGGGGCGAGAAGATCCGGAGAGTCGCGGTCGACAGTCCGTTTCCCTACGCCGACAACATGCGCGTGGTAGCGCTCAAGCCCGTCGAGGATGCAACGTCCGAAACGGCTGCGGTGATTGCGATCCTCGCCGAAGAACTCGGCGGGCGGACCTTGGGCTTGTTCACGAGCCTTGCGCGCATGAACGAAGTTGCGGCGCTGCTCGACACCGCACTCGAGGGAACGGGCATCGAAATCCTCACGCCCCGCTACGGCCTGGAAGACCCGGCGGCGCTGGTACAACGCTTTGCCAATTCCCGGGGCGGCGCCGTGTTGCTCGGTGCGCGAACTTTTTGGCAAGGCCTCGACCTGCCCGGCGATGTCCTGCAGGCGGTCGTGATCGAAAAGCTGCCCTTCGAGGTTCCGACCGAACTGCGCAAGCGACGAGAGAATCGGCTGCGAGAAGCTGGCGTCGACCCCTTCAGTCGCATGTCCCTCGGAAAAATGCTGCTCCATCTCAAGCAAATGGCCGGTCGCTTGATCCGCAGCGAAACCGACGTGGGAATTACGGTGATCGTGGATGCGCGCACCGACCGAGCCTACTTTCGGCGCCTGAAAGACGCCTTTCCCAAGGACACGAAGATCCGGGCCATTCGCCGCCACCAGCTCCCGTCGGTTCTGGCCGAAATCGAGTTGGGTCGCGGTTCGAGCCCCTGACCCCTATTTTGACCCCTGTCCGGGGTTTCCCTCGGGGCGGAGGTAAAATTTGGCCTTCGGTGGTAGGCTTCCGCGATCATCTGTGACGAGCCAATCTGCAGCCAACATCGATCCGCGCCGGACACTGCACAAACGGCTTGTTGCCCCGGGGTTTTGCACGAGATTTGCACAGCCCTGCCTGATTCCGGGCTAGCTTCTGAGTCGATTGAACCACTGAACCATGGCGTGGAGATTCCCCGTTGTTGAAAAACCATGACTCCGAGTCCAGCTTGGGACGACGGGTCGATGCGAACCCTCTGGGAAGCGCTGGAGTGATGCGTTGAGTCTCTACCTACACGGCCTGGGCCACTTTCACCCGGAAAACGAGATCACCAACCTGTTTCTCGAATCCCTGGACATTGGGACCAACGAAGATTGGATCATGGAGCGAGTGGGGATTCGCTCCCGTCGCACTTCGCTCCCGCTCGACTACATACGCGAAACGCGAAACTGCGATCCCAGAGTGGGCATCGAAGCCGCCGACTATTCAAACGCCGAAATGGGTCGGCGCGCTGGGGAGCTGGCGTTGGAATGCGCGGGGATCAGCGCTGACCAGATCGGGATGGTGATTGCCGGGGGATGCGCACCGGACTTTGCGATCCCCGCTGAAGCCGCGCGCATGGCAGATCTGCTGGGTATCGAAGCCCCATGCATGGACGTCGCCAGTGCCTGCACGAGCTTCTTTGCCGCGGTGAACCTACTTTCGATGATGGACCCCCAGAAGCTTCCAGAGTTTGTTCTCGTCGTGGCGAGCGAGGTGATGACGCGCACGGTCGACTATCGAGACCGCAACAGCGCCGTGTTGTGGGGAGACGCCTCGGCTGCTGCGGTGCTTTCAGCCCGGGTTCCCGGACGCGCGACCCTGGAAGGAAGTGACCTCGCGTCAAGTCCCGCAGGGCACGCCAAGGTCGTGATCCCGCGCGTTGGGTTTTTCGACCAGGACGGTCGCGCGGTCCAGATGTTCGCCATCAAAAAGACCGTCGCGGGTTTGCGACAGCTGCAGGGCGAATTCTCGGATCCGGATCGCAGCTTTCATTTCGTCGGCCATCAAGCCAATCTGCGAATGCTCGAAAACGTCTGTCGCAAGTGCGACATTAAGGATGAGTTTCATCACTTCAACGTGGACTGGTACGGCAACACCGGCGCCGCCAGTGGAATTTCGGTGGTTTCCATGCATTGGGACAAATGGCTGCCCAAAGACGACATCGGGCTGGTCGGGGTCGGCTCCGGGCTGACCTGGGGACGTTACCTGGTGCGCATGGGTACCCACGAGGAACGCACCACCGAGGGAATCAACGCGTGAGCGGCCAACTGACCTACGAAGCCTTCCGGGGCCGGGATCATTTTGACAAAGACGAGCTGCTCGCCTTTGCCTACGGTCGTTTGGTGAAGGACCCACCCGGAAATTTTTCTGCCAGACTCCCGACCCCGCCCATGATGATGTTCGACCGGATCCTTTTGCTCGAAGCCAACAAGGGGCGCGGGCGTATCATTGCTGAGTGCGACGTGCACCTCGACGATTGGTTCTTCCACTGCCATTTCAACGGCGACCCGGTGCAGCCCGGCTGTCTGGGGCTCGACGCGGTGTGGCAGTTGCTCGGCTTCTACTGTGTCTGGCGCGGGGGACCTGGAACGGGCCGCGCCCTTGGCGTGGGGGAGGTCGATTTTCTGGGGCAGATCCGACCCCACGACAAGGTGGTGCGATACGAGATCGAGGTTCGTCGCTACACCGAACTCAAACAACAAGGCGCCTCGCTGGTGGTTGGCAACGCCAGGGTATTGGTCGACGGTCAAGAGATCTACCTGATCGAAAAGGCTCGCGTCGGCACGTTTACCGGCATCGCCTACGGCGACTATCCACTTTCCTCTGAGAACGCCCACGGCGGAAGGAACGAACGATGAGCGAAGCCCTGGTTGCGCTCGTCACCGGTGGAGCCACCGGCATCGGGGCGGCGTGCTGCAGGAAACTGGCCGCCGAGGGCTTTCGCGTCGGAGTCCACTACCGCGGAAGCGTTGAAAAGGCGCAGAAGCTGTTGGCTGAATTGCCCGACAGTTTTGGCGTGCGCGCCGATCTCGCCGATACCACGGCGATCGACGGGATGATCAAGGAACTCAAAGAAACGGCGGGCAGAGTCGATGTGCTAGTCAACAACGCCGGTTTCAACATCAACGCGCCGATGCTGGCGATGAATCTCGCGCAGTACGACGCGGTGACCGCAATGGCTCGCAGCACCTGGTATCTCTCGAAGCTGATTCTGCGACGCTTCATGTTGCGCCAGGGTACGGGGCGGATCGTGAATATTTCGAGTGTGGTGGGCCACACCGGGAATCCCGGGCAAGTCCCCTACACGATGGTGAAGGCGGCCTTGGATGCCTTTACCAAGTCTCTCGCGCAGGAACTCGCGGGTCGCGACATCCTGGTCAATTCGGTGGCGCCGGGGTTCATCGAAACCGAAATGACCGATGATCTGCCCGACGAGGTCAAGCAGGGAATTCTCGCGCGGATCCCACAGGGGCGGATGGGGACGGCCGCAGAGGTTGCGGACGTGGTTGCCTTTCTCGCCACTAGCGCAACTTACATCAACGGCACCGTGGTGCATGTAAACGGGGGCATGTACGGTGGCTGATCTTCTGACCCCAAGCGAGGTGCTCGCGCGAGTACCCCAACAAGAACCATTTCGCTTCATCGATGAGATCGTAGAACTCGACCCTGAGCACATTGCGGCGCGTTATACCTTTCGCGAGGATGCGGACTTCTACCGCGGGCATTTTCCCGGCAATCCCATCACTCCCGGTGTGATCCTGATCGAGACCATGGCTCAGGCCGGAGTCGTGGCATACGGAATTTATCTGTACGCCGCAGAATTTTCGGCAGAAGAAATCGAGAAGCTCGTTACGGTGTTCACCGACGCTCAGGTAGATTTTTCGGGGATGGTCAAGCCCGGAGATCGCGTGACCACGACCGCGCGCAAGGTGTTCTTTCGACGCAAGAAGCTGCGCTGTGAAGTCGAGATGCGGCTCGATGACGGCACCCTGGTGTGCTCCGGCGTGTTGTCGGGAATGGGAGTTCCACGATGAGGCGAGTGGTGGTCACAGGGCTCGGCGTAATCGCCCCCAACGGCAACGGCATCCGCGAATTCGAGCTGGCCCTGCGCAAGGGGCGCTCGGGCATTCGCTTTCAGCAAGTCATGGCGGACGCAAAGTTTGGTTGTCATGTGGCCGGCACCCCGGTGGGTGTGGACGAGCTCGCGGAATCGATGTTCAGGGAAGACGAGTTGCTGGCGATGAACATGAGCCACCGCTATGCGAGCCTGGCGTCGATCGAAGCCTGGACCAGCGCGGGTTTGTCGGTTCCCGATCTCGAAAGTGAAGTCGATTGGGATTCCGGCGCCATCTTGGGTACGGGTATCGGCGGTATGGACACGACGGCGGAGAAGGTCGTGCCTTTGACCAACCAGAAGAACGTACGGCGCCTCGGATCGACCGCTGTCGAGCAGGTGATGGCGAGCGGAATCTCCGCCAGAGTCTCGGGCCAACTCGCTCTCGGCAACCAGGTGACGACGAACTCGAGCGCCTGCAGTACGGGAACCGAGGCCATCGCGATGGGCTGCGAACGAATTCGCCTCGGACTCGCCGAGCGTATGCTCTGCGGCGGGGCCGAAGCCGCAAGTCACTATATCTGGGCGGGCTTCGACGCGATGCGGGTGCTGCCTCGCAAATTCAACGACGAACCCGAGAAGGCGTCTCGGCCCATGAGCGCCACTGCCGCGGGCTTCGTACCCGGCTCCGGAGCCGGGGTCGTGTTGCTCGAGAGCCTCGATAGCGCAGAAGCGCGGGGTGCCGAGATCTTCGCCGAGGTTCTCGGCAGCGGGGTCAATTGCGGCGGCCATCGGGGCGGCGGCAGCATGACGGCACCCAATCCCGAAGGCGTCAAGCGCTGCATCCAGGCGGCGCTCGCCGATGCAAAGATCGACGGAAGTCAGGTGGACGCAATCAACGGCCACCTGACGGCGACCGGAGCAGATCCAAAGGAGATGGCGTCCTGGTCCCGGGGTCTCTCGCGGCCCCCGGACGACTTTCCAATGATCACTGCGACCAAGTCCTTGATCGGCCACGCGCTCGGAGCCGCTGGAGGCATTGAATCCGTCGCCTCGATTTTGATGTTGAAAGGCGGGTTCCTGCAGCCGGCGATCAACTGTGAAGACATTCATCCCGAGATTCAACCGTACGCGGCGTCCATTCCGTACCAGGGTAGAAGCGACATGTCCGAGTTGAAGATCTTGGTGAAGGCGGGTTTCGGTTTCGGCGACGTCAACGCATGTCTGATTCTCAAGAAGTGGGACGACTGAAAGCCACGGCGGAGTTCTCCGTGCTGAGTCGCAACTAGCTGTCTACGCAAACAACGCAAACAACGCAAACAACACAAAGTGCCTGCAAATGTGCAGTACAAGCAGTTTCAAAGGGGAAGTATCATGGAGCAGTCGGAAGTACTTGAGGGAGTGGTAAAGATCTTGACGCCCTGGGTGAAGAACCAGGAGGCGCTCGCCAAGATCTCGATGACAACGAACATCCTCGAAGATCTAAAGGTGAATTCCGCCAGGCTGGTGGACGTGGTGATCGCGTTCGAGGACGAATTCGACATCGAAATCGAAGACGAAGACGTCGATACCGTGAACACCGTCGGCGACGCGGTCAATTTGATCGTCTCCAAGCTGAACTGAAGATCTCCCGGGCCGCAAGGCTGGGAAGGGAATGATCGAGTGACGAATTCGCCGCCGACAACAGTTTCTCGCCAAGTCAGGTTTCGGCACGCTTTCCAACGAGAGCTTGGGCGGCTGGTGGGTCCGCTTTGGATTCCGCCATTCGTGTTCATGCTGCGGTTCGTGATGGGGTACCGGGTTGAAAATATTTCTGCTCTGCGGACGGAGTACCGGCGTCTCCGGGAAGAGTCCGATGCTCCCATTTTGATCTGTCCCAATCATCTGACGTTGATCGATTCGATGATCATCGCCTGGGCGATCGTGCCCTGGTGGCGCTACGCGCTGCATTTCGACGAATTGCCGTGGAACACACCGGAGAGAAAAAACTTTGCCCGCACGGGCATCACTCGGGTCCTGGTCTTCATCGCGAAGTGTATTCCGATCTCTCGCGGTGGCGAGCGGTCGCAGGTAGCGGGAGTACTGGCCAGAGTGACGCATCTGCTCAACCTTGGAGAGGTCGCGATGCTGTTTCCCGAAGGCGGCAGGAGTCGCACCGGGCGCGTGACTTCCGATACGATCGCGTGGGGGGTGGGGCGCATCATCGCTGCGGTTCCCGGCTGCCGAGTACTCTGCATCTACATGAGGGGCGACACCCAGGAGAGCTTTGGAAGTGTCCCCAACATGGGAGATCGCATTTCCATCACCATGGACTGTTTTGAACCAAAGTCCGATAGCAAGGGCGCCAGGCGATCGCGAGATCTCGCGAGCCAGGTCGTGACCCGGCTATCCACTCTGGAAGGGGCGTACTTCGATGGTCGGAAATGACATCGTAGATCTCCGGGACCCCGACGCCGATTTCGGAAGCTACCGCAGCCGGTTCGACGAGCGGGTGTTCAGTGAAAGCGAGCGCAGGTCGATCGACCGCGCGACCTCACCCGAGCGCCAGCGTTGGCGATTGTGGGCGGCCAAGGAGGCGAGCTTCAAGCTCGCGCGCAAGCGCGACCCATCGACTCTATTTTCGCCGCGTGCATTTTCAGTCGACTGTGATGAGGGCAGCCGGGCCATTCGAGTTCGGGTCATTCACGACGAGCTGCCATGCTTTGTGGAATTTGATGAGACTAAAAAACGCATTCACGCCATTGCAGTGCCGGCGCCGGGTGACTTTGCCGACGTGATTTCCGGCGTAGACGTGCTCGAACATTCGAGCGGCGGGGCTTCGCAGTCCGAGCGCGAGAGTCAGGCGGTGCGCGACCTGGCCTGCGACGCAATTTCGCAACGCTTCAATTTCTCGCGGCATCGGCTCGAAATTCGACGGGCTGCGCAACGGATCCCGATGCTCTACCACGGCGAAGCCCTCCTGGACCTCAGCGTTTCACTTTCTCACCACGGCAGCTGGCTTGGCTTTGCATGTCGCGCAGCATGTCACCCAACATGTCACCCAACATGTCGCCCAGGAGTAGATCCCGTTGCCTGAGATTAGAAGACTCGCCATCGTGAATCGCGGAGAAGCCGCGATGCGCTGCATTCGCGCGGTGAAGAGTCTGCGCGCGCAAGAGGGAATCGAAATAGAGGTCATCGCCCTCTATACCGAGCCCGACCGCGATGCACCCTTTGTGCGGCAAGCCGATCGCGCCCACGCGCTGTCCGACCATGGAGGCGCGGTTGCGGCCTACCTCAATCACGATGGCCTGATTGCGGCGCTCAAGCAGGTCGAGGCCGACTCGGTGTGGCCCGGTTGGGGTTTCGTCGCCGAGTCCCCGGAGTTCGTCGATCGTGTCG